>Ga0137407_10000935_pt1 | contig 19161 bp, 15 predicted proteins | sample CZOMad2_2_16fung_FD_108410 | JGI IMG/M metagenome (GOLD analysis project Ga0137407, IMG submission 108410) | Vadose zone soil fungal communities from Angelo Coast Range Reserve, California, USA - CZOMad2_2_16fungal (Illumina Assembly) | ecosystem: Environmental > Terrestrial > Soil > Vadose... | reverse complement strand
TTAATGTGCGGATGTGCAAATGTGCAGATGTGCGAATTCTTTAGTACAATCGCCGTAACGAATTCGCATATCTGCAAATTTGCAAATTCGCACATTAATTTCTCCTTTTCTCTGTTAGCTCAGTGCGAAACACATTTCATCTGACGTTTCATGTCCGATGAAGTAATTGTGTTGATATAACCTTTAATACATTCCTCATGAAGCAAGCACCATTATTTTTTGCCTGCATAATAATGTGTAGCTTCTCCTTTTCACAGCACAAAAAACCTACACCACATTCAAATTCTCTAAAAAAAAATACAGCTGTACATTTTGGCACAGCCAGCTTTTATGCCAATAAATTTGAAGGTCGTAAAACTGCAACGGGAGAAATATTCAGCCAGAAAAAAATGACTGCAGCGAGTAATATCTTATCCCTGAATACATGGGTGCAGGTCACCAATTTGCATAATAAAAAAACAACAATAGTCAAGATAACCGATCGCATGCATCCCAAAAATAAAAGATTGATCGATCTGAGTCGCGCTGCTGCAAAAAAACTGGATTATACCAGCCGTGGATTGGCAAGGGTAAAAGTGGAAGTGTTGGGAAGAAAAGCGCCTGATCATTGGGTGCTTGAACCAAATAAAAATAAGGAATGAGAAATAAGAAATAAGGAATAAGAAAGTTTCGGAATTGAATATTGAGTATTGAATATTGATTATTGAATATTCGAAATTCAAAATGTAACACTCAATAATCAATATTCAACACTCAATATTCAGTTGTAAGACCTCAGGAAACTGCTTTGTTCACCAGCGCTGCTGCCTCGCTCAATAATATTGCCGACTGCACTTTCAATCCACTCTGTTCGATTAATTTTTGCGCTTCTTCGGCATTAGTGCCCTGCAAGCGGACAATGATCGGCACTTTAATGGTGCCAATAGAATTATACGCATCAATCACACCTTGTGCCACACGGTCGCAACGAACAATACCGCCAAATATGTTGATAAGGATCGCTTTTACTTTGGGATCTTTTAAGATGATGCGAAATCCGGCTTCCACCGTTTGTGCATTGGCGGTACCTCCAACATCAAGAAAATTCGCAGGTTCGCCACCACTCAATTTAATCATATCCATGGTTGCCATCGCCAACCCTGCGCCGTTTACCATGCAACCTACATTACCATCCAGTTTTACAAAATTCAGATTATATTTTCCTGCTTCCACTTCAGTAGCATCTTCCTCGCTGATATCACGCAATGCTTCAAGTTCCGGATGACGCATCAGCGAATTATCATCCAGGTTCATCTTGCAATCCACAGCAATAATTTTTTCATCACTTGTCTTGAACAGCGGGTTGATCTCAAGCATACTGCAATCCAGGCCTACGTATGCGTTGTATAAATTGGTTACAAACTTCACACAGTTTTTAAATGCCTCACCGCTTAACTGAAGGTTAAATGCAATCTTCCTTGCCTGGAAAGGCTGAAGGGCTCCGCCCGGATATACCCATTCTTTGAAAATTCTTTCCGGTGTATTATGTGCTACTTCTTCAATATCCATTCCTCCTTCAGTGCTGTACATGATCACATTTTGTCCTTTTGCCCGATCGAGTAAAACAGATAAATAAAATTCTTTAACCGGATTGGGACCGGGATAATATACATCCTGGGCGACCAATACTTTATTGACAACTTTACCAGCGGGACCTGTTTGAATCGTAATCAATGTGCCGCCAAGCAGGTTGGATGCGATCTGTTTCACCTCCTCCGAACCCTTCCCAACTGCTACACCTCGCTGCTCAGTTCCCTTGATCTTCCCTTTGCCACGACCACCTGCATGTATCTGGGCCTTCACCACAGCAAAGCTGTTGCCGGACTGAACCTTGATTTGTTTATATGCTTCTTCTGCCGCTCCGGCTGAATCAACGGGGATGCCTTCCTGGACCGGAACATTGAATTTTTTTAATAATTCCTTCGCCTGGTATTCATGCAGATTCATATTTGAAAATTTTAACGAAAATAGGATAGAAGGAGGGAATATAAAAATAGGATTCACTGTTTATTCCCATCTGATTTTTTTAAGTATCGAAGCCTTTTTCAATATCACCAGGGATACTTCCGGATAATTCTTCATTTATTTTTTTCACATGAAAGCAAAGTTTGGTTTCAGGATTTTCAGTATTAGCTAAAATATTTTTTTTGTTTCAGTTGCCTGTAAATGCCGTCATACCAGATTCCTGATGCCTGCAGTATGCTTTTCTTATATTTGCAGCCGTTCATACACTCGTGCAAAAGAAATTTTAGTACATATTTATGGAGGATACAGTCATTAAACAATTGGAGGAAGCCACACGGTTTATAAAAAAAATTTATCCTTATGAACCACAGGCTGGTATTGTATTAGGAAGCGGTATTGGTAACCTGATCAGGGAAATTGAAGTCGAAAAAGAAATTGAATATGCTAATATCCCTCATTTTCCTGTTGCAACAGTGAAAGGCCATTCCGGCAAACTTATTTTTGGATCAATAAAAGGAAAACGGATAGTTGCCATGGCGGGCAGGTTTCATTATTATGAAGGATATAGCGTGCAACAGGTTGTGTTTCCAATCAGGATAATGAAATTTCTTGGAATAAAAACACTGCTCATATCCAATGCTGCAGGTGGAACAAATATTTCTTTCAAAGTGGGTGACCTGATGATCATTAAAGATCATATAAGTTTTTTTACTGTAAATCCATTAATAGGCGAGAATGATGAATTACTTGGTTCGCGTTTTCCTGATATGAGTGAACCCTATAACAGGGAACTTATCAAAAAAGCGAAAGCAGTAGCAAATCGTTTGAATATCGCCGTGAAAGAAGGTATATATACCGGTGTTACCGGACCAACATTTGAAACCCGGGCAGAATATAAATTGATTCATATTGCCGGCGGAGATGCAGTAGGTATGAGCACGGTGCAGGAAGTGATTGCTGCTGTGCATATGGGATTGCAGGTCTTTGCCATGAGTATAATAACAGATATCGGTATACGCGAAAACGACAATATTATCACGCATGAAGAAGTTTTGCGGGAAGCAAAAAACGCAGAACCCAGGCTGACAGCTATTTTCAAAGAAATGATTGATGAATTGTAATATTAACTTTTGTATAACTCCCGTCAACCGGTTAATGACTAATTTGTTGAGAAATTTTTCAATAGTGCGGGGAGCCAGGATCATAGCAATTGTTGTGTTTGGATATTTGATGCTGGCAAATCTCCAGGTAAACGGACAACAGCCTTTCTCAAGATTCAAGGGAGGTGGCAAGGCACAGGGTGGCGACACCACTTTGAAGCATAGGGTGGAAGATACGATCAATATTAATTATCGCTTTCTCGACTCCAGCAGACTGAGAAAATTCGATTCTTCCGTATATGATTTCAGGAGGAGAATCCCATTACCGGCAACTTATGTCGACCTGGGTAATTTTGGTACTGCTTCCCGCAATCTTATATTCACACCCATTATGAAATCAGGATGGGATCCCGGATGGCATGCATACGATACATATCTTTTTACAATAGACGAAACACGTTTTTACAATACGACTAAGCCATACACCGAGCTTGGATATCTTTTGGGCAGTAAGGCCGAGCAAATGATTAATCTTGTGCACACGCAGAATATAAAACAGAATTTTAATTTTTCATTTCAATACCGCCTCATCAATAACCCTGGGACTTACAATAACCAGAATGCAAGTCATAATAATTACCGGCTCAGCTCATGGTATAATTCAAATAATAAAAGATACCATGCTTTTTTAATAATTGTTGGAAGTAAACTGGCGGTTGCGGAAAATGGAGGATTGAAAAATCCCGGCGACCTGGATTCAATTGCGTTTACTGACAGGTTTAATATTACTACAAGGTTAGCTCCGAGTAAGCAATACAATCCCAATCCATTTGCATCCAACATAACAACCGGAACTTTTTATAGTACGGGAACTTATTTGCTTCGACAGCAATATGATATTATTGGTAAAAAGGATTCTATCGTTACGGATTCAACCGTGACTCCACTTTTCTATCCTAGAGTCAGGGCCGAATATACCATACAATACAGCACTTATCATTACAGGTTCGTTGATGATAATCCGGATACTACATATTATATTCATAATTTTGATTTCATCTCTACCCCGGATACTTTAAGGCTAAGTGATCAGTGGCATGATCTGATCAATGATCTTTCTTTATACCAGTACCCGGATGCCAAAAATCCGCAACAATTTATTAAGGTAGGTGCAAGCATAGAAAACCTTAAAGGATATTTTGATGCAGGATCAAAAACTTTGTTTAATGCTTTTATTCACGGAGAGTACCGCAATAAAACACGTAACCAGAAATGGGATGTGGAAGCATTCGGGAAATTTTATTTAGCGGGATTTAATGCCGGGGATTACAATGCTTATATCAGTTTAAAACGACTCATCAGTAAAAATCTTGGGTTCCTCCAGGTGGGTTTTCAGAATTCCAACCGGTCCCCGGCTTTTTCTTTTGACAAAGAAAGCAGTTTTGGATTCGGTGTGCCGGGGTTTTTTAAGAAAGAAAACATAACAAATATTTTTGGATCCGTAGAGCAACCGAAATATGGATTGAAATTATCAGGAAGCTATTATCTTGTCACCAACTATAATTATTTTTCGGATTATTACCATGCAAACCAGGAAACGAATCCTTTCAATGTATTGCAGTTTACGCTTGATAAAGTATTTACACTTCATCGTCACTGGATATGGCGCATGTCGCTGACATTACAACAAAAAGCCGGAGCATCGCCGGTTAATATGCCATTGCTTGTTACGTATAACCAGTTCGGCTATGAAGGCAAACTCGGATTTAGAAATTTGTTGATCGCATTTGGGGCAGAGTTTCGTTATTATACGGCGTATAAAGCAGATGGATATGCGCCGCCGGTCGGGCAGTTCTTTGTCCAGAATGATGAAACCATCAAACAAAAATTACCTGATATCAATCTCTTCCTGAATTTCCGTATCCGGAGTTTCGTTGCCTATGTACGTGCAGAAAACCTCAATACCATGCAGTTCCATGGTCCAAGTGGATTTGGATTCACAAATAATAATTTTGTTGCGCCTTATTATCCTTCTCCTGGCCTGACCATCAGGTTGGGTATTTTCTGGACTTTTGTTAATTGATCAATAATTTATGGTATATTATTAATTATGCATTATCTGCGGTGTATGTTTTTTCCCCTTATTCACCGGGATTATAGCAAACCGATTTTAATTTGTATTTTGAATTGATGGGTCACGATTGTCAAAAAAGCGTATTATATAGACTCAGCGCCGGTCATACTCTTTATTTTTAACAGTATTTTCCGGTTCGATATATCATATTGCATGCAAATAGCTGGTAATATGCAAAGGTTATCTGAAAGTTATTTTCAGCTGCGTTTTGAATATGATTTACTGAATATTTTTGCTAACAGAAAATGAAAATCGCATTGTTACAAATATTAAAATTTTTTCAATCTCTTTTCACCAAAAAAGATTGCTGCAAATGATGAAATATTTTTTCTTACTGGTATTAATAAGTTTTAACATGACTGTTTTTTCACAAATCAAACCGGGTCAGCAGGCGCCCGAATTGTCATTGCCGGATGTGAATGGAAATATAGTTCATCTTTCTGATCTGAAAGGGAAAGTGGTATTGATAGATTTCTGGGCGAGCTGGTGTGGTCCATGCAGAAAGAATAATCCCCATCTTGTGAAATTATATAATAAATATCATCCCAAAGGGTTGGAAATATTTGGCGTTTCTATTGACGACCAGGTCGCCAATTGGAAAAAAGCCGTCCGGCACGATAAATTAGAATGGCTACAGGTGAATGATATCAAAGCATGGGATGCTCCATCTGCACTGGCATACGGCGTAGATGCGATTCCCGCTTCATTTCTCATAGATAAAAATGGTGTTGTACAGAAAGTCAATCTGGTTGGATCGGATCTTGAAATGGAAATAAAGTCTTTGCTGAAATAATTATTGAATGTTGAGTGTTGAATATTGACTATTGAATATTCGAACAGCAGGAAGTAACATTCAATAATCAATATTCAACACTCAATATTCAAGTCTGAAAGAAATCTTCATAAACGTTGGTAATTCCCTTCTTCGTCAAGCGTTCCTACGGAACGTATTTCTACTTTTTTTATCTTTCTACCGACCAAACGTCCCTAACGGAACGTGGTGCATGATAAACATGTCCCGTAGGGACATCTGGTCGGTAGAAAATCCCGCAAAAAAAATGCGTTCCGTAGGAACGCATCATAGTAAAAATAACCAGTATAATTTATCATTTTTTTTAAGTAAAAGAGGCTAAGGCTTTATACTTGAATATTTAGTGTTGAATGTTGATTATTGAATATTTTTTATGTAGGCTCGCAGTCCGCCTCTTCACAATGAACATCTTCTGTTTCTATTTCAAGCGTTGCATGCTGAATATTTAAATGCAACAGTTCATGTTTTATTTCGTGTTTCATTTTTTCCAGCTTATCCATATCGGTGTCTTTTGAAACAACAACATGTGCCGTCAAGGCATTTTCACTGGTACTAAGCGCCCAGATATGAATATGATGAAAATCCCTTACGCCCGCTATTTTACTGATTGTAGTCTGCACATGCCGCAGGTTAATTCCTTCGGGTACTGCATCCAGTGATAATCGCAGGCTGTCTCTCAGCAGGTTCCAGGTGCTGATGAGTATTACGGCTCCCACCAGCAAACTGAGCGCTGCATCGATCCAGTAAAAACCTGTATATAAAATAACAATACCGCCGATAACAAGCGCTGCAGACACAATCGCATCCGCAAGTAAATGCAAAAAAGCGCTTTTGATATTAAGATCGTGGTCCTTATTGCGGAGAAATAGCAAAGCCGTTATGGTATTTATTACGATGCCGCCTGCTGCTACGATGGAAATGATTTTTCCTGGCAATGGTTCCGGTGTTATTATCCGGTGTATTGCTTCATAGCTGATGGCACCAATCGATAAAAATAATATGGCTGCATTGAATAGTGCCACCAATACGGTCGTTTTTTTATATCCGTAAGTATATTTTTCATTCGGCTTCACTTTTGCAAGCCGGAATGCTATCAGCGACATAGCAAGACTGGCTACATCTGCAAGATTATGGCCTGCGTCAGATAAAAGAGATAGTGAATGAATATATAATCCCGCAACGACTTCTGCGATAACGAATAAAAAATTCAATATGATACCTATAATAAAAGCATTGTTGATATGCTTCAGATCAATGGAATGATGATGCCCGTGCGCATGACTATGAGTATGTTGATGTGCATGTGAATGCTCCATGAAATGAATGAAATTAATATGTAAAATTACTGGAACCGTGATTAAAAGGATTAAAAAAGATTATGAGGATAATAAGGTTGTTTTAATTTCCTCGTAATCTTTTCAATCCTTTAATCCTGGTTCTTTCCGGTTGCCGACAGTAAATACATTTGCATGGATTGCCCCTCGGTGGATATCCAATTGTTATAATCTTTGATAGCCGTAATTCTTTGGAGCTCGGTGATATAATTATCTTTCACCAGTTGTTTTCCTCTTGTTTCGGCAACGGTAGACCAGATTCCTGCTTTATCAGAAAATTTGAAATCAGGTTTTTTGATTTTCTCAAATTGATCTTCGATAATAATATTATTCAAACCGATTTCACTGAACATTTGTTCCAGGTGATCTGCGATGGCATTATCAAATCCTGCATCTTTTCTCCATTCTAAAAAAGCGCTGTAAAAATAATGCATTGAGTCAGGGATATTAGGCTTCCATTCTATTTTCTCATGATTATAATCGAGGATGGAAATACAGGCATCTTTTTTTAGTAATGTTTTCATCCTCGCCAATGCTTCTTTGGGATGATCAAGCCATTGGAGTACCCTGGCGGATGTGACGAGGTCGAATTTTTCGGATGAAGGATAATGATAAATATCGCTTGTATGAAAAAAAATATTTTTGATTCCGGCATAACGTTCTTTTGCGGAAGCGATTAAATCTTCGCTGATGTCAATACCCGTTGCAATGCCATGAGGCGCTATCCTGGTTGCGATATCATATGTTAAAGCGCCGGAACCACAACCTACATCCAATACACGTATGCCTTTTTTAAGAAGATTCAACAAATTCCTGTTGTCATTCTCTATCGTTCTTTCATCCAATATTTTATTTGCTCCTGTAGGCATTGCCGCCCTGTTCTTTGCAACCTGCGATGACATGATTTTTTTGTTGAGATAATTTCTCTTGAGATAAATTGCCCGAAAAAAATTAATTTAAAGATGAATGAACTTCGTTTTCCGCAATGTCAGTATCCTTATAATTTTTGATAACATTATACAATGTATCTCTCTCAACAGGTTCTCTTTTTACCTGTTTGATCAGCGATGCCAACTGAGCGGTAGTAAGAGACGGATGTTGTTCTTCGGAGCCTGCCATAGAATATATTTTGGTAGAATCATCAATGGTTCCATCCAGGTCGTTTACGCCGAATGACAGGCTCAATTGTGCGTTTTTCCGGCCAAGCATGGGCCAGTATGCTTTCAGGTGTGGAAAATTGTCGAGATATAAACGACTGATCGCGTACAATCGCATATCTTCTATTACCGTGCTCTCGGGCACATTGCTCATATCATTATCCTTATTGCGGAACTTTAAAGGGATGAATGTATTAAATCCACCTGTTTCGTCCTGCAATTTTCTCAACCTTTCCATATGGTCGATCCGGTGATGATATTTTTCGATATGACCATACAACATGGTTGCATTACTGTGCATGCCGATTTGATGAGCAACGCGGTGAATATGCAGCCATCCTTCGGCATTTACTTTATCTGCGCATATCTGTTGCCGTATGTCCGGATGAAAAATTTCAGCGCCTCCGCCAGGCAACGAATCGAGCCCTGCTTCATGCATTTTTTTCATCCCTTCTTCCACGTTTAATTTTGCTTTGCGGAACATATAATCCAATTCTACTGCGGTGAAACCTTTGATATGCAGTTCCGGACGATGTGCTTTTATTTTTCGCATCAGCTCCATAAAAAACTCCATATTCATTTTAGGATGAACGCCGCCGACAATATGCACTTCGGTAACCGGTTTTCCATCATAGCTTTTTACGATATCCAGCATTTGCTGCTCGCTCAATTCCCAACCCTCATCCCTATGCGCATACAGGCGCGAATAAGAACAAAACGCACAGGAAAATACGCAGACATTGGTAGGCTCAATATGAAAATTTCGGTTGAAATAAGTTTTATCGCCATGCAACTTTTCGCGAACGTAATTGGCCAATGCCCCGACAAACGGTAAATTTCCTTTTTCAAAAAGAATCAGCCCTTCTGTCTCAGACAATCTTTTTTGATCAATTATTTTTTCGCCGATACTTCTTAATCCGCCATCTTTTTCCAGGCTAACAATTTTTTCTGTTGCACCTTCAATAGTTGTCATTGCTGGTCTGAGTTTTCAGTTGTTGTGAAGGGCAAAGTTAAGAACTAACTTCTGATTTATTGTGATTAGCCTGATGGAACTTCTGATTATTTCGCGGGGAGTGAAATAAAAATTATAAATAATCAGAAGTCAAATCAGTTCAATCAGAATAAATCAGAAGTTAAAAATCGTTATCTTCCATTTTTAAAATTAAACCAGGCAGATATGCAACGCTTTCACGGCCTGATCGGCATTGCGCTGATTTTTGGAGTGGCTTTTTTATTTTCCAACAACAGGCGCCGCATCAACTACAGGGTTGTTTTCAGCGGATTGTTATTGCAAATACTGATTGCGGTTCTTGTATTAAAAGTATCGCCTGTAACAAAAGTTTTTCAATTCCTGGGTCATGGCATGGAGAAAATAGAACAATTTGCTTTCAAAGGTGCTTCGTTTGTATATGACGGTATAGCGATAGTAAAACCCGGTGGAAATATTGGCGCTTATGCTTCGGGGGGATTTATATTTGCGTTCAATGTTACGGCCACGATTATCCTTGTTTGTGCGTTGGTGGCAGTTCTTTATCATTTTGGGATCATGCAACGAGTGGTAGCTGTTATTGCAAAAGCCATGAATTTCGTCATGCGTGTGAGTGGAGCAGAGGCACTCAGCAATGTGGCCAGCGCTTTTGTTGGACAAGTGGAAGCGCAGGTAATGATCCAGCCTTATTTGCCGGGAATGACGAAAAGCGAACTATTAGCGAGTATGAGTGGTAGTCTTGCCTGTATTGCAGGAGGTATCCTTGTCGTATATGCGAATATGGGCGCGCAGGCAGGATTGGATCTCGCCCCCAAATTAATTACTGCCAGCCTGATGGCGGCTCCGGGTGCGCTGGTCATCTCAAAAATTGTGTGGCCCGAAACAGAAGAAAGTCAAACGATGGCACGCGTAAAGCTGGAAGTAAAAAGTCATTATACCAATGTGATTGATGCCGTATCCCATGGTGCCGGAGAAGGTTTTAAAATTGCTATGAATGTTATTGCGATGCTGATCGGTTTTATTGCCATTATTGCTTTGCTCGATTATAGCATGTTGAAAATCGGCCACCTGTTCAATCCGCAATTTGACCTGAGCCTGAACTGGGTTTTCGGAAAAGTATTTTATCCTTTTGCATGGTCAATGGGCGTTCCTTCGGTTGATGTAAATAATGTAGCTACCCTGCTCGGTCAAAAATTATCAATCAATGAATTTGTCGCTTTCAAAAATCTAACCTCCAAAGCAGTGCCTGTTATTTCGGAAAAAGGTTTGTTGATCGTGAGTATTGCTATTTGCGGGTTTGCTAATTTCAGCAGCGTTGGCATGCAGATAGGAGGTATCGGCGCGATTGTTCCCACCCGGCGAACTGATCTCGCAAAACTGGGATTGCGCGCATTGCTTTGCGGTACGCTGGCATCTTATTTATCTGCTACGATTGCAGGGATACTGATGTGATGTTAAACAGGTCGACCACTTCGGATTAATCAACTTTTCCAAAGTTTAAAACTTTGGAAAAGTTGATTAATCCGAGGCGGCCGACCTGTTTAACACTAATCCTGCATTCTTATACAATACAAAACGAAATGATTGTTTTCTCTTTTATGATAATATAAAATATGCTCATCTGCGGATAAGGATGCAGCTTCTACAAATCCTTCCATCTCTTTTATTTCAACAGGCTCATTGAATGGTTCATTTTTATTTTTTCTCGTAGCATAAAATATCCTGGGTTTAGCTTCTGAAGTTATTTTTTGCACGCGGGTAAAAAATAAAATAAGTTCGTTCCGGGAAATACAGGCAGCATATTCCAATTGATCACTGTTCACGTGCTGCAATATTTTTTCTGAATTACCATCCCGAACGAAAGCGCCACCTTTTTTGAAAGCAATCACAAGGTCTGCGGTTTTTGGCTGCCCTGTATTCGTGAATTCGCCGTCAACAAAATATAGCTTGTTCCCATCGGCGCTTACTTCTACATCAAAATTAACCATAGCCGCCCGGTTGAGGGATATACCCGGAACGATATCAACAGCACTTACCGAACCATTTGAAAAAACTCCCCGATAAATGGTTGACAGAGTCTGCTCATAGCTTCGTGTTGAAACAAAATAAAAATTGTGCAGATCATCCATAGTTGCCACTGCATCCAGTGCGTTCGAATTTACACCATACACTTCTCCTTTATATTCGAAACTACTATCATTTATTTTTCCTGCGTAATAAACATTTGTATTTGTAATCGAAGGGTCGTTGAGGTTGTTAAAAAATAAATACTTCCCGTCTCTCGATAAGAATGGTTCCATGATATCCTGGTTATAACCAATAACGGTTACTTTAACAGGCGATGAAAAAGATATGTATTCGCTTTTGTGAACGTCCGATGAAGGTTTTTTGCAGAAACAAAAACATGAGAGAAAAAAAACTAAAAGGTATGATTTCATATTCCTATATGACTGCCTTTGAGCTCATCAGGTTACAATATCTGTTAACATGATAGATTTTTTAATCGGGTAAAGCAACTTTTATTTTTCATTCATCGTATAAAATAAATAATCCGCCTCTGCAAATTGCATCTGTCGATGGATGATATTTTGAAACGAATAAATTTATGGCCACAAGCCTGCCTTTGTTAAATAAATAACTGATGTTTTAAATTTTACTCCGGTATTTAATTATTTTTTAACTTTTTAAACTCGGAAAAATACAGGTAACAGGCAATATTTCTGTTTGCTGATAGTTATTGTATTTCAGGAGTAATTTTAATCTTTAATTTGGATCGATTTATGAAAAGGGTTATGTTAATTTTTGGAACAATTGGGATCATCATTATTTCCTGCAGCAAAAGTACAACTGACAAAGTCAATGGAGGTGGGGGCAATACAACTACGGTGGATTGTACAGGTGTTGCAGCAACGTTTTCGGCAGATGCAAACCCCATTATCCAGACTAATTGTGCTACTAATTCCGGATGCCATGGTTCAGGCAGCAGCAATGGACCAGGCCCGTTACTTACATATGACCAGATTTTCAATGCAAGAGTAGCTATTCGTTCTGCTGTGTTAAGTGGTGCAATGCCCCTCGGAGGAACATTGTCGACAGCTCAAAAGAATACCATCGCTTGCTGGATCGATAATGGAGCTTCTTCGGATTGATTCGAATGATTTCCCCGTTTTTGAAATCCATGGCATGAAATAAGGAACAAGAATCAAGGAACAAGAATCAAGGAACAAGAATCAAGGTACAAGGTACAAGTTCCAAAATCCAATATCCAAGACTTAAATTCATATCTGTATTTTAGAAATTAAACCTTGGATATTGGGTTTTGGAACTTGTACCTTGTACCTTGATTCTTGTTCCTTATTTCTTATTCCTTATTTTTGCTCATGACTTTTTACCGGCAACACTATCCATCTCCTGCTCTTTCAGAATTTATAGAATGCTATTGGATATTGCGTATGCATCACGATCATTTCAACAAACAACGATTGATACCAGGTGGGCGCATCGAAGTGATTTTCAATTTTGGCTCTGCTGTATCCTGGATGGTCGATGAACATGACCATGTTGCCGGAATTTTAGAAAATGATATTGGTCTGATGGGCCAACGCAACAAAATTTATTTTGCTGCTTTTGAAGGACCACTCAATTTGATCGGCATACGATTAAAACCTTGCGGACTCACGGCATTTTCAGATGTTCCTGCCATGCTCTTATTGAATAAATTGGTGAGTGCCGGAGATGTTTTTGGTTCCTGTGTAAAAGATTGGCAGGAAAGAATTCATCATCAAAAATCTGATGATGAAAAATTTTTGTTACTGGATATGCTGATGTTGTCTGTGCTTCGGAAAAAACCCGCTGGATTGAAAACAATGCAGGCGATGATCGATTCGATCCGGACGATCAATGATCCTGTTTCAATTTCAACGATCTGTCATCAGGCGGGATGGAATTACAAAAAACTGGAGCGTTCATTCCTTAAATATACCGGCTATACACCCAAGCAATATACAAGCATCGTTCGCTTTAACAAAGCATTGCGGCAGATCGATAAAAACAATGAGTCTCTGACTTCAACCGGTATTGACTGCGGATATTATGACCAGGCGCATTTTATAAAAGAGTGTATCCGTCTTGCTGGTACTACACCAGGTCGTCTGCAAACAGAAGAACATTCCATTGCAGGTTTACTTGTAACTCATCAGCCGGTTTGAATTCTCCAATAACGGAGAATTTGTTTAGGAACAATCATTCTAAAATTTAAACTATGGAAAAGACTTTAATTGGAAAAAGGTTTTTTAACCTTGCAACTCTAGTTAATACTATGGCGTCTTCGGGTTAAATCACTTATAAATAAGGGTGACAAACCTAAACGGGTTTATAAAAGTTTTTCGACTTTTGAGAAACTTTATTAACTTTGAAACCTGATAGCGCCTTTGGCTTTTCCTTCTCAAATGATAATGAGCTTGTGAACCCAAAGGCATTTTTGTTTTTATGAACCCCAAAACAGCCATTTTAATTGATGGCGGATTTTTCCTGAAATGCTACAATAGACTATATAACGGGGCAGATAATCATACTGCCACAACAATAGCTAAAAATATTTGTGCGGCAGCTATAAAGCATGTCCCTAATGATTATGACTTGTACAGGATTTTTTATTACGATTGTTTGCCATTGAATAAACGTATTCATAACCCAATTTCTAAAAAATTTATCGATTTTACAGAAACAGATGTGTACAGATTGCGTCTTGAATTGTTTGAGGAACTAAAGAAAAAGCGAAAGGTAGCATTGAGGTTGGGACATATTAAAGACTCTGGAAACTGGCAAATTTATCCATCCAAAATAAAAGCTTTACTCAAAGGACAGATTTTATTTAAAGATATTACGGATGATGATATTTTTTACGAAATGCGGCAGAAGGGCATTGACATGAAAATAGGAGTGGATATTGCTTCATTAGCATTAAAGAAACTGGTAAATCAGATTATATTAATTTCGGGTGATGAGGATTTTGTACCGGCATCCAAATTGGCAAGAAGAGAAGGGATTGATTTTATTTTAGATCCATTATGGAATCCTGTAGATCCGAATCTTTTTGAGCATATCGATGGATTAAATTCCACTTCACCTAAACCGTTTAAAATAAGGAATGAGGGCCGTTAACTTTTCCAAAGTTTTAAACTTTGGAAAAGTTAACGGCCCTCATTCCTTATTTTATATGATTATATATGAGCTTCTATCTTCTTAACGAAATTGGTTTTTGGTTGTGCGCCTACCAGTTTGTCAACCACCTTACCACCTTTAATAAAAAGTATTGCAGGTATGGAAGTGATACCATAATTGATGGAAAGTTCCGGATTATGATCCACATTTACTTTTCCTACATTGATTTTTCCATCATATTCTTTCGACAGCTCTTCAATAACCGGCCCGATTGCACGGCATGGACCACACCACTCAGCCCAAAAATCTATTATTGTTAATTTATCAGAAGCTATTACTTTTTCCTGAAAGTTCGCATCGGTGAATTCTATTGCCATAATAATTTGTTTTAATTGTATGTAAAAGTCGAATTTATTCCCGAGTTATTTTGTCGTTTTAATGACAGATAAAAGATTGCAAAAATGCCTCCAAAGCCGATAGGATGGTATTTTGACATTTGTTTCCATTATGCGGTGACTATCTGTACCTCCATTTCCGGGCTATTATCCAGGAAGGCGGCCATTTCGTCATTCATTTCAAAGCCATTTTCCAAAGTATACAGGCTAATCCTGTAATTATTCTTTGGTTCCCTGATATTAAACTTTAATGATGATTTTCCAGGGAACTTTTTAATATTTTTTTCTACAAACTGCACCATCTGCTGGTTGAGAGAACGAGCGTCGATATCTACAACGAGCTGACGTGTCAGATGTTGTTTAACACTTTCCAGCAACATCATTCTTTCAACTTTAAATTCAAATTCGGGCCGGTTGAAGCGCGTTCTGAAGAAACCTGTAAGATAAAGATTGATTCCCTTTTCCAGGTAATTGGAAAATTTTGCATAATCTTCACTCCATAATAGGAACTCGCTTTTCCCTGTATAATCTTCAATGAAAAAGGAACCGAATTGCTTGCCTGTTTTTGTAACACGGTGTTGAGCGTCTGTCACCAATCCGGCAAGACGATACATTTTATTTGGATTGGCCTGCAGGCTCACCGCTTCTTTGATTTCATTGAAATCGGCCAGCCTGGTAATGCCATAATGATTGATTTCAAAACGGAAATGGTCCAATGGATGACCACTCATAAATATGCCGATGATTTCTTTTTCATGATCGAGCAGTTCAGTCAATGTCCAGGGTTCGCAATTGGGAATTTTTGGAGTTGCTACATCGGGCATGATCAGATCTCCAAACAAACTATTATTGCTTTGCATCGAATTTGTCTGGTACAGGTTGCCAAAGCGAACTATTTTCTCCATCCCTGTCGAAGTATCACCCGGTGCCATATAGAAATATTGGGCGCGATGAAATTCTTTGAAGCAATCGAAAGCTCCTGCATAAGCAAGATTTTCCAATGTTTTTTTACTAATTGCCCGCTGGTTGATTCGTTGGACCATATCAAAAATGCTGGTGAAGGGCCGCCCGCTTTTTGCTCTTTCTTCCATGATGCCGCTTACAGTAGCTTCTCCAACGCCTTTCAATCCACCTAGGCCGACGCGTATCTCACCCTTTTGGTTAACCGCAAATCCCTTTTTGGATTCATTCACATCCGGACCAAGTACTTTCAGCCCCATTCTTTTACATTCTTCCATGAAAAAAGTTATTTTTTCAATGCTGCCCGAATGATTCAATACTGCAGCCATATATTCAGAGGGATAATGTGCTTTCAGATAAGCTGTCTGGTAGGCCACATAGGCATAACAGGTAGAATGCGATTTATTGAATGCATATTGTGCGAACGCTTCCCAGTCTGTCCATATCTTTTCCAGCTTATCTGCAGCAAATCCTTTTTGAGTTGCGCCTGCAATAAACTGGCTTTTCATTTTGTCCAGGATAGATTTTTGTTTTTTCCCCATTGCTTTGCGCAATACATCTGCATCGCCTTTGCTGAAACCCGCGAGCTTTTGCGCAAGCAACATCACCTGCTCCTGGTAAACGGTGATGCCATAAGTATCTTTCAGGGTTTCCTCCATTTCCGCCAGATCATAGGATATCAATTCCAGTCCATGTTTGCGGTCGATAAAATTCGGGATATACGCCATCGGGCCCGGACGATACAGGGCATTCATCGCGGTTAGATCATCGAATTTGTCTGGCTTGAGATCCCGCAGGTATTTTTGCATACCCGGACTTTCAAATTGGAAAGTGCCAATGGTTTCTCCTTTCTGGTATAATTCAAATGTTTTTTTATCGTCGAGTGGAATCGTATCGATATCGATCGTTATGCCATGATTTTCTTTGATGAGTTCGAGTGAAGTTTTGAGGACATTGAGTGTTCTCAATCCCAAAAAATCCATTTTCAATACACCTGCATCTTCAATGATATTTCCCTCTATTTGTGTTACAAGCAAATCAGAATCTTTAGCCGTGCATACAGGAATAATATTCATCAATTCCTCCGGAGCAATGATGATGCCCGCTGCATGTAAACCTGTATTACGAACAGAGCCTTCCAGGCGTTCTGCTTCATGCAATACTTTACTGCGAAGATCGGTTCCGTTATATATTTCTCTCAGCTTTTTTACGGTCTCCCTGTCATCAGGGCCGAACCCTTCTTTTTCTTCGAGCGATATTTCACCATCTTTATAGGTTAATGGTGCATGCAAAACTCTTTTTAAATTCACTCCCGGTCTTTCAGGAACCAGTTTTGCAAGTGCATTGGATTCTGGCAGGGAAAGATCCATTACGCGGGCCACATCCTTGATGCTCATTTTCGCTGCCATGGTACCGTAAGTAACTATCTGCGCCACCTGGTTCTTTCCATATTTTTTTACAACATAGTCAATTACTTTTTGCCTGCCTTCATCATCAAAATCCGTATCAATATCCGGCATTGATTTGCGATCCGGATTTAAAAATCTTTCAAAGAGCAGGTTGTATTTGATCGGATCGATATTGGTAATGCCGATGCAATAAGCAACAACGCTGCCCGCCGCAGAGCCGCGGCCAGGACCTACGAACACCCCCATATCTCTGCCGGCTTTTATAAAATCACTCACGATGAGAAAATATCCGGCAAATCCCATTGTTTTAATAGTGAACAATTCGAATTCAAGGCGTTCCTGGATTTCAGGGCTAAGCTCACTGTAACGCATACGCGCTCCTTCCTGGGTGATATGTTTCAGGTATTCCCACTGATCGAGATTGCTGTCATGATGGATCTGGAATTCCTTTGGTATGGGAAAGGCCGGTAAAAGAATATCTTTTTTAAGATTCAGCAAATCCACTTTACCTGCAACAAGATTGGTATTGTCGATGGCTTCGGGCACATCACTGAAAAGCGTTTTCATCTCTTCAGCTGTTTTAAAATAAAACTGGTCGTTCGGAAATTTGAAACGCCGGTTCTTCATATGCATGTCATCGTTCACAAAATCATCATAGCCGGGTGTACTTTGTTTTTCACCAGTATTGATGCATAATAAAATATCATGCGCATTATAATCATCCTGATCGGTATAATGACTGTCGTTAGTAGCAATCGCCGGGACATTATATTTTTTTGCCAGTTTCAGCAAAAACTGGTTGATCTTTTCCTGTTCGGGGATATTATGTCTTTGCAATTCGATGAAATAATCTTCTCCGAACATATCCAGCCACCACTTAAATTCTTTTTCCGCTTTTTCTTCACCCTCATGCAGAATGGCTTGTGGCACATAAGCACCGATACAGCATGTTGTTGCAATCAGTCCTTCGTGATATTTTTCTATCAGTTCCTTATCAATACGAGGATACTTGCTGTATATACCTTCTGTGTATCCGAGTGAAGTGAGTTTGATCAGGTTTTGATAACCCGTTTTATTTTTTGCCAGCAAAACCTGGTGATACCGTGCGTCTTTCTGTTCCTTTGTAAAAGCTTTACGATGCCTGTCCGCAACAACATAAAACTCACAACCTACAATTGGCTTTATTTTTAATGAGCCATCATCATTTTTGTATTTGTAAGCTTCCGCTACAAATGCAAAAGCTCCGAACATATTGCCGTGATCTGTGATGGCAATGGCAGGCATGTTTTGACTAATCGCTTTTTTGAACAGGCTTTGTATGGAGGCCGCCCCGTCCAGCAGGGAATATTGCGTATGTACGTGTAAGTGAGAAAATTTAGCCATGGCATAAAAGAATTCAAGGTACAAGGATCAAGATTCAAGAATAAGGTACAAGGTACAAGTAGGAAGTTCAAATCAATTTAGTATTTCAGATTTGTATTTTGAGTCTTGAACTTTCATACACAAATTTAACATTTCATCCTTGTACCTTGAACCTTGTATCCCGAACCTTTCTATACATTTAACTAACAATTTTGGATCAAATTTGTATATTTATGCTTTAGTATCCCCAATATCTTGATAACATGGCGAAAAACCTGCTCACATCATTCGTTATTATTTTACTGGCAACGAGCTGTAGTAGTATAAAACCTACTTCACAAAAT
>Ga0137407_10000934_pt1 | contig 19172 bp, 18 predicted proteins | sample CZOMad2_2_16fung_FD_108410 | JGI IMG/M metagenome (GOLD analysis project Ga0137407, IMG submission 108410) | Vadose zone soil fungal communities from Angelo Coast Range Reserve, California, USA - CZOMad2_2_16fungal (Illumina Assembly) | ecosystem: Environmental > Terrestrial > Soil > Vadose... | reverse complement strand
TGAGAGACGCAACTGGAGCGCCATTTACGATTCCTTTGTATGATTAATCCGAACGAAAACGATCTTACGAGGGACGAACCGCTTCCGACACAGCTTCAGTCGGGCGAAGAGCAGATTGGCTCGAGTGGGCGTGAGCAGTTTCGTCGAGCATCAAAGAAAATCTCCACGGCCATGAGCCAGACGTGGGACGAGACCAAGGAGAAAGCCGGGTGGGCACGCGACCGCACGGAATATTTGGTGCGCGAAAATCCCGTGCCGACCATCCTCGGCGCGTTGGGGCTCGGAATCGCCATTGGGCTGGCGATCCGCTACGCCTCTACCAGCGAGGAAAAGGCGCAAATTGAGGTGAAGTCGCCGTTCGCAAATGTGAACTGGAGTCTTCTTTCCCTGCCTTTTCTCTGGCCGTTGTTCAAATCAGCCAGGGAAAAATATGAAAGCTCGGCCGAAGCAATGAAAGATGGCGTTGATCGTCTGAAAAAGATCGACGTCGACCGCTACGCAAAGCCGATCCGCAAGCGCTGGAAAGCGTGGACGCGGTAGGCGTCCGGGATCGTCCTGAGACTGGAGGAGAGACGGAGGTTCCTCAAAGGGCGAGGAACGCATTGATGAGATCGGCCAGCGGCCGTGGATACTGCGCCATAAAGGCGTGGCCGCCCTCCTTGAATTGTGCGAGCCAGGCGCCGGGAATAGCGTTGACCAGTCTCAGCGCGTTGGAAGCAGGAATCACGATGTCCTCGCTGCCGGCAGCGACCAATGTAGGAGTGCGTAACTCCCGGAGCCGGTCGCCGGTGCCGTCGCGATGCCACGCATCCATCGCGGCGGCTTGCCTCTGGACGAGGTCGGGAGAGAGCTCCGCCCGCGCGGCCGCCACTATGTCGCCATACTGGTCGTAGATAGAATCGGCGAGGAACGCCGGGAAACAACAGGGAGAGCAGTCGTCGAGCTTGCCTCGCGCGGTGTGCCGGATGTGTCGATCAGTTGCGATCGGACGGCAGGGGGCGCGAGTTCCGCATCAACTCCTCCGGCATCCGTGGAGAGGAGGACGAGTTTGTCAATGCGGGCCGGATGCTGCAAAGCAAGGGTCTGGGCGATGAATCCGCCCATCGACCACCCCAACATACTCACGCGCTCGAACTCGAGCGCCTCGATCACGCGCGCAGTGTCGTCCGCGAGCTGGTCGATATCGAATGGCGCGCCATTATCCGTGGAAGCGCCAATGCCGCGGTTGTCGACGAGGATGAGCTCGTTGGCAGATGCTAGCCTTTCGATGAACGAGGGATCCCAATCAGCGCTGGTCGCGGCCAGCCCATTGAGAACCAGCAGCGGTCGCCCGCTCCCAAGCCGATGGTAAGCGATTCGTCCGCCATCGACCGGAATTGACCCTATCGAATCACTGGCCATCAGCGACCATCGAAAAATGCGCTGTGAGCGTCAAATCCATGGCGGAGCGACGCGATCTACCTTGAACACGACATTATCCTCGCGGAAGGTGTCGATCTTCTCATGGTGAACTCGAATTCATCGGAGCAACCCGCTTGGCAACGCAATCCGATCTTCGAATTTTTTGCGTCGCTTAAGCTGGCGGTGGTTTTGCTGGCCGTGCTCATCATCGCTGCGATTGCGGGCACGATTTACGAGTCGAGCTTCGACGCAAAGGTGGCGCGCGCCTATGTTTACGGGGCGCCATGGTTCAATCTCTGGCTAGTTTTACTCGGCGCGAACCTTACCGTCTCTGCGCTTTCCCGTTGGCCCTGGCGTAAACATCATCTTGCTTTTCTGATTACGCATCTCGGCATTATCACGCTGCTGATCGGGTCGCTCATCGGCAGGATTTGGGGAGTCGAAGGCACGGTCACACTCTTCAAAGGCGAACCGCCAACCAATCGTCTCCTTGTCGATCAACGCCAGCTGCGCGTGCACGATGTCGATGGAATCGTGAAAGGTTTTCCTGCGGAATTTCTGCATCATCCGCCGAATCCGCAGCGTCCGCGCAATCTTGGCTATCTCGCGAGCGGCGCGCATTTGCAGATTGTCGATTATGCGCCAGCGATCGAGGGAAAGCTAAACCCCACAGCAGTCGCTGATGGCGGAGCGCCAGCGCTACATTTCACGATGTCGACCGCGATGATGAACCAGCATCTCGATAATTGGTTGCTGGCCGAAGATCCACAGCACGGAAATTTTTCAATGGGTCTGGCAAACATCGAATTGAAACGCGGCGCGGCGCCGGCAGCGGCATCGTCGAGCACCCTCCTTGGCGGAGGTTCGGCGGGGGAGGCGAGTAAAGGTGAAGAGGTCGATCTTGAGGAATCGATTTTCGCTTTTAGCAAAGCGCCGGAAGAACAAATTGGCCGCGCAGCCAAAGGCGGCTCCACCGGCGCAAAGATCCGGCTCGAGCCACCGCAAAACGGAAATAGTGGGCGCATCGTAATTTCGTTGGGCGAGAAAGAAGCCAGCTTCGATGTGGCGGAAAATCTTGGGCGCGACGTGGCAATTGAGGGCACGCCGTTCACACTCAAGATCAATAATTACTGGCCCGATTTTCGGATCGAGAACGGCAAACCGGGTTCACTCAGCGATCAGCCGAACAATCCTGCGGTGCTCGTCACGATCCGCGGAAAAGGAATCCCCGCAGCAGAAACGACGCCGAATCCACACGGCGGTACTGAAATGCCGGCCACGGGTGGGCCTCCTTCGATGCCCGCACCCGGCGAGCAGGCGCCGAATCACCTTGCGCTCTTTATCGCGGACGACGGCGCAATCACTTACGAATTGACTTCGCGCAAGACTGGCAAATCATCCGGCAAGATCGAGCTGAACAAACCGCTCGCGACGAGCTGGGCCGATTGGCAGCTCAATATCGACAAGGTGATGCCGCACGCTCAGCAGCGGATTGACTTCACGCCCGTAAAATCCGAGCAGACATCGCCACCTTCTGCCACGTCCGATTTGCCGGATGGCGTGCGCGTGCGCATTCAACAAAATGGCGAGACGCTGGAACGATGGGTGCCGGCTGGTTGGCAAGTCACGATACCGACTTCGCCTAGCCAAACCTTAGTCGCTTACGGCTGGAAAGCAGTTCCCCTTCCGATCGCACTTGAATTGCTCGACTTTGAAGTAAAACGCAATGAAGGGAGTGACAGTCCGGCGGGATTTAAAAGCACTCTGCGCGTTTTTACGGCCAATGGCGAAACGGCCACCGGCTCGTGCTGGATGAACAATCCGTTTAGTTTTCCCGGTGCGTGGTGGCGAACGTGGACTGGATTGACCTACAAAATTTCGCAGGCATCGTGGAACCCGGAAAATCTCGGACAAAGCACCGTCCAAATTTTGCGCGATCCAGGCTGGCTGTTGAAATGGGTCGGTTCGCTGCTTGTAGTGGTGGGCGTGTTCATGATGTTTTATCTTCAGCCGTACCGAAAGCAAACCGAAGGCGAGCCGATTCTGCGTGACGGATTAAAACCGCGAAAACAGAAACGTGAAACATTGCCTGCGTCAGCGGTAGTTGCGGATTGAAGATCGAAGCAAGAGGTTAAACATTGGGCTTTCAGGATGGGAGATTGGAAAGTTATTTATTCGTTCGCGCTCGTTAGCATTGTCGCAGTTTTAGCCGCGTGCGCGTCGGATAAAAAGTCCACTCGGCTTTCCGGGGCTGAGCAACCCGTCTCGGGCGGGTCCAAATGGGGTTACTACAGCGGCGAGCCGGTGACGCAGTGGAATCCTGACGGGCGGACAATGACACTGTTAAGCGAATTGCGTTACACCGATCCGCAAGGTCTTATTTGGATCGCTCCAGCTGGATCACAAGTCGATGGTGCGTCAATCCCGCGCTCGCTCTGGTCGATAATGGGCGGACCTTTTGAAGGAAAATATCGGAAGGCTTCCGTGTTGCACGATGTTGCTTATGAGCAACACAATCGGCCGTGGCAGGATTGCGACCGGATGTTTTACAACGCCATGCGATGCAGCGGCGTTAGCGCCGTTGAAGCCAAGACCATGTATTACTCCCTGTATAGGTTCGGAAATCACTGGAAATTTCCGATCAAACGCGGGAAACCGGTAAAAGTCGGCGGGACGATGGTAGCCAGAGCTATTCCTCGAGCAATCCCGGCGAACGAGATCAACGAAGCACGCGATTGGATTCGTAGCGCCGATCCGCCTCTGGAACAGATCGAGCAACGTGCCGAGGCCGAAAGCCACTGAACTTGCCTCCGTAGACGATTGAAGCTTTTTCCCTATAGTTTCTGGAACCGAATCCAACGAATTGGGAACGATGAAGACCATGAGACGGTACGTTATTGCGATGCTGTTTATTATCAGACTTCGGCTCCACGCTGGGTCGCGGCTGAACTGCTCTGCGCAGGTTGAAAGTGAGAAGATGGACGACGTCGCGTTCATCCTCGATGATCAGAACTGTGTTGCCGCATGCAGGTTCCATTCGCCGATTTTATCGCCGAGACTGTTTCAGTTCGCCAGTGAACTTTTCGGCAGATTCATTGTTTAAATCGAGCGACTGATCCTGAAACCTGGCATTCGATATATTTCCTTCAGGATTTTCTGGTGGAGAAAGAGTATCCTTATGCTTAAGTCAACTCAGTGGTTTTTGCTGAGGGAGCCTGAGTGGCCTCATAAAGACAGTAATGGACTCCAGAGCAATTGCCGCGTTCTCTTCGTTTTAGAATTCTTTTGAGCTATGTCCGGGGCATGCCTTAGTAAAACAACAACTGATTTCGATTCACCGAGTGAACGCCGGCCCTTTCGCAAATCGCCTTACGTGGCAACCGCCGCTGAAGCACTTAAGAATTGGCAACAGAATCGCGCGAACCGCTGGTATAAGGATGGGGCAGACCCGACTGACCTCAGAGGCGATTACGCTTTTCAGCGGTTGCGGCAGACTTGGTTCACACCAAAAATCAATCCCAAATTCACGCTTCGAACAGACGACAAGTTCTATGCGATCGGGTCGTGTTTCGCGCGAGGACTCGAGCGGGCTCTTGCAGACCAGAAAATTGCTGTCGAAAGTGCCGCGCCGGAGTTTGCCAAGCTCGAGGCGGTCGCGAAGGGCAGCACAGGGCTCGGCTTTATCAACAAGTACAATACCTTTTCGATACTGAATGAACTTCGCTGGGCTCTGGAACCGACGGCGGTTTTTCCTGTGGAATCGATTGTTCAAGTGACGAAAAGCACCTGGTCGGATCCGCACACTAATCCGACGTTGGCGCTGGCTGGGTTCGAGGAAACATTGGAGCGCCGCTGGTTGATGCAAAACGTTACCAAACGCATAACCAACTGCCGCGCAGTAATCATGACTCTCGGCCTGATCGAGGTGTGGCACGACCTCCAGGCGGACGTTTACCTTAACTCGACGCCCCTTGCATCTTTGTTCAATACCCAACCAGATCGATATCAGTTTCATGTAACTGGCTTCGGCGAGAACTGGGCCAATCTGGAAGCAATATACGCCCTGCTGTCTCGCTATGGCCATCCTGACTTCCGTATTGTGGTCACCGTTTCTCCGGTGCCATTGATGGCGACTTTTTCAACAATGGACGTGGTAGTGGCTAACACTTACGCGAAGTCTCTCTTGAGAGCCGTCGCTCAGGAATGGGCGGCGGCGCATGACAACGTGGACTACTTTCCAAGTTATGAGATCGTCCAAAACTCTGATCGCGCCGCTGCATGGCAGGCCGATCTAAGGCACGTGAAAGGCGCCGGCGCAGAGCATATTATGGAGCTGTTTTTGCAAGCCTACTTCGATGGTGCGAGCTAGCAGCGAATTGCTAAGAAAACTCAGGGCGCCAGTCGCACTATTAGGAAAATCGTTTCGCATACTAAAGACACGAGGACTGCTCAAGCGAGTGATTTTGTCACGCTTGGGCGAGGCATTGGCAATGTCACGAATGGTTGCTGTCGGCAAATGGTGCAGCCGAGAATTGCGAGCCGGATAAATTTCGAGTCCGTCAGCCCTTATCTCTCGAGTAAGCGTCAAGCAATAACTCTGTTCGCGCGTTTAACGACTAAAGAGGGCCTTTTGCTGGAGAAGCAGCGCCGATGCGCTTAAATCTACTTTCTAGAGTCGCCTTCAGAATGCGTCCGCAAACTATCGTGATCAATGGTTCATTCCGGTAGTCCTCTATTTCCCAGCGACCTAACTGTCCCAAATTGTAAGCGATTGAAAAAATCGACCTTCCAAAATTCCAAGTGCACAACCTGCGTTCGATTAAAGCCCAGTAAATCGCGGGAGCATGCCACATGGTGGAGGTCACCACTGCAATTCTACATTAATGATTTTATCTAGCGAGACGATTTCCGAGGCTCCTGGTGAATCCCGTGCGGGGGATTTACTTCTGATGCCGGTGGCCTTGATCGCTTTCTTTACCTTTGCTTATCAGCTAGTGCTGGTCGCGCGATGGCCGGCACAGACGATGATATGGTGCTTCTTCGTTATTGCTCTTGGCGGTCTGTTTTTACTGACGCGCCTGTGGGAAAAAACGGATGCCACACCTGGTCGTGGGTATCGATTTCATCCGTCCCAAATTCTCCTGGTCACGATGGGCATGGCGTGCGCCGTTACGGTTCTCTTCGTGCGGCGGCCAAATCAGGACGACGTTGTCTATTTCCATCGAGTGCTGGCGCAACTCTCTGCCTTAGGCCAGCCGATCTTTCTGCGTCAGACTAGTGTCGATATGGATGCCGCGGCCTTTTCTCCGGTTCATTTGGCAACCAGCCATGAGATGCTCATGGCTCTGCTGGGACACTATCTTGGAATTGATCCGCTCTACTTTTATCAGGTGGTCGGCCACACATTTACCGCATTTTCGATCCCGTTTGTTCTTTATTGGTGCGCGCGGAGGTTTGGGTTGGATCGCTGGCCGGCAGCGGTAGGAGCCTTCCTTGGAATAGTATTTCTGCTTGTTGATAGCGTCGCTGGAGCGTCGTTTGGAAACACCGCTTTTGGCCGAATGTGGCAGGGCAAGGCGATCGTCTGGATCTTGTTTTTGCCGGTGGCTCTATCTCTCAGTTACCGGTTTTTGCGTTTGGGTAACGGCAGCGACCTGGCATGGCTTTCTTTATTAGCGATTGCGGGCGTAGGTCTGAGCAACACAGCGCTGTATTCGGTCCCCGCGGTTATCGGATGTTCTGGCGCTTCCTTTCTTGCGGTTAAACTCTTGGATCCGAAGAGACGAGAATATTCTTGGGAGGAATTTCGCCGTTGTCTGCTCCTAGGAATACCTCTTGCCTACCCAGTAGCTATCCTGGCGCTGCTTAAGCTGAATATTATTCCAAGGCCGATCGATATGCAGGGTTTTGGGCCGGAATATCTGCCGTGGCGTCAATGCCTGGATTATGTTGTCGGCACACCCGCAGATCACATCCGAAACGTTGTGCTCATGATTGGCGCACCCCTGTTGGTCATCAGAGAGAGGCAAGGCCGATTCCTGTTCTTATACATCTGTGCGGTCTGGTTATTGTGTTTGAATCCGCTCCTAGCACACTGGTGGATGAAAAACATCACCGCAGCTTGTTATTTTCGACTCGTCTATCTTCTACAATTCCCGTTGCTTAGCACGATGCTCGCGGCTGCCGGTCCCCGGCTGGGACAAGCGAGCAGTTCTCTCAAGGGCCGGTTACTAACTCAGCTAGCGCTCCTGGCAGTTATCCTAAGTTTCTTTTATAGCTTCCGCACGCTATCGATTATGCCCCGCAATCCGAAGCTCGGCATCGGCTGGAAGTCCCCGTGGGAATACCAGCTGCTTCCCCAGAACGTTGCTTTTGCTCAGGCTGCGGGAAAGTACATTGCGCGCAGCAAGCTGCTCGCTCCAATCTGGACGGCCAGTTGCGAGTTACCACTTCTCTTTCCCGATATGAAAGCCGTCGCTCCACGGCTCGTTACTCATTATTTTGCAAACGCTGGCAATCCTAGGGAGGGCGGTATCCGGCAGCAAGCGGCAATTTTTGTTCAAGGAGAAAAGAACAGCAACCCCGAACGGTTCAAAATGTTGGCCAACGCGTTTCGGCTGGTGATACAAAGCGGTCGCGCAAATGCTGTGGCTGCTCCTGAGAATGAGAGCGCTCGGGTGCTGGCGACCCTTCAGTCTATCGATCCGCGCTGGCGGCGGGTTCTGGAGGCAGGCGGTCTCGTCTTGATGTTGCCAGATGGTACAGCGCCGGAGCATTCAGCTTAGATCTCCTTCACGCCGCGCGCTCGGAGATTGCGCGATGGATTCCTTTGAGGATTTCTCGCAACCCATAGCGAAATTTCCAGGCAGGATAGTCTTTCTGAAATTTCCTCACATCGCTGATCCACCAGATGTGGTCGCCGACTCGGTTCGTCTCCTCATAGCTCCAAGTTAATTTGCGTCCACTAATTTCCTCACATAAGGCGATTGCTTCGAGCATCGAACAGTTACTGTGCCGGCTGCCGCCGATGTTATAAACTTCGCCTCTGCGCGGCGCGTGAATGAATTCCACAAATGCTTCGACCAGGTCGAAGCTGTGAATATTATCGCGAACCTGTTTGCCCTTGTACCCGAAGACACGGTAAGGCCTGCCGCTTACCGCACAGATCATCAGGTACGAAAGAAAGCCGTGCAGCTCCGTGCCCGCGTGTGCCGGTCCAGTGAGGCAGCCACCACGAAAAGAAACTGTCGGCAATCCAAAATAACGCCCATATTCCTGCACGAGAAGATCGGCTGCAGTTTTAGATGCCCCGAAGAGCGAATGATTGCTATAGTCGATGCTCATGGTTTCAGAGATTCCCGGTTCATACTCATGCCCTGGCTCGATTTCCCACCGCGTTGGCAATTCTTGCAGTGGAAGCCGGTTCGGCGTGTCGCCGTAAACCTTATTTGTCGAAGTAAAGATAAATTGCGCCTCGGGAGAAAATTTTCTGGCCGCTTCGAGCAAGTTCAATGTGCCGTTTGCGTTAACTGTAAAATCGATCTGTGGATCGCGGGCCGCTCAATCGTGTGATGGTTGTGAGGCCGTATGCACAATCGCATCGATCTTTCCCCGATAACGTTTGAATAGCTCTGCGACTGTAGAAGAGTCCCGAATATCGAGATCGTGATGCTCGTAAGCACGAATGTTTGCGATCAAATCATCACGTGTTTTCTTCGTCGATGCTTCTGCGCCAAAGAATTGCGCGCGCATGTTGTTGTCGATGCCGACAACACGGGCACTCTCTTTTGCGAAGCGCTTTACCGTTTCCGAACCGATCAATCCGGCGGATCCCGTGACAATGATTGTACGCATTACTCGTCTGTAAGCGCTAAGACATTCGCCCAAGAATCAAATCACATCACTTTCTCGGCTGAGCCCACATCCGATTCGGCCAATTGCAGATCTATCCCGTGCCTCCGGCTTGCGAAAAGGTTAACGTACCAAGAGATATCCGTTCGAACATCGCACGCATCGAATGGGATCAAACCCCGAGCGCTCACGAGCATCAGTTCCATACTCAAGTCCCGGAGCATCTGGACAAGCTCTTCGCAGCTCGCTCCGGCCTGCTGCAAGCCGTGCGGCCACAGCTCAAGGAGCAGCTTTATCTCCAGGTTATCCATCAAAACGCGTTTGGCCCCTCGCAAGGCGTGAAGCTCATATCCTTGAATATCTATTTTTATCAGGTCTACACGTTCGCCAGGCTTGAAGTAGTCGTCGAGCGCTATCATTTCGGTCGGCACGGTATGGCGCGAGTCTTCATCGGCATTGTAAGTCCGGTGATCGACGTTTAGCTTATCTGAAATATAAAGCTTGGTCTTGCCGCTGCGCTCTCCAACCGCGGCTTGAGAAACCCGTACATTTGAAAGCTTATCTGTGGCAGCACGTAGTCGTCCAAAATTATCCGGCGAAGGTTCAAACGAATGGACGATGCCGGTCGGGCCAACACAGCGGGAGAGAAACTCGGAGTAAATTCCAATGTTGGCACCGGCGTCTAGAACGATGGCGCCTGGAAACAAAGCCTGCTCGAGCAGCTCTCGCTCCGCGCGGTCAGTGTATGCCTTGTAAGCAGCATAAAGCGGCCGGTAGATTGGAAAGGCGTAGTTGTAGAGCTGATTCCCAAGGCGAAAGAGCAAAGATGGTTCCGACATCAACGCCGCGTCAGAAAAGACGCCCATCGCCGCGCGAAATAGCAACTGAGAGCGAGTTGGTAAAGTTCGCGCTACCGAAAAAAAAAGTCTTTGTCGGTGCCGAGCCAAGGGCGATTCGCAATGTTGCGGCACGGTCTTTCGCCTCTCCACTCTGCAAAACCGTCATCGTGCTGCTCATTTGGCTGCACGAATGTAAAGCGAACCGGCAAACTCCGAGATCACAGGAACGTTCTCCAGAAACCGGCCGAGCGCGTTCACGCGGTTGATCAAAGGCATCGGGGTTTTTGGATGGAGGAAATCGAACGGATCGATTCGGACATCACGATACCCAGTTTGTTCAAGCAGCCGTCGGAGCGGCCAGCGGAAGAAGGCGGTCTCATCCGGTGAGTCGCCGAGTTTTCGTTTAATCCAAGGGACGTTCTTTTGTATCGCGATCTGAGGGTTTAGCATGTTTGGCTCTGTAAAGTAAATTGTGCCGGCTGGTTTTAACACGCGGTAAATGGCGCGCAATGCCGCTTCGATTTCGAGGTGATGTAAAACCGAGCTGCCCACAACAGAATCAAACACGGCGTCAGTATAGCTCAACGCAGAGGCGTTCTGGATTTGATACTGCACATTTGGCGCGGAACAATTTGCCCTCGCGATTTGCAAGAGTTCGGGTGAGACGTCAATCGCAACGACGTCGGCTCCCGAGCGCGCCAGTTCCTGAGTGAAGTAGCCGGTGCCGCATCCCAGCTCAAGCACAGTCAACCCCGGTCTCAAATGACTGCTGAGCATTCTCACCCGCCGCGCCCAGCGCAGGTTGCCAGCCGGACTCTCCCAATTCCAAATCTCTCCTGCTCCGTGCTGTGCAAGGAAACGGCCGTGTTGAATTTCTTTGGCAATGCGCTCTTCCACGAGAAAATGTTCAGATGACTGCAATTTCGGGTTTCCGTCCGATATGTTGGCCAGCAGTCTGCAAATTTGAGTCGAATAGCGAGTTAGTATCCAAGTTTTAGCTTCAGGAATCCATGCCAGCACATCTTTAGCATGACAAGTCCATTGCGGAAGACTCTTGTCATCTTCGTGGCACCGTAAATGCGCTCCTGATAATGCACCGGCAAATCCAAAATTTTGAGGTTTAACTTCGCAGCGCCAAATAAGAGCTCATAATCGCCCCAACGATCCTCCGTTCCCCAACTTCCCAGTATTGGCTTGATCCGCTGCCAGTCACTGCGCCAGAGGACCTTCGTTCCGCAAAGCGTGTCCTTGACACGTTGCCCGAGAAGATACGTAAAAGCTACGCTGAAAAACTGGTTGCCCAGCATGTTTGCGCCGTTCATTGCTCCTTTTGGCACCGGATAGATCAGTCGCGAGCCGTTCACAAATTCCGCCCGTCCTGAAGCAATCACCTCCATGAAGTAAATCAGTTCCTCGGGTATGGTCGTCAGATCAGCATCTAGAATCATCAAGACATCGCCGGTTGCTGCGTTGAATCCGGTCCAGACGTTTTTCGATTTGCAAATTCCAGGTCCGTGCTTAAGCCGGATATGCCGGTCCGGATAAAGCGCGGCTACGCGGAGCACCTCCTCAGCAGTGCCATCGGTCGATTGGTCGTCGCAGAAAATTATCTCCGTCTGCCCGCCCAACTGCGGCATACGACGAACGGCATCCTCGACATTTCCTTTTTCATCCTTACAGGGAATGATCACCGAGACGGACAGCTCTTCCTTGGGAACAGCCGGAGGCAGCATTCTGGCAACAACGACCTGGGTCATGCAGAGCTTGTGCAAAAATGGCAGGCGAGCACAAAACCGATTTAAAAAAGTCGACAGCAGCGGCACATATTTGGGCAACAGCACTATCCGATGCGTCTCGAGCGCCTCGAAACCGGCTAGCCTCATTAGGTTCTGGATGTCAGCGGGGGAAAGCCAATTCTGCTCGGTGCGTGGGACTTTCATGCCGGTCCATTCGGCGAACGCGATTAAGGGTTCCCAGAGATGATTATAGGTGGTCACCAGCAAACGCGTATGCCGACGGCAAAGCGGCTTCAGATTCTGAAGGGCCTGCAGCACATCGACCGTGTCGTCGATATCGTTGAACAGGATGTAATCAAAATTCTCATCCTCACGGAAAAGTTGACGGAACTCTTCCTTGTCCGGAAAACCTACGGCGAAATCGAATCTCGGGTTTCGCTGCTGAGCGATCTCAATTATCTCTGCGCAAATATCGATCCCCTTGCCTCTGTGCGGCTTCACTGCGGCTAGGAGCATCCCAGTGCTGCAGCGAACCGATAACACCTTTTTTTGGGGCTCGACCAAGAATCTAAGAAGCCTGCTTAGCAATTCGTAATAATACTGATTGTGGTTAATCCAAACTTCGCGCCGAGCGGCAATTTGGGCCAGATGCTTCCGTGTTCGCTGCCGCCTTTGCTCTAGAGCAGCCGGTCCCCAGATCTCCCTGGTCTGCTCAGGGACGCTTTGCAGCACGGTCTCGCTTCCACGAAAGGCGCCTTGGTTCATGAGTGCGGATAAAGCTCAAGACATCATTTAACAGGCGATGGCCGACCGAAGTGTACCACACGATGGCGGATTCATCACGTAAATATTTGCCCGGCCAAGTTTGCCGGGAGTGCGTCGTCGAGTCTAGAGTCTTGCTTTGAGTCTTATGGCGGCAGTACCAAAAAGGAACTTCGCAATCGGACCATTCTTCATTGGCACGCTTCTTCTCTTTTGTGCATTGACGTTCTACTACTTTGCTGTGCTCAAAATTGACTACCACAAAACCATGCTTTTGGATCTGGGCTGGTCGGATCCGTCACAATACTTCGCGCAAGCAAGAGCGCTGCTGAAACACGGATACCCGTACTTGGATTTCGGCTACGACAAGCTGCCGTCGATGTATCCTGTCGGGTATCCGGCGCTGATGCTTCCATGGCTGAAGGTCCTTCCCGAGGCAGACTCCATCCTCGCGCCGTTTAGGACGAATCAAACGATCGGCTTGCTTCTGCTCTTGGCCACGTTTGGCTTTTACGCCTATCTTGGGATACCCTTGACCGGCGGGTTTGCGGCCCTTTTGCTGGCCACGCTACCCGGTTTCTTCACTTTCTGCCGTTCATCTACGAGCGAACTTAGCGCATCGGCGTTGATTGTATTTGCCTTTATGTTTGCCTATCTAGGCCTAAAGGAGGAACGCCGTTGGAAAATCTATCTATCGGCGATTTTTCTTGGCCTCTCTCTAAACATTCGCGTGCAGTCTCTCTTCTTCGCACCGCTGTTGTTGGCTATGGCGCTGTTCCCGGCCCAGGGAACGCGTCTACACTGGTTTCTCCATTGTCTTGCGCTTCCGATCGTCTTCGCTCTGGCAGCCACCCCGCTGCTGGTTCTAAATTCGATTCAGTTTCATTCGCCATTTCAAACAGGATACGCCTTTTGGGTCAGTTCAACCTGGTTGGCAACGCACCCACTTTTTTCCTTGCGCCACATTCCAAACAATATTGCGCTGCTTTGGCGAGAACTTACTCTGCGTCCCCAGCCCGTGATGGTCGGCCATTACTTTGGCACTGGCACCTTCTTCGTTGCCGCGTTTATCCTTTTAGTTGGCGTGGGGATATTCTTCAGCCGACTCAACCGGTTCGTTATCTGCGCTTTTTCAGCTGGCTTGAGCTTCTTTGCGCTGACCATCACTTACTATCCCAGATGGATGGATCTGCGGTTCTATCTGCCGCTCCTAATATTGTTAGTCGCAGTCGCCGTTCTACCTGTCATATGGGCGGCAGAAAATCTTCTTGCAGCAAAACGAACCATCGCCTCGCTAGCCATCTTCGGTTTGTTCGCCGCGGCCTGTCTGGGGTATCCCTCGCGCTCTCGTTCTACAAGACCACTCAAAGTCGATCGATTGCAGGCTTGGGAAGCTCTCCATTTCATTACGCCCCTTCGCCAATCCCGGGAGTTTATCGCACAAAGGCATTTTCTTGAAATGTTCGGTCGGCAACCTGGCATCGTTCTAGCGGATATTAATCCTTTTTACTTAAACGCGCTTTTGCCGGACCCATTTGTGGCGGCACCTCTCGATGGGAAAAGGTATGTGGCGTTCCGTAAGGTTGTGCGCTATGATCGCGCCGAAGCTCTGGCGCTCGTCAAGCACGGCCTGGCTCAATCGCTCCCGGTTTATGCATTGTTCGTTTCGCAGAAGGAGCTGGATGAAAAAGCAGCGCGATTGCCGCAGGTCGATGGCTATGGGTGGGTTGCTGTCGGAAATCCCACTGCCGAAGCGGCAATCTTAAAGCTTAGTCCAAGTAGCCAATGAGCAAGCATTCCCGGTTTACTCAGTTCTTACTCGTCACCACATAGACGTTTTTTCCGAACAGGCGGCCCAGCAAAGGATCCAGGGCTTTGCTTGGCGGCACAATGTAACGATCATAAAAGCTAATGGCGCGGGGGCTAAGGTCTCCGCGTTTGTTGCCGAGAATCTTAAAGCCCAGAGCGGCGAAAAATCCAAGTGAATCCACATAACGACTTTTCCGAAGCGAAAGTCCCGCGGATCGAATTAATCTCTCTAAGGCCATCCGGCGATAGCGCCGGTGGTGTTTGACCTTTTCGTCCAAGCTTGTCCATAAACATTGAAAAGCCGGAACATAAATCAGTAGCCGGCCGTCTCTCTTAAGCTTTGCGGCTAGACATTGCGTAGTAGCCAGATCGTCCTCAATATGCTCGAGCACATTCAAAGCGAAAATGAACTCAAACGACCCATCCTGCACTTCGTTTAAGTGTCTGAGTGTTCGGAACCCATCACGAGCCAAGCCCTCGGCGAGGTAGGGGTCGGATTCAAGGCAGATCACCTCCGCGCCTTTTGCTCGAAGCGCCTTCGAAAATGTTCCTATCCCTGCTCCAAAATCCAGCATGCGACGGCGGTCGCCAGCACTCTGAAGGATAAGATCGAGCAGGAGAGAGTTGTAATTGGTTGCAGCATCCAATATCTTCAAAACGTCCAGCCCGGTGTATGTTGTTTGTGAATCGTTCATCTCGGACGCCCCTTTAGATTATATCTCAGTATCGCATAGAACGCCCTTAACCCATCTCGCCAATTAACCTTCTTGCCTTCGCGATAAGTCCGGCCACTGTAGGAAATGCCCACTTCGTAGATTCGGCAGTTTGTGCGGGCAAGTTTCGCGATAATCTCAGGCTCAACACCGAAACGATCTTCCTCAATCTGAATCGATTTAATAAGAGACGCTCTGAAAGCTTTGTAGCCGGTTTCCATATCCGTCAGATTCAGATTCGTGAACATATTGGACAAAAGGGTCAAAAGCCTGTTGCCAACCATATGCCAGAAGAAGAGGACTCGGTGGGGTCGACCGCCCATGAACCGGGAGCCGAAAACTACGTCTGCTTTGTGTGACATCAGAGGCTCCAGGAGCGCGGGGTAATCTTCGGGGCTGTATTCGAGATCCGCATCCTGCACTAAAATGATGTCACCTGTCGCGGCGGCGAAACCGCTGCGCAAAGCTGCTCCCTTCCCGCGGTTGACCGCATGGTAGATAATCCGGTCAACCATTTGAGAAAGATTTCCCTTTAGCAGAGCTTGTGTCCCGTCTTGCGAGCAATCATCCACGACGATGATTTCTTTTCTCTCAAGCGGCGCGTTGCGAACCGCTGCGACTATCTTTTCGATCGTGTCCTTCTCGTTATAACAGGGGATTACGATTGAGACTTTCATCTTTGCAACACCGAGGAAACCTCACCGCAACAGCAACAGCCATTCTGCCACACCGTCGACAACACAATTTTGCTGGAGAAAAGGAATGGCTGTGCTTAACTAAAAGGTTCGACATTCGTCGTCAGAATGCCTGCGCAGGTTATCAAGATTAGCGGTGCTCGCCAGCACAATCTCAAGAACCTTCACGTGGAAATTCCACGGGAGAAGCTGGTGGTTATTACCGGCTTGAGCGGTTCGGGGAAGTCCTCGCTCGCTTTCGACACTCTTTACGCCGAAGGGCAGCGTCGCTACGTGGAAAGTCTCTCCGCTTACGCGCGGCAATTCCTCGATCAGATGGAAAAGCCAAATGTCGATTTCATCGAAGGCCTTTCCCCGGCGATCGCCATCGAGCAGCGCAGTGCCGGCGCCAATCCAAGATCGACCATCGCGACCACGACTGAAGTCTACGATTATTTGCGAGTTCTCTTCTCAGCAGTTGGTCAACCCCACGATCCAGTGACGGGGCGGCCGCTTAACCGGCAAACTCCCCAGCAAATTGTCGATGAAATTCTAAGTTACGAACCCGGATCGAGAATCATTGTGCTCGCGCCGCTGATCGAGAACCAGACAGGCGAATTCCGGGATGTCATTGAAAAGATCAAGCGCGAAGGATTCGTCCGCGTGCGGATTGACGGCCAGATTATGGAGCTGGATCGCTCCGAGCCGATCCGGCTGAAGAAGACCGAGCGACACATGATTGAGGCAGTGGTCGATCGGCTGATCGTGCGCGAGGGAATCCGTGTTCGCCTCACTGATTCAATTGAAACCGCCATCAAATGGGGCGGGAACCGCGTCGTTGTGGTGCGTCAAGGACCCGATGAAGCAATGGAAAGATGGGGTAAAGGGAAACCGAATACTCAAACACTTCAGCCCTCCAACATTCCAGCCGGCGAATGGGAAGAATTGCGCTACTCGACCGATTACGGAAACGCGGAGACTGGCTTCACGCTCGGTCAGCTCACTCCGAAACATTTTTCGTTCAACAGCCATCTGGGCGCCTGCCCGGCCTGCCACGGCTTGGGGACACAACCAATTGTCGATCCGGATTTGATGATTTCCGATCCGACCAAAACATTGGCCGAAGGCGCGATCACACCATGGCGACGCGGCACAAAACGAATGCGGGCCTACTACCGTCATCTGCAAGGCGCGCTCGTGAAACATTTCCAGGTGGACGAAGATGTGCCGTTTGCTGATTTGCCCAACGAATTTAAAACTGCGCTTTACTTCGGCACGAATGGCCAGCCGATTGAAATGAATTTCGGCGGGAACGGCGAAAAGAAGATCAGGAAGCCGTTCGAGGGGCTGGTGCCGCAAATGCAGCGGCTCTATGAGCAGACCGAGAGCGAATTTACTCGAAATCGCATTCGCGCATTCATGATACGCGAGCCGTGCAAACTATGTGGCGGCGCAAGGCTTAAGCCGGAGATTCTTGCGGTGACCATTCGTGGCGCGACTGAATTGAACATTCATCAGTTCAGTGAACAAACCATCGAAGAGGCCGTCCGGTTTGTGGGGACGCTGGAGCTGACGGGGCAGCAACGAGTGATTGTTGCTGACGTCGTGCGCGAAATTCAATCGCGCTTACAATTTCTCGTCGAGGTTGGGCTCGGCTATCTCACGCTCAATCGCGAGAGCGGGACCCTTTCCGGCGGGGAAGCGCAACGCATCCGGCTGGCGACGCAGATCGGCTCCGGCCTGGCAGGGGTTCTTTACATTCTGGATGAGCCGAGCATCGGCCTGCATCAACGCGACAATGCGCGTTTGCTTGGGACACTGCGGCGACTGCGCGATCTCGGCAATTCTGTGATCGTGGTTGAGCACGATGAAGAAACAATCCGCGCCGCCGACCACATTGTCGATCTGGGGCCGGGCGCGGGTCCACGTGGCGGCGAGATCGTGGCCCAGGGCACCATCACGGACGTTCTTCGCGCGAAAAATTCTTTGACCGCAGATTATCTCTCCGGGCGGGCGCGCATCTCGACTCCAAAGCAGCGCATGGTTCCACGCACAGTTAAATATCAAACATCAAATCCGCCAGAGGACGGATTTGTTGCGGCCAACACCGAACATCTTGATGGCTGGCTTACTCTTCTGGGTGCGAATGAGAACAATCTTAAGAAAATCGACGTCTCTTTTCCCCTTGGCTGTCTCACTTGTGTGACCGGCGTGTCGGGCAGCGGTAAATCCACTCTGGTAGATGATATTTTTCGGCGCGCTCTTTTCCGGCGCTTTTACAATTCAAAAGAAAAGCCCGGCGCTTATCAGGCGATTCGCGGTATCGAACAGATCGATAAGGCCATCGTCATCGACCAAAGCGCCATTGGCCGGACGCCCCGGTCCAATCCAGTCACATACACCGGCGCATTCACCCCCATCCGCGAGTTGTTCAGTCAACTGCCTACGGCGCGGGTGCGCGGTTATGATGCCGGGCGTTTCAGCTTCAATGTGAAAGGCGGTCGTTGCGAAAACTGCGAAGGCGGTGGGTTAATCAAAATCGAGATGCATTTTTTGCCGGAGGTTTACGTCGAATGCGAAGTATGCCATGGCAAACGCTACAATCGCGAGACGCTTGAGATCACCTATAAAGGCAGAAACATCGCTGACGTTCTCGATTTGACGGTGGATGAAGCGGCGCGTTTTTTCCGCAATGTGCCAAGCATTTCAGAAAAGCTGAATTCGTTGCTGGATGTCGGCCTCGGTTATCTCCGGCTTGGTCAGGCTGGGACGACCCTTTCCGGAGGAGAAGCGCAACGCGTCAAACTTGCAACGGAGCTCGCGAAAAAAGCCACTGGCCGCACCGTTTACATTCTCGATGAGCCGACCACCGGATTGCACTTCGCCGACATCGAAAAATTGCTGCAAGTGTTGATGAAGCTGCGCAATGCCGGTAACACGGTGATAGTGATCGAACACAATCTCGAAATGATTAAGTGCGCAGACTGGATCATCGATCTCGGACCCGAAGGTGGCGAGCGTGGCGGTGAGATTGTAGGAACGGGTCCGCCGGAACGAATCGTCGATCTTCCCAATAGTTTCACAGGCAAATACCTGCGACCGATGCTGGAGAAGAAATGAGTTACGTAGAGCGCATAGGTCTGATTGGACTGTCGATCCTGTTTTCGCAATTTGCGCGTGCGGAAATTTCAGTCGAGTTGGGGGAGGCGACGAGCCCCCTTGCAGAAAACGTGCCGGAAGTGGCGGTCGCGCGCTTGGAAACGTTGCTCAACAGGAATTTGGCCGATCCAGAGTGGCGCGCGGTGGCCGAGAAACTCGCCGAAGCTCATGTAAGCGCAAAACAGGAAGAGGCGGCTTTGGTTTTGCTGGCGGACCCGCGGTTGCGCG
>Ga0137407_10000933_pt1 | contig 19185 bp, 11 predicted proteins | sample CZOMad2_2_16fung_FD_108410 | JGI IMG/M metagenome (GOLD analysis project Ga0137407, IMG submission 108410) | Vadose zone soil fungal communities from Angelo Coast Range Reserve, California, USA - CZOMad2_2_16fungal (Illumina Assembly) | ecosystem: Environmental > Terrestrial > Soil > Vadose... | reverse complement strand
GAACTGAATCAACGAAAGGCGATTACGCCGTTGCTAGGGCTCGGATGTTCACCTGTTTTGGTGAAAGGGAACAAGCAAACGTTTCTCAGATGGATTGGTCGGGCCCTAAGAGAGCGGCTCATTCGAATACCGGCAGAGAACGGATCAATCTCATGGAAGTTGCCAAGGACTTTCTTGAAGGAGTCGAATTTGCAGCCGACGTCAGAGGAGAGACCTCAAGACGCGAGCGTAGTTGCCGATTAGCCGACCACCCAGAACGTGGCCAGACCAGTCAATACAAGGGCGTTTATCAGGACTAATCTCTCTGCGTAATCGCTATGCCGTGCTCGCAGACTGACGCATATCGTCCCAAACAGGACGGTCAAGCTCTCCCAAACGGCCGGCGCCGTGAGTGGCGAGCATCCAACCGGGATATTCGGGCGGAGAGCGGGCACCTGGTCGAGCAACTTTAGCTCGTCTTCCGTCAGCTGCACTTCCACAGCGGCTAAATTCTCCTCTGATTGGTCGAGCCGCTTAGCGCCGATTATGACCGATGTGACCACCGGCTTCGCCAATAACCATGAGAGGGATATCCGTGCCAGGCTGCAGGCATGCGCCTTCGCGATGAGGGCCATGGCCTCAAGGATTTTCCAGGTCCGCTCTTTATCGACGATAGGAAAGTCGAACTCTGAGCGTAGCGCACGATTTCACAATGGGGGAAGAGAATCTTAATTTGTTCGGCGTCTGCGAGCTCGAGTGGGCGCAACAGCATGCGGCGTGTATCGAGGGTAGGAGTCATCGTGTTCGCATGAGCATTCATGAGGCAGGAGCCGCTTATCGCGTCGCCTAGGGAATATATCCGAAGGAAAGACTATAATGCGCGCAGAAAGCAGCAAGAAGATGACTTCCTTTCTTCAGCGAATTCTAGGTGGAAAAAAGCCGGCGCATCAAGCGCTGTCACTCGCCGGCACGCCAGCGATTCAGGCGAAGTCCGCCGAGGCTCCAGAGGAAGAATCTCGCCATCACGCGCACACCTCGGAAGCGGAATCCAAGCTTAATTCGCTGTTCGCGTTCGTGGATCCGAAGGATCCTTTTGCACCGGGGGAACTCGCGGAGGGGCAATTTCCCGGACCGATTCTGTCGATCCTCAGCGCGAAGAAGTTTGACCGCATTTTTTTGTTTTACACACCGCACACGCGAAAGAACGCACAGGAAACCAAAGCGGAAGCTTTGCAACGGTATCCGGACTGCCGAATTACGTTGCATGAGCTCCCTATTTCGGACCCCAAGAACTACAGGGTGTTGATCGGACTGCTCCGAGCGATTGTGCAGAAGTTAGCCCTGGCGTGGCGGATGCGAGGGGGCCAGAGTTATGTGTGTGTTTCCAGTGGTACCGCGGAAATGCGGGCTGCTTGGTTTCTCCTCGCCGCCACGGGAGTCCTGCCCGCAAAATTCCTTCAGGTCGGGACACCTGCGCGGCCACTTTTTGGAAAAGCGAACGTCCGAGAGGTGCAACTGGAGTCGAGCGATTGGGAGAACATCCGCGACTTGGCTTTGCCGACGATGACGCAGCTAAGGGGGGTGCCGACGTCATCCTTATCGGGGGCGCGCGTGCGGCCGCGGATTCCCCCGGAAAGCCCCTCCAAACCAACGGAAATGCTACGGGAGGAGAGTCCCACAGAGACTGGCGAATACGAAATTATGGGCTCGCCGGACGAGCCAACAGCAACGGAACGCGCACCACTCCAGCTTCCTGGACTGGACGAAGTCCTTCTAGAGTTAGGCATTTACGTCGGATCGGCAACGCTTCGACACGCCGCCGAGCAAGCCGCGATCGCGGCTGACAGTCATCTTCCGGTTTTACTGCAAGGGGAAACAGGAACAGGCAAGGAGGAGTTCGCAAAGCTGATTCATCGGCTTAGCCCCCGATTTCCAAAAGACATGGTGGTCATTAATTGTGCCGCAATTCCCATGACACTGGCGGAGAGCTATTTGTTCGGACATGTCAAAGGGGCGTTTACCGACGCGAGTACCGATCACAAGGGAATATTCGAGAGCGCGGACGGCAGCACGCTATTTCTTGATGAAATCGCTGAGCTAACGCTTGAAGTGCAAGGCAAGTTGTTGCGAGTCCTCCAGGATGGCGTTGTACAGCGCATGGGAACCACAGTCCCGCGACACGTGGATGTGCGGATCATCGCGGCCAGCAACCGTGACCTGCGGAAGGAAGTGTCCGCGGGAAGATTTCGCGAAGACCTATATTTCAGGCTTGACGTCGTCTCCATCAGATTGCCTCCGCTACGCGAGCGTCGCCATGAGATTGCGAATTTGGCGCTGACCCTTCTCCGCGAGATCAATCAGCGGCGCCACAAGCCGCGGAAGCTAAGTACGGAGGCGCTGATGCGTCTGGAGCGCTATCACTGGCCGGGCAACATCCGTGAGCTTGCCCACGTGCTGGAAAGATCAGTTCTGTACGCCCGCGACGAGCTTATCCGAGGCGAGGATCTGCTGATCACCGACAATCAGCAAGCTAAAGATATGTTTGCGGCCCTGCCGGAACCGAAGCAAGGGTTCTCTGTCGAGGACTATCTCAACCATGCCCGCAAGCAACTCTTCCTGCGCGCGCTGGCTGCTTGCAAGGGGAATCAATCCGAGGCTGCGGCCATGCTGGGCGTATCCAAGCAAGCGGTAAACAAGTTCGTGGCCGGACAATCTGACAACCCAGGTTGACGCCGCGTAAACCTAAGTTGTCGGCTCGGTGGCGATTTTTATCGCAAGTTATTGATTTTGCGAGGGTCTGATCTGGCTTGCGACGTGCCTCTAGTCGGGTGTGCCTGAAAATCCGAAAGAGGTGCAAGCAGATGTGGACCCTTCAGGAAGAATTCGCGCGCATCGAAATTGGTCAAGCTTCGCAAATCCGCAACCTCAAGTTATTTCCGTTGATTCGCCGAAACGCTTCACAGCCGCTCGACTATTTGCTTCTGGAAGACGGAATCGCCCAGGGCAAAGTCCGGGTGACGGAGCTTTCCGGCGGCGGGTCCGTTCCGGAGTTGAGCATTACCAACACTGCGGAATTGCCGGTTCTGCTGGTTGACGGAGAGGAACTCGTCGGTGCCAAGCAGAACCGCGTTCTAAATCTGACTATCCTTGTGCCCGCCAAGCATACGATGGCCATCCCGGTATCTTGTGTCGAGGCGGGCCGCTGGTGCTCGGCCAGCATGGACCTGAAGACAGCCGGTCACATAATGTACTCCGGGGCGCGTGGGCAGCGAGCTTCGCAGGTCACCCGATCCATGCGGTCGAGTGGCTCGCGTTCTTCAGATCAGGGTGCGGTGTGGGAAGAACTGGCGGCCAAGGCCGTGCGACTGAAAACAGCATCACCGACGCAGGCAATGTCGGCTCTCTTTGATCATCACGCTAGAGGGGTAGAAGAATTCGTTCGGGCGTTTAGCTGCGAGAAAGAGCAGTGCGGGGTAGCGTTTGCGATCTCGGGCCAAGTGCTTGGATTGGACCTTTTCGATAACGCCGAGGTAATGCATAAGTTCTTCGAGAAGCTGGTGCGCAGCTACGCTTTGGATGCGCTTGATGCGGCGCCGGAGGAGCAAGAACGCGCGAGCACGGAAGAGTTGTCTACGTTCGTAGGAGGCATCGGTGTGGCCCCCAGCTTTTCGGACAGAGCTGTAGGATTGGGAAAAGATGTCCGGTTCACTGGTTCCGGCGTTTCCGGCGCGGCGCTTTGGGCCCACGGGCGCTACCTACATGTTTGCGCTTTCGCAAAGGAATCCGGAAGTGCGGAAAAGCCCGGTTTTTGGACGCGGCTAACGCGGCCGAGCCGACGCGTGTGAGTTGATTGAAGACGAGGTCGACACGAGTACTTGGGCCTGAAATGTGCGGCGCTGCGCCGTGGAGATTCCAGAATGTCCAACGAAAGCGAAGGGAACATGGGGCAAACATCGTTGCAGCTCGCGCAGGAAAGAGACCCGTTGGATTCATGGAAAGAAATCGCGGCCTACCTGAATCGAAATGTGCGCACGGTGCAACGCTGGGAAAAGCGTGAGGGTTTGCCCATCCACCGCCACGTGCACGAGAGGGCGAGCTCCATCAGTGCTTACAAGAAGGAAATCGACGCATGGCAGAAGCAACGGTCGCGCGTTTCCGATGAGATTACTGAGAATCAAAGGGAGCTGGAACTCATGATCAAGCGGCTCAGAACGAGGCTTCTGGTGAAACGTATGCGAGAGGCACTCGCCATTGCCTTGGAAGTGCATGGCCTCGAAAATGTCGCGGCTTCACGGCCAGGGACTGGGTGAGAGTAGATCCGATCGGTAACGGGAAGTCGGCATCTCGTCAGGAAATCAAGCAGTGACGAGATGGGCGTTTCTCGGTAGCTATCTGGTGAGACTTCCCACAACGGGACTTCTGGACCGCTTGGTTGAACTGCGGCCAAACGCGAAGCGCGCAGATGACCGTGTCCGTGCGGGCTTGTCGGCGAGCAGCAGTCGGCAAGCGCGAATCTACTGAAGAGGATGGAGGACGCCCTCTGTGTCGACAAAAAAGCGACCGTTGGTGAAGCCTTCGACTGCGCCATGATTCAGCCACTCCTTGGAAATGTGGTGCAGAACCCGGCGCTGACGTTCCCAGTTCATCATGTGTCCCGCGCAATCGACCCTGAATAACAGCTTATGGTTGTGCGGGATTGTCTCGTAGAGATTAAAGAACGAGTTGGGAAACTTCGGAAACACTTCCACTTGTCTGTCCAGTGTTCCGACAATGATGAGTACGGGAACGGACCCAGATATTCTAGATACCGTGCTGGCATTCCACCCCCACAGGAAGGGTGCTCTTACACGCATGATACCTTCGGGAGGAGAGTCGGCTGGAGCGCCGACGGGCGGCGGCCCCCAGGTGCGGCCAAGTGAATCGTTATCCATAGTCGCGTTCCAGACCAGATCTTGGATCCCGTCCTCGACTTGGTCCTGGCATTGGATCTCCGGACCCCACCGTTGCATCATGAGGTCATTACGCGTTTGGAGTGTCATAGGGGTTCCAGGCTGAGGGATACATACCTGGCCTGGGCCGCATACCTGGCCCGGCTGCGGAGTACATGCTTGGCCCGATGGGCAAGGAGGTGTGCTGAAACCGTCCGGCCCGGTGCCAGCCCGCCCCTCAGGGTTATAGATTGGAGCAAGGAACAACAAGCTGTCGACCTTTTCCGGATGTTGGACGGCGTAAGGGCCAATGCGCAATGAACCCTGAGACCAGCTTACGAGAGCTACTTTGTCCACGCCGCGAAGGTCTCTGATGTAGTCGACAACCGAATCGAGCTCGGACCAATCGCTTTGCGAGTTGATGAGTTGGAATGCGTACGATGACGGGCACGTGCCGGAGAGAGGATTGGGAATCAGTATGCTTTGCTGAGCCAAGGGCACGTTGCACGGGTCTTTCATCACACCGATATTCCTATCGGGGAAGGGAGACAAGCCGGATCCCTGGAAATCAAGCATGAACACGTCCAAGCCACCTGCCTGCGCCAGCCAAAGCGCCCAGTCGTAGTGGTCAGCTCTCAGATCAAACGCTGGGAGCGCCGGGGTGCTGAGGCCGTGGATCATGAGAACCGCCTTCCCAGGGGCATGATTGCTAGCGACGCGTTCACGGACAAATAGATGGACCAATTCACCCACGTTGGCCGGCACCGTCGAAATGTGGGGAACTTGATGGTCACATGTCAAGACGTGGGAGTTATTATCATCCGCGATGCAAACGGGCGAATCTTGCGCAGATGCGCCTCCGAAGCCGAGCAGACCCCATGCAACCGCTCCACACCAAAGTAGTACGCGCTTCATATGACACCTCCAAATCAAGGCGAAAATTCATCCTGCAAGAGCCTCGTCTCCCAACATTTCATTTCCCAGAGCCACTCTCATTTGTCACTTGGTGACCAAAGGTTTTGCAGCCCCGTGATTTTTGTCCGTATGCTCATATCGCACTAGGGCCTCGCCAGAGATGCTGTTGACCATGGTTCCGAGGTTGGCCGGGGCAGACCATGCATCGGTTACCTTCTCTCGCGTCGAGACAAATAGATCAGTGCCTCCGAAACCGCCGCGACCGTCAGAGAAAAAGTAGAGACTCTTGCCGTCGAAGGACAGCGCCGGGCGTCCCTCGATGCCCGCAGTATTGATGACGGACCCCAAGTTCACCGGGGACGACCACGGATCCGCCGTGCTCGCTCGCGTCGAAACCCATATGTCGCCTGCGCCGAAACCGCCCAAACGATCAGAGACGAAGAACAACTCGAGCCCGTCCCGCCGGATGGCTGGTTGTTCGTCCTCGAAGCAGGTGCTGAGTTCAGACACGAGGACAGCCGGAGTGAACTCCCCGTTCTCGTCGAGTGTGCTGCTATAGATGTCACGGACGCCAGAGCCCGCGGGGCACCCGGGCCGGGGCCGGGTCGAGTAAAAGTAAAGGGTGAGGGTCTCGGTCTCGCTGTCCATAAAGAGGGCCGGGCCCAAGTCTGCCGCGACAGAGTTGACCCCACTGCCTAGATTCACTGGGGCCTGCCAACCAAAGTCGTCCTGCTTGTCATGGCGACGCGAGACATAGAGATCAAGCCCACCAAAGCCTCCCGGACGACTACTCGCGAAATAAAGGAAGTGCCCGTCGAGCGAAAGGGTCGGCGTCGACTCTCTGGCGCTAGTGTTGATAATGGCGCCCAGGTTTTGCGGTGGTCCCCACGGGGTATCAACGCTTGCACGCTGCGACACCCAGAAGTCATTGTCTCCGCAACAGCCTGGGCGGGTAGAAGCGAAATAGAAACTCAGGCCGTCCTTGGAGATGAAAGGGCCTTGGTCAAGGAACGCGGAATTCACTATCGGGCCGAGGTTTTCCGGTGTGGACCAGTCCGAAAACTTTGGCGTATCAGCTCCGACGAGCGAAGCCACTACGACGACCAGCGCGCACGACAAACTCACCGCTAGAACATTTTTGCTAAATCGCTTTTCCATGCGTCCTCCTTTCAGACCGACCAAGGAAGCGGGGTGACCGTCCTCCGTGAACGGCTTGTGACCAATCAACTGAGGCGTTCCGCACGATGGCAGGGTAGGGGCGCCAGTGTGGGCCCGCAACAGGTAAGTCCGCGCAGATACGCGCAAATGCGCTCATTCGGCTGTTTCCCAAATCCCTAAATGTGGAGTTGAAAACCAAAGAATCGGGGAGTAGCATTTACCAACAAGTTTCTCCCACCTAGAGGCGGTGTTATGGCTGTAGGGAAACCACAGTCGCCCCCCGAGCCCTTCGAGTCTCCTGCGACCGAAATGCTAGATTCTTGGAAAGAGATTGCCGCCTATCTAAAACGCGACGAAAGTACGGTGCGGCGATGGGAGAAGGAAGGTTTACCTGTCCATCGCCATACGCATAAGAGGAAGGCCACCGTCTACGCGCATAAGTCCGAAATTGACGTTTGGTGGAATGATGGCCAGGACCGGCTGGAGGTAATAGAAACAGCAGCCCCGGTCCGACGCTGGAGAGTCGTGTGGTGGGCGGCAGCGGCGCTGATGCTGCTTGCGGTGGGACTGGGACTGAATTTCGTCGGAGTGCGCGACCGTCTGCTCGGCCGGCCGATGGCGGGCGAAATCACTTCAATTGCGGTACTGCCACTGAAAAATCTTTCGGGCGACCCCGCACAGGAATACTTCGCAGATGGGATGACGGAAGCACTGATCACTGAACTGGGCAAGATCGGCACCTTGCAAGTGATCTCCCATCAGTCCGTTCTCGGCTACCGACAAACCGGAAAACCGGCGCCACAGATTGCGCGGGAGCTCAAGGTAAATGCGCTCTTGGAAGGCACCGTACTCCGCTCAGGAGGCAAGGTGCGCATCACGGTTAATGTAGTTCAAGCCGAGCCCGAACGTCATCTCTGGGCAGAGAGCTATGAGTTCGACCAGCAGGACGTCCTCGCCGTGCAGAGCGATGTGGCCCGAGGCGTGGCCCGTCAGATTCGGGTCAAGTTGATGCCGCAAGATCAAGCGCGCCTCGCTACGTCCCAACGTGTCGATCCGGAAGCCTACGAAGCCTACCTTCTGGGTCGCGCCTACTCCTACAAGGGAATGGCAAGGGCAAGGACAAGTTGGACGAGGGCCAAGGAATATTTTGAGAAAGCGATTGAGAAAGATCCCGGCTACGCTCCGGCCTATGCGAGTTTGGCGCTACTCTACGTGCACAACAGAGGGTTTTCGTCGAGAGACGCTCAGGAACGCCTTCAGGTCCGGCAGTGGGCCGAAAAGGCGCTCAGGCTGGACGACACACTCGCTGAAGCACACACCGCTCTCGCCAGGGTCACACAGCAGGAGTGGGATTGGGCAGGCGCAGAGCGAGAGTACAGGCGCGCCATCGAGCTCAATCCCAGTTATCCGTTGGCCCACATTTGGTTTGCCCAGTACTTGAGTGCCATGCAACGGTCTGAGGAAGCCGTGACCCAAGCCAAACGCGCCCAGCAACTGGAGCCGGGGTCGCCCGTAGTCAACACTTGGGCCGGAGCGGCCTACTTCTACGCCGGCCGCGTTGAAGATGGAATGGCATGCATGCAAAGGGCGCTGGAGCTGGATCCCAGTTACTCGGATGCGAGCATCGTGCTCGCCAGGGCCTATTTGAAACAGGGGATGGACCAGCAGGCCATCGCAGAACTTCAGAAGGCAGTGACCTTCAACGATAGGGAATCGCTTGTTTTAGGGGCGCTGGCTTACGTTTACGCACGAGTCGGTCAACGCGAGCAGGCGCAGCACCTATTGGACAAATTGAGGCAGATTGAAGCGGAGGAGCACGGATCCGTGCCATCGTTCGGAATCATCTGGGCCTGTGCAGGGCTCGGCGACAAAGACCAGGCGTTTGCCTGGTTGGAAAAGTCCTACCAAGAGCATAGAGACCGAATCGTCTGGCTCAACGTGGACCCGTTATTGGAACCGCTCCGCTCCGATCCGCGCTTCCACGACCTCGTGCGCCGAGTTGGCCTGCCCACGACCAAGGCGCAGTAGCAGCGGGAGGCCAAGCGCGCAATGTTGAGCTCAGTCGGACCAGGGACCGACCGCGTCGGACACGTCGTCACCCACACCACCCTTGACGGGTGCCTGACCGGTAGCCCGGTTGTTGGTACCAAGATCGAGCGCGGTTCCGCTATTGCCAACAACGGTATTCCCGCGCGAACCGGCTCTGAAGAGGTAGTCGGCCTGAGAAGCCGCGAAGCCGCTAATATTATTTCCAACGGCAACGGTGTTGATTGCGCCCGTAAACAGGCCGGCAGGGGCGTCGAACCGGATGGCGTTCACCCCACCACCCAAGATTCGATTACGCAAGACCGCTCCATTCGTACCGCGGATTAGCACGCCGACTCCGATACCGGTGGCGGAATTGATGACGATTGTGTTGCCTTCTACGTGACTGAAACCAGCCAAAACGACAATGCCCATGGAGCCACTGAACTCCTGTCCGTGCACTTCGACGTGGTTGTCCGACACCAAGATGGGCGCAACGGCTGCCGGGTCATTCATGAGCGCGGGGTTGAAGTTGAAGCCAGTCACAATCCCATTCGGAGTCCCTGGGGTCGGGATAGGGATGCCGGTTACTCCTGTGATGAGCGTATTGTTCTCAATCACGACACTCCCACGGCCCTCGGAGTCTAGGCGGTTGTCGAGGATGTCCACGCAGTTGCGCGTGCAGTTCGTTACTGTATTTCGCGCGACATACACCTCAGCCCCGTCGGTCAGATTGACAAATATCCCCTCCCCCGAAGTTATGGTCGGATCCGGTCCTGCCAGGTCAATCTCGTTGTCAGTCACTTTGATAGATCCAGTAACGAGGTGCCGAAAAATCGTGGTGGTAACGGCCGCATCGCGCGGGCCAATGAGCACACCGGCCCGGCGGAAGAAAGTCGTGAACGGCCGCTTGCGAATCTCGGTCACCTTATTCCCGCGAATGTTTGCGCCACCGCAGTACGCGAGGTGAATGGGCGGGCCCAGGGGCTGCCTAAAGTGGATGCTTTGGATCCTAATTTTCGGACCAGCCTCCGACGGGGGCAGAGTGGCAGGGAGCGGCGAGAAGAATGTCCAATCACCGCCGATGACGGTAGTCGTCGGGGCGCCCGAACTATCCGCCTCGCCACTAATCGCTACGTCCTTACTCAGCACCACTCGTCCAGTGTCCCCAAAGTCAAAAGTCCCCACGAGAAGCACGCTCCCGCCTTGATCGACCGCAGCTTGGACTGCGGGAACGTCTATCGAGGGGTTTCCCTGGCCCACAACCACAGCCTGCGCGAATGCGTCGCATGGGAGTAAGAAAAGCAGCGACACATAAAGCGTTGTTCTCAGAAGGCGCAACGTCCGCGAAGCACGAGGTAGCATTCGTTGTGTGATCGTTTTCCTATCAACCTTTGCTTTCATGGGAACCTCCAATAGTGTCGTCCCAGCTTTTGAGCCTATTCTGGCTGAGCGCGACCTGTCGCCGAGGGTAGAGAGGCCAGTGTGAGCCCGCAACAGACAACTCCGGGCACATGCGGGCAAATCCGGGCAGTGGCCCGCTGCCGTCGGTCGAATTGAAACCTCGCGAGGTGAGGAGTAGAATCCCCCAATAAGTTTCTCCTGCCTGATTAAGGTGAACTCATGGGTATAGGGAAATCACAGACAACTCCCGAGCCCTCCGAGCCTCTTGCGAGCGAAAGGCTAGATTCCTGGAAAGAGATCGCCGCCTACCTGAGGCGCGACGAAAGGACCGTGCGGCGATGGGAGCAAGAAGGATTACCAGTCCGTCGCCACCTCCATAAGAGAAAGGCTACGGTCTACGGCTATAAGTCCGAGATTGACGTTTGGTGGAACGATGGCCACGGTCGCCTGGAGTTAATAGAGACAACGACTGCGGGCCGACGCTGGAGAGTCGTGTGGTGGGCGACGGCGGGCTTGCTGCTTCTTGCGGTGGCACTAGGATTGAATTTCGTCGGAGTGCGCGACCGGCTGCTCGGCCGGCCGATAGCGGGCGAAATCACTTCCATTGCGGTGCTTCCACTGAAAAACCTTTCGGGCGACCCCGCGCAGGACTATTTCGCTGATGGGATGACGGAGGCGTTGATCACCGAACTGGGTAAGATCAGCACCTTGCAAGTGATCTCACATCAGTCCGTTCTCGGCTACCGGGGTGCGGCGAAACCACTGCCGCAGATTGCGCGGGAGCTCAAAGTGGACGCCCTCCTGGAAGGCGCCGCGCTCCGCTCTGGAGACAAAGTCCGCATCACGGTTAACGTAGTTCAAGCTGCGCCCGAGCGCCATCTCTGGGCAGAGAGCTATGAGTTCAACCAGCGCGACGTTCTCGCCATACAGGGGGAAGTGGCCCGGAACATTGCCAGCCGGATTCGGGTCAAGCTGACGCCACAAGAGCAGGCGCGCCTCGCCAGCTCGCGACCCGTGGATCCGGAAGCCTACGAGGCCTACCTTCTGGGTCGTGCCTACTTCTACAAAATGGCGACACCGGCAAATTCAATCAGGGCGAAAGAATACTTTGAGAAAGCGATTGAGAAAGATCCGGGCTACGCTCCGGCCTATGCAAGTTTGGCCGAGCTCTACGCCCAGACGCCCAGGGGGCCTGCGACGAGAGACCCCAGAGACCGCCGCCTCCAGGCCCGGCGGTGGGCCGAAAAGGCACTCAAACTGGACGACGCGCTCGCCCAAGCGCATACGGCTCTCGCCAGGGTCACGCAGCAGGAATGGGACTGGGCGGGCGCGGAGCGAGAGTATCGGCGCGCTATCGAGCTCAATCCCAGTTATCCCTTGGCCCGCATTTGGTATGCCCAGTACCTCTGTGCCTTTCAACGCTTTGAGGAAGCTGCGGCCCAAGCCAAACGCGCCCAGCAACTCGACCCGGTGTCGCCGTTCGTCAACACCTGGGCCGGGGCAGTCTACCTCTACGCCGGCCGGGCTGAGGAAGCAATGGCATCCATGCAAAAGGCGCTGGAGCTGGACTCGAGTTACTCGGATGCGAGGCTCGTACTCGCCAGGGCCTATTTGACGCAGGGGATGTATCCGCAGGCCATTGCGGAACTTCAAAAGGCGCTTGTCATCAGCGAGAGAGAGCCCCTTGTTTTGGGGGCGCTGGCAAATGTGTACGCGCGGGCCGGCCAGCGAGAGGAGGCACTGAAGCTGCTGGCCGAAATGAAACGAATTGAAGCGGAGGAACGCGGATACGTGTCGCGGTTCGGAATCATCTGGGCCTATGCGGGGCTCGACAAGGAGCAGGCGTTCGCCTGGCTGGAGAAGGCCGCTGAGGAGCGTAGAGACCGAATCGTCTGGCTCAACGTGGATGTGTTACTGGAACCGCTTCGCTCCGATCCGCGCTTCCTCGACCTCGTGCGCCGCGTGGGCCTGCCCGCGGTCAAGTCGCAGTAGCATCGCGAGGTCAGCAATGAAAACCCACAGAGCAAGGCAAGGGATGAAAATTCTCCTGCTCCTGTTCGAGCTGGGCCTGAGTGTGCCGGGGCGAGCTCAGTTGGGCAACGAAGGCTCGATCGAGGGCATCGTCACCGACCCTTCCGGCGCGGTCATCCCGGGCGTGATGCTGTGCGTGAAAAACCCCAATACCTCAGACACATTTAACACGACCACAAATGAGTTAGGACTGTTCCGCTTTCCTGTGCTCCCGGTGGGCAGCTACGAATTGGTGGCGGAACATCCGGGTTTCGCCAGCTTGATTCAGAAAAACGTGGTGGTGAACATTGGCGCTGAGGTCAACCTGACGCTCTCTCTCCGCTTAGCAACGGGAACAGAAACTGTCGTAGTCAAGAGCGAAACCCCTCTGCTTGAGTCCACTCGAAGCCAAGTGAGCTCCATAGTGGACGCACGCTCGGTGGCTAACCTCCCATTAAACGGTCGCAACTTTCTCGGCTTCGTCTTTCTCACACCCGGGGTCACGTTAGCGGTCGCGCCCGGCGTAGGCGGCATCGGCCCCAGCATTGGAGGCCAACGCGGGATGAATTCGTATCTGCTGGATGGCGCGGACAACAACCAGACGTTCCTTGGAGGCCCGCTGGGCGGACTCGCCGGCAGCGACCGTTACCAGTTGAGCCAGGAGGCGGTGCAGGAGTTCCAAGTGAACACCAATGCTTACTCGGCGGAGCTAGGCCGGGCCGGTGCCGGCGTCGTCAGCGTGATCACAAAATCTGGAACCAACGAATTTCACGGCAGCCTGTTTTGGTACTTCCGCGACAGAGCATTGAATGCTACGGGCTTGATCAGCAAAAGCCTGGGCGAGCCGAAGGAACCTTTCCACGTGCACCAGTTTGGCGCGGCTTTTGGGGGGCCGATTCGCAGGAACAAGCTGTTTTTCTTTGCCAACTACGACGGGCAGCGCCGCACGGAATTCAACGTGACTTTTCTGAATTTGCCCTCGGGGTTCAACCTATTCTCCGATCCGATTGTGGCCGGCTTCCAGCAACGGGCTCTGGATTACTTGACGCCGCGGGCAGCCTCCTGGATTCGCGGCTTTGATCAGGACATCTATCTGGCCAAGATGGACTGGCACATCACACCGACCCACCGACTGAGCTGGCGGTGGAATCGCCAACGATTTGACGGAGCTAACCTTGAACAAACGGGCGTACAAAACTCCCTCGAGCACACCGGCGATTCGGAGATAAACAGCGACACGCTCGCGGTTTCTCTCACTTCCGCCCTTTCCAAAGGGATGGTGAATGTAGCGCGCTTCAGCCATTTGCGCGACAACGAACCGGGCAGCTCGAACAGCCCCAACCCGGAGGCCAACATCTCCGAAGGTGGCCAGCTCGTGCTCACGATTGGCCGGGCCGCCCTCAGCCCTCGCGAAAATGCTAGCCGACGGAGTGAATGGTCCGACACGCTCTCGTTCAGCCGGGGCCGCCACGCCTTCAAAGTTGGCACGAATGTGCTGTTGGATCGAATCATGTTCTTCACTGCAATCAACTTCTCCGGCAGCTACCGCTTCAACAGCCTGGAGAGTTTTGGCCGCAGCTTAGCGGGTGCACCGGCGCCGGTTATCGGCGAGAGGTACACCCAGGCCTTTTCTGGCGAGAGGACGCCGGGAGTCAGCGTGCACCCAAACTTCACGGAATTCGCAGGCTTTTTCCAGGATGAGTGGCGGATCCGAAAGAACCTGACACTCAATCTCGGGCTGCGTTACGACGTAGAAGTGATGGCCAAACCCACTGTGAAGAACCCATCAACAGCATTGGCAGCTGCTGGTCTCGACACCAGTTTCGTTCCCCAAGACAACAACAACTTCGCTCCGCGCCTTGGCTTCGCCTGGACGCCGTCACGGAGTAAGAGCTTTGTGGTGCGTGGGGGGTACGGCTTCTTCTATGCCCCAACTTTAGCCGGCATGGCTGCTCGGGCTCATTACCAAAACGGACTGACAGTGCAGACGCGCACTTTTGCAGGAGGGACTCCCAGCGCGGCCCTGATTCCCCCTTACCCAAACACTCTCTGCGGCGCACCTGACCCGACAGGGGTGCCGCCGAGCTGTCCGGCGCCGGCAGCAGGGACTGACATAATCATGCCCTTCGATCCGAACTACACCCAGCCATTTGTTCAGCAGGCCAGTCTTGGAGTGGAGTATCAATTTCAGAAAGATGCGGCGCTGTCCGTCAGTTACCTGGGGATGAGAGGGACACACTTGCAGCGCTGGCGAGATGTCAACCTCGGGACGCCAGCCACGCCGACGCTGATTGGTATGGCCGGCACGAACACCGCGCTGATCTTCGCGCGCTTCACACTACCGCGGCCTGTTGCCGGCTTCGACCGCATTTTGCTCATTGAGAGCAGCGCCAATTCGGTCTATCACGGCATGGCGTGGCAACTGAACAAGCGCTTCTCGCACAATTACCAGTTCTGGATTTCGTACACGTTGAGCAAGGTGATTGATGACGTTCCGGACCCGTTCGCGCTGAACGTCCCCTTGGCCGACTCCCGGCTGCTGTCGGATGGATCCGATCCCCGTTTGGATCGCGCTGCTGGGAACAGCGACCAGCGACATCGGTTCGTTATGGGCGGCATCTGGCAGTTGAATTACACAAAGAGATTGCGGTCTGCTCCGAAGGCCATTCTTGGGGGCTGGGAGCTTAGTGGAATTCTGACGGGGCAGTCTGGGCTGCCATATTCTGGGCTAGTGAATTTTGACTTGAACAACGACGGCAACTCGGCCACAGATCGAACGCCGGGACTCGGCCGAAATACTTTCTATCTTCCGACTACCATTTCCCTGGACCCGCGCGTGACGCGTAATGTGAAGCTTACCGAGCGCGTACGCCTGCAACTTATCTGGGAAGCGTTCAACGTGTTGAACCACGCCAACATCAACGGAGTGCGCACGACGCAGTTTTCGCGCTCCACCTCGGCCGCTGTCTGCGGAATTGCGGGGACTCCGTGCCTGATCCCGCAAAACACTGGCGCAACTGCCTTCGGAACGCCTGTCGCAACGCCCGGCCCCAGAATCATGCAACTCGCCCTCAAGCTCCTCTTCTAGACCTACGGACCGGTCTAGAGATGGCTTCACGAATTCTCCTTATAAAGCAGGGCCATCTTTTTTGCACCGAAGCAAAACACTATTTGGCGGACCCTCGGTAACACGGAAACTATCCACAAACGGGGCTGTAGGAAGCAAAGAACGAGGTTCCGGGCGGATGGTCGCCGATTCGGAAGTAATCCAGTTGGGCATCGTGCGGATAAGTACCGGGAAGTCGGCTTGTAGGAAGTGATCTCGGTGCCTGGCATCAGTTCTCGACGGATTACGGAGAACTTAGAAACAATTCGCTTGCCCGATTAAGCGGAACTCGACCTGCAACCGCCCCGTTTTGACAACCGCTGCTTCTTAAATTTGTTCGTCCCCTCTCGCTACCCTGCACCTCCTCGATTCGACTGAACAAATCGTGAGGAAAAATGTATGCCACTACCGAAAGACATCAACGAATACTTGCGTGCGTGGGCCCCCGAGCTGGGCGAGAGGATTCTTCAGACCTATCCACCGCTGCAGGGCTTTGACGATGTAGCCTCACCGCTTACCGGACAACTCCTCCGAAAGCCGTTTCCTGCCCAGACGCTCGCGATGATGGGCGTGGTAAAGCGCTGGACTGAGGCACGTGGCGCGGCGGTGATCGCAGAGTGTGGGACTGGAAAGACTTTGATTTCGCTCGGCGCTATCCACGTTCATAGTGACCGCAAGCCATTCACGGCCCTCGCCATGGTTCCGCCACAGCTGGTAGAGAAGTGGGCGAGAGAAGCATTTCTAACTCTGCCCCGTGTGCGAGTCTTCTTCATTGATGGTCTCCGAACCCCTACGAATTCCCTGGGCCATGCGGGGGTCAACGAAGTCAGATTGCGTAATGGCCGCATCATCCGGGAAGGGCTGCGTACCACGCTTACAGAATTGCGCCAGCGGAGGACGGCTCGCACGGCACGCCAACGTTGGGATTCGATCTGCGGATTCCCGGCTCTGTTCATCGTGGGGCGTGACCGCGGAAAGCTCAGTTACTTCTGGCGACACGCGTATACGCTAGCTTCGTGCGGGCGCTACCAGGGAAGTGTTGTGAATGCTGACACGGGCTGCCCGATCTACGTGGGTGAGGATGGGGAACGACTCCTCTCCGTGGATTTCAAGAAGGCAAAGCTAAGCGAGATTCTCGGCGGACCGAACGGGGAGAAATCCAAAAACTCGCGACGGCAGTTGTACAGCGCGCTGTGGCAGGCGGACGGGACGAAAATCCGGCGCTTCGCTCCGGTGGATTTCATCGGCCGTTACATGCCGGATTTCTTCGACTATGCCATCGCCGACGAAGTGCACGAGTTGAAAGGAGACACTGCCCAGGGCAACGCGCTCGGCACGCTGGCTGGATGTGCGCAACACACCGTGGTGCTGACCGGGACGCTGCTAGGAGGCTACGCGGATGAGGTGTTCAACATTCTCTTCCGAATGCATCCGGCGAGGATGGCGCAAGAAGGGTTTGAGTATGGAGAAGCCGGGGTGCGGATGTTCACGGAAACCTACGGGCTGCTCGAAAAGATCACCGTAATTGAGCCCGAGGACAATTCTTGCTCCGAGGCGCGCGTAACGAAACGCGTTCGCCGCCGACCAGGAGCCTCCCCCCTCCTCTTTGGTCGCTTCCTTATGAGCCTGGGAGCGTTCATTTCGCTCGAAGACATCTCGCAAGCACTGCCGCCCTACCGCGAAGAGGTCGTCAGCGTGGAGATGGACCCTCCATTGAAGGAAGCCTACAAGAAACTTGAAGAGGACGTGAAAAACGCGCTGAAGGAGCATCGCGGGAATCAATCGGTAATGAGCGTTGCGCTGAACGCCTTGCTGCTTTATCCCGACCGGCCGTTTCACCTTGGGAATCTGTATGGATGGGAATTTGACCCGGAGACGCAGCGTCGTGAAAGATTCCTCATTGCAGAGACGCTAGATCTGAGCGAAGACCAAGTCTACGCGAAGGAGCGTCGCCTTGTGGAAGAAGTGAAAGCAGAACTGGCTAGTGGTCGTCGATGCCAGATCTATGCGGTCTACACGCAAAAGCGAGACGTGACTCGAAGACTGGAACAAATCCTTTTGAATGAGGGGATCCGAGTTGCAGTGCTGACCGCAGATGTGCCTCCTGAGACGCGAGAGGGCTGGTACGAGCGGCAACTCCGGGGTGGGGTACAGGTGGTCATCTGTCACCCGAAACTTGTCCAGACTGGGCTCGACCTGATCGAGTTTCCAACCATCTTGTTTTACGAGACCGGATATTCGATCTATGTCCTTCGGCAAGCGAGCCGTAGGAGCTGGAGGATCGGGCAGCGTCTTCCGGTGAAGGTGAAATTCCTGCACTACGCCGAGACGATGCAGGAGAGCTGCTTGCGCCTGATGGGGAAGAAGCTGCTGGTCTCACTGGCCATGGAAGGGAAGTTCTCTTCGGAAGGTCTGCAAGCGATCAACGATGAGGATGACATCTTGATGGCCATGGCCCGTGAACTCGTAAGAGAGAAAGGAATCGGGGAAAGAGCGGATGCCGTCTGGGCCACGCTTCAGAAACAGCAGGAAGACATACTTGGCACACGAGCGAAGGAAGACTCGGAGGTTGTGGCCGAGCAAACCGTCGCTGAAATTCCGTTGATCGAGACCACTTCGGCTCAAGTCGACCAGTGGTCTGTCCTCAACCCGCCGATTGAATCGTCTCGCCCGAGAAGTTCAAGGCGGTTGACCACGCCCCCAGACGGACAACTCACATTGTTCTAACCGGCTCGTTATTTCCACAGCGAGTTGAGAGCTTCAAGTCACACGGACACAAGCACGTTCCAACCATGCAAGAAAAAGGAGAGCGCGATGGGCATTCTCGGATTAACACACGATGAAAACGGTTCTGCTCTCGAGAAACTCCCGGTAACGATTAAGGTTGCCATCGGGGAAGGACCGGCGCCCGATGATGAGAATGGTAGTCCGCGAGCGCTATTTCATTTCGTTTTTAAACGGAGGACCATGCGAGGGCAAACGGTGTGTTGGGAACCCGCGCCGGATATCGCCCAAGTCTTCGGAGACAAACCAACGGAATTGGCAGTGATCTTCCTTCATGATGACCCGAGAGAGGTATGCCCATCGGAATACGCCCTGTGGACGAGGAAGGGGCGGTTCTGTCATGGAGAGCTTGTGCAGATCTCTAACGGCAATGCGCCACGCTACGAAATGCAGGCAATCCGAAGGACAACCGAGCACCCGGAGGGAGAGCCCTGGCCGGGTAATCACAAGTATGCGGATGGACCGATGGAAGGGCAGCCCATCGAAGGTTGTGGCGAAGGATGCCCCGAATTAGAGAGTGGCAAATGCGGCCCCTCGGCCGATCTCTATTTCATCCTGGAGAAATTCCCCAGCTTGGGAGGCATCTGCCGATTGCACACAGGGAGCAAGACGTCAGTTCCCAATTTGTCGAACGCTGTGGCTCAACTCCACAGTTGGAATGGGGGCCGATTGAAGTGGGTCAGAGCCGTTCTCAAAGTCACGCCCCAGCTTCGCTGGCATCCCGGGCAATTCGGAGAGTGGCAAAGTTCCGTCGTCCCCATTCTGAGCCTTGAGATTGGAGGGACATCTTTGAAAAGCCTTGGCACCGATACGGCCGAGCCCGCGAGGCCCCTCATCGAAACGCAGCCTACTTGTACCGATGAACGACGAAAGCCG
>Ga0137407_10000931_pt1 | contig 19221 bp, 17 predicted proteins | sample CZOMad2_2_16fung_FD_108410 | JGI IMG/M metagenome (GOLD analysis project Ga0137407, IMG submission 108410) | Vadose zone soil fungal communities from Angelo Coast Range Reserve, California, USA - CZOMad2_2_16fungal (Illumina Assembly) | ecosystem: Environmental > Terrestrial > Soil > Vadose... | reverse complement strand
GGCGGGGCCCCAGCCCCGCGACGGCCTGCGGCTCGCACTCCTTCTGATCGCTCGCCTCGCCCGGCGGGGCCCCAGCCCCGCGACGGCCTGCGGCTCGCACTCCTTCTGATCGCTCGCCTCGCCCGGCGGGGCCCCAGCCCCGCGACGGCCTGCGGCTCGCACTCCCACTGATCAGTTCGGCCGGCGGTAAACCGATATGTACCGGTACATTCCCTCGACGTTCAGCGGGAGCCACTGCTGGTAGTTACCCCACTTCTCGTACTTCGGCAGCTTGACGAGCTGCTTGGTCTCGTCGAGCGACTTGCCCTCGCGGACATACCGGAGCACCTCGCTCCGCAGGTCCTCCAGATACTCGCGAAACATCGCCACGTGCGCCTTCTTGCCGAGCGGGCCATGACCAGGGGCCAGCACGTCGAAGTCCATGGCCTCCACGCGGCGCAGCGAATCGACCCAGTCGTTGATGTAGCCGTCCGGGAAGTCGCGGAACGCCAGGGTCTCGACCGGGATGAAGTCCACCGCGAACAGGATTCGTTCCGTCGGGAACCTCACGACGATGGAGTTGTCGGAGTGGTTCTTGCCCACGTACGAGAGCTGCACCAGGGTGCCGCCGAGCTCGATGATCATGTCGTCGGAGAACGTGACGTCCGGAACGGCGGTCGGCCGCTTCTCCGCGATGATGGCCGCCTTGGCGTTGTCGTGGGCGACGACGATCGCCGTATCGGTGAAGACCTGACCTCCGGAGATGTGATCGGCGTGGTCGTGGCTGTAGATCACGTACCGTACGGGCTGGTTGAACCGCCGCTTGATCTCGTCCTTTAGCCACTGCGCGGCGCCGAGGTCGATCGGATCGGTGACGATCACCCCCGCTGGCGTCACGGCGAAGACCGCGTAGTGGTTGTTGTTCCGGAACCGGTAGACTTCGCCGGCGATCTTCGAGATCTCGCGAACCGGCGGCTGCGCCGGCTGCTGCGCGAAGACGCTGCCGGCGGTGAGCAGCACGAGAGCCGCGGCGATGTGCAGCGAGCGCTTCATCAAGACGCCTCCGTGATGGCCTTGAGGGCGGTGGGGTTCTCGAGCGAGGAAAGATCGCCTGGCTCCTTGCCCAAGTAGGTCGCGCGAATCACCCGCCGCATGATCTTGGCGCTCCGCGTCTTCGGCAGATCCTTGGTGAACAGGACGCGCTCGGGCTTGAGCGCCTTGCCCATCTGCCGCGCGACCAGATCGGAGAGCTGATTGCGCAAGGGCTCGGAGGCCTGGTGGCTCGGGCGCAGGACGACGAAGCAGACGATCGATTCCCCTTTGACCTCGTGCGGCACGCCGACGACACCCGCCTCGGCGACGGCCTCGTGGGAGACCAGCACCGACTCGACCTCCGCGGGCCCGAGCCGCTTGCCGGCGATCTTCAGGGTGTCGTCCGAGCGTCCCTGGATGAACCAGAAGCCGTCCTCGTCCACGTAGGCCCAGTCGCCGTGGACCCAGACGTTCGGCCAGCGCGACCAGTACGTCTCCTCGTAGCGCTGCGGGTCCTTCCAGAAGCCCTGCGTCATCCCCGGCCACGGGGCCGTGACGACGAGCTCGCCGACCTGCCCGCGCACGGGCCGACCGTCGTCGCCGAAGCAGTCGGCGGCCATGCCCGGGATGGGCCCGTAGAACGAGCACGGCTTGATCGGCGCGATCGGGAACGAGCTCAGGATGCCGCCCGAGATCTCGGTGCCGCCGGTGTAGTTGATGATCGGCACGCGCGCCTTGCCGGCGTTCTCGAAGAGCCAGCGATAGGGCTCGGGGTTCCAGGGCTCACCCGTCGAGCCGAGCACGCGCAGCGAGCCGAGCTCGTGGGCGTGGACGTGCTCGGCGCCGTGCGGCATGAGCGCACGCACCGCCGTCGGCGAGAGCCCCATGACCGAGATCTTGTGGCGCTCGACGAGCGACCAGAGGCGATTCGGCTTGGGATAGTCGGGAACGCCCTCGAAGAGAACCGCCGTGCCGCCGTGGAAGAGACCGGCCGTGATGAGCATCGGGCCCATCAGCCAGCCGAGGTCGGTCAGCCAGAAGAGCCGGTCGCCCGGGCCGACGTCCATCAGGTAACCGAAGTCGTGCGCGCACTTGAGCAGGAAGCCGCCCTGCGTGAGCACCGCGCCCTTCGGCCGCCCCGTCGTTCCCGACGTGTAGATGATCAGGCACGGACGATCGAACTCGCCGGGCAGCGCGGGACAGACGTCCGACTCCTGCCCGATCAGCGCGTGCCACCACGCATCGCGGCCGCGGGTCCACGGGATCTCGCGCCCGAGCCGCTTGTAGACGATCACATGGTGGACGGACGGCGACGCCGCCACGGCCTCGTCGGCCGTCTCCTTCATCTTCACGATCTGGCCCCGTCGGTAGAACCCGTCGGCCGTGACGAGCGCCTTCGCCTCGCAGTCCTGGAGCCGCGAAGCCACGGCCTGGGCGCCGTAGCCGGAGAAGCACGGAGTGTAGATCGCGCCGATCCGCACGATCGCCAAGGTCGCGATGGCGGCCTCGGGCGACATCGGGAGGAACACGCCGACGCGGTCGCCTTCGCCGACTCCGAGCCGCTTCAGCGCGTTGGCGAGCTGATTCACCTCGCGCGCGAGCTCGTGGTAGGTCAGGGTGCGCGTCCGGCCGTCGTCCCCTTCCCAGATGAGCGCCGGCTGCTCGCCGCGCCCAGCGTCGAGGTGCCGGTCGACGCAGTTGTCGGCGAAGTTCATCAGACCACCCTGGAACCAATGCGGCCACTGGACGCCGCGCGAGACATCGCGCACGCGCGTGTACGGTCGGCTGAAGCGAAGGCCGAGATCGCGAACGACCGCGTCCCAGTACCAGTCCGGCTCCGCGATGCTCCGCCGCTGCAGCTCCTCGAGCGAGCTCACACCGAGAGAGCGCATGAAGCGGGCGATCCGCGTGCGCTCGGCGTATTCCCGGGTGGGTCGCCAGACGATCTCGCTCCTGCCGGTCTCGGTCATCCGGTCCTCCCGAGAGGGCAGTGTACTCGGAGGCGGGCTACTGGGCCAACGTGGCGACGAGCCCGATGACCAGTGCCGCGTAGGAGAGCGCGATCAGCTTGCGCTGGCGCGGCGCCAGCGCGTCGTAGCCGGGGACGGGGTTCCGCCAGCGCTGTACCAGCGAGAAGAGGCCGACCACGAGGACGATGAGCAGCAGAGGCGACTGCGTGGCCAGCAGCGCGACGATGCCGACGGCGTAGCCGATCGCCCAGTAGGTGCGGGTGAAGGCGGTCACGATGCGGCCGCCGTCGAGCGGCGGCACCGGCACGAGGTTGAAGAGATTGATCAGCACCGCGGTGTGGCCCAGCGCCTTCAGGAGCGGAAGCTCGAGCGCGTGCCCGGCCCAGAGCGTCGCCCACGCCGCGAGCGAGCCGGCCACCGGCCCCGCCATCGCCACTCGCGCCTCGACCGCGGCATTGCGCGGCTGGCCCTGCATGGCGATGAAGGCGCCGACGAACGGAATGAAGACCGGCGCGCCCGCCGGAATGCCTTCGACGCGCATGGCGACGGCGTGGCCCATCTCGTGAACGAATATCAGCAGCACGAACCCGACCGCGAACAGCCAGCCCCACTCGACCGCGTAGGCGCCGATCGAGAGCAGCATGGTGGCGAGGGTCTTGAACTTCACGAGGCCGGCGAGGAGGCCGAAGAACTTTGCCTTGCCCAGGACGAACAGAACGGCGGTCCCAGCGGCGCCGGCTGCCGCCTTACCGCCGTACGAAGCTCGGCTCTCGCCCTGAGCCTTCGGTGGGTGGAGACTCTGATAGACCGCCCGCAAGTTCTCGATCTCGCGGGAGCGGCGCCCGGCCTCGTCCGGCTCGGTCACGGCTCGGCGAGCTTGATCGGACGCGGGATGAACCAGGCCTCGTACACGATGATCCCGAGGAAGACGAGCTTCATGATCCCGAAGTTCGCCGCGATGACCTGGTAGAAGACGTTGACCGACGGGGGCGGAAACCCCACGCGCCACGCCTCGCCGCGCTGGGCCAGCGCCTCGTTGATGAACGTCATGTTGACCAGATAGACCGCGACCAGAAACGACAGCGCGCCGACCGCGACCGCCAGCACCTGCAGCCCGAAGCTCCGCTTACCGCCGGCGAAGCGAAGTGTCCCGTGGCCGACGAGCAGGCCGATCACCACGGCCACCAGGCCGAAGCCGATCTTGGTGAGCACGGTGAGCCCCCACCACGCGAGCACCCCGACGACACCGCCCAGGATGGCGCCGATCGCCGCGATCGGATAGTTGATGCCCTGCGACATCGCCGCGACGCCCGTCCGAAGCTGGAGCTTGAGGATGTCGTAGCAGGTGCGGCAGAAGACGCGGTCGCCCGCGGTGACCCGTTCGCTCTCGCTCAGCGCCGACTGGCAGCGTCCGCATCTCGTCGCGACGGGTGTCGTCGTGGACTCGTTCACATCGGCCATGATGTGGGCCTCCCTCGCTCAAATCTGGGGGTAGGTCCACCATAGGTTCTGGGTCGACGCAGGGTCAAATATTGCGGGGGCACTTTCCCTCGGGCCCGCCGTCCCGTCGTATGCGGTCTGTAGTGCCGGCGCAGGCTACACTCGGCGGCATGACGCCGTTCACGACGACGCGCCGTCCCCACGGTCGAACCGCTCTCGCGCCCGATGGCTCCGCCGTTCGAGTCCTCCTCGGGCTCGCCGGCGGCGGCATGGCCGAGTTCGAGCTGGGCGGGGGTCAGGTGTCCGCGGCGGTGACCCACCGGACGGTCGAAGAGATCCAAGGCTCGCGCGAGGAAGTGGTCGCCCTCGAGACGGGCGTGTGCCTCACGATCCCGCAGGGCGTTGACTTCCAGTTCCGCGCGCTCGGCGACGGCGCCTTGCGGGTGCTCGGGGTCACGATGCCCCCCTGGCCCAGCGAGAGCGAAGCGATCGCCGTGACCGGCCCCTGGACGCCGACCTAGCCCTTGAGGGCGCTGACCCTCACACCTTCGACGATCCGCCGATTGGCCACCAGGAACACGATCAAGAGCGGCAGCGCGCTCAGCACCGCTCCGGCCATGATGGGTCCGTACGACTCCGCGGCGTAGGCGCCGCGCAGCAGCGCCAGCGCGACCGGCAGCGGGAACATGTCGGGCTTGTTGACCGCGATCAGGGGCCACAGGAAGTCGTTCCATGCCGAGCGGAACGCGAAGATCGCGAGCGCGCCGAGGACGGGCTGCGAGAGCGGCAGCACGATGCGCGTGAAGATCTGCCATGAATCGGCCCCATCGATGCGGGCGGCGTCCTCGAGCTCGGACGGGATCGTCAGGAAGAACTGCCGGAGCAGGAACACCCCGAACGCGAACGTCATCGCCGCCTCGGGGACGATCAAGCCCTGATAGGTGCTGAGCCAGCCCAGCCGCTGCGCGAGCACGTACTGCGGCACCAGGATCACCGCGTTCGGGATCATGAGGCTCCCCACGATCAGGCCGAAGACGAGATGGCGCCCGCGGAACCGCATCCGCGCCAGCGGATAGGCCGCCATCGCGCTCGTCAGCACGACGAGCGCCACCGAGCCGAGCGAGACCACGATGCTGTTGAAGAACGCCCGGCCGATGCGCGCGGTGCGCGAGCTGCTGAAGAGCACCTCGCCGTAATGCTCGATGGTCGCCGGCCACGGGATCCACTCCGGGGGCACGCGCACGATGTTCTCGGTCAGCTTCAAGGAGGTCACGAGCACCCAGATGGCCGGGAGGAGCCAGAAGATCGCCAGCGCCACCATGAAGGTGGTGAGCAGCGCGCGCCAGATCGTGGCCGATCGGCCCATGCCGGGCTCAGTACTGCGTGTGGCCGCGCAGCAGCCGGAACTGGAGCAGCGAGAACGCGAGGATCACCACGAACAGCACCCACGCCATCGCCGAGGCGGAGCCGAAGTGGAAGAAGTTCTGGAAGGCAGTCTCGTAGAGGTGCTGGACCACGGTCCGGGTCGCGTCGCCCGGGCCGCCGTTGGTGAGGACGAACACCTGGCCGAAGATCTGGAACGAGCCGATGACGTGGGTCACCAGCACGAACAGGAACACCGGCCGGAGCAGCGGCAACGTGATCGACCGGAAGCTCCGCCAGCCTCCGGCGCCGTCGATCGCCGCCGCCTCGTAGAGCTCGCGCGGAATGTCCTGAAGCCCCGCCAGGTAGATCACGAGGTAGTAGCCGGTCACCCACCACACCGTCGTCAAGATGATCGCCCACATCGCCGTGTTCGGATCGGCGAGCCAGGACCGCACCGGCACGCCGGCCGCGCGCAGGTAGTACGTCGAGGGGCCGATGACGGGATCGAGCAGCCAGAGCCACGTGAGGCCGACGGTGACGACCGACAGCGTGAACGGAAAGAAGAACGCGCCACGCAGGAAGGTCTTGAGCGCGATGCCGCGGTTGAGCGCGACGGCCAGGACCAGCGGAACCGCGAGGATCGGCACGGTGCTGGCGACCGTGTAGTACGCGGTGTTGACGAGGCTCGCGTGGAACCGCGTGTCGTCGAGGAGCCGCACGTAGTTCGCGGTCCCCACGAACGCGTGCTGGGCGCGGCCGAGCCGCGCGTTGGTGAACGAGAGCCAGAGGCCCTCGAGCAAGGGATAGACGCGGAAGACCGCGAACAGGGCGAGGCCGGGCGCCAGGAAGAGGTACGGCGTGAAGGCGCCTCGGCGGCGCGCGCGGCGCGGCTTCACCCGGGCTCGCGGCTAGTCGGGCAGCGCGTTGATCTGGCGCGCCAGGTCGCCCATGGCCGCCGCGGCCGGCTTCTGGCCGATGTAGACGTTCTCGATCACCGGGCGCGTGATGTTCTCCGCCGCGACCCACTTCGGCGTGGCCTGCCCCGACTGCCACTGCGCGGCCTGACCGAGCAAGGTGCGCAGCACCGGATCGCCGGTGATGCGCGAATCTCCATGCGGCTTGCGGAGCGCCGAGACCTGCCCGGCTTTCAGGGTCCACTCGGCGACGTGGTCGCTCATCCAGCGCACGTGAGCCCACGCCGCGTCTCGCTTCGCGGCGTCGATGGCCTTCTTCTTCGGCAGCGTGAACTGATGCGGCATCGTCCAGACGGTCGCCTGCTTGAAGAGACGGGGCACCGGCGCCGCGACGAAGTCCGCCTTGGCCTCGCGCAGCCCCGTGAAGTTCCAGGAGCCGGCGATCCAGAGGCCGAGCTTGCCGGCGATGAACGCGTCGCGGCAGTTCGCGTTCGCCGGCGGCGCGATCTTGTGCTGGTTCTGGACGGCCCCCCAGAACTCGGCGACCTCGATGGCGGCGGGCTCCCCGAGGCCGGAGCGCTTGAAGTCCGCCGTGTAGACGTTCGCGCCGTTCTGCCAGAGGAGGTTGTGGAATCCCCAGGTGTAGCGGCCCGGGTTCGCGGTGCCGATCGCGAAGCCGAAGGTATCGCCCTTCGTGATCTGCTTGGCCATCGCCAGCACTTCGTCGCGCGTGGTCGGAATCCTCGGCTTGCCGTCAGGTCCGGCGAGGCCCGCGTCGCGCATCACTTTGACGTTCACGTAGAGGAGATGCTGCGGCACGTCCAGCGGGACCGCGTAGCGCTTGCCCTGATACATCCCCCCCTGCCACGTCGACGGCAGATAGTCTTCTCCCCGAAATCCTTTCGCGCTCGTCGTCGAGTCGGCCATCGGCTCGAGAATGCCGTCATTGGCGAAATGGGGCACCTCGACGGTATGGATGAGCGCCAGATCCGGGCCCTCGTCGGCCGGCACCGCGACCTGCAGCTTCGCGTAGAGGTCCGCCCAGACGATCCGCTGCTGCTCCAGGCGGATGCCAGTCTCGCGCGTGAACTGGTCGATGAGCTCGTCCATGATCTTGCCGTCGGCGCCGGTGAGCCCGTTCCAGTAGGTGATGGTGGGCTTCGCCTGGGCCGACGCGCGGCGCGGGCCCACGGTGATCGCGGTGGCGCCCAGCGCGGCGCCCTCGAGAAAACGGCGGCGACTGAGAGACGGCTTCGACTCTGGCATGGGGAGGGCCTCCTAGGATTAGAGGCGCGCCTCGGTCGGCGGGGCCCCAGCCCCGCGACGACCTGCAGCGCGCGCTCCTCCGGCCGTGCGGGAGTATAACAGGGCGGCGGGAGGTCTCTGGACTTCCACGGGAGGCTTCGATGGCGCGGATCGGTATCGACCTGAACCGGCGGATCGGGAATGTGGACCGCCGCATCTTCGGAAACTTCATCGAGCATCTCGGCCGTTGCATCTACGGCGGCATCTACGAGGAAGGCTCGCCGCTGAGCGACGCCGCGGGATTTCGGCGCGACGTGCTCGACGCGGTCCGTCCGTTGCGCGTCCCGCTGCTCCGGTGGCCGGGCGGCAACTTCGTGAGCGGCTACCACTGGCTGGACGCCGTCGGACCCGTCGCCGACCGGCCCCGGCGATCGGAGCTGGCCTGGCACGCCGAGGAGTCCAATCGCTTCGGCACCAACGAGTTCATCCAGTACTGCCGCGTGATCGGCGCCGAGCCCTACATCTGCGTGAACATGGGCTCGGGCACGATGGACGAGGCGCAGGCCTGGGTCGAGTACTGCAACGGCACGGGCAACACGCACTGGGCGAATTTGCGCAGGAAGCACGGCCACGCCGAGCCGCACCGCGTGCGCTACTGGGGCCTCGGCAACGAGATGTACGGCGGCTGGCAGATCGGCAGCCTGAGCGCCGAGGACTACGTCAAGAAGGCCAGGACCTTCGCGTTCGTGATGAAGCGAACCGATCCGTCCATCGAGCTGATCGGCTGCGGTCACAACGGCGTCAGCGACTGGGACGTGACGGTGCTGGATGGCCTGGCGCAGTTCGTCGACTATCACAGCATCCACCTCTACACGGGCCATCGCGACCACTATACGACCGTGTTCCAGTCGCACCAGGCCGAGCGGGCCGTGCGGATCTGCGCCGCGCTCATCGAGCGCGTGCGGCACGTCCAGCGAATCGAGCATCCGATCGCCATCGCCTTCGACGAGTGGAACGTGTGGTACCGCACGCGGAGCCTCGAGGACCGCATCGGCGGCGTCGAGGAGCGCTACAACCTCACCGACGCGCTGGCCATCGCGACCTACCTGAACGGCTTCATCCGGAACTGCCGCACGGTGCGGATCGCGAACCTGGCCCAGCTCGTCAACGCGATCGCCCCCATCTTCACCCGGCGTGAGGGACTGTTCCTGCAAACGATCTATCACCCGCTGCGTCTCTACGCCGAGCACACGCGTGAGATCGCGCTCGACGTCGCCGTCGACAGCCCGACCCGCGAGCTCGCGCCCGGCCAGGAAGAGAGCGGCGTGGGGCGCGTCCACCACGTCGGCGATCTCGGCCCGTTCGCGCTGCTCGACGCCAGCGCCACCTGTGACGAGGGCGGCGCCCGTCTCACGATCACGGTGGTCAACCGCGACCGGGACCGCGCTCACCGCGCGTCGATCGAGCTCGGCGACGCCACGGTCAAGGACGACATGACTCTGTCAGAGGTCAACGGCGTCGACGTCGAAGCGACCAACTCGTTCGAGAACCCCCGGGCGGTCGACGTGCGTGAAACTCGGCTTTCGGCGAAAGGACACCGCTTCGAGCACGAGTTCCCGGCGCACTCGATCAGCGTGCTCAGGGTGCCGCTCGGCTGAACCGGCCCCGATCGGCGGTGATAGAATTCGCGGCACCGGGCCATGCTCGAGGCCCGCACGCGGTTCGCGCTGCCGGCCGTCGCGGGTCCGGGCCCGCCGGCCGAGCGCGATTCTGAATCGAGGGGAAGATGACGGACGCACAGACGCGTTTCGACATACCGGATAGCTGGGGACTCAAGGACAAGGTCGCGATCGTGACCGGCGGCGGCGCCGCCGGCGACGGCATCGGCAACGGTCGCGCCGCCGCGATCCTGCTCGCGCGGGCCGGCGCACGGGTGATCGTGGTCGATCGCGACGTCGCGCTGGCCAAGCGCACGGTCGAGATGATCGAGGCGAGCGGTGGCCAGGGGCTCGCCTTCCAGGCCGACATGACGCGCGCGTCCGACTGCGCGGCGGTGGTCGAGGCCGCGATGGACCGCTACGGCCGGCTCGACTACCTCGACAACAACGTCGGCATCGGTAGCCGCGGCTCCGTGGTCGACGAGACCGAGGAGAGCTGGCGCCGGCTGATGAACGTCAACGTCGACACGATGTTCCTCGCCGCGAAGCACGCCATCCCGGCGATGCGGCGCCGCGGCGGCGGTGCGATCGTCAACGTATCGTCGATCTCGGCGCTCCGTCCGCGCGGTCTCACCGCCTACACGGTTTCGAAGGGTGCGGTCATCGCGCTGACGAAGGCGATGGCCGTCGATCACGGCCCCGAGAACATCCGGGTGAATTGCGTCGCGCCGGGCCCGGTCTACACGCCCATGGTCTATCAGCGCGGCATGAGCGCGGCTGCGCGCGATCGCCGGCGCACGGCCTCGGCCCTCAAGGTCGAGGGCACCGGCTGGGACATCGGCCACGCCGTGCGGTTCCTCCTGTCGGACTACGCACGCTACATCACCGGCCACGTGCTCGTGGTGGACGGCGGCACGACGTTGTCCGGGCCCGAGCGCGACACCGGCGGCGAAGGGGGCTAGCTCGGTTCCGAGCGCGAATCGGGCGAGTCGGCGAGATTGCGCGACCACCCGCCCGAGAATACGAAGCGCGGGAACGTGATCCACTGCTCGACGAAGATGCGGCTCACGAAGTCGACGGGGCCGGCGAAGGGCGCTGGTCTTCCTGGCCGGCCTGGCGCTCTGGCGACGCCCTACTTCCCGAAGACTTCCTTCATGAGAGACGTCACGCGGGCGGCCGGGTCAGATCTGATCTTGCGCTCCTCGTCGCCGACGACGTGGAAGAGCCCGTCGAGGGCCTTGCCGACCACGTAGCGATCGAGGTCGTAGTTCTCGGTCTTCAAGAATGGAATCGCCTTCGCCTGGCCGAGCAGCTCGTTGTATTGCCGCGCTGTCCCGACCTCGCCGCCGTAGCCCGCCGTGCGCAGACCTTTCTCGACCGCGCGCAGCCGCTCGGGCATCAGGATCTTGATCGCCTGGTTCGTGTAGTAGCCATCGGTCCGGCCCGTCAGCTTCACGGCGTTCTCGGTCCCGGCCTGGAGCGCCTGCTTGAGCGCGGCGCCCACCTTGGCGTCGGGCGACGTGCCGACGCCGGGACGCGAGTAGGTGTCGATCTCCTTGAGGATCTGGTCGAGCTGCGCCGAGGCCGGCACCGCGGAGCCGAGCACGAGAGTCGAGAGCAGCACGACGACTCTATGCATCTCGGATCGCCTCGAGCTGGCGCGCCAGCGCCGCGCGATCGGTGACCGGCAGCTCGCAGGCGTAGTTCCGGCAGACGTAGGCCGTCGCCTTGCCGCCGACCGTTTCTCTGCCCTCGAGCAGCGGGATGCCCGCGGCGCCCGCTTTGTTCCCGCCGATCATGCCGGCCACGACACGATTCGGAAGATATCGGCCGAAGACCTCGCTGACGAGGGCCCCGAGCCCGTCGCCCGCGGCGGGAGCGACCAGCGCGACCTCGACGACGGGCCCGAGGTTGAAATCGAGCGCGCACAGGAAACGGCCGAAGCCGCTCGAGTGTCGGGCCATCAGGTCGGCCATCGGCCGGAGCGCCTTCAGCGCCGTCGCCTGGTAGCGCGAGTCGCCCGTCAGCACACCAAGCCGCAACAGCGTCTCGACGGCGACCGACGTCCCGCACGGGACGGCGTTGTCGAAGAGATTGCGCGGTCGCACGATGAGCGGCTCGCCGTCGCTCCCGGTGTCGTAGAAACCGTCGAGCCGCTCGTCCCAGAAGAGTCTGATCATCTCGTCGGAGAGCGCGCGCGCTTCGTCGAGCCAGCGCCGGTCGAACGTGGCCTCGTAGACCTCGAGCAGCGCCACCGCGATCATCGCGTGGTCTTCGAGGTAGCCCTTCAGCTTGGCCCGGCCGCTCTTCCAGGTTCTGAGCAGGCGGCCGTCGGCCCGCATCGCCTTCAGGACGAACTCGGCGTTCTTCACGGCGGCGGCGATGTAGTCGGAACGGCCGAGCGCGCGGCCCGCTTCGGCGAAGGCACGACAGGCCAGGCCGTTCCAGGACGCGAGGACCTTGTCGTCCCGGCCCGGATGGATCCGGCGCTCGCGCGCCGCGTAGAGCTTCGCCTTGATCGGGGCGATGCGCTCGGCGTCCGGCTCGCCCACCACGTAGAGGATGCTCTTGCCCTCGAAGTTCGGGCCGCGATCCACGCCCCAGTAGCGGCCGGCGAACTCGGCGTCGGCGTCGCCGAGCACCTCGCGCAGCTCGTCCGGCGTCCACACGAAGAACTTGCCCTCGTGGCCCTCGGAATCGGCGTCTTGTGAAGAATAGAAGCCACCGGCCGGATCGGTCATCTCGCGCAGGATGTAATCGAGCGTTTCCTCGCAGACTCGCCGGCACTCCGGGTCGCCGAACGCGAGCCAGCCGTGCAGGTAGAGCGAGGCGAGCTGGCCGTTGTCGTAGAGCATCTTCTCGAAGTGCGGCACCAGCCAGTGCGCGTCGACCGAGTAGCGGTGGAAGCCGCCGCCGACCTGATCGTACATCCCGCCGCGCCCCATCATCGCCAGGGTCGTGTGCGTCATCTGGCGCGCGCGCGCGTTCTGCGTGCGCTTCCAGTAGCGCAGGACGAACTCCCAGATCATCGGCTGCGGAAATTTCGGCGACCCGCCCAGGCCTCCGTCGGCGTCGTCGAACTGTGCCGAGATGAACTGGAAGGCCTCGCCGAGGATCGCCGGGGTCAGGAGCTCGGTCGCCGCGCGCAGGCGGTCCGACTGGCCGAGCGCCTCGCTGATTTTTCGCGACGACTCGACGACCTCGCCGCGGCGCGTCTGCCACGCGTCCGCGATTGCGGCGAGCAGGCGCGGAAACCCCGGCAGACCGTGGCGGTCGACCGGCGGGAAGTAGGTGCCGCCGTAGAACGGCGCGCCGTCCGGCGTCAGGAACACGGTCATCGGCCAGCCGCCGTGGCCGGTGAGCGACTGGACGGCCTGCATGTAGATCTGATCGACGTCCGGGCGCTCCTCGCGGTCGACCTTCACGTTGACGAAGTGCTGATTCATCACACCGGCGATTTCGGCGTTCTCGAACGACTCGTGCTCCATCACGTGGCACCAGTGGCACGCGGAGTAGCCGACCGAGAGAAGCAGCGGCTTGTCCTCCGCCCGCGCCTTGGCGAAGGCCTCGTCGCCCCACGGGTACCAGTCGACGGGATTGTGGGCGTGCTGCAGCAGGTACGGGCTAGTCTCGCGCGCGAGCCGGTTCTCGGTCACGTGATCGCCGCTCAGCGCGCGAACGGCAGCGCGCTGACCGCCGCCGCCACCGCGGTCTCGCCGAAGCGGACCGCGACGCGCGTGCCGGGCTCGGCGTGCTGGCGACGGACGAACGCCAGCGCGATCGGGCGCGCGAGGCCGAACGATCGAGTCGCGCTCGTGACCTTGCCGATCGCCGCGTCGTCGACCACGATCTCGGCGCCCTGCGGGGGCACCTGGTCGCCTTCGAGCACCAGGCCGCGAAGCATCCGATTCACGTGCCCCCGGTCGCGGATCCTGACCACGACTTCCTGGCCGGGGTAGCAGCCTTTCGTGTGGGAGAGCAGATTCTCGACCGGGATCTCCGGCAGCAGCACGGACTCGTCGACGTCGCGACCGAAGAGCGGCGTGCCCGCCTCGATCCGCAGCGATTCGAAGGCCTCCGGGCCGATCGGCTTGACGCCCGTCCCGGCCAGCGCCTCGCGCACCCTCGACGCCTCGGCGAGGGAACACACGATCCACACCTCGGCCTCGCCCGTCTCGCCGCCGCCGCTCACGAGCCGCACGGGGATGTCGCCGAGCTTCGCGACGACGTGAGACCACGGGCTCTCGGGGGGTCGCGCGCCCGTCAACCGATCGCTCGTCTCTCGAGCCCGCGGGCCCGCCAGGACGAAGAGCGCCTTCTCGCGCGAGACGTCCTCGATCGCCACTTTCTCCGAGAAAAGGTAGTGATCGAGCGCCTCGGCGGTCTTCGCGGCCATCGCCGGCGGCGTGACGACGAAGATCCGATCGTCGGCAACCCACACGAAGAGGACGACCTGGACCTTGCCGTGAATGTCGAGCAACGTCGCGGCGCACCCCTGCCCCGGTCCGAGCGCTTTGATCTCGTTGCTCACGAGCGCGTGAAGGAAGCTTGACCGATCGCGGCCGGTGAGCTCGAGGACGCCGAAGTCGGCGCGGTCGAGGAAGCCGACCTGACGCCGCACCAGCGCGTACTCTTCCGACGGAGCCATGGCGTCATTCTACATGACGACCGCATGCTAGACTGCGCGCGGTGCGACCGCCGCTACCCTCCACGATTCGCCGCTTCCAGCGACGCCTGCTCGGGTGGTACGCCGAGCACGGCCGCGACCTGCCCTGGCGTCGGACGCGACACCCATACCGCGTGCTGGTGTCCGAGATCATGCTGCAGCAGACGCAGGTTGATCGCGTCGTGCCGAAGTACCACGAGTTTCTTCGCCACTATCCGACCATCGAGAAGCTCGCCGCGGCGCCCGTCGACGCCGTGCGGCGCCTCTGGTACCCGCTGGGCTACAACATCCGTCCGATCCGACTTCACGCGATCGCGTGCGAGAGCGTCGCCCGCTACGGTGGACGCCTCCCCGATCGCGAGGAGGCGCTGCGGCAGATGCCGGGTATCGGCCGCTACACGGCCGGCGCGATCCTGTCGTTCGCCTACGGACAGGACACCGCCGTGCTCGACACCAACGTGCGGCGCGTCCTGGGTCGCGTCTTCGTGGGGCCGCGGCGCCTCGCGCGCGTTCGCGGGCAGCGGGTCTTCTGGGATCTCGCCGCGGCCCTCGTCCCGCGCGGCCGCGGCTACGATTTCAATCAAGCGCTCATGGACTTCGGCGCGACATGGTGCACGCCGCGCAAGCCCCGCTGTGGCCCCTGTCCGATGAAGCGCTTCTGCGCCACCTACCGGCTTGCCTGATCTCGTCGAGGTCGTGGCGGGCTTGATCCGGGACGACAAGGGCCGCTATCTGATCACCCGGCGCCGCGGCGGCTCCCACCTCGCGGGGATGTGGGAGTTCCCGGGCGGCAAGCGCGAGAGCGGCGAATCGCTCGAGGAAGCGCTTCGGCGAGAACTGACCGAGGAGCTATCGGCGTCCTTTGCGGTCGGCGAGAGGGTCGAGACCGTCCGCTGGGACTACCCGGAACGAACGGTCGTCATCCACTTCTATCGTTGCCGCCTCGAGTCCGGGACGATCGAGCCCCTCGAGTCTCAGGCTATGGAATGGGTCGCGCCGGAGCGCCTCAAGGAATTCGAGTTTCCCCCGGCCGACCACGAGCTGATCGCCCGCCTTCGGTAGATACCGGCATCACTTCATGTAGACCGCCTTCTTTCACCTGCCCAAACGCCTGTGCGGTCGCGAAGAGGATCGTTCCAGCCGCGGTGAGCGTCAACAGTGTCCGAAGGCGCCGATCCATCGTGCCCCTCTCCTCGGCCGGTCTGATTGTTCGGTCCGCGCGTGCCGACAACACAACATTGGACTTTGGTCCGATGGTCATGTCCAGTCCGGTTCCATCCGCTCGAACCGCGGTACAATCGGCTCCTTCCAATTCTCTCGCGAGCACGAGGACACATGGACCTGCCGAAGACGGCGAGCGCGGTGGTGATCGGCGGCGGCGTGGTGGGCTGCAGCATCGCCTACAATCTCGCGCGGCGCGGGCTCGCCGGCGTCGTCGTCGTGGAGCGCGAGACCGTCGGCTCGGGGACCACGAGCAAGGCCGCGGGCGGCATTCGTGTCCAGTTCCCGACCGAGACCGAGATCCGCTTCTCGCTGGAAGCGATCCGCGTGTTCGAGCGCTTTCAGGACGAGTTCGGCGTCGATCCCGGCTACAAGAAGATCGGCTACCTGTTTCTTGTCTCCGATCCCAAGCAGCTGCGCGCATTCGAGAAGCGGATCGCGCTGCAACAGAAGCTCGGGGGCGACGTGCGAGTCATCGCGCCCGACGACGCGCGGAAGCTCGTACCGGCCCTCCGGGTGGACGATCTGATCGCCGCCGTGTGGGGCCCCGGCGACGGGCTCGCCGGGCCGGCCGAGGTCACGACGGGCTTCGCGCGGCGGGCCCGCGAGCTCGGCGTGAAGATCGTCGAGGGCGTCCGCGTCGAGTCGCTCGAGCACGCGAACGGGCGCATGAGCGGCGTGACGACGTCGGCCGGCGCGATCTCCTCGCCGCTCGTGATCAATGCCGCCGGGCCGTCGGCCGCGCGCGTGGCGCGGCTGGCCGGCGTGACCTTGCCGGTGCACCCGAGGCGCCGGCACATCTTCTTCACCGAGCCGTTCCCCGCGATTCCCGGACCGGTACCGCTCACGACCGACGTCACGAGCGGCTTCTACTTCAGGAAGGAGCTGGAGCAGGTGCTGCTGAGCCCGGGAGACGTCGAGGACATCGGCGAGGACTTCGACGTGCCGATGGACTGGAGCCGTGTCGAGGACGCGGTTCAAAAGGCGATCCAGCGCGTGCCCATCCTCGGCGACGCGCGCATCGCCGGCGGCTGGGCCGGGCTCAGGCCGCTCACGCCCGACGATCACGCGATCATCGGATGGGCGCCGGGCGTGGAGGGCTTCTTCCAGGCGGTGGGCTTCGGCGGACATGGCTTCCAGCACTCACCGGCCACCGGGCGCTACGTGGCGGAGTGGCTCCTCGACGGCAAGCCGTCGCTCGACCTCTCGCTGTTCGATCCTGGTCGATTCGACCGACCGGGCGCCGTCGCCGAAGCCGCTCCCGACGCGGAGTGATCGGGTGAAGATCGCCGACGTCCGCGTCATCCTCGCGGACATTCCCGTGAAGCGCCCGCACAAGATGTCGTTCACCACGCTGGAGGCGGTCAACTTCGCCTTCGTCCGCGTCGAAACCGCCGACGGCCTCGTCGGTTGGGGGGAGGCGGCGTGCCTGGGCGGGCCGACGTGGAGCGAGGAGTCGTCGGAATCCGTCGCCGTGACGATCGAGCGCTACATCGCGCCGTGGCTCGTCGGGCGCGACGCGACGCGGATCGAAGCCGTGAGCCGTGAGATGGCGAAGCGGGTACAGGGCAACCCCTTCGCGCGCGCCGCGGTCGAGATGGCGCTCTGGGACCTCAACGGCAAGGCGCTCGGTGTTCCGGTGCATCGCCTGCTCGGCGGGCGCGTGCGCGACAGCGTGCCCCTCTCGTGGTCGCTCGCGGTCGAGAGCCCCGAAGCCGAGGTCGCCGAGGCGCGCGAGAAGGTGGCGCTGGGCCATCGCATCTTCAAGATCAAGACCGCCGCGCATTCGGTGGCCCACGACGTCGAGCGGGTCAGGCGGCTGCGCGAGGCCGTGGGACCCGACATCTCCCTCCGGGTCGACGCCAATCAGGGTTGGGACCGCGCGACGGCGCTCCAGGCCATCCGCGCCCTCGAACCCTTCCGCCTGGATTTCGTCGAACAGCCGGTGGCGCGCTGGGACGGCGAGGGCATGGCCGAGATCGCGCGGGCGGTGACCGTGCCGGTGATGGCCGACGAATCCTGCTGCTCGACCCACGACGCGCTCGCGATCACGAGGCGCGGCGGCGTGAGCATTCTCGCGCTCAAGCTGACGAAGTCGGCCGGCATCCTCGGCACGATGGCCATCGCGCGCATCGCCGAGGCGGCCGGGATGAGCTGCTACGTCGGCTGCATGATCGAGACCTCGCTCGGCACCGCGGCCTACCTGCAGGTGGCGCTGGCGGCGGCGCCGGTGACGTGGGGCTGCGAGCTCTTCGGCCCCTTGCTGCTCGCCGGAGACGTCGTACGCCGGCCCGTGCAGTACGCGGACGGCGCGATCCTGGCGCTCGACGGCCCGGGCCTCGGCGTCGAGGTCGACGAGACGCTCCTGAAGGAGTGGTCCCGCGCTCGCTGAGCCTTCCCGGGCTTGGCGTCGTCCGCCGCGGCGCGGATGCTCGTCGCTCTTGATTCTCGTCAGCGGGTCGAGTGACTGGAAATCGCCAACGGGTGCAAGACGTCGATCGCGTAGACCACGTCCAGCCGCTCCCCCAGCCAACCCGGTGTGGCGGTGTGCGCATGCAGGACGAGCCCCTCCGCATCGTTCAGCGCCCGTAGAAGTTTCACGGGCTCATCAGGGACCTTGGGCGGCGGTGGGACGTCCGGCAGAATCCACCCGTTCGGCGGCGAAACTGCAACTCGCCGTCCGGCTGTCGAGCGAGCTGGTAGCCCTCCTCATGAACGGCGCGATGGTGGCGGCGACAGAGCATGGCGAGATTCGAGAGCGTGGTGGGTCCGCCCTCGGCCCAGTGACGTATGTGGTGCCCCTGGCCGAACCTGACAACGCAGCCCGGGAAGCGGCAGCCGCGGTCACGGTGACGTAGCGCCCGCCGTAGGCTGGGGGTATTGTGCGCGCTCGGGCTGCGACCTCCACGACGCGGCCATCCCGGCCGTGCTGCATCACTACCCGGCTCGCGTCACACGCCAGGCGGCGCGACGTTTCCGCGGAAACGCGCACGCCGTCCTCCAGGACGGATTGGCCGGGTGCATCGGGATCCGCTAGCACAGGCGCGTCGACGTGGACGACGACCTGATAGCGCTCGCCTGGGGCGCCGGGATCGATGCCGTGATGCAGGGCCGATTCGGCGAGCACCGCAAGCGCGTCCGCCTGTTGCTGCTCGAGGGGAAGCGTTTCTGCGGACACGTCGCCCGGGTTGTCGAAGGTCTGGCGCCTCTGCCGATAGAGGGTCTCGCGGGCTGCGGCCAATGCTTGCAAGATCACCGCTCCGGCTTCCGGCGCCAGCCGCCCGCGGATGACGACCATGCCGTCCTCGTCTTGATACACGCGGAGTGCGCGGCTGTTGTGGCGCTGAGCGGTCTCGCGCGCCTCGGCGATCCGATCGACACGGCGCCAGCCGCGTACGATACGCTCGACGTGGCAGGCGGTGCCCGCGCGGCCCACGTCCAGCAGACGCTCTTCGGTCTCGGGCGTGGCGACCCGGGTGAGCGCCCGTACCTTGGCGTACGAGAGCTCGCCTCGCGCGAGGGCCTGGGCCAGTCGCGGCAGCGTCGCCAGGGCGCGCGCCACCCGCACGCGTTCCCGGGCTGCGCCCAGGTCGAGCCCCACGCGCCAGCTCAGCCAGGCGGCGCACGAGCTGAACCCCGAGTTCCATCCGCCGCGGGCGTCGAACTCGCGAATGAGATCGAGCAGGCGCGCGGTCGCCGCTTCGAGATGTGCGGAAAGCTCGGCAATCTCG
>Ga0137407_10000927_pt1 | contig 19264 bp, 22 predicted proteins | sample CZOMad2_2_16fung_FD_108410 | JGI IMG/M metagenome (GOLD analysis project Ga0137407, IMG submission 108410) | Vadose zone soil fungal communities from Angelo Coast Range Reserve, California, USA - CZOMad2_2_16fungal (Illumina Assembly) | ecosystem: Environmental > Terrestrial > Soil > Vadose... | reverse complement strand
CTCGTCCCGGCTGGCGTTGATTTCCTGGTGCGGCACATAGGGCGGAATAAAAATGAAATCGCCGGGACCAGCCTCCGCGGTGAATTGCAGATGTTCGCCCCAGCGCATCCGCGCCTTGCCTTTGACGACGTAGATGATGCTCTCGAGGTGGCCGTGATGATGCGCGCCGGTCTTTGCGTCCGGCTTGATGGTCACGGTGCCGGCCCATAACTTCTGGGCGCCGACGCGCGCGAAATTGATCGCGGCCTTGCGGTCCATGCCCGGAGTTGAGGGAACGTTGGGGTCGAGCTGATTGCCGGGAATGACGCGAACACCATCATGCTTCCAGCGCGCATCGTCGCCGTGATCATGGGAATGATCGGAACGGGTGTGAGAATTCGTCATGACGATGTGTTCCCGTGAATTCTTCGGTCGACGCTCCTGGGTAGCGTACTAGCCCTTCACATCGAGCAACTCGACATCGAACATCAGCGTTGCGTTCGGAGGAATAGCGCCGCCGGCGCCACGGGCGCCGTAACCGAGCGCCGGCGGAATGATCAGCGTGCGTTTGCCCCCGACTTTCATCGAGGCGACGCCTTCGTCCCAGCCCGCGATCACCCTTCGTTGTCCGATCGGAAATTCGAACGGCTCGTTACGGTCGACCGAAGAGTCGAATTTCTTGCCCTTCTTGCCGTCCTCGTAAAGCCAGCCGGTGTAATGCATCACGCAGATCTGGCCGGGCTTTGGCGAAGCACCAGTGCCAACCTTGCTGTCGATCATCTGTAAACCTGAAGCTGTGGTCATGGCTTTTCCTGCGTTCTGGGCGGCTGCCGTGGTCAGCAAACCTGCTGGCATGACAAAAATTGCTATCGCAATCGCGGCCAGCATCTGGATCGTTTTGTGCGGGAAACATCGCATCTTGGGACACCCTCTTTGCGGATCGGACGCGTGTCTAGCGCAACGCCTTCGGCGTTGCCAGCCCACCCGTGCAAATATGCCGCAAGTATCATTGGGGGTGACAGGCTCCGCGTCGAACCCGGAACACGGTTCACGCAGCCTGGGACGCCCGCTTCGTCGCCGGCGCTGCTTCCTCGGTGACGACCGAAAATCTCACCAGCTCAACGGTGCCAAAGCTGGTTGAGATGGCGACATCGGCGGCATCACGTCCGCGTGCCATCACGATGCGACCAATCCGCGGGTGGTTGTGGCGCGCGTCAAAGGTATACCAGCGCCCGTCCAGGCAAGCCTCGAACCAGGCGCTGAAATCCATCGGCGCCGGATCAGGGGGAACGCCGATATCGCCGAGATAGCCGGTACAGTAGCGCGCTGGGATGTTCATGCAGCGGCACAACGTCACCGCCAGATGGGCAAAATCGCGGCAAACGCCAATGCGTTCCTCGTGACCTTCGAAGGCGGTGCGGTCGCCACGCGCGTGGTGATAGCCGAAACTGATCCGGTCATGGGCGTAATCGCAAATCGCCTGGACGCGGGGCCAGCCCGGCGTCACCGCGGAGAACAGCGACCAAGCCAGGTTGGACAATTTTTCGGTATCGCAATAGCGGCTGCCCAACAGATAGATCAGCAGGTCGTCCGGCAATTCGCTGACCTCGAGCTGCCGGGCATCGGCCGCGACCGCATCGGGCTGCCCGCTGTCGGCGATCAGAAAATCATTGCGGATTTCGATCAGCCCAGGGGGCGCGACGATGCGGGTGCAGGTATTGCCGAACATGTCGACATAGTCGCGGGAGGCGACATCCGGCGAGAACCTGATTCTGTGTTCGCTCAGGAGATCCCCTACCCGCGCCGGCTCAATGCTGAGCATCAGGACCATCGGGGTTTCCTGGACGCATTGAAAGGCGATGTCGTAACCGGCACGAATTTGCACGAGGTAGCTCCGTGGGAGAGAGTGAATATAGAATTATGGCAAAACAAGCCGCAGCTCCAGTGTTCGTTCCCGCTAACGTTCGCGCTGGAACTTTCTCGATCTGCTGTCGTTCAACATGAGCCGCGGTTCGGCATGTCATGGAGGCCGCTATGAACCGGATACGTCAGTCGTCGGCTGGGGTTGGCTGTGAAAAGATCAAAAGCCTGGCGGACAGGGTCTCGCTGGAGGAAGCAGAATCCGCCGGAGCGGATGAACGTAACATGCGCCCCCTAAATGCGAGAACAGCGCCCCCTGTAGAAAGCTCGATCGAACAGTTAGTGGCCCCGGCCGCAATTGAGCGCGCGCTTTCCATCTACCAACAGCTGCGACGGCATGATCGGTCTGTTGTAGTGCAAGCAAGGAAAATCCTCACCCAGCGAATCTACGCAATGGTCGATCGGGGAGAGAGCGACCAGCATCGGCTGACTGTCGGTGGGCTCACTCATCTTAAATCCGTCGAGCGCGATCACGCGATCAAGTCGGCAGCAGACTCTCAGAACAAGAAGTAACGATGATTCACCGGCACTTTCCAGTTCCCAGATCGAATTTGAAGCAGCTATTTAGGGCTGAGCCGCCTGCGCAGGACTCAGCATTGCCGGTTGGCCAAGTTACCTGCCCTAACTGTTTGGTCGTCATGAACCGAGTTGCGCTGGGGGACCCGGGCGAAAGCACCCTTAAAGCGTTTTCGAGCGAAGTGGATACCGGTTCGCGTGAAGAAAACGCGTCAAAACAAGAAATTAGAGCGTCGGTTCTGATTCAATCAGAACCGATCTTGCTCTAATGCGGCCACATACCGGTGTTCACGTTGCAAGACCCAGACTACTCGTTGGATCAAGGAGTGATCTTGGCTGCGCTCCCATTGGCCGGTTCGCATCGAGGCGTTGTTCCGAACCGGAGCAACAAAGCAAACTGCGGAAATCTGCGTTAAGAATTTGCAGAGCATACGACGCGCAACTTCCGCTGCGCCCCGTTATTCAATATCCCAGCGCGCAGCCATCCTTGCGGGGATCGGAAGCGCCGGTCAACGTGCCCTTGTCCCAGTCGATCCAGATCGCCTGACCACCGCCGAGCGGTGCAACGAGACTGGTGGTCTGATGTCCGAGCTTCTTCAAGCCCTCGACGATACCGGCCGGCACGCCATCCTCAAGCTGATAGACATTTTCATAATGCAGTCCGCGCGGCATATCGATTGCCTCCTGCACGTCGCAGCCGTAGTCGAGCATGTTGGTCAGCACGTGAACCTGTCCGACCGGCTGATACTGCCCGCCCATCACGCCGAACGGCATCACCGCGCGGCCGTTCCGGGTCGCGAGGCCGGGAATGATGGTGTGCAGCGGCCGCTTGCCTGACGCGATGCAGTTGGGATGGCCGGGCTGAATGCGGAAACCGGCGCCGCGATTTTGCAGCAGGACGCCGGTCTTGTTCGACACGATCGCCGAACCGAACGAGTGCGCGATCGAATTGATGAACGAGCAGGTATTGCGATCCTTGTCCACCACCGTGATGTAAACCGTCGACGGATTCATCGGCGGCGACACTTTCGGCAAATCGAGCATCCGGTCCATGCGGATCTTGCCGGCATATTCGTCGGCGAACTCCTTGGCCAAGATTCCGGCAACGTCGACATCGACGTGGGCGGGATCGCCGATGCGCTGTTCGCGCATCATGTAGGCGACCCGCGCAGCCTCGGCTTCGAGATGAAACCGCTCGACGCTCATCGCCGGGAATTTCGTGAGATCGAAACGCGACAGGATGTTGAGCATCACCAGCATGGTGATGCCCGGGCCGTTGGGCGGGCACTGCCAGACGTCGAGACCTTTATACATGGTGCCGATCGGCACCGTCGTTTCCCCGGTATGGCGCGCGAAGTCGTCGGTGGTGTGCAAGCCGCCGATCCCGCGCAAGGTCTCGACCATGTCCTCGGCGACCGCGCCCTTGTAGAACGCATCTCGGCCACCCTTCGCGATCGCCCGCAGCGTCTTGCCGAGTTCAGGCTGCCTGATGACGTCGCCGGCAACCGCCGGCTTGCCATGCGGCAGCAGATAGCGGCCGGTGTTGGTACCCTTCTTCAGTTTTTCAAAACCGTTCTTCCAGTCGAACGCGATACGCGGCGCAACGACATAACCTTCCTCGGCGGCCTTGATCGCGGGTTGCAGCAAGGTATCGAACCCAAGCTTGCCGTGGTCGCGCAGAATCGTCGCCCAGGCATCGACCGCACCGGGGATGGTGACGGCGTGCGCCGAGGTCAGCGGGATCGCGTGCATATTGTGCTCGAGGTACCATTCCGCCGTCGCCGTCATCGGCGCGCGACCCGAGCCGTTATAGGCCACGATCTTGCCCTCGCCCTTCGGCTGGATCAGCGCGAAGCAATCGCCGCCGATGCCGGTGGATTGCGGCTCGATCACGCCGAGCAGCGCACAGGCTGCGACCGCGGCGTCCGCGGCGGTGCCGCCCGAACGCAGCACCTCGATCGCCGTCAGCCCCGCCAGCGGGTGCGAGGTCGCCACCATTGCGTTCGGGGAGTGGACCGTCGACCGGCCGGCGAGATGGAAATTCCTCATGCCAAGTTGCTCACTTTGTCGCTGTTCTCTTGCATTTTGCTCGGCCGATATCCGGCCCCCGATTTGCCGGGGGTTATTGGCACATTCATCCGGTCCTGGGCAATGGTGGGAAGGGGTATGCCTTAATCGGGGTCGTCCCCGCCTTTCCCCTCCCCCGCCCGCCTGATAGACCACCGCAATGCCATACAAGGTCGCCGCCTTCTATCAATTCGTAGCGCTGCCGGACTTCCGCCGGTTGCGCGAGCCGATGCGGGCGATTTGCGCCGAGCTGAAGCTGAAGGGCAGTGTGTTGCTGGCTTGTGAAGGCATCAACGGCACGCTCGCGGGCAGCGCGGAGGCTATCGCCGAGCTGGTCAGCGCGTTGCGCCATGGCGAGCTATTCGGCGGCCGGCTCGACCGGCTCGAACTGAAATTCTCGGCGGCCTCGGCGATGCCGTTTGGCCGCCTGAAGGTCCGGCTGAAAAAGGAGATTGTCACCCTCGGCGATACCCAAGCCGACCCGACGCAGCAGGTTGGCATCTATGTCGACCCCGCCGATTGGAACGATTTGATCGCCGCGCCCGACACGCTGCTGATCGACACCCGCAATGCATTCGAGGTGGCGATGGGCACTTTCGAAGGCGCCGTCGATCCTGGCATCAAGAGCTTTGGGCAGTTCAAGGATTTTGCCGCGCGCCATCTCGATCCGGCCACGCATCGAGTAGCGATGTTCTGCACCGGAGGCATCCGCTGCGAGAAGGCGTCGAGCTATTTGCTGTCGCGCGGCTTTGCCGAGGTCTACCACCTCAAGGGCGGCATTCTCAAATATCTCGAAGGCGTGCCGGAAGCGCAAAGCCGCTGGCGCGGCGAATGTTTCGTCTTTGACGAGCGTGTCGCGCTCGGCCACGGGTTGCGCGAGCGCGGCATGGGACGTGATTCCGATGGGTGATATCAAGACACTCAGCGATCGCATCGACACGCTGGAGGCGCGGCTGACATTTCAGGACGACACCATCGAGATGCTGAACAAGACCATCACCGAGCAATGGCTCAAGATCGACGCGCTGACGCGGCAGCTCGTCCACCTGAATGAACGGCTGCAGGACGCCGTTACGCCAGCGCCTGGCGCCGCGAACGAGCCGCCGCCGCACTACTGAAGTCGCTGTTCGCCTACGCTGGTAGCGCGAGCCAACCTTCCGCAGCAAGGCCGCTCGGTTCGCTATTGAATCAATGAAACCACAATTAGACGTGGATCATCACCGACGTCTAGTCGTGATCGCGGCGCTTGCCACCTTCGCGGTGCGGTTTTGACGGCGCCGGTTGCGTCGCGCTCACGGGATCGGAGGCAGGAAAACTGTCGATCAGGCCAGCCTCCAGCTTCTCGTGGATGTCCCGGTCGGCCGCCGCAGCGTCGCGGGGGTTGGCGGCGTGCTTGTCATGGGCTGCGGGATTGAATTTTTCGGCCATGTTGAGCCTCCATGGCGAGATAACGCGGCCGCAATCGCGGCGTTCCTCGCAGGGACATCGTAAAAAGCCCCCCAGAAGCGCCCACCCCGCAGCGAGAGGGCCAAAACAGCGATCTTATCTTGGCCTCCTCGGCATCCGCAGTGTATCACGGGCGGCGCCTCACCCTCTCGATTGGCTGACGGAACCAGCATTTGAACCGGCTTCACCCCATTAAACCCTTCCTTGAAGTGCTTTCCGGGCACAGGCAGCCGATACCGCCCATCTGGATGATGCGGCAGGCCGGCCGTTATCTGCCGGAATATCGAGAGTTGCGTGCCAAGGCCGGCGGCTTTCTCGATCTCTGCTTCACGCCGGAATACGCCGCCGAAGTCACGCTGCAGCCGATCCGCCGCTTCAATTTCGATGCCGCGATCATCTTCTCCGATATTCTTGTCATTCCTTACGCGCTTGGCTGCTCCGTAAGATTTGAAGCCGGCGAAGGTCCGCGGCTCGATCCGCTGGATACGCCGGAGAAAGTCGAAACGCTGGCGGCGCATGCTGACTTGAAAAAGCTGGAGCCGGTGTTCGAGGCGCTGCGGCGTGTCCGCCGCGAGCTTGATCCAAAAATTGCGCTGATCGGCTTCTGTGGCGCGCCATGGACGGTCGCGACTTACATGGTAGCAGGCCAAGGCACACCGGATCAGGCGCCGGCGCGGATGATGGCCTATCGCCACCCCGAAGCGTTCGCGAAAATCATCGACGTGCTGGTCGAGAACTCGATCCAATATTTGCTGGGGCAGCTCAAAGCCGGCGCCGACGCGCTGCAGATTTTCGACACCTGGGCCGGTGTGTTGCCGCCGCGCGAGTTTGTGCGCTGGTCGACCGAGCCGACCCGCCGCATTGTCGAGGGCGTGCGCCGAGAGGTGCCGGATGCGAAGATCATCGGCTTTCCCAGGGGCGCAGGCGCGCTGCTGCCCGGATATGTGGAATCAACCGGCGTCGACGCCGTGAGTATTGACTGGACCGCCGAGCCGTCATTGATCCGTGAGCGCGTGCAAAACCGCGTCGCCATTCAAGGCAATCTCGATCCGCTGGCGCTGATCGCAGGCGGCGCCGCGCTTGATCGCGCCATCGACGATGTGCTTTCGAATTTCGCCGGCGGCCGGCTGATCTTCAACCTCGGCCACGGCATTCAGCCGGAAACCCCGATCGCGCATGTCGAGCAGATGCTGGAGCGGGTGCGGGCGTATAGAGGATGACCGCCGCAAGCGAAATCGTCATACCCGAAAGCGGGTATCCAGTAATCACCGCCCTCTATTGGAGTCGAGACGCCGCGGCGTACTGGATCATCCGCTTTCGCGGATGATGACATGGGAATTTGCGGCGGCACTACAGCTTCATCACCCCGGCCGGCTGCGTTCGATGATATCAACGGCGCCCTTTGCCAAAAGTTCGAGCCCGACCGCGCGGCCGAGTTCGCGCGGTCGGTCGGCGGACCCAGAGCGTGAGACCTGGATGAACAACCCGCCGGCCTCATCCAGCACCGAAGCGGTCAGCGACATCTGCTTGCCCTCGATGGTGGAAAATCCAGCGATCGGTGAGTTGCAGTGGCCATTGAGCACCCACAGCACCTCACGTTCGGCGTCGGCGCACCGGTGCGCGGCGAGATCGTCGATACCAGCCAGGATTTGCCGTGTTGGCCAATCGTTGACGGCGCATTCCACCGCCACGATCCCTTGGCCTACCGCCGGCAGCATTTCCGGAATCGAAAACTCATAGGCAATACGACCGGCCAGCCCCACACGCTCAAGGCCGGAGCGCGCCATGATCAGTGCGTCCGCAGGACCAGTCTCGCCACCATCGGGAAGACGTTGTTTCTCCAAATGATCGAGCTTGCGCACGCGGGTGTCAGCGGCGCCGCGATAGTGAATCACCTCGACGTCCGGAAACAGCCGGCGCGCATAGGCCGCGCGCCGCACCGCATTGGTGCCGATCTTGAAACCCTTGCCGCGCAAGCGCCTGAATTCCTCGATTGAGAGGCCCGGCCGCAACACCAGGACGTCACTTGCTGAATCGCGCTTAAGCGTCGCGCCGATCACTAACCCCGGGGTATCCTCGTTGCCCGGCATGTCCTTGAGCGAATGCATCGCGGCGTGCAAATTTCCCGACCTGACGGCATCGCGAATTTCGGCCACAAACGCGCCGCCCTTGCCGCCGTGCTGCAACAGCTTGCCGGTCTGGTCCGAATCGCCTGATGTTTCGAACTTGACGATTTCGACATCGATATCGGGAGCGGCAGCGGCGAGCTGCCGGGCAATTTCCCCGGTCTGGGCCAAGGCCATGGCGCTCTTGCGCGTGCCGATCCGCAGTCGAATTGCCACCACTCACGCTCCAAATAGATGCCTGCCGGTCGCGGCTCACCGTTAGTCCGGAAGATAGAACGCACAGGTGAGGGAATGCAAACTCAACTCTGGGCCCGCGCTAGCGCGCATCTTCCAAAATCATATCGGATGCCTTCTCCGCAATCATGATGACCGCGGCATTGGTATTGCCCGACACCAGGTCCGGCATGACCGAGGCGTCGACCACGCGCAGGCCCTCGATGCCGCGAAGGCGAAGCCGCTGGTCGACGACGGCGAGAGCATCGTTTCCCATACGGCAGGTGGACGTCGGATGATAGATGGTGCTGCCGCGGGCGCGGCAATAACTCAACAGCGCCTCGTCGCTCACGACCTTCGCACCGGGATCGACCTCCTCGGTCACGTAGGGACGGAGCGCTGGCGCCTGCAAGATTTTCCGCAACATCTTCAAGCCTTCGACATTGGCGGCACGATCGACCTCGGTTGCGAGGTAGTTGATCCGTATTTCCGGAGGCGCCGCCGGGTCGGCGCTCCGGATGCGAAGCGAACCGCGGCTCTCAGGGCGCAACTGACAGACCGACGCGGAGAAGCCGGAAAACGAATGCAGCTTCTCTCCCATCTTGTCGGTAGAGAACGGCAGGAAATGAACCTGGATATCCGGGGTCGCAAGCCGGGGATTGGTCCTGAAGAACGCCCCCGACGTGCCGGCAGCGATCGTCAGCGGTCCAGTCCGGAATGCCGCATATCGCATTCCCATCAGGATTTTGCGGACGGGGTGGTTGACGATATCGTTGAGCGTGATGCGCTGAGAGCAACGCATCACCACCCTGACCTGCATGTGATCCTGCAGATCGTGGCCTACGCCCGGGGCATCCAGCACGATTTCGATGCCGTGCTTGCGCAACAAATCCGCCGGGCCGACGCCGGATAGCTGCAGCAATTGCGGAGAATTGAACGCCCCGCCAGACACCAGAATCTCCCTGCGCGCCCGTGCCGCTTTCAAGGCGCCTGCCTGGCGGTATTCGACCGCCTCGGCACGCCGGCCATCGAACACGATGCGCTGCGCCAGCGCGGAGGTCTCGACACGCAGGTTGTTGCGGCCCTTGGCGGGGCGAAGATAGGCGACCGCCGCACTCGCTCGTCTGCCGTACCGCGTCGTGGTTTGGAAAAATCCGGCGCCTTCCTGCGAAGCGCCGTTGAAGTCAGGATTGACCGGCAGGCCGGTCTCGGCCGCAGCGGTGATGAAGGCCGCCGACAGCGGATCGGGATGACCCAAATCGGAAACCGGCAACGGGCCGCCGCTGCCGTGAAAATCGTCCGCGCCGCGCTGCTGGTTTTCGCCTTTCTTGAAATAGGGCAGGACATCGTCGAAACCCCAGCCATTGTTGCCGTGCTGACGCCAGCGATCGTAGTCCTCGTGCTGTCCGCGGACATAAAGCAGACCGTTGATCGAACTCGATCCGCCCAATACTTTGCCGCGCGGTTGAAACACGCTTCGCCCGTCCAGTCCCGGCTCCGGCTCGGTCTGGTACATCCAGTTGACGGTCTTCTCCTTGAACAGCCTGCCATATCCGAGCGGCACGTGAATCCAAAGGTTGGTATCCCTGGGTCCGGCCTCGAGCAGCAACACCGAGTTCTTTCCGTCAGCGCTCAGGCGATTGGCAAGCACACATCCGGCCGAGCCGGCACCGACGACGACGTAATCGAATTCCCTCGGCTCATCCCTTACCCGACCAAATGACGCTTCACTGTTCATTTTCTTGTTGTTTCATGTTGTACGGTTCGGGAGTGCTCGGCATGCGCTGCGTTCCCTCACGAGCTAGCGGCGCGGGGCGCCGACTGCCGCGCGGCAACGCGTCGGATCAGCCCGGCGGTGCTGTCGGGCGCGGTCACCGGCAGCATGTGGCCATGCTCGTCCAGCAGCACCAAATCGAGCGCCGGGCAGGTTTGTTTCATCGCTTCGCCCTGTCCGCGGTAATCGAGAATCCGGTCGCCCTTCGCAAACAGCATGCCGAGCGGAATGCTCAACCCGCCATAGCGTTTCATCATGCCCGGCAGATCTTCATTGACTGCGGTGAGGTCGGAAGCGGTGTTGTAGAAACTTTTCGGCCGCAGGCCGAGCAGCCCCCCGCCGCGCGTCGGGAAATCCGCCGGCACCGCGTCCGGTCCGAATACGATCTTCAACAGCACGGGCGCGCTCCGGATCGACATCGGGATCGCCAGTGTCCAGGCCATGATCTTGAGCATCACGCGTGAGTTGATGACCAGGCCCCGGAACGGTTCCGGCACATCGTCCTGCGCGTGCGTGAGCGGCGCAATCAACGCCAGCGCGCCGGCACAGTCCGGATGATCGAGCGCGATCGCGAGCGACAACGCGCCACCCAGCGAATGCCCGACCAACAGCGGTTGCTTTAGCCCCAGCGCGCGCATGAACTTCGCGAGCGTATCAGCCTGCGCACTGAGTTTCGCCGGCGCATCGTCCGGGCGCGCCGAATAACCGGAGCCGGGCCGGTCGACCGCGATGACCCGAAACTCGCCCGACAGCTTGCCCACCAGCCCGTAGGTGAAGTTCCACAGCGTACCTCCGAGGCCGTGGATCATCACAATGGCCGGACCCGTCCCCCCGGTGTCGACGTAGTGCAGCCGCTGGCCATCGATCTCGATGAACTGACCACACGGCGGCACCGCGGCTTCGACCTTCCGAGCAGTGTTGGCGGCGAACAAGACCAGACCCGCAATGATTAAGGCAATGATGAGAATTGGCGTCAGCAGAATGCTCATGTGCGGCGCACCAATGACAACTCAGGGACCTACCACTACGACACCAGAGCAGGCCGCTCCAGTGGGGCTGGTGTCAAGGGCCCGACGGCCGAGTCTAATTTCGCATCGCATCAATTTGCCGCGCCGGGTGACTCGCATATTTTTTGAGCATGCATCCAATCAACAGCTCGGGCCTAATCGCGTTCAATCATCGATTCGTGGTTTGCCGCAACTGCGGCGCGCGAGGATGATGCGGGCAACGCGGTGGAGGATCGGATGCGAAGGTTCGCGCAGATCGGCTTGCTGGCGTCGGGTTGCGTGCTGGCGAGCGCCGCGCTCGCCTTCGACAATGGTCAATACGAGAACGTCCCCGCCGACATCCGCGCCTGGTTCAAGGGCGTGATCGCGCCAAATGGCGTGCCTTGCTGCGACATTTCCGACGGCCATCGCACCGAATATGATTTTCGCGCGGGCGCCTATTGGGTACCGATCGAAGGCCAGTGGATGCAGGTCCCGGCGCACGCCATCATCCGTGACCGCGGCAATCCGGTCGGCGAGGCCGTGGTGTGGTATGTGCACCACCGCGGCAGCATCGTGATCAGCTGTTTTGTGCCCGCGGACGCGGTGTAACTTTCCATCCACGCTAAAGTCTGGCGCGGCTCTTCATCCAATGTCACGTCGGCGTATGTCTTCCGACCCGCCGTCCGATTCTTCCGCCACCATCCGCGCGGCGACTGGCCATGGCAGCGCGCCGGGATATAAAGGGTAGAAGCTGCCTGGCGGCGATGATAATCTCGGCATGTTGCGATTTAACGGAGAGAGATTTTGAGCGAATTGGCCGCCACCGACCTCAAGACGATCTACCCAAAACCCACACCACGCGTGATCGCGAAGGCGCGCCCGGAAATCGACTTTCACGCCAAGAAATTCATCGCGATGTCGCCGTTCTGCGTGCTCGCCACCTCAGGCACTGACGGCAGCGTCGATGCCTCACCGCGCGGCGGCCATCCGGGCTTTGTCGCCGTCGCAGGTCCCAACCAGCTCCTGATGCCGGACCGCGCCGGCAACAACCGGATCGACAGCTTCAAGAACATCGTCGAGGGTTCGGGCTTCGTGCAGCTGATCTTCTTCGTGCCCGGCATCGACGAGACGCTGCGCGTCGGCGGCACCGGCACGCTGTCGGCGGAGCCGGAGCTTTTGGCCGCGATGGAGGAGTTCGGCAGGCTGCCACGCGCAGTGCTGCGCATCGATGTGAAGGAGGCCTACTTCCATTGCGGCAAGGCCCTGATGCGCGCGCGGCTGTGGTCGAACGACGCGCAAGTCGAACGCGCGGTATTTCCCTCCATCAGCCAGGTGATCCACGACCAGACCAAGCTCGGCGAAGCCGAACCCCAGGCCGAAGTCGAGGCGCGCTATCAGACGCAGCTGTAATTCCAAACCGCAAGGATCACAGCCTCTGTTCGTCATGGCCGGGCATAGCCGTCCGAAGGACGGCGTCGCTTCCGCTCGCCTATCCCCGGCCATCCACATTTTTGTTCCAGCGACGCCTAAAGACGTGGATGCCCGGCAGCCGTCTACGCCGAGGCTTCGACGGGCTCGATGCCAGTCCGCCGAAGCTTTAGCGAAGGTGGGCACAAGGCCGGGCATGACGAACATTTCCCGCTTGAACTCAGCGTCGCCTCAGCTCTCGCCCTCCAACCCGCCGACATGCTTCTGGGTGTAGAGCTCTAGCCCGATCCGCCCAATCAGATCGAGCTGGGTTTCGAGGAAGTCGATGTGATGCTCCTCGTCCTTCATCAGGCTTTCGAACAAATCGCGGGAGACGTAGTCCTTGACGCTGTGGCAATACGTCGCCGCTTCCTGGTAGAGATTGCGCGCGCTGATCTCGGCGGCGAGATCGCACTCGATGATCTCCTTGACATTCTGGCCGATCCGCAAGGGATCGAGCACCTGCATGTTGGGAAAACCGTCGAGGAACAGAATGCGGTCGGCGAACTTGTCGGCGTGCTCCATCTCCTCGATGGATTCCTTGCGCCAGGTCTTGGCCATCTCCAAGAGGCCCCAATTGTTCAGGAGCCGATAATGCAGCCAGTACTGGTTGATGGCGGTGAGCTCGTGCCGCAAACCCTTGTTGAGATAGTCGATGACCTTGGCGTCGCCCTGCATGATTCACTCTCGCTGCCGGGGCCTTTCGAGCGGCCCTTGTGAGTTGATCTGGAACGCTACTAGCGCATCATCCGCGAAAGCGTAAGCGGTTTGGTGATGCCCAGGTTTCAGACGGCGGCCTCAAACGCCAATGCGCCATCGATATGCTGATGCGTTGCGCTCTCGCTGTGCGGGCAGCCGGCGCAGCAGGCCTCGGCGCAGGCCCCTAACGCCTCCTCGATGATGGTCTTGATGGTGCGCGCGCATCGGCCGCATTCGGCGCTGCAGCCGAGGCAGCCGTAGATCTGCTTGGCGTTGCGGGGGAGGTCTTGTGCTGACTCGACGGCACTGCGGACATCGTGGTCGCTGAGGACGTTACAAGAACACACGATCATAAGAGCGGCAGACCCATCGGTGAAGCGGAGCCTTTCGATATTGAAGTGGCTGCCACGATGCAAAAGGAAAAACCGCGTTTTGAAGTGATTCCAAACTGATCCCGGATTCAGACTGGAATGAATCTAAAACGCCTCAGGAATATTCATGCGGGAATGCCGATCTATGCCGCAAGCAGCGCATCCTTGGTCGTCACGGGCTCCACCATCGCCCCACCCCTGCGCCCCCGATCCCACACTGTCTCCACCCGAATGGCTGGAGCTATCAGGGGCGGCTGCCGAACCGGCACCGCCGACGTCGATTCCATAGCCGATTGTGCGCCGCGAAAAGACGCTGTAATCGCCATGATCGGCCACCAAATACGGCGGCCTCGTTCATTGATCATTCAAGTGAAATATGGAACTTTTGCCGAGATAGACCGCTATATCCGCGGTCTTGTTCAATCAGAAAGGTGATGCCATGAGGAAAACATTGGTGGCACTGGCCGCCGTCGCCACGCTGGCCGTTTCGGCTGTGGCCGCGCCCGCCCATGCCCAACGCGGCCTTGGTGCGGCTGTCGCCGGCGGGCTGATCGGCGGCGCCATCGTTGGCGGCGCCATTGCGGCCAGTCCGTATGGATATGGACCTGGATATTACGGCTACGGACCCGGTTACGGATACGGCGGCCCGGCCTATGTCGTGGACGACGGCTGTTACTGGCAGCGGCAGCGCTTCTGGGATGGCTATGGCTGGCGGATTCGCCGCATCCGGGTTTGCGGTTGACCACCGTTCATCTTCATTAAAGCAAGCGACTGCCCGAAAACTGTTTGTTTTCGAGAACGCCTTCGGATATTGGCCTGAAAAAACCGTTTTTCAGGCCAATGCCTTGAAGGCGTTTACTTTGGATTGACCATTGTGCGCTTTTCTAGCGACAGGGTGAATCCAAGTTTGGCGTATGAGTCATCTTAACCGGCGCTGACCAAGCGCCATCATCTCCAGGAGAGCCCAAGACATGAAGAAGACATTTGCTGCCTTCGTCGCGGTTGCAACGATCGCTGCTTCGCTCGCCGCGACCCCGGCAAGCGCTCAGCGCGGCCTTGGGGCTGCGATCGCGGGTGGGATCATCGGTGGCGCGATTGTCGGCGGAGCCGTCGCCGCCAGCCGGCCGGCGCCGGTGTATGTGGCACCGGGTTATGTGGAAGAAGTGCCGCCCTGCCGCTGGGTTCGCCAGCGCTATTGGGATGGTTACGATTGGCACTTCCGCCGCATTCAGATTTGCGATTGATCTGACCGGCGTCAGATTCGGCGTCTTGATCTCCGAAACCCGGCCGATGCTTCAGCCGGGTCTTTCTTTTCCTCTTCCTCATCCTGAGGAGCGGCCTCTTGGCCGCGTCTCGAAGGATCAAGGGGCCTGATGGTTCGAGACGCCGCGCAAGGCGCGCGGCTCCTCACCATGAGGGCAAATATTGACACCATGTCCTCTGAATTTCACCGCGCGGCACCGATCGAACGCAACACCGCTTCGCTTGGCCAACAATCCACCTTCAACCCCGCCTTCTTCTGGTAGGCGCCGAGCGCCGCGCGGGTTTTCATTCCCGCCTTGCCGTCGACCTTGTCGACGTAGAGTCCGATGCGCGTGAGGTAACGCTGCACGGCCTCGACGTCGGTGGTGCGCAGCTGGGCCGATGCCGACCACGGCGCCGCAAACGGCTGCGGGCTTACCATGCGGTCGCTGAGATGGCCGACGAACAGCACATAGAGATCCGAAAAATTGTATTCCTTGATCACGAAATAATTCTTGGTGGTCAGAAACGCCGGCCCGTAGATGCCTTCGGGCTGCAACAGCGAGGCCGGCTGCGCCTGCTCGGCCGCGCTCAGCTTCTGCCCGCGCACCGGCACAAAACCTTCGCGCAGCCATTCGCCAATCGGCTTTGTCACCTCGGGCACGCCGATCGTGCAATCGACATTGGCCGGCGCGCGCACCTCGTAAGCCCAGCGCAGGCCCGGCTGCCAACCCTTGTCGACGAGTTGCTGCGCGGCGGAGGCGAGCGCGTCCGGCACCGAATGCCAGATGTCCTTGCGCCCGTCGCCATCGAAATCGACCGCATGCTTGTAGAACTCCGACGGCAAGAACTGGGTTAAGCCCGTGGCGCCGGCCCAGGACGCACGCATGTCGTTGCGGGTCACCTCGCCATCATTGATCAGCTTCAGTGCCAGGATGAATTCGGCGCGGTACTGATCCTTGCGCCGCCCGACATAGGCCTGGGTCGCCAGCACGCGCAACCCATCGTAAGGCAGCGTATAGCGGCCATAGTCGGTTTCGCGGCCCCAGATCGCGAGCACGATGGGTGCGGGCACGCCGAAGCGGGCCTCGATCCCGGCGAGGGCTGAGCGATACTTCGCCATCAGCCGCTGACCTTCTTCGGCGAGCCGCGCGATGCTCGCCTCCTTCAAATAATCCGCCGGCACCTGCACGAACTCGGCCTGCGACGGCGCGCCGGTCACCGGCCGCCCCGGCAAGATCAGATCGGGCAATTTGAAATCAGGCTCGAGGCCGCGCGTCTCGGAATCGAAAGTGGCGCGCGAGACGCCTTGCGCTTGCGCCTCCGGCCAGAGCGAGGTGATGAAGGCGGCGAAGGCGGCGTCGGGCGCGGCAAGGGCGGGAAGAGGCAAAAGCAGAGCTAGCAGCAGAATGCCAAGGGCGGGCGCAGGACGAACAAGCAACCCGAACGACACACTCACGCGTCAGTCAGATCAAGGCGCCGCTCGATGCGCTCGATGCGGACGTCCATCCGATCAAGCCGGTTCGACATGTTGGCATATTGGTTTTCAAGATTGCCGACACGCTGCTTGATCTCGCGGATATCGTCGCGCACGTTATCGATCGCCCCGCGAATGTGGGGCAAATGCTCAAGAACGATGTTGTCCGTATCGGCCATGTCGCAAGACTAGCATAGCACCAAATAGTTGTGAACCATGGCCGGCTGGCTCAAAGTCGGTAGTCAATCCAGACCCTACCTTGTCAGCTTCTTGTACTTCACCCGATGCGGGATGATGGAATCCTGGCCCAGCCTTCGCATCTTGTCTTTTTCATAATCCTGGAAATTGCCTTCGAACCATTCGACATGGCTGTCGCCTTCGAAGGCCAGCATGTGGGTGGCGATGCGGTCGAGGAACCAGCGATCGTGGCTGATGATCACGGCGCAGCCGGCAAAATCCTCCAGAGCCTCTTCGAGCGCGCGCAACGTATCGACGTCGAGGTCGTTGGTCGGCTCGTCGAGCAACAAGACATTGGCGCCGGACTTGAGCATCTTGGCCAGATGGACGCGGTTGCGCTCGCCGCCCGAAAGTGAGCCGACTTTCTTCTGCTGGTCGGCGCCCTTGAAGTTGAACGAGGAACAATAGCCGCGTGAATTGACCTCGCGCTTGCCAAGCAAAATCTGTTCGTTGCCGCCGGAAATCTCCTCCCAAACGCTCTTCTTGCCGTCGAGACTGTCACGCGACTGATCGACATAGCCCAGATGCACGCTCTCACCGACCGTGATCGCGCCTTTGTCGGGTTTTTCCTGTTCGGTGATCATGCGGAACAGCGTGGTCTTGCCGGCGCCGTTGGCGCCGATCACGCCGACAATGCCGCCCGGCGGCAACTTGAAGGTGAGGTCGTCGATCAACAGGCGATCGCCATATCCTTTGGTCAGGCCCTCGAAGTCGATCACGTTCTGACCGAGCCGTTCGGCCACAGGAATCGTGATCTGCGCGGTCTGGGTCTGCTTCTCGCTCGCCAGTTTCAGAAGTTCCTCGTAACGCTGATAGCGCGCCTTGGATTTGGCCTGGCGCGCCTTGGGCGAGGCCGCGATCCATTCCTGCTCGCGGGCGAGCGTGCGCTGATGCGCGGCCTCCTCGCGGCCCTCCTGCTCGAGCCGCTTCTGCTTCTGCACCAGCCAGGACGAATAATTGCCCTCGTAGGGAATGCCCTTGCCGCGGTCGAGTTCGAGAATCCAGCCCGTGACGTTGTCGAGGAAGTAGCGGTCGTGGGTGACGATCAGGATGGCGCCGGGATAGTTGCGCAAATGGCCTTCCAGCCATGACACCGATTCGGCGTCGAGATGGTTGGTCGGTTCATCCAGCAGCAACAGCTCGGGTTGATCGAGCAGCAATCTACAAAGCGCGACGCGGCGGCGCTCGCCGCCGGAAAGCTTGGTCACATCGGAATCGTCGGGCGGGCAACGCAGCGCGTCCATCGCCTGATCGACCTTGCTGTCGAGATCCCACAGACCTGCGGCCTCGATCTCGTCCTGCAGCTTTGTCATTTCATCGGCGGTTTCCTCGGAATAATTGACCGCGAGCTCATTGTAGCGGTCGAGGATCGCCTTCTGCTTGGCAACGCCCAGCATCACGTTCTCGCGGACGGTCTTGGCGGGGTCGAGCTGCGGTTCCTGTTCGAGGTAGCCGACCCGCGCGCCCTCGGCGACCCAGGCTTCGCCGTTATATTCCTTGTCGAGGCCGGCCATGATTCGCAGCAACGTCGATTTGCCGGAGCCGTTGACGCCGAGCACGCCGATCTTGGCGTCCGGATAGAACGACAAATGGACGTTATCGAGCACCTTGCGGTTACCCGGATAAGTCTTGGACAAGCCTTGCATGAAATAGACGAACTGACGGGCCATCGCGATCCCTGGAAACGAGAGGTTTTATGGAAATTTTGGCTGGGCTGATGTAGCGGCGCGGCCCCCAAAGGGCAACCGCGGGGGAAGCGTTTTCCATCTGTTCACCAGTAAGAACACGGATAGCGACAATTGAAACCTTCTTTTAATGACTTCAGCCCGAAACTGCCCGTCAGCGCCCCAGAAAGCGCTCCGCGCGACAGAAGCCGCCGGAAAAAAGACAGGATTCGTCATGGCGACCATCACCACGGGCTCCCTTCCCTCCCCGACCCGCAACCGCGGCGGACGGTCGGGCTCCTTCGTCGAACTCCGCGCCTTCTGGCGCCAGTTCTTCTCGAGAGCGCTCGATCCATACCGGCCGGAGCTGCATTATATGCGTGGACCAGGGCCGGCATGGCGCGCCAAGCACGAGCCAACTTCGCGCCGACGCACGAGTTGATCACTCCCTGATATCTGCCGCCCGCCGGAGGCCTTGAGGCCCGCAGGCCGCGACTTTACTTGCCCGCATTTTTGATCGTCCGGGCGCTTGCGTGCCGACGCGTAGCGCGCGACCATGGTGTGTTTTGCAATAGACGGCGCCTCTCCGAGCGCCGTCATCATCGCCATGAACGGACCTCCCCATGACGCGGCTGCGCTGTGCAATTCTCGATGACTATCTCAATCTGGCTCTTTCGGTCGCGGACTGGTCAAAGATCAGCGATCGCGTCGATGTCACCGATTTCACTCAGCCCTTTGCTTCGCCAGAGGCTGCCGCCGGCGCGCTGAAGGATTTCGAGATCATCTGCGCGATGCGCGAGCGCACGCCGTTTCCGCGCACCATGTTTGCGGCATTGCCCAAGCTGAAACTGCTGATCACCTCGGGCATGCGCAATGCCGCGATCGACATGGAGGCCGCCAAGGAGCATCAGGTGGTGTTGTGCGGGACGAAATGGGGCCGAGACCCCACCGCCCCCCTGACCATGGGCCTGATCCTGGAGCTGACCCGCAATATCGGCCGCGAGAACGCCCGGATGCACGCCGGCGAATACTTGCAGAAATTCGTCGGCATCGAGATCGAGGGCAAGACGTTAGGGG
>Ga0137407_10000926_pt1 | contig 19275 bp, 19 predicted proteins | sample CZOMad2_2_16fung_FD_108410 | JGI IMG/M metagenome (GOLD analysis project Ga0137407, IMG submission 108410) | Vadose zone soil fungal communities from Angelo Coast Range Reserve, California, USA - CZOMad2_2_16fungal (Illumina Assembly) | ecosystem: Environmental > Terrestrial > Soil > Vadose... | reverse complement strand
TCGCCTCCTGCCCAGGCTCGACGTTTCGGGGCCTGCAGGAAAGCTTCATCAACTATGGACAGAACAAGCGTCCGGAATGGCTGACGTGCCTGCACGAGGAAGTGTCGGTTGGCATGGCGCATGGCTATGCCAAGGTCGCGGGCAAACCCATGGCCGCAATGGTGCACGGAACAGTTGGCACCCAGCATGCGGCCATGGCCATCTACAATGCCTACTGCGACCGCGTTCCGGTTATCATCTTTACGGGTAACGCCGGTGCGCTCAACGAACGCCGGCCGGGTGTCGAATGGTTCCACAGCGTGCAGGACGGCGCGGCCACCGTGCGCGACTTCGTCAAGTGGGACGATTCTCCGATGTCGCTTCAGCATTTTGCCGAGTCCACGGTGCGTGGCTATGCGCTGGCCTGTGCGCAGCCTCCGGGGCCGGTATTCATCGTCGCGGACACCAAGCTACAGGAAGACCCGCTCGATGAACGCGAGCAACGCCGGCTCAAGATTCCACGTTTAGTTACACCCTCGCAACCGATAGGCGACGCGAACGCCGTGCGCGAGGCCGCCAAAATGCTGGTGGCTGCCGAAGCGCCCGTCATCATTGCGGATCGTTATGCACGCTCGCAAGCGGCGATGGACCAGCTCGTCAGGCTTGCCGAGCTTTTGCAGGCTCCCGTCGTCGACAACCGCTCACGCATGAATATGCCGAACACGCATTATCTTTGTCAGTCAGAGCGGGCGGGCGGATTGATCGCGTCAGCCGACTGCATTCTGTCGCTCGAACCGGTCGATCTCTACGGCCAGCTCAATGCCATGCGCGACCAGTTGGAACGCACCGAGATATCGAAAGCCAAGGCGGGGGTGAAGGTGATCACCATCTCGACCCGCGATCTGCTGGTCCATTCCAATTACCAGGGTTTCCAGCGCTACGTCAGCGCCGACATCAATATCACGGCGGACGCTCAAACCACGTTGCCGTTCCTGATCGAAGCCGTGCAGCGCGAGATAAGCTCCGGCGGCAAAAACTCCATCGCGATGCGCGGTGAGAAGATGCGTGAGGCCTATGACGGCTTCGCCGAGCGTGCGCGGGCGGAGGCGGTGCTCGCGTGGGACACGACCCCGATTTCGTCGGCGCGCATGTATATGGAGCTCTGGGAGCAGCTCAAGCAGGAGGATTGGGCGCTGGTCTCGGATGGCGACTTCTCATCCAGATGGCCGCATCGGCTGTGGCCGCTGGAAAAACACTACCGCTTCATCGGCGGCTCGGGCGGCTATGGTGTCGGCTATCAGCCGACTGCCGCGCTCGGCGCGGCGCTTGCGCATCGCGACGCCGGCGGACGCGTGGTCGTCGGCATCACCGGCGACGGCGAGTTCAACATGGCGCCGCATACGCTGTGGACCGCCGCGCACCACGGCATTCCGTACCTGACGATCATCCAGAACAATCGCGCCTATCACCAGGAGGTCATGCACGTCCAACGCATGGCGAACCGGCACAACCGCGGTCTGCGCAACGTCCATATCGGTACCACGATCGACAACCCGAACATCGACTATGCCAAGATCGCGCAAGCGTACGGCGCGGTCGGCATCGGGCCGATCAGCGATCCCAATGATCTGTCCGAGGCGTTCCGCAAAGGCATTGCCGCCGTCAAGGCCGGCCAGCCCGCCCTGGTCGACGTCGTCATGCAGCCGCGCTAAAGCATGATCCGGAAAAGTGGGAACCGGTTTTCCGAAAAGATCATGCTCAGACAAAGATAAGGAGAGAGCCATGAAGCTGATGATTCTCGCCTTTGCGGGCTTGACCCTGGCCGTCGGCCCGGCATGCGCTCAACAGGCTTCTGCGCCGGCGGGCAATGTCGAGAACGGCAAGACGCTCTACGTGCAGACAGGTTGTTATCAATGCCATGGCTATGCGGGCCAGGGTGCGCCGATGACCGGCCCGCGCGTCTCGCGGACCGAGTTTCCCTTCGAGGGCTTTCTGTTTCAGCTTCGCCACCCGGTCAGTCAGATGCCGCCGTATCAAGCCACCATTCTCTCCGACCAGGACGCGGCGGATCTCTACGCTTATTTGAGGCAGATGCCCGCGCCGCGCGATCCCAAGAGCATTCCTCTGCTCAAAGCCGGGCGTTGAGAGCCATAAGGCGGCCAAACAGGGAAGGTCGCGCTCGGTCAGGCGGCGGGCACGGCGCCAGAGCGCCCTTTCCCACCCTGCCGAGAGTAAGCTTCACGCATACTTGCCGTGACAGTGTTTGAATTTCTTGCCTGAGCCGCATGGACAATCCTCGTTGCGGCCGACCTTGCCCCAGCTCGCCGGATTCTTCGGATCGCGGTTGGCGGTGGCGGTGGGCACCAGCGAGGCACTGGCGAATGCCATCTCGTCTTCGCCGGTATTCGGATTGAGCTTGTGCGCCTCCATCGGCGGCAGAGCCGGCTGCTGATCCTCAGGCGGCACGATTTCGACGCGCATCAATTGCGCCGTCACCGCCTCGCGCAGATGCGCGATCATCGCTTCGAACAGGCTGAACGCTTCCGACTTGTACTCCTGCAGCGGATCGCGCTGGCCGTAACCGCGCAGGCCGATCACTTGGCGCAGATGGTCGAGCATCACCAGATGCTCGCGCCAGAGATGATCCAGCGTCTGCAGCAGAATGGTCTTCTCGACGTAACGCATCACCTCCGGGCCCCATTGCGCCACCTTGGCGGCCATGTGCTCGTCGACACGGCTCTCGATGCGCGTCAACAGCTCCTCGTCGGCAATGCCTTCTTCCTTGGCCCATTCATCGACCGGCAAGTCGATGTCGAGCACGCGCTTGAGTTCTTCCTTGAGGCCGGCGACGTCCCATTGCTCGGCATAGGCGTGTTCGGGCACATGCTTGGTGACGACGTCCTCGACGAAGGCGCGGCGCATGTCGGCGACGGTTTCGGCGACGCTTTCGTCCTTCATCAGATCGATGCGCTGGTCGAAGATCACCTTGCGCTGGTCGTTCTGGACATTGTCGAATTTCAGGAGGTTTTTGCGGATGTCGAAGTTGCGGGCCTCGACCTTCTGCTGCGCCTTTTCCAGCGCCTTGTTGATCCAGGGATGGATGATCGCCTCGCCTTCCTTGAGGCCGAGCCGCGTCAGCATGCTGTCGAGCCGGTCGGATCCGAAAATCCGCATCAGATCGTCTTCCAGCGACAGGAAGAATTTGGAACGGCCGGGGTCGCCCTGACGACCGGACCGGCCGCGGAGCTGGTTGTCGATGCGCCGCGATTCATGGCGTTCGGAACCAATGATGTAGAGTCCGCCGGGCTTGGTCGCGGTTTTGGCCGGCTTCGGCCCCTTGGCCGGCTCGACCTCGATGGTTTCTTCGGCCCTCAGCACGATCTCGCGGAAGCGTTCGACATCCGCCTTGATGCGTTCGATCTTCGCCGCGCGCTCGGCCTCGTCGGTGATCCCTGCGGTCTCGTGCTGGATGCGCATCTCGAGCGAGCCGCCGAGCTTGATGTCGGTGCCGCGACCGGCCATGTTGGTCGCGATCGTGATCGCGCCGGGCACGCCTGCTTCGGCAACGATGTAGGCTTCCTGTTCGTGGAAGCGCGCATTCAGCACCGCAAACAGCTTGGCCGGCTTGCCGGCGCGCGCCGCGGCGTAAAGCTTCTCCATCGCGTTTTCGTTGCCGAAATCGATCTGTTTGTAGCCGTGCTTCTTGAGATATTCGGCCAGCACTTCGGATTTTTCGATCGAAGCGGTGCCGACCAGCACCGGCTGCAGCCGCGCATTGGCGCGTTCCACCTCAGCCAGGATAGCGGCGTATTTCTCGTTCTGGGTGCGGTAGACCTCGTCGTCCTCGTCAAGGCGCGCCACCGCCACATTGGTCGGGATTTCCACGACCTCGAGCTTGTAGATGTCGGCGAGTTCGTCGGCCTCGGTCGCCGCGGTGCCGGTCATGCCGGCCAGTTTTTCGTACATCCTGAAATAATTCTGGAAGGTGATCGAGGCCAGCGTCTGGTTTTCCGGCTGCACCGTCTGATGTTCCTTGGCTTCCAGCGCCTGGTGCAGGCCCTCCGAATAGCGCCGGCCCGGCATCATGCGGCCGGTAAACTCGTCGATGATGATCACCTCGTCATCGCGAACGATGTAGTCCTTGTCGCGGGTGAACAGCGAGTGCGCGCGCAGCGCCTGGTTGATGTGGTGGACGACCGAGACGTTCTCGACGTCGTAGAGTGAATCGCCCTTCAGCAGGCCGGCGTCGCGCAGCAGCGTTTCGATCTTTTCCATGCCGGCTTCGGTCAGCGTCACCGTGCGCTGCTTCTCGTCGACGTCGTAATCGCTCTTGTCGAGCCTGGGAAAGAAAGTGTCGATGGTGTTGTAGAATTCCGAGCGGTCGTCGAGCGGTCCGGAGATGATCAGCGGCGTGCGTGCTTCGTCGATCAGGATCGAGTCGACTTCGTCGACAATGGCGTAGAAGTGCCCGCGCTGGACCATGTCCTCGAGCCGGTACTTCATGTTGTCGCGCAGATAGTCGAAGCCGTATTCGTTGTTGGTGCCGTAAGTGATGTCGCGCGCATAGGCTTGCTTGCGCTCGGCGTCGTCGAGACCGTGGACGATGACGCCGGTGGTCATGCCGAGGAAGCTGTAGATCTGACCCATCCATTCGGAGTCGCGCCTGGCGAGATAGTCGTTCACGGTGACGACATGGACGCCTTTGCCGGCCAGCGCGTTGAGGTAGACCGCCAGCGTTGCGACCAGCGTCTTGCCTTCACCGGTCTTCATCTCGGCGATATCGCCTTCGTGCAGCACCATGCCGCCAATCAGCTGCACGTCGAAATGGCGCTGGCCGAGCGTGCGCTTGGCCGCCTCGCGGACAGTGGCGAAGGCGGGAACGAGAAGGTCGTCCAGCGTCTTGCCCTCAGTGAGTTCTTTGCGGAATTCGGCCGTGCGCGCCTTCAGCGCCTCATCCGAGAACGCCGATAGCTCGCTCTCCAGGGCATTGATGGCGTCGACCCGGGGCTGATATGCCTTAATCCGCCGGTCATTGGCGGAACCGAAAAACTTGCGGGCGAGCGCGCCAATCATACCAAATTCCTGTCTTTGCGGTCGGCAAAGCTGCCGTGCGGTAGTCCATTTGGTTGCCTATCAACTCATCGTGACGCGGCGCGGGCCAGCCCCAAATCGGGGACCATCCGTCGAATGAGTGGGAATACAGCAATCCAAGGTTCAACGGCCAGAAACGCAGCGAAATACGCGCTATAACCATTGACTTAGGTTTGGCAGAGATATGGCTGGGCCAAAGGCTTGTCAACGGCAGCCAGGGCCGCCGATTTGGAGGCCTTGCAGCGGTTGCGGCACGCTTAAATCGGGGCTTCAAAACGATAAACAGCAAGGACGCCGCAGGGATCACCAACGTTCCGAAAACGCGGCGCTCACCTGTCAAGGATTTCATCATTTTGACAGACTTTTCGCGTTGCCAAGGCCCCACGATTGGGCGAGTGTCGCGCGGCCCCAAAACAGCCTTGCTGCCCCAAACCGCCACACGGCTTTGAAGATAAGGATTTTTCATGACCACGTCGTCATCAGAAGCGAAATTCGGCATGCGCGCCCGCCTCGCCTCGGCCGCCACCGGCTGCCTTGCGATGGTGTTGCTCGCAAGCCTGCCGGTTCGGGCCGAAGAAGCCAACCCCGTGCTCGCCAAGGTGAACGGCGCTGAGATCCGTCAAAGCGACCTGGCGCTCGCCGAGGAAGAACTTGGGCCCAGCCTCGCCCAGATGGACCCTTCGACCAAAAAGGAAAACGTGCTGGCCTTCCTGATCGACATGAAGATCGTCGCCAAGGCCGCCGAAGCCAAGAAGATCGAGGACCGCGACGACTTCAAGGCCCGTCTCGCCTTCACCCGCAACCGGCTGCTCATGGACAATCTGCTGGCGGTCGAAGGCAAGGCCGCGACCACCGAAGACGCCATGAAGAAGGTTTACGAAGAGGCCGCCAAGCAGATCGAAGGCGAGCAGGAAGTTCATGCGCGGCATATCCTGGTCGAGAGCGAGGACGAGGCCAAGGCGATCGCCGCCGATCTGAAGAAGGGCGCCGATTTTGCCGAACTCGCCAAGAAGAAATCCAAGGATCCCGGCGCGTCCGACGGCGGCGATCTCGGCTTTTTCACCAAGGATCAGATGGTGCCGGAATTCTCCACCGTCGCGTTCGCGCTCGAGCCCGGCAAAATCTCCGATCCGGTGAAGTCGCAGTTCGGCTGGCACATCATCAAGGTCGAGGAGAAGCGCAGCCGCAAGGCACCCGACTTCGAGCAGGTCAAGAGCCAGATCGAGACCTATGTGACGCGCAAGGCGCAAGCCGACTACGTGGCGAAACTGCGCGAAACCGCAAAGGTCGAGCGCATGGACGCGTCGAGCGAAGCCGCGGCAAAGCCGGATGCGATGAAGCCCGCTGACTCCAAGATGGCGCCAGCGAAAAAGTAAGAATTCGCTGTCACTTCTGCGAAGCCAATAGTAATTTAAGTCGTCATGGCCGGGCTTGTCCCGGCCATCCACGTCTTATGAGCTCATCGATAGGTAAGAAGGACGTGGATGGCCGGAATAAATCCGGCCATGACGGTCCACCTCCTTGTCATGATAAGGCGCCCTCATGTCTACCGCCGTTTCCCCGCTCGCTCCGATCCATGTCCCCGACATGCCCGCCATCGCAGGCGTCAAGCTTGCGACCGCGGCCGCGGGCATCCGCTACAAGGGCCGCACCGATGTGCTGCTCGCGGTCATGGATAAGGGGACGAGCGTGGCCGGCGTCTTCACCCAATCCAAATGCCCGTCGGCGCCGGTGGAATGGTGCCGCGCCAAGCTTCACCGCGGCAAATCTTCCAAGGGAGCATTGGCCCGTGCGCTGGTGGTGAATTCCGGCAACGCCAATGCTTTCACCGGCAAGACCGGACGGCAGGCCACGGCGCTCACGGCCGCGATCGCCGCCAAGGCGCTCGGCTGCCAAGCCCATGAGGTGTATCTCGCCTCCACCGGCGTGATCGGCGAGCCGCTCGACGCCACCAAATTCGACGGCGTGCTCGGCGGCCTGGCCGCGCAAGCCGAACCCGGCGAATGGATGAGCGCGGCGCGCGCCATCATGACCACCGACACCTTTCCGAAAGTCGCAACCGCGACCGTCAGGCTAGGCAAGGCCAAAATCACGATCAACGGCATGGCCAAGGGCGCCGGCATGATCGCGCCCGACATGGCGACCATGCTGGCCTTCGTTTTCACCGATGCGCCGATCGCGGCGGGCGCGCTGCAATCGCTGTTGAAGGCCGGTGTCGAGGACACCTTCAATGCCGTGACCATCGACGGCGACACGTCGACGTCCGATACGTTGCTCGCTTTCGCCACCGGCACGGCGGCAGCCGGCGGCGCGCCAAAAATCAGCCGCGCCAGCGACCCCCGCCTGAAGGCATTTACCAAGGCTTTCCGCGCGGTGCTGGCCGACCTCGCCGAACAGGTGGCGCGCGACGGCGAGGGCGCGCGCAAGCTGGTCGAGATCATCGTCGACGGCGCGGTCTCGAAGGCGTCCGCACGCAGGATTGCGATGTCGGTCGCAAATTCGCCGCTGGTAAAGACCGCGATCGCCGGCGAGGACGCCAATTGGGGCCGCGTGGTGATGGCGGTCGGCAAGGCAGGTGAGCCGGCCGATCGCGACAAGCTTTCGATCTCGTTCAACGGCATCCGTGTCGCCAAACGCGGCGCACGCGATCCATCCTACGATGAGGCGGAAGTCTCAGCCGCGATGAAGGTGCCGAAGATCCAGATCAAGATCGCGCTGGGGCTGGGCAAAGGCCGCGACCGGGTGCTGACCTGCGACCTCACCAAGGAATATGTCGCCATCAACGGCGATTACCGGTCGTGAAAATCACGACTTGGTCAAGCCTTCGAGTGGCTGCCGAAGGGGGCGATCGAGTTTGCGCTCAGGGATAACAGGCCGTCGCCGAGACCGGGATGACCAAAGTTCTGAATCCCACGTTTATCGAGTAGTTGACCGAGCCGGTCACCGACTTGCCACAGGCGGCATTGAGGTTGGGTGTGAAGGTCGGCGACACGTTCGGCCCCAGATAACGGCTTTGGGTATAGGCGACGGTCGTCGTGGTGTCTGGGCAAATGTCGGCTTTAACCGAAGCGCAGCGCGCGCCGTCTTCCACCGCGAAATGAAGGCTTCCGACCAGAAAAAGCGCAAAGCACAATCCGATCGTGCCGAGCACGAGCAGGATGAACATCGGCGCGATGATGGCGAATTCAACCGCGGTGGTGCCTTGCTGATTCCGCGATAGGGATCTGAAAAGATTGCGCATCGTCACCCCAATCGCATCATCGCTGTCCGAGTGATGGGGCTCGGGAAGGCGCTTGCTACACTGAGCATCGCAAATATCGGCTGATAGGTGAACGTCGTCGCGATCGTGAGGTAGTCACCGGGCTGCAGCGAGGGCGTGCCCGCGGCCGTGCAATCGGCGGGCCTCGAGGTGACGGCGCTGACAAACTGCAGCGCGCCGCCAGCATTGACGCAGTAATATCCCTCGCTCGGCGAACCGTTTTGCAGCGTGACCGCCGCACCCAACGAAGTGCTCTGTATCGCCGTCTGGATGGCGCTCAAAAGGTTGGCGCAGTTTTTCGTTGCCGGCAAGGTGCTGCCGCTGCCGCACGTCTTGAGGGCGTGCTGTGCGGCGACCTGGGTGGCGGTCTCCACCTGCATCCGCTGGTAGATGTAGATCGAGACATCCGTGACGTTCGCAAGCGACGCAAACAGAAGGATAGAAAAGAGGCCGAACTCGATCGCGGCCACGCCACGCTGGTCGGCCCAAGCGGCGGCGGTCTTGCGGGCAAGCTGCGAGGCGAGCCTTCCCGGCAACCAGGTCTTTGATCGTGCGATCTGGTTCATCGGACGAGTGCTGTTACCCCAACCGGGACCGTCGGTGTGGTCAAGCCAGCTGCTGGGCATTGCAAGGGGTTCGCCTTCAGAAAGCCGCCGGTGCCGCTGATCTGAACATTGTCGGCGACTATGACCAGGCAGGAGTTGCCGTTGGTGGATTTGTCGATCGCGCCCTTCAGATTGATGGTGGCATTGGGCATATAAATCAGCCCGGTGATATTCCAGGTAGGGCTGTTGCCTGCCGCCGCAACATCGAGATTGCCACTCGTATCCTGCAAGTTCGGGTCCTGAACGATGGCGATGCCCGCCCATGGCCCCGTGGTCGGCGGCGTGATGTCGAGCACTGCGCCAGGTCCGTTGGTGCTGTCGGTCGGAGCATGGATGCGCGTGTTATCGCCACCGGTAAACACGATCGTGAGCGCCGAGCCTTTGGAGGTCTGGAACGTGTTCCCGTTGAGATCGAGCTGGCCGTTTTCGATGATAAGGACGGCAGACTTCCCCAATGGCGTATTGACGGTCACGTTGTTGTTAAGCACCTGATCCCCGCACAGAAAATTGTTGCCTGCCGCCAGGTTCAAAGTCCCCGATGGCGCCAGCACGGTGCCCCCGGAAGTCTTGTTGCCTTTCGTCGTTTCCGGCGTTCCAAAACCGCCGGGACATGCGGCGGACGGGGTGGGGAAGGCTGCAATGTTCCCCGAGATCTGGCTCAAATAAGGGTCCTGCGGAGATAGCTTGCTTTGATTCGTCTTCTGTTTAGCGCCGCAACCGTTATTGGTCGATCCGACCGTAAAGCTGATGCCAATTCCCAGATTGTGTCCGTTACAATCGGCCCCCGTATACGACATCGAGTTGCAGCCGTTCAAGTTGGCGGTCGGCGCGCCGTTGGTGTGGATAGCCGGGTTCGTGCCGCTCTTTGCAAGGGCCAGCAGGCAAATATCTGCAGGCGAGCTGGGTTTCGCGATCGCAACCGCGCTCAACTGCTTCTGGAGCGAGCCATTGATGTTGCCATTGCCCTGGAAGCCGACGACCTGGGACAGAAGCAGCGGCGTAGAACCGGAAATCGAGACGCTGTAGCAGTTTGTGTCGAGTGTGACGGGGCAGATCGCGTTGTTGATCACGTTGATCGTAACGTTGTTGGTCCCGTCGACGAAACCATACGTTGCGGCGACGGCCTTGGCTTCGGCTTCGTATGCAGGAAGTGCTCCAACAAGAGTATCAGTGTTGTTGAGGGCGGCTGCGAGCGTCGCCGCGTCGGCCGCATTTTGCATCCCGCGCGTGATCGAATACCAGTTCGAAACCTCAAAGCCCAATGCCAGGAAGCCGACCAGCGGGACCATCAGAAAACCCATCATGATGCTCACCGCGCCGCGTTCATCCTTGCGCAGGCGGCGCAATTGAACCACGACGGAAGCGCGATGATCCCTGCGGAAACCGCTCATCATTTTCATTTTCATGAGAGTGAGCATGGCCAATCCTATACCGATGAAACCCACACCCACGTTGCCTCACGGGAATTAAGACTAGCTTATTGCGTTCGTAGAATTCGAGGCCCAATAGGGTTAATGAATAGCGTCTGACGATTCGGAAAACCCCTCAACGTATTACCGATACATGGCCGACATCAAACTGACCCTGGTGGTCGCCTGCGCGCTGGTTGACGCCGACAAGCGCGTACTGATCGCGCAACGGCCGCCAGGCAAGACGCTCGCGGGCCTGTGGGAATTCCCCGGCGGCAAGCTTGAACCCGGTGAACGGCCGGAGGCGACACTGATCCGCGAATTGCACGAGGAAATCGGCATCACCGTGAAGGAGGCCTGCCTAGCGCCGCTGACCTTTGCCAGCCACGCGTATGATGATTTCCACCTCTTGATGCCGCTTTACATCTGCCGGCGCTGGGAAGGCGATGTGATCGCTCGCGAGGGCCAGAACCTCGCCTGGGTCCGCGCCAACAAATTGCGCGATTACAAGATGCCGCCGGCCGACCTTCCGCTGATTCCGCATCTGATCGATTTATTGATCTGAGGTGGTTCGAATTCTTTCTCCGTCATGGCCGGGCTTGTCCCGGCCATCCACGTCTTGCTTCTGGAGCCAGAATAAGAAAGACGTGGATGCCCGGGACAAGCCCGGGCATGACGAATAAATTTCAATCCTTTCGCCGCTTCACCGCCTCTGCCAGTCCCGCCTTCGCCGATCCCGGCCTTAACGGCTGCTGCTGGCTTTCATGCGGCGCCCAGCCCGACAGCCAGACGATATCGAAAGTGGCGCGGATGCGGCCGTCGGCATCCGCAAAGCGCTCGCCGTAAATCTGCGCCATCCGCAGCATCGTGGCGCGGCGGGTCGGTGTCCGCCGTCGCTCGATGAGGATGTTGGTCGCGCCCATGCGCCGCAAGTCCTGCATCAGCGCGAACGCGCTGTCGTAACGCACGACGATGCGATCGATGTCGGTGACCGGCAGCGCCAGCCCCGCACGCTGCAACAGCGCGCCGACATCGCGCAGATCGGCGAACGGCACGACGCGCGGCGATACACCGCCTTCAAGTTCGGCTTCCGCGGCCGCGAAGCATTGCCGCAATTCCGTCAGCGTATCGCCGCCGACCATCGCCGCCAGCAACAGCCCATCCGGCCGCAGTGCGCGGCTGATCTGCGCCAGCACGCCGGGCAGATCGTTGACGAATTGAAGGGCGAGCGCGGAGACGACGAGGTCGAGCGATGCCGGCTGCAGTGGGAGCGGCTCGGACTCGTGCTCCGGCAGGTCGACACGCGCGAGTTGATTGAGACGCCCGGCCAGCACATTGCGAACCTGATCGCCCGGCGTTCCGACGTCAGCCGCGCTCTTGAATTCCCGCAGCACGGCATGCAACCGCTCCGCCATCTCCTCGGCGACGCGATCGAGCAGGAAGGTCGCAGGCCCAAGGCGTCGCGCGCGATCCTGCCGCGCACGCAAAAGCGCGCGATCAAATAGGACAGGCGCCGTGGTCGGGGTGTGAGCCATGCAGGTTGGTACGCCGGTCACGCCATTTGTGGCAATCCGGCGTTCTCCGGCCGCCATCGTCGGGGGACCGTGTTGAATCGGCTACTTTAAGCGCCCCTAATGGGGTAAAATAGACTCTAAAAAGATACTTTTCAGTACACCTATTAAAGGCTAGCTTTTTGGCATGGCCACGGAAAAAGCCGAAACCGACCGCGTTCCGATTACGTTGGCGCTCTCCACCATCGGCTATCTCGAAAAGCTGGTGAGACAGGGCACCCACGGCACCAGCGTTCCCGGCGTCGCAAGGACCCTGATCGAGGAAGGTATTCGGCTCGCCATCAAGGACGGGCTGCTTTCGATCCGCGACAACGGCAAGACGCCTTAATGGAACGCTCGATCGCGCGGTTCGGACGATACGAGGCCGGCACATTCAGATCGATGCCTCTTGCCTTGGATCATCACCATGCCCGCCAACGAGCCCACCTGGACTGACGAACGCGTCGAACGCCTGAAAGCCGGTTTCGTAGCCAAGCTTTCATGCCGCGAAATTGCCGCCGACATCGGCGTAAGCCGCAACGCCGTGATCGGCAAACTCGCCCGCCTCAATCTGACGCGTGGAAAAAGCGTCAAGGCGCGGCGCCCTGCGGGAAATGATGCCGCGAAGGATCGCCGCCCGAGATCGGTGCCCAGGCTTCAATATCGGATGCTCCGGGAATTGTTCGGCACGACGCCGCCCGCGGCCGACGACGAGACGATCCAAAGCGAACACCGCTGCTCATTGCTCGAGTTGAGCGAGGAGAAGTGCCGCTGGCCGATCAGCACGCCGGGCGCCGAGGATTTCTGTTTTTGCGGCAACACGCCGGTCGACGGCCTGCCCTATTGCGCCGGCCACACGCGGCTTGCCTACCGCCCAGGCTCGCGCCAGCGCGTCGCGCGGGGGTGAGACTGGATACCTGGTGAGCCAGCCGCGCGTGTCCGTGTCCCGGACGCGGCGCAGCGCCTCTTCGGCGGTGCGCCGCAGAGCCGGGACCTATTACGGTGCATGAAGATGGACCCCGGATCAGCAGCGCACCACGCCGCAATTGCGGCGCGCTGCACTGCATCCGGGGAACGCGACTCTGGCTTGAGTGTCTTCAACCGCAGCGCTAGCCTCTACCCATGGACGCCGAGGCATCACCGCCATCTCGTTCCATCACCACCCATTTGCGAGGCGCGCTCAGCGCATGCCGTGGGGCGTGGTCGCACGCCACAAAATTGGCGCTCGACATCGCGCTGCCGACGCTGTGCGTGGCCTGCCGCGAACCGGTCGATGGCGAGGGCGTCTGCTCCGAATGCTGGACCAAACTCTCGTTCATCGCGCCGCCCTATTGCCCGCGGCTCGGCATTCCCTTTGTCTACGACCCCGGGCCTGACATGCTCTCGATGGAGGCGATCGCCAATCCGCCGGCCTATGCGCGGGCTCGCGCCGCGGTGCGCTATGACGACGTGGCGCGGACGCTGGTGCATGCGTTGAAATACCAGGACCGCACGGACCTCGCGCCCGCGATGGGCCGCTGGATGGCACGGGCCGGGCACGAACTGCTCGACGGCGCCGACGTGCTGGTTCCCGTACCACTGCACTGGCGGCGGGCGTGGAGCCGCCGCTACAATCAATCGGGTGCATTGGCGCGAATCATCGAGCGGCAAACCGGCGTCACGGTGGCATTCGATGCGCTCCGGCGTATCCGGCCGACACAGCAGCAGATCGGCCTGTCGAAGCCACAGCGGGCGAGCAACGTTCAGGGCGCGTTCAAGGTCTCAACCCTCAGGCAATCACAGATCGCCGGCCGCCGCGTGGTCCTGATCGACGATGTCCTGACCTCCGGCGCGACGGTGGATGCCTGCGCACGGGCGCTGTTGCGCGCCAAAGCTGTGCAAGTCGACGTGCTGGTGTTCGCCCGGGTTGTGGATAGCCATAAAACTCCCATATAATCGGCCATCTCTTCGAAACAGAGCGCGTCATGACCGCTGCTATTGAAATCTACACCCGTCCAGGCTGCGGCTATTGCAGCGCCGCCAAATCGCTGCTGACACGCAAAAAAGCCGTGTTCACGGAATTCGACGTCGCCATTGATCCGACGCTTCGCGAAAAGATGTGGGATCGCGCTGGCGCCGGTTCGACCTTTCCGCAGATTTTCATTGGCGAAGTCCATGTCGGCGGCTGCGACGAGCTTTACGCGCTGGACCGCGCCGGCAAGCTCGACTCGATGCTCGCCGGCGAAAAGGCCACTTTATGAGCACTGATCTCAGCTTCAATGCGGCCATGGTACAGATGTGCACCGGGCTGTTGCCGCAAGCCAATCTCGAGCAGGGAACAAAGCTGATCCGCGAGGCCGCTGCCCTTGGCGCCGACTATGTGCTGACCCCCGAGGTGAGCAACATGATCCAGGCCAACCGCAAGGCGATGTTCGAAAATCTCGCCCCGGAAGAGGAAGATCTTTCGCTCAAGGCCTATCGCGCGCTGGCGGCGGAGTTGAAGATCCATCTCCATGTCGGCTCGTTGGCGTTGAGAGTGTCGCCGGAGCGGGCCGTCAACCGCTCGTTCCTGATCGGACCCGACGGCGCGGTGATCGCGAGCTACGACAAGATCCACATGTTCGACATCGATCTGCCCGGCGGCGAGAGCTATCGCGAATCCGCCAATTACCAGCCGGGTGAAACCGCTGTGATCACCGACCTGCCCTGGGGCCGCATCGGTCTCACGATCTGCTACGATTTGCGCTTTCCGGCGCTGTACCGCGCGCTCGCCGAAAGCGGCGCTTCGTTCCTCACCGTGCCCTCCGCATTCACCGTAAGAACCGGCGAAGCGCATTGGCACACGCTGCTGCGCGCCCGCGCCATCGAAAACGGCTGCTTCGTGTTCGCAGCAGCCCAAGCCGGAACCCATGAGAGCAAGCGCCAGAGCTATGGCCACTCGCTGATCGTCGACCCCTGGGGCACCGTGCTCGCCGAGGGCGGCGGCACCGAGACCGGCGTTTTCATGGCGAGGATCGATCCATCCAAGGTCGAGAGCGCGCGAAACACCGTGCCGTCGCTGCAACACGGAAGGCGGTTCAGCGTCGCCGATCCCAAGGCTGGCCCGGAACATCTGCACCTGGTGCGGGGATCAGCATGATCCATTACAATCTGCGTTGCGCGCGCGGCCATGCATTCGAAAGCTGGTTCCAGAGTTCTTCCGCCTACGAAACCCAGGAAAAGCGCAAGCTGGTGAACTGCCCGGTCTGCGGCTCGGCCGAGGTCGAGCGCGCCATCATGGCGCCGCAGATCGTGAGCAAGAAGGGCCGCGAAGTCGCGGTTGCCGCGCCGGCCACGGAGGCCGCAACCCCCGCCTCAACGCCACTACTGATGGCGCAAGAGCGCGAGCTGCGCACAAAACTCAAGGAACTGCGCGATCATATCGTCAAAAGCGCCGACAATGTCGGCGAGCGCTTTCCCGTTGAAGCCCGCAAGATGCATTACGGCGATATCGAGCATCGCCCGATCTACGGCGAAGCCTCGCCCGATGAAGCCCGCGCGTTGATCGAGGAAGGCGTCGAAGTGACGCCGCTGCCGGTGCTGCCGGACGACAGGAATTGACGCGCAGCGTCATTCCGGGGCGATGCGCAGCATCGAACCCGGAATCTCGAGATTCCGGGTTCGCTCGCCCAGCGCAAAATTGATGCCTGCATCAATTTTGTCGCAGGGCTCGCGCCCCGGAACGACGGCTGATTTCCTAACCGAGGTCCCCTTGATGAGCCCCGAGACCTTTTCCTCCTGGCAAATCTGGGCGGTGCTGTCGGCGGTGTTCGCGGCGCTAACCGCGATCTTCGCCAAAGTCGGCGTCGAGGATATCAATTCCGACCTTGCCACGTTCATCCGCACCGTGGTTGTGCTGATCAGTTTTGCGATGATCCTGTTTGCGACCGGCCAGTTCACCAATCCGGGACCGATCTCGCAGAGAAGCTGGATCTTCCTGGTGCTTTCCGGGCTCGGCACGGGCGCCTCATGGCTGTGTTATTTCCGTGCATTGAAGCTCGGGCCTGCGACCCTGGTGGCGCCGATCGACAAATTGAGCGTCGTGCTGGTGGCGCTGTTCGGCGTGGTCTTTCTCGGCGAGCGGCCCTCGCTCAACGGCTGGGTTGGCATTGCCTTGATCACTGCCGGCGCCGTGCTGATCGCGTTCAAGCGGTAACAGAACCAATTCTACGCCGCCACCAACAGCGCCACCCCCACTACGATCAGCACGATCCCGCCAAGCTCCCGCGCCGACAGCGGCTGCTTGAACGAATAATACGCCACGCCTTGCGCGAACAGCACCTCCACCAGCGCCAGCGTGCGCACATCGGCGGCCGCCGTCAGCGCAAACGCCAGATACCAGAACTGCGAGGCGAACGCGCCCATGAAGCCCGCGAGCATTGACGGCTTCCACAATCCGAGGATCGCTTTGAGCACGCCGGGCGCGCGCAACAAAAGGTAGGCGCTTAGCACCAGCGTCTGTACGAACAGCCCGAATACCAGCGTGTAGGTCGCCGCCGTCACGAACGACATGCCGGAGAGGGTGATGATCGCGCCACGGAACCCGGTGGCCGAAAGCGCGAACGCGGCCGCCGACACCAGGCCCAAAAGCGTCGAGCGAAGATCGGCAAAACCTTTCGCGCCGCCGGGGCGCAGCGCGGTGACGACGACGCCGACGGTGGCGATCACGATCGCGATCACCTTCAGTACGGTGAGATGATCGCCGAGAAAGACGAAGCCGAAGATCGCGGTCTGGATCGCCTCGGTTTTGAGGTAGGCGACGGTGACCACGAACGAACGCTCGTGCATCGCGAGCAGCATCAGTCCGGTGGCGACGATCTGAGCGAGCGCGCCGAGCAACAGCCACGGCCAGAATGCCGCATTCGGCCACGGCACGGTATCGCCGGTTGCGGTGACGGCGATGGCGAAGAAGATCAACGAGAACGGAAAGCCGAACAGGAAGCGGATATTGGTGGCGCCCCAGGTGCCGAGCGGTCCGGTCAATTGCCGCTGCATCGCATTGCGCGCAACCTGCGCCAGCGCCGCAACAAGGGTGAAGGGAATCCAGAGCGAGGCGATGCTAAACATGGGGGGATTTGGTCAGCCGGATGAGAATCGCAGCCACCGTGCAGGGCGTGGCGCGCGCGGTCAACCAGACCAGCGTCATGACAGGATTGCGCCAGACAATAAGGGCGCCGTCGTCCCTGCGAAAGCGCTGTGGCATGCGCACAACTTTCGCGTACAAGCCACTTACTCAACTGTGATCGTCCGCGAAGGCGGACGATCAAGTACTCCGCGCCGTCTCAGCAAGATACCAGAGGCCGCGGCGTACTGGATGCCCCGCCTTCGCGGGGTATGACGGGACCTGTATGCGCTAATGCTTTCGCAGGGACGACGATGGTTTTGAATTATTAAACCCCCTCCGCCACCACCATGTAGTTGACGTCCATGTCGGAGGAGAGGTTCCAGCGGTCGGCGAACGGGCTATAGACCACGCCGGTCTGCTCGGTGATTCCGAGCTTGTTGTTGTGCAGGTGATGCGCGAGTTCGTCGGGGGTAACGAATTTGTCCCACTGATGGGTGCCGCGCGGCAGCCAGCGCAGGACATATTCGGCGCCAACAATTGCGAGCGCAAAGCTCTTCCAGTTGCGATTCAATGTTGAAATTACCATCAACCCGCCCGGCTTGAGCATTGCCGCACAGCGATTGAGAAAGATGCCGACATCGCTGACATGCTCAACCACTTCCATCGCCAGCACCATGTCGAAGCGCTCGCGCACGTCCATCGCTTCGACCGTCGTGCAGCGATAGTCGATCGACAAGTGGCCCTTGTCGGCATGCAGTTTTGCCGCCGCGATATTGCTGGCGGAGGGATCGACGCCGATCAGCTGCGCGCCGAGCCGTGTGAACGGCTCACACAACAGGCCGGCGCCACAGCCGATATCAAGGATGCGCAGGCCCGAGAGGCAGTTCAGGCTCTTGACGTTGCGCTCGAATTTGCGGCAGGCGGCGTCGCGGATATAGGTCAGCCGCAGCGGATTGATCTTGTGCAGCGGCGCCATCTTGCCCTTGGGGTCCCACCACTGCTCCGACAATCTCGAGAATTTCGCGATCTCGGCGGGATCGACGGTGGAGGCGCCGGCGCGGGACGAATCCGCAGGAAAATTTGGTTGCGTGACCATGATGGCGCGCCGCTCCTATCGGGCGGTGATGTGATTGCGGAAGTCGAGCGGCGAAGCGATGGTATCGATCGTCTCGGCTCCCTCGCCGACGCCCCGCACCGTCACGCTGCCGTAATTGAGGATGCGGCCGAGAATGCTCTGGTTGACGTCGACGCTCTCAACCTTGTCGAGGCTCATTTCGAATGTTTTTCGGGTGATGAACCCGGTCTTGTGGACCACGCGCATGTTGGTGACGTCGGTTTCGGTGGTCCAGCGGTGGAACCAGGCCTTCACGGTCCAGTACAGCGCCACGATCGCCACCACGGCGGCAGCCGACAGGCACAGCAGGACAATGCTCTCGGTGGTGGTTTGGCGCGACAAAAGCAAGAGGAAGAGAGCCACGATCCAGGCAGCGATCGCCGGAAAATAAAAGACCCAGTGCGCATTGGTCGAATACAGCACCTTCTCGCCGGGCTGCAGGATGTCGTCGATATAACGCCCCATACGCTTGCCTCAATTGCCTGAACGCCACTGGGGCCATGCCCCTTTTTAAGGGAGGGCAGGAACCCGGTTGCTTGCTCCCGACCGCGCCGCTATGTATACGCGCCTTTTGGCCGCCGCGCTTCGTTTTTGCGTATCGTCACATTACTTATCCTCGCAGGGGAATGCACCAGTCGTCATGGGCCGCCTCGTGATGAAATTCGGCGGCACATCCGTCGCCAATATCGACCGCATCCGCAACGTCGCGCGTCACGTGAAGCGCGAGGTCGATGCCGGCCATGACGTCGCCGTGGTCGTCTCGGCCATGGCCGGAACGACCAATGAGCTGGTGGAATGGTGCCGCGAGGCCTCAGCCATGCACGACGCCCGCGAATATGACGCGGTGGTGGCTTCCGGCGAACAAGTCACCGCGGGGCTGCTCTCAATCGCGCTGCAGGCCATCGGCATTCAGGCGCGCTCGTGGCAGGGCTGGCAGATTCCGATTCTGACCAGCGAGGCCCACGCCTCGGCGCGGATTTTCGACATCGACGGCGCAGAGCTGATCAACCGGTTCAGGGAACGTAAGGAGGTCGCCGTCATCGCCGGCTTCCAGGGCATCAATCCCCAGACCAACCGAATCACCACGCTGGGGCGCGGCGGCTCCGACACCTCGGCGGTGGCGATAGCTGCCGCCATTCACGCCGACCGCTGCGATATCTATACCGATGTCGACGGCGTCTATAC
>Ga0137407_10000925_pt1 | contig 19284 bp, 18 predicted proteins | sample CZOMad2_2_16fung_FD_108410 | JGI IMG/M metagenome (GOLD analysis project Ga0137407, IMG submission 108410) | Vadose zone soil fungal communities from Angelo Coast Range Reserve, California, USA - CZOMad2_2_16fungal (Illumina Assembly) | ecosystem: Environmental > Terrestrial > Soil > Vadose... | reverse complement strand
GCGCCGCTTCTGAGCCCGCGCTCGAGCTGGTCGCCGAGGGCGTCCAGACGCCGATACACGTCGCGATCGCGGAGACGAGCCAAGGTCGCCAGCCCCGCGGCGACGGCGAGAGGATTCCCAGACAGGGTGCCGGCCTGGTAGACGGCGCCGAGAGGCGACACGTGATTCATGAGCTGTCGCGATCCACCATAGGCGCCCACGGGAAGCCCGCCGCCGATGACCTTGCCGAGACACGTGAGGTCGGGGCGCACGCCGTAGAGCTCCTGCGCCCCGCCATACGCCACACGAAACCCGGTGATGACCTCGTCGAAGATCAGCACCGCGTCGTGGGCCCGCGTGATCTCGCGCAGTCCTTCGAGAAATCCCGGGCGTGGCGGCACGACCCCCATGTTCCCCGCCACGGGCTCGACGATGACTGCCGCGATCTCGCCGCCGCGCTCACGGAAGATCGAGCGAACGCTGTCGAGGTCGTTGAACGGTGCCGTCACGGTCAGCTGAGCGAGCGGCGCCGGCACGCCGGCGCTATCGGGAATCGAGAACGTCGCCCCACCGGAGCCGGCCTTCACCAGGAGACTGTCCGCGTGGCCGTGATAGCACCCGTCGAACTTCAGCAACATGGAGCGACCGGTCGCGCCCCGCGCCAGCCGGATCGCGCTCATCGCGGCCTCGGTCCCCGAGCTGACGAGCCGCACGAGCTCGATCGAGGGATAGGCCGCGGTGATCGCCTCGGCCATCTCGACCTCGAGCCCGGTCGGCGCCCCGTAGCTCGTGCCGCGCGCCGCCGCGTCGGTGACCGCGGCGACGACGCTGGGCGCGGCGTGACCGAGGATCAGCGGCCCCCACGAGCCGAGGAAGTCGAGATAGGACCGGCCGTCGACGTCCCAGATCCTGGCCCCCTCACCGCGCGCGACGAAGAAGGGCTCGCCGCCGACGCCGCGAAACGCTCGGACCGGGCTGTTGACGCCGCCCGGAATCAGGCGGGAGGCGGCTTCGAAGAGGCTCTTCGAGTCACGCATCAGAAGCTCCGGCCGAGCAGCGCGCCGATTCCCAGTCGCTCCCAGAGGCGGCCGGCCGTGAACGAGAGCCGTTCGTGCCAGCGCCAGCGAGCCGGATCGAGCTCGACCGGGACGAAATCGCGCTCGGACGCGCTCCAGCGAAACCCGGCGACCGCCTCCGCGCGCCCGGCCATCACCGAGGTGACCAGATACGTCGCAGCCGGGTACGTCGGCTCGCCGCTGATCTGTGCCTGCTGCCGGTCGGTCGGCGAGAAGTACGCGCCGGCATCCACGTGAGAGTGATAGATGACCGCGATCGAGTAGCCCTCGCCCTCGAGCCGTCCGATGCGCAGCAAATCTTTGGGATCGATGAAGTACGCCGTGCGGGCGTCCCGCGGGTGGCGCTGCGGATCTTTGGCATGCAGCTCGTCCTGGATGTTGCGGCAGCGGACGAGGCGTCGCAGCTGGCCTTGCTCGAGGATCACTCCGCAGGACTCGCGCGGGTACTCCTCGACGGCCTGACGGCGGATCGCCTCGAGCTCTTCCGGGGTGACGATCGCGCGCGCACCGCCCGCGAGCGCGGGGATGATCGCGACCTCGTCACCGTCCTTGAGCGGCGTGCGCAGACCCTGGAGCGATTCGATCGCCTCGCTGTTCACGTAGATGCTCACGTGGTGGTGCACGTCGCCGCCCTCGTCGCGCACGAGCCCCTTCAAGCCGCCGTACGAGGCCTCGAGCTGGTCGAGCAGCCGGCTGATGTCGTTCGCGGCGATCTCGATGCGATCGCGATTGTCGGTGGCCCGACGGAACGACGTCGGGATGTAGACCGTCACGGACATGCCTAGCCTCCAGGACTCAGATACCGCTCGCCGGTGTCGGGGAGGACCGTGACGACCAGCTGGCTCGGCGTCATCTCCGCGGCGACCAGGCACGCGGCGAAGACCGCCGCGCCGGCTGAGACGCCCACCAGCAGCCCCTCTTCGCGCGCGAGACGGCGCGACCACGCCAGCGCGTCCTCGTCGCGTACCTGGATGATCCGGTCGATGATCGCGCGGTTCAAGACGCCCGGCACGAACGACGCGCCGATCCCCTGGATCGCGTGGGGCCGCGCCTTGCCGCCCGCGAGCACGGGCGACGCCGCCGGCTCGACCGCGACGATGCGCACGGTCGGGATCTTCTCCTTGAGGACCTCGCCGACGCCGGTCAAGGTCCCGCCGGTGCCGACGCCGACGACGAAGGCGTCGAGCCGACCACCGACCGCGTCGAGGACTTCCAGGGCCGTGGTGCGCCGGTGGGCCTCGGGGTTCGCCGGGTTCTCGAACTGCTGCGGCATGAAGTAGTCCGGGTGCTCGCGGAGCAGCTCGCGCGCCGCGTGGACCGCGCCCGTCATGCCCTCGATCGCCGGCGTGAGGTGGAGCTCGGCGCCGAACCGCGCCAGGAGGCGCTGGCGCTCGACGCTCATGTCATCCGGCATCGTCAGGATCAGGCGGTAGCCCCGCACCGCGGCCGCCATCGCCAGACCGATGCCGGTGTTGCCGCTGGTCGGCTCGACGATCGTGGCGCCAGTCTTGAGCACGCCCCGTCGCTCGGCGTCCTCGAGCATTGCGACCGCGATGCGGTCCTTGACGCTGCCGCCCGGGTTCAGCGACTCGACCTTGGCGGCGACCGTCGCCCCGCCGGGCTTAGGCAGGCGGTTCAGCCGGACCATCGGCGTCCGTCCGACCAGCTCGAGCACCGAGGCCGCGATCTTCGCCGGCGTGGTCATATGTGGTACATCGGGCGCACCGCGCCCCGGCGCGCGAGCGCGCGGGCGGCGAGGTCGCCGAAGGTCAGCTGATCGACCACCTTCGAGACCGCGCTCGCGATCTCGTCCCACAGCTCGGCCAGATCGTGCCGCTCGCCGGTGCTCCGGCCGCCGCGGCGCTGCGCCTCGAAGGGCGCGCTGGTCCCCTCCACCGCTCGCAGGACGTCCCCCACGGTGATGTCCTCCGGCGGGCGCGTGAGCTGGTAGCCGCCCGCGGAACCGCGCTTCGACGTCAAGAGCCCGGCGCGCTTCAGCGCGAGCAGCACTTGCTCGAGATACCGTTGCGGGATCGCCTGGCGTCGAGCGATCTCCTGGATGGCCGTGAGGCCGCGCTCCCGATGGAGCGATAGATCCAGCACCGCCTGGATCGCGTACTCGCCCTTGGCCGAGATGCGCACGCTATCGGCTCAGCTCACACCGCCATCGAGGTTGAAGGGTTCGCTTCGCCATGCACAGGGCCATGGCTCAGCTCACACCGCCACGCTCGAGCAGGCGGGCGACGTCGCGTGCGAAGTACGTGATGACGACGTCGGCGCCTGCGCGGCGGATCGCGGTGAGCGCCTCCATCATCGCGCGCTCCTCGTCGAGCCAGCCGAGCCGCCCCGCGGCGCGGATCATCGCGTATTCGCCCGAGACCGAGTAGGCGGCCAGCGGGACGCCGAACTCGGCCTTGGCCCGCGAGATGATGTCGAGATACGGCAGCGCAGGCTTGACCATGACGATGTCGGCGCCCTCGTCGAGGTCGAGCGCGATCTCGCGCATCGCCTCGGCGGAGTTCGCCGGATCCATCTGGTATGCCCGCCGGTCGCCGAACTGCGGCGCGGAATCGGCCGCGTCGCGGAAGGGGCCGTAGAAGCTCGAGGCGTACTTCGCCGAGTAGGCCATGATCGGCGTATCGGTGTAGCTGGCCTCGTCGAGCGCCTCGCGGATCGCGCCGACGCGGCCGTCCATCATGTCGGAGGGCGCCACCATGTCGGCGCCGGCTTCGGCGTGCGAGATCGCCACGCGCGCGAGCAGCTCGAGCGTCGGATCGTTGCGGACAACGCCGCCCTCGACGACGCCGCAGTGCCCGTGGCTCGTGTACTGACACAGGCACACGTCGGTGACGACCAGCAGGTCCGGCACCACGTCCTTCACGGCCCGCACCGCCTGCTGCACGATGCCGTCCTCGGCATAGGCTTCGGAGCCGCGCGGGTCCTTGTCGACCGGCAGGCCGAACAGCAGCACGCCCGGAATTCCCATGCTCGCGACGTCCTTCAAGTCCTTCACCATCTCGTCGATGGAGAGGTGGAACTGGCCGGGCATCGAGCTGATCGGCTCGCGAACGCCCCGGCCGTGGACGACGAACAGGGGATAGATGAGATCGTCGACGGCGAGGACGGTCTCGCGGATCAGCTTGCGCAGCAGCGGCTTCTCGCGCAGACGTCTGGGACGGAACATGGCATGCGCCATCACACACTCCTCCTGGGTCGGCGGCCGGCACTCCACGCGGCACGGGCGAAATAGTCGGCGATGGCCCGCGCGAGCGCGGGGATCGTGTACTCGCTCGGCATGACGTCGGTCGAAAGGCCGTACTCGGCGGCCGTCGCCGCCGTGATCGGGCCGATCGACGCGACGGCGACTCGCCCGCGCCAGCTGCTCCGCTCCTCGTCGCTGAACTGCTCGGCGAAGTTTCGGGCGGTCGACGAGCTCGTGAACGTCACCGCGTCGACGGCACCCGACGCGAGCGCCTCGCGCAGCCGCACGACTCCGTCCTCGATGCGTCGGGTCTGATAGGCGGGCACCTCGGTCACCAGGGCGCCGAGCCGCCGGAGCTCGACGACGAGCACGTCGCGCGTCTCCTTCGCCCTCGGCAGCAGCACGCGGTCGCCCGCGCCCACGACGGCGCGGAGCCGATCGACCAGCGCCTCGGCGCGGTACTCGGACGGAACCACCTCGGGCCGGACGCCGTGCTCGGCCAGCGCGTCCGCCGTCGCGGGGCCGATCGCCGCCACGCGCTTTCTCGCGATGGCCGCCCAGGCCGTGCCCCGCGCGGCCAGCCGACGGTCCACCATGGCGACGCCGTTCACGCTCGTGAAGACTACCCACGCGAACGACTCGAGCGCGGCGAGCGCCGTGTCGAGCGGCTCCCACGACGCGGGAGGCTCGATCACGATCGTCGGCGCCTGTAACACTCGCGCCCCGGCGGCCTCCAGGAGCTCGACGAACCGCTGTGCCTGGGCGCGGGCGCGCGTGACGACGATCGTCCGACCCTCGAGCGGCCGCTCCACGGTCGCGCGGCCTATGCGCGCCATGACTTCCCCGGCTGAAGCGGCGCGACCGAGGCCGCTCCTTGATCGAGCAGCGAGTCGGCGAGCTGGCGGCCCAGGCGCTCTGCGGTGTCCGCGGCGCCCGTCGCACTGGCGCGAAGGACCTTGCGCCCGTCGTCGCTGGCCACGAGCGCGGTCATCTTGAGCGCGGTCCCGTCCTGGGTCGCGTACGCGGCCACCGGCGAGTTGCACGAGGCGCCCAGGCGGGCCAGACACGCACGCTCGGCGGACGCACACGCGCGGGTCGGCGCATGGTCGAGCCGGCCGAGCAGGGACAGGACGCGCCCGTCGTCGGCGCGACTTTCCACGGCCAGGACCCCCTGGCCCACCGCCGGCACGAACACGTCGGGATCGAGCGGCTGGACGTGCGTCGGGACCAGGCCGAGACGAGCCAGGCCGGCCGCCGCGAGCAGCACGCCGTCCCAGCCTTCGCTCTCGAGCTTTCGAAGCCGCGTCTCCACGTTACCCCGCACCGGCTCGACGACCAGATCGGCCCGCAGCGCCAGCGCCAGCGCGCGCCGGCGCGGGCTGCCGGTGCCGAGGCGCGCGCCCGGGCGCAGGTCCTTCAGCCGTCGCGGCTCGCGCGTCACGAGGACGTCGCGCGCATCCCCGCGCTCGGGAAACGCCGCCAGGCAGAGGCCGGCCGGCGTCTCGGCCGGCAGGTCCTTGAGGCTGTGCACGGCGCAGTCCAGAGAGCCCGCGAGGAGCATCTCCTCGATCTCGCGCACGAAGAGGCCCTTGCCGCCGATCGAGGCCAGCTGAACCTCCAGACGGCGATCGCCCTCGGTCCGGACCGGCACGATCTCCACCTCCGCGCCCAGCGCCCGCAGGGGCGCCGCGACGCTCTCGGCCTGCACGAGCGCGAGCGGGCTTCCCCGCGTGCCCATCCTGAGCGTCATCGGCGCCCCAGCCCGAAGAGCTCGTGGACGAGCTCGAGCCACGACCGCGGCGAGCCCGCTCGGGACGACTCCCGGAGCTTGGTGATCGGCGCGTGCAGGATCTTGTTCACGATCGCCGTCGACATCGCCTCGATCGCCTCGCGGGTCTCGAGCGTGGCGCCCGGCAGCCGCGCCAGGGTGCGCTTGACCTCGCCGGTCCGGATGGCCTCGAGCCGCTCGCGGAGCGACACGATCGTGGGGATCACCTCGACGTCGCCGAGCTTGGCGAGGAACTTCGCCACCTCGCGCTCGACGAGCGCTTCGGCCCGATGCGCCTCGCGAACGCGCTCGCGGATATTCGAGTCGACGACCTGCTTCAGGTCGTCGATGTCGTAGCAGTACACGTCGTCGAGGGTGTCGACGGTTCCCTCGACGTCGCGCGGGACGGCGATGTCGATGAAGAACAGCGGCCGGCCGCGCCGTCCGTGCATGACCCGCTGGACCGTCTCGCGTCTGATGACCGGCTCCGGCGCGCCGGTGGAGGTGACGACGATGTCGACCGCGGCGAGTGCGGTCGACAGCTCGTCGAAGGGCACCGCGGTGCCCGACAGCGCGCGGGCCATTTCCTGGGCGCGCGCCCAGGTCCGGTTGGTCACGTAGACCGGGAATACCCCCTGCTCCACGAGATGGCGCGCCGCCAGCTCGCTCATCTTGCCCGCGCCGACCAGGAGGACCGCCTTGCCCTCGAGCCCCGCGAAGATCTTCTTGGCGAGCTCGACCGCGGCGAACGAGACGGACACCGCGTGCCGCGCGATCTCGGTCTCGGTGCGGACCTTCTTCGCGACCGCGAACGCCTGCGTGAACAGAGAATGCAACGCGGGACCGACCGCTTCGCACGACTGGGCGAGCGCGAACGCGTCCTTCACCTGGCCGAGGATCTGGGGCTCGCCGATCACCATCGAATCGAGGCTTGAGGCGACACGGAACGCGTGACGAACCGCGTCGCCCTCGGCGAAGGTGTACAGCGCCGCCTCGACGGCCGTCGGCTCCACGCCCCGGTGGCGACAGAGCTGGCGGAACATCACGGCGCGCGCCTCCCCGGGCACGTCGGCGACGACGTAGACCTCGACGCGGTTGCAGGTCGAGAGGATGATGGCTTCGCGCACGACGTTCGTGGCGGCGATGTCGCGCAGCAGCTCGCGCAGCTTGTCCTCGTCGACGGCCAGCTGCTCCCGCAGCTCGACCGGGGCGTTTCGGTGCGAGAGACCCGAGACGAAGAGCGCCATCTACCCGCCGTGCTTTCCGGGCAGGAACAAGCCGGCTCCCAGGGTGAGCGCGAGGACGGCGAACCCGAGAATCGCGAAGTATGCGGCGCGGCGGCCGTGCCAGCCGCCCGCGGCGCGGCCGGCCAGTGTCGCCGCGTAGACCGCCCACGCGACGTACGACGACAGGGCCAGGGGATCGAAAGTGAACACGCTGCCCCAGGCCGTTCCCGCCCAGAGAACACCCAGGATCAGACCTGTCGTCAGGAACGGGAACCCGAACGCCAGGGTGCGATACGTGAGCCGATCGAGCGTCGCCAGCGCCGGCAGCGTGTAGTAGAGCGTCCCAAGGCGCTTGCCCCTGAGCTGATGCTCCTGGAGCAGGTACATCACCGCGCCGGCGAAATTGAGCACGAGCGCCGCGATGCCGACGAGCGCCAGCCCGATGTGCACCCAGAGCCACGCGCCGCTCAGGGTCGGACCGATCAAGGTGCGCGTCGGGGTCGACTGCAGGCTCAGGACCAGGGCTACGGGCAGGACGAACGCGCCCAGGACCGAGAGGCCATAGCGGCGCTCGATCCAGATCTCGAGAAGCACGACGACCCACGCGGCGACCGACACCGCCTCGGGCATGGTCGCCAAGGGCGGCCGAGCCAGGTGGATGGCCAGGGCCAGTAGAGCGACGGTGTGCAGCACCCAGGCCGCCAGGGTCGCCAGGGAGGCCAGGCGGTGAAGCACCTCTTCTCGCTGGACCAGGTACGCCAGAGCGAGACCCGTCGCGGCGACGTACCCGATGATCGCGACCGTCAGCAGGGTCTGGTGCATGGCTCTAAAAGATCAAGCGCAGCGAGAGTTTACCATATTCCCGATGCGAATTGACCTGTCCCTCCCGCGACCGACTGGTGGCGGACACGCCCGAGCGTGACCCTCAACTCGGATATCTCCCTGCGCATTCTAAGAATTGGACGCCGCAGGGTTTTTGTTGGTTCCGCAGGTCCCCCTGAAGCCACCTGCCTGGCGTCTAGCGCGGGTAGAGCACGCGAACCAGCACGAGTCCCTGAGCGGGGGCTGTCGGCCCGGCCCGCCGGCGATCTCGTGAGGCGAGGACGGCGCCGAGCCAGTCGGCGTCGTGGGCTCCTCGCCCGACATCGACCACGCTGCCGACGATGTTGCGCGCCATGTGGTGGAGGTAGCGATCCGCCGACAAGAGGATGGCGAGCCGCTCCTTGCGGCGGATCACGTGCAGCGCCCGCACGACGCAGACCGGATCCTTCTCCCGACCCGGCGCGGCGCAAAACGCGCCGAAGTCGTGCCGGCCGTGCAGCGCCACCAGCGCGCGCCGCATGGCATTCACGTCGAGCGCCTGGGGGATGTGCCAGGCATACCGCGCCAGTAGCGGGCTCGGGATCGGCGCGTTGTCGATCAGGAACGCGTAGCGCTTGCCGGTGGCCGCGCGCCGAGCGTCGAAGCCGGCCGGCGCCTCCCGAGCGTCGAGCACGCGAATGTCGCGCGGGAGATCGGCGTTGAGGGCGCCGCGAAGGCCCGCAGCGGCGATGCGCGCCGGTGTGGTCAGCGACGCGATTTGTCGCAGGGCGTGCACGCCGGCGTCGGTGCGGCTCGCGCCCGTCACGCGCGTCTCGGCGCCGAATCGGCGGCGCGCCTTCTCGACCAGAGTCCCCTGGATCGTGCGAGCGCCGCTCTGGACCTGCCAGCCGTGATAGTCCGTGCCGTCGTAAGACAGCACCAGACGGAAGGTCGAACGCGCCGAGGCTATCGCGGCGGCGGGTGGCGCCCGGGGCTGCGCGCCGGGACGAAGGTGAGCCAGACGACGGCGACGAGGAGAAACAGAATGATGTCGATCATGATCTCCCACGAGAACCCGGGCAACACCGTCGGCGCCACCTGGCGCTTGATCCAGGCCTGGCGCTCGAAGTCCTTGGGCTCGTAGAAGGCCGGATCATACCCGCGAACGGCGTCGACGAACCGCACGACCTGCGGCACCGCGACGTACGCGACCACCAGGATCGTGAAGAGCACCGCCAGGTGGAAGCGCTCGTAGCGGCGGAAGCGACGGCGAAGATCGCGCCGGAGGGACATTACCGCGGGCCGCGCCGGGCTCGCCCGACGGACGGTCCCCTAGGACTGGAGCAGCAGCTCGGCGATCTGGACCGCATTCGTGGCCGCGCCTTTGCGCAGTTGGTCGCCGACCACCCAGAAGCTCAGTCCGTTGGGGCTCGAAAGATCTTCGCGGATGCGGCCGACGAAGCAGTCGTCCTGTCCCTCGACCGCGATGGGCATCGGGTACCGGTGCTGCTCGGGGTCGTCCCAAAGCTTGAGTCCGGGGAAGCGCGAGAACAGATCGCGGGCGCGCCCGGCCGTGATCTTCACTTCGGTCTCGGCGGTGACCGAGATCGAGTGGGACGTGAACACCGGCACCCGCACCGTGGTCGGCGCGACCGGCAGCCCGGGTATCTCGAGGATCTTGCGCGTCTCGTTCACCAGCTTCATCTCCTCGGCGGTGTAGCCGTCGGGACCGAAGCGGTCGATCGCCGGGACGAGGTTGAAGGCGATCTGATGCGGGAAGTGCCGCGCGACCATGGCCTCGCCCCGCGCCCACGCGAGGGTCTGCTCGCGCAGCTCGGCGATGCCGTTGACCCCCGCGCCGGAGACCGCCTGGAAGCTCGTCGCGATCACGCGTGTGAGCCGTCCGGCGTCGTGCAGCGGCTTGAGCGGCATCACCGTCACGATCGTCGTGCAGTTCGGGCACGCCAGGATGCCGTGATGGTGACGCGCCGCGTGCGCGTTGATCTCGGGGACGACCAGCGGCACGTCCGGGTCCATCCGGAACGCGTTCGACTTGTCGATCACGGTCGCGCCGGCCTTGACGATCATCGGCGCGTACTCCTTCGACTGCGCCGAGCCGGCCGAGCAGAAGGCGATCTCCACGCCCTTGAACGCCGCCGGCTCGATCCGGCGGATCGTGATCGGCTCGCCGCGAAAGGTCACGGTCTTGCCGACCGAGCGCTCCGACGCGAACGCGCGGAGCTCGCGCACCGGGAACTTTCGCTCCTCGAGGATCCGCAGCGTGGTCTGCCCGGCCGCGCCGGTGGCGCCCACCACCGCGATCGAGAGTCCGGAAGCCATCAGTACTGCCGCTCCAGCTCGCGCACGATCAGGTCTCCCATCTCCCGGGTGCCGGTGGCCTTCGCCCCCCGCGCGACGATGTCGGCGGTGCGGTGCCCCTGCTCGAGCACTCGGAGCACCGCGTGCTCGACCCGGTCGGCGTCCTTCTCCATGTTCAGCGAGTACCGCAGCAGCATCGCCGCGGAGAGGATGGCCGCGATCGGGTTCGCGATGCCCTTGCCGGCGATGTCCGGCGCGGTGCCGTGGACGGGCTCGTAAAGCCCGACCGACCCACCGAGCGAGGCCGAGGGCAGCATGCCCATCGATCCGGCGAGAATCGCGGCCTCATCGGACAAAATATCACCGAAGGTGTTCTCGGTCACAATCGTGTCGAACTGCGTGGGCCGGTGCACCAGGGCCATCGCGCAGTTGTCGACCAGGACGTGGTCGAGCGTCACGTCCGGATACTCCTGCCCGACGCGCGTCACCACCTCGCGCCAGAGCTGCGAGACGACCAGGACGTTCACCTTGTCGACCGAGGTCAGGCGCTTGCGGCGCTTGCGGGCCACGTCGAATCCGACCCGGGCGATCCGCTCGACCTCGCGCGAGGTGTAGGCCATCGTGTTGATCGCGCGGGCCCCCCCGTCGGCGAAGCGCTCGACGCCGCGAGGTTCGCCGAAGTAGAGGCCGCCCGTCAGCTCGCGGATGACCATGAGATCCGTCCCCTCGACGATCTCACGCTTGAGCGGCGAAGCGTCGACGAGCATCGGAAAGCACTTGGCCGGTCGGAGGTTGGCGTAGAGGTCCAGCTCCTTGCGGATGGCCAGGAGGCCCCGCTCGGGTCGCTGCTCGTGTGGCACGTCGTCCCACTTCGGGCCGCCGACCGCGCCGAAGAGGATCGCGTGGGCCGCGCGGCACAGCTCAAGGGTCCCCGGGGCCAGCGGCTTGCCCGTCGCGTCGATGGCCGCGCCGCCCACCAGTCCGCGCTCGAACTCGAACGAGGCCCCCGTTCCTTTGCCCACGGCTTGGAGCACGCGGATGGCCTCGGGCGTCACCTCCGCGCCGATTCCGTCCCCCGGCAGGACCGCGATCCGATACGTCGCCATCACCTGGCCTCCACGATGTTAAGGCGCGCCTTAGGGGCCGACTTCCTTCATTCGCTGGGACGACGGCTGAGCGATCCGGTTCAGGGCGCTGAGGTACGCGCGGGCGCTCGCCTCGATGACGTCCGTCGAGGAGCCCTTGCCCGACACGAACGTGCCGTCGAAGTCGATCTTCATCGAGACCTCGCCGATCGCGTCCTTGCCCGACGTGGCGGAGCGCAGCGAATAGTCCTGGAGCCGGCCCTTGAGGCCCGTGATGGCGTCGATGGCCGCCAGGACCGCGTCGACCGGCCCGTCGCCCACGCCCGAGTCCTGGAACGTCTGCCCTTCCTTCTTCAGGCGTACGGTCGCCGACGGCACGACCCCGGTGCCGCTGATGACGTGGAGATAGTCGAGCTCGTAGAGCGGCGCCACGCCCTGGGTGGCCTCGTCGGTGACGATCGCCATCAGGTCCTCGTCGTAGACCTCCTTCTTGCGATCGGCGAGGTCCTTGAACGCCTTGAAGGCCCGATCGAGCTCGGAGCCGGCCAGCGAGAAGCCGAGCTCCTTGAGCCGCGACGCGAGCGCGGCCCGCCCGGAGTGCTTGCCGAGGACGAGCTTGTTCGACGGACGCCCGATGTCCTCCGGGCGCATGATCTCGTAGGTCAGCTTCTCCTTGAGGACCCCGTCCTGATGGATGCCCGCCTCGTGGGCGAACGCGTTCTCGCCGACGATGGCTTTGTTCGGCTGCACGTGGATGCCCGTGATGTGGGAGAGCAGCCGAGAGGACTTGAAGATCTCCTCGGTCCGGACGCGCGTCTCGATCCCGAAGAAGTCCTTCCGCGTCCGGAGCGCCATCACGATCTCCTCGAGCGACGCGTTACCCGCGCGCTCGCCGATCCCGTTGATGGTGCACTCCACCTGCCGGGCCCCGTGCATGAGCGCGGTCAGCGAGTTCGCCACCGCCTGACCGAGGTCGTTGTGGCAGTGGACGGAGACCACGACCTTGTCGATCCCCTGGACTTTCTCGCGGATCCGGGCGATGCGCTCGCCCCACTCGCGCGGGATCGCGTAGCCGACGGTGTCGGGGATGTTGATCGTCCGCGCGCCGGCCTCGATCACCGCCGACAGGACGTCGCACATGTAGTCGAAGTCGGAGCGCGACGCGTCCTCCGGCGAGAACTCCACGTCCTCGCAGTACGCGCGTGCGTGACGGACCGCGTCGACCGAGGCCTTGAGCACCTCGGCCCGCGACTTGCGCAACTTGTACTTCAGGTGGATGTCGGAGGTCGCGACGAACGTGTGGATGCGCGGCTTGCGCGCGTACTTCACCGCCTCCCAGCAGCGGTCGATGTCGACCAGGCCGACGCGCGAGAGGCCGCAGATCGACGGCGCGTTGTCCAGGGTGCCGACCTGCTTGGCCACCTCGCGGGTCGCCGCGAAGTCCTCGTCGGAGGAGATCGGGAAGCCGGCCTCGATGACGTCCACTTGCAGACGGGCCAGCTGCCGGGCCATCTCGAGCTTTTCCATCGTGTTCATGGAGAAGCCGGGCGCCTGCTCGCCGTCCCGCAATGTCGTGTCGAAGATGATGACGCGGTCCATACGTCCTCCTAAGGCGATTGCTTGCTGGCCAGCTCGGTCGGCGCCAGGAGCGAACGCCCGACAATCAGGCGCCGCACCGGTCCGGAAAGCGCGTAGCCGGTGAAGAGCACGAAGAGAAACAGGTCGTGCTTGGTGGCCACGATCATGATCGCGAGAACGACCACCAGGAGCGTCTGCAGCGGCCGACGCCGCACGAAGTCGACTTCCTTGAAGCTCCAGTAGCGGAACGTGGAGACCATCAACAGGGCCAGGACGCCGGCCGCGACCGCGAGCGCGATCTGAACCCAGCGCTCCGAGGGCTCGTCGCCGAGCAGCACGATACTCCCGGCGATCACCCCGGCGGCCGCGGGCGTGCTGAGCCCGATGAAGAAGCGCCGATCGACCGTGCCGGTCTGCACGTTGAAACGCGCGAGCCGCAGCGCGCCGCAGATCACGAACAGAAAGGCGCCGAACCACGCCGGGCGGCCCAGATCCTTGAGGGCGAAGGAGTACACGAGAAAGGCCGGCGCCACGCAGAAGGAGACCACGTCCGCCAGCGAGTCGAACTCCACCCCGAACTGGGTGGTGGCCTTCATCAGGCGCGCGACCCGGCCGTCGAGCAGATCCATGACCATCGCGACGAAGATCGCCAGCGCCGCGTCGGAGAAACGCCCCTCGACCGTGAGCAGGAGCGCGAAGAAGCCGCAGAAGAGGTTGCCGGTGGTGAGGAGGCTCGGCAGGAGGACGATGCCGCGGCCGCGCTTCTCGCGAAGCTCGTGCCAGCGCCGGCGCCGCGATCCCTTGTGGCGCCGGATCATACTCGGTGTCCTACACCGACGCTCACGCGAGCGCTCCGAGGACGGTCATGCCGCCCACGACCCGATCGCCCGCCCGCACGCTCACCTGGGCACCGCGCGGCATCAGGCAGTCGGTGCGCGAGCCGAAGCGAATCATTCCGAAGCGCTCGCCGGCCGCCAGCTTGTCGCCCGGCCCCACGCGGCAGACGATGCGCCGGGCGACGGCACCGGCGATCTGCACCACCGTGACGCGGGCGTCCTCGCCCTGGAGATGGACGACGCAGCGCTCGTTCACGCGCCCGGCCTCCGGCTGATAGGCGGCGACGAAGCGGCCGCGCGAGTACGTGACGCCGACGACCAGGCCCGCGATGGGCGAGCGGTTGATGTGGACGTCGAGCGGCGACAGGAAAATCGCGACGCGGACGGACGGGCCGACGAATGGATCGTCGAGCTCGTCGACCGAGATCACGCGGCCGTCGGCCGGCGACAGCACCGCGCCGGGAACGGCCGGCGTCTCCCGCGCCGGGTCGCGGAAGAAGCCGAGGGAGGCCAGCGCCGCCGCCGCGAACGGCATCGCGAGCCCGCGCCGACCGATCACCGCGAGGCCGGCGGCGATCGCCCCCGGAATCGCGATGAACGGCCAGCCCTCGCGCGCGACGGGAAGCTTCGACATCACCCCATCCGTGGCGGCGCGATCCACGCCATCATCGACCGGAGGCGCTTGCCGACCTCCTCGATCGGATGCTCGGCGTCGCGCCGCCGCATCGCCAGGAACCCGGCGCGATTGGCCTGGTTCTCCAGCACCCACTCGCGGGCGAACTGGCCGGACTGGATCTCGCCGAGGATCTTCTTCATCTCGGCCTTCGTCGCGTCGCTGACGACGCGCGGGCCGCGCGTGTAGTCGCCGTACTCGGCGGTGTCCGACACCGAGTAGCGCATGTACGCGAGCCCACCCTGATAGAAGAGGTCGACGATCAGCTTCATCTCGTGCATGCACTCGAAGTAGGCGACCTCCGGCTGGTACCCCGCCTCGACCAAGGTCTCGTAGGCGGCCTTGATCAGGTGCGAGATGCCACCGCACAGGGTCGTCTGCTCCCCGAACAGGTCGGTCTCCGTCTCTTCCTTGAAGGTCGTCTCGATCACGCCCGCCCGCGTGCAGCCCACGCCCTTGCCGTACGCGAGCCCGAGGTCGCGCGCCCGGCCGGAGACGTCCTGATACACGGCGAGCAACGCCGGGACGCCGGGGCCCTGCGTAAACAGATCGCGCATGACGTGTCCCGGGGCCTTCGGCGCGATCATGGTGACGTCGACCTCAGGTGGCGGCACGACCTGGTTGAAGTGGATGTTGAAGCCGTGCGCGAACATGAGCATCTTGCCCTTGCCGAGGCCGCCCTTGATCTCGGTCTCGAACACGTGTCGCTGGCTCTGGTCGGGCAGGAGGATCATGATCACGTCGGCCATCTGCGCGGCCTCGTTCACGGTCGCGACGCGGAGCCCTTCCTTCTCGGCCTTGGCCCAGCTCTTCGAGCCCTTGTAGAGCCCGACCACCACGTCCTGACCCGAGTCCTTGAGGTTCAGCGCGTGGGCGTGGCCCTGGCTGCCGTAGCCGATGATCGCGATCTTCCGCCCCTTGAGCAGGCCGAGATCGGCGTCCTGGTCGTAGTAGATCTTCGCGGGCATCTCGTGTCCTTTCTTCCGTGAGTGGTGGCGCGCGCTGCAGGCCGTCGGGGCTCCCCCGCCGGCCGAGGCGCGCCTGCATTCTAATCGGCGAAGCCGACCACCTTGGGGTCGTCCGTCACGCGCTGCTTCCGCGGCGGCTCGACGCGACGCATCCGCGTCTTGGCGCCGCGCGCGATGGCGACCTTGCCCGTGCGGACCAGTTCCTGGATCCCGATCGGCCGCAACAGCTCGATCAGCGCCTCGAGCTTGCCCTCGTCGCCGGTGGCCTCCAGGACGAACGAGACCGGCGTCACGTCGACCACCCGCGCCCGGAAGATCTCGGCGGTCCGGAGGATCTCGGCCCGATTCGACGGCTCGGCGTTCACCCGGATGAGGACCAGCTCGCGCTCGACGTGGCCCTCGTCGGTCAGGTCGGTCACCTTGATGACGTCGATGAGCTTGTGCAGCTGCTTGGTCACCTGCTCGATGACGAACTCGTCGCCGCGCACCACGAGCGTCATCCGCGACACCGACGCGTCGAGCGTTTCGCCGACCGACAGACTCTCGATGTTGTAGCCGCGCGCCGAGAACAGCCCCGCGACGCGCGAGAGCACGCCGAACTTGTTCTCGACCATGACCGAGATCGTGTGCTTGCGGGGCTCGCTGCCGTTTTGCATCAGAACCCCGTCTGCGACTTGGCGGCCTTGTCCCGCACCTCGCGGGTGGGCGGCGCCAGGATCATGTCGGTGTTGGCCCCGCCGGCCGGCACCATCGGGAACACGCACTCGTCCTTGTCGACGCACACGTCGAGGATGACCGGCGCGGGCGTCGCGATCATCTTCTCGATGGCCGGCACGAGCTCGCTCGGCTTCGTCACGCGCAGCCCCACGCAGCCGTACGCCTCGGCCAGCCGCACCCAGTCCGGGATCTGCGGCAGGTCGATCGCGGAGTAACGCTCCTTGTAGATGATCCGCTGCCACTGCCGGACCATCCCGTGGCCACCGTTGTTGATGATCACGGTCTTGACCGGCAGCCCCTCGGTGAAGCAGGTGGCGAGCTCCTGGCTGTTCATCTGGAACGACCCGTCGCCGTCGATGTTGATCACGAGCTTGCCCGGGTTGGCCGCCTGGACGCCCATCGCGGTCGGCAGCCCGTAGCCCATCGTGCCGAGGCCGCCGGACGTGCACCACATGCGCGGATGCTTGAACTTGTAGTACTGCGCCGTCCACATCTGGTGCTGGCCGACGCCGGTGACGATGAAGGCCTCGCCGTTCGTCGCGTTGGAGATCTCCTGGACGACGTATTGCGGCTTGACCACGTCGTCGCTCCACTCGTAGCTGAACGGGACGTCGTGCTTCCACTGCGCGACCTGGGCCGCCCACTGGCGGCGCCCCTCGCGCACCGCCGCCGGCGGCTCGTCCTTCAGCTCCTCGCGGAGGGCTTCCACCAGCTTGACGAGCACTCGGCGGCAGTCGCCGACGATCGGCACGCCCACCTTGATGTTCTTCGAGATCGAGGACGGATCGATGTCGATGTGGACGATCTCCGCGTTCGGGGCGAACGCGTCGACCCTGCCGGTGACCCGATCGTCGAACCGCGCGCCGACGGCGACGAGCACGTCCGAATGGTGCACCGCCATGTTGGCGTAGTAGCTCCCGTGCATGCCGAGCATGTCGAGCGAGAGCGGGTGTTCCATCGGGAACGAGCCCAATCCCATCAGGGTCTGGGTGAGCGGGATCTGCCCGAGCTCGGCCAGCTCCCGGAGCTCGGCGCTCGCGTTGGCCGAGATCACGCCACCGCCGACGTAGAGCACCGGCTTCTTCGCCCGCGCCAGGAGCTTGGCGGCCCGCTTGATCTGGCCGGGATGGCCGTCGTAGTTCGGGTTGTACGAGCGCATCTGGACGTGCTCGGGCCAGATGAGGTCCCATTCCTTGACCAGAATGTCCTTCGGCAGGTCCACGTGAACCGGCCCCGGGCGCCCGGTCGACGCGATGTGGAACGCCTCGCGGATGATCGGACCCAGATCGTTGCCGTCCTTGACCAGGAAGTTGTGCTTCGTGCACGGGCGCGTGATCCCGACGTTGTCCGCCTCCTGGAACGCGTCGTTGCCGATGAGGTGCGTGGGCACCTGTCCGGTGAAGGCGACGATCGGGATCGAGTCCATCATCGCGTCCTGCAGCGCCGTCACCAGATTCGTCGCGGCAGGGCCCGAGGTCACGAGGCAGACGCCGACCCGGCCCGAGGTGCGCGCGTACCCCTCCGCCGCGTGTCCGGCGGCGGCTTCCTGACGTACGAGGATGTGGCGCAGGCCCTCGAAGTCGTACAGGGCGTCGTAGATGGGGAGTACCGCGCCGCCGGGCAGACCGAAGATGAGGTCGACTCCCTGGCGCTTCAGGCACTCCAGAACGATGCGAGCCCCGGGCATTTTCACTTCGCGTTCCTCCTAGACCTCGTCGAAGCTAGACACGGTAGTCCCCGCTGCCGCCGACCTGCCGCTCCTTGATGCGTGCCTGGGCCGCCGCGAGGCGCGCGCCCGGAATGAGATAGGGCGAGCACGACACGTAGGTCATCTTCACGCGGTGACAGAACTCGACCGACGACGCCTCGCCGCCGTGCTCGCCGCAGATCCCGATCTTCAGATTGGGCCGGCGACTGCGTCCCCGCTCGATGCCGATCTTGATCATCTCGCCCACACCCTCCTGGTCGAGGACCGAGAAGGGATCGTGCGGGACCAGGCCCATGTCCAGGTACTTCGGCAAGAACTTCGCGACGTCGTCCCGGCTGTAGCCGTAGGTGAGCTGGGTCAGGTCGTTGGTCCCGAACGAGAAGAACTCGGCGAACTCGGCGATCTGCGCGGCGATCAGCGCCGCCCGCGGCACCTCGATCATCGTCCCGATCAGGTATTTCACCGGAACGCCGGTCTCGGCGATGACGCCGTCGGCGACGCGCTTGGTCTGCTGGAAAGTTTCCTTCATCTCGCCGACGGTCCCGGTGAGCGGGATCATGATCTCGGGCTCGACGTGAACGCCCTGCTCGGCGACCGTGCAGGCGGCTTCCATGATGGCGCGCACCTGCATGCCGTAGATCTCCGGATGCGTGATGCCGAGCCGGCAACCGCGGTGGCCGAGCATCGGGTTGGCTTCCCGCAGCTTCTCGACGTTGGCGATGATCGCCTCGAGGCGGGCCTGCTCCTCGGGATTGATCCCGAGCGCTTCCAGTCGGCTCCGCGTCTCGATGAGCTCCTTGTACTCCTTGTGGTTCGGCAGGAACTCGTGCAGTGGCGGATCGAGCAGTCGGACCGTCACCGGCAGCCCGTCCATCGCGCGAAAGATCCCGACGAAGTCGTCGCGCTGGAACGGCCGGAGCTTTTCGAGCGCGATGCGGCGCGTCGCCTGGTCGGCCGCCATGATCATCTCGCGGACGATCGGAATTCGATCGGGCGCGAAGAACATGTGCTCGGTGCGGACCAGGCCGATGCCTTCGGCGCCGAACTCGCGGGCGCGCTGGGCGTCGAGCGGGGTATCGGCGTTAGCCCGCACGCCGAGCCCTTCCGTCCGGTAGCGATCCGCCCAGGCCAGGAGCTCCTGGACCTCGTCACCGAGCTCGCCTTCGACGGTCTTGATGCTGTCGAGAAGGACCTCGCCGGTTCCGCCATCGACGGAGATCCAGTCACCCTCCCGGACAATGCGACCACCCACTTCGAAGATACGGCGGTGCTCGTCCACGGCGATTTCCGAAGCGCCGACCACGCAGGCCTTGCCCATTCCGACTGCGACAACGGCCGCGTGCGACGT
>Ga0137407_10000924_pt1 | contig 19310 bp, 17 predicted proteins | sample CZOMad2_2_16fung_FD_108410 | JGI IMG/M metagenome (GOLD analysis project Ga0137407, IMG submission 108410) | Vadose zone soil fungal communities from Angelo Coast Range Reserve, California, USA - CZOMad2_2_16fungal (Illumina Assembly) | ecosystem: Environmental > Terrestrial > Soil > Vadose... | reverse complement strand
GGAGGCCGAATCTCCCGACAACTTCCTGCGTAACGCCGCGCTGCGTTCTCTCGGCTTTCTGGCAGACAAGAAAGCGGTTCCTATGCTTCGCGAATGGTCCGTTCCCGGGAAGCCCATGGACTCTCGAGGCGCCGCCATCGCCAGCCTAGGCCGCCTGGACAAAGACAACAAGGAACTTACTCAGCAAATCGCTTCCTATCTTAAGGAACCATATTTCTCGGCGCGGTGGGCGGCCATCGGAGCGCTAGGCAATCGCGGCGACGCCAGCGCGATCCCCGCACTCGAAGCCTTGCTCAAGAGCGACGACCTGAGTATTGAGATGGTCCCAGAGATCAAAGAGCAGATCGAAAAGCTGGAGAAACCGCAGGGAACCAAGAGTAAGGAACACGACGGCAGCGAACCAGACGACGAAGATAGCGACAAAGCGGATGGCGCGGCAGCGGCAACCTCGGTTTCACAACGCCTGGAGCAACTCGAACGCCTGGTTCTGGAAATGAGCGACCGGCTAAAATCCATCGAATCCCGTCTTCCGGCTCCACAAAAGAAGTAAATCCGCGCTTCGTGGAAGACGTCGGGTCAAGGCTCCGCGATGAAGACCCGGAGGTCCCGCAGATTATTACCGGTCGGCCCGATAACCATGGCATCATCCAGCCGCAGGAAAAAGTTGTATGCATCACTTCTTCGGAATACTTCCACCGGATTCATTCCCATTGCCAGAGCTCGATTCCACGTTTCTCCATCTGCTACGGCTCCCGCGGCCGGACTATTTCCATCAATCCCATCCGTGCCCGCGCTCAACACCGCCACGCGCCGTCCGGCAATTTTCTCCACGCAAGCCAGCACAAATGCCGAGTTTCTTCCGCCAATTCCATCGCCCGTCACTGGCGAACTCACTTCACCGTCCGCAATCAATGCCACTCGCCGCCCTGGATGAGTTTGCCGCAATTCCTCGAGCTGTCCGAGCAAAAACGACGCCGCTTTCTCCACCGGCCAATCGTCGGTCGTGTTATCGCAGCAGGTTATGCATCCCTTCGCCTCAGCCGCGTGGTGTGCCGGATGAAACAAGTCGTCCATCCCCAGCAGCAGTGAGAAATGTGCGTTCCAAAATGCGGGGTCGCCCGTTTTAGGTGTCTCGATCATTCGTTCTTCATCGATCCACCGGCATACCGTCGCAGGCAGCCGTGCCCGCAACCCGTATTCCTTCAAAACCTGGTAGGCATCCGCCACCGTCGTCGGATCGGGAAGTGTTGGGCCAGAGGCTAACGCCGCTTCCTGTGTCGCCGGGACGTCACTTACCGCCAGTGTGATCTTCGTTGCGGCCCCGGCCGCCTCGGCCAATCTTCCTCCCTTCACTGCGGATAAATGCCGGCGTACCTTTCCAATCTCGCCGATCGGCGCTCCACAGGTGACCAGCGTCGAGTAAAGTTGCTGCACGTCTTCGAGCGTCTGATTCGAATCGAGCGGCAATTCCACGAGCGCCGACCCGCCTCCCGACAACAAGAAAAATACCAGCGTCCGCTGGCCGCAAGTCTTCAGCAACGCGAGAATCGCCTCCGCAGCCTTCCAGCTTTCCAAGTTGGGAATCGGGTGTCCACCAACGAAGTACTCGATGCCGTTCACAACATTTGCGGGCGGTGTTGGTGCCGATACCACGCCCTCGCACTCGAGATTCGTTGGAATTGCCGGCACGAGGCCTTCGACCATCGCGTGCGCCGCTTTTCCAATGGCGATCACACACACGCGTTCGAACGCGCGTAGATCCACGACGATCTCGTCGCCGCAGTGCAACACCCATCCATCCCGCCAGAGCTTTCGTTGCATCGCGACAGGAATATCAATGGCAGCTAATGTTTCCAGGAAAATTTGGCGGGCGAGTTGTTTCAAGTCCGCCATTGAAGGTTACCGGCCTGACCTCAACGCGCTTTGAACGCTTCCGGATTTAGCATATTCGGCGGTTTCTGCCCCTTGAACAGCGCCACCACATTTTCCGCGGCGATGCTCGCCATTTTCGTGCGGGTCTCCAGCGACGCCGACGCGATATGCGGCGCCAATACCACATTCGACCGCTTTAACCCCGGATGGATGAACGGTTCATTCTCGTACACATCCAGCGCCGCGCCAGCCAGTTTCCCGCTTTCCAGAGCGTGCACCAGCGCCGCCTCATCCACCACCGGGCCGCGGGACGTATTGATCAAAAATGCCGTTGGCTTCATCCTGGAAAACTTCGCCCCGTCAAACAGCCCCCGCGTGTCCGGCAGCAGCGGCACGTGTACGCTGACGAAGTCTGCTTCGCCCAACAAGGTGTTGAAATCGCGATACTCCGCGTGGAGTTCCTTCTCGACGTCCAGCGGAGCGCGAATCGCGTCGCTATAAATCACTTTCATCTGGAAACCCGACGCCCGCCGCGCCACCGCGCGACCAATGCGCCCGAATCCGACCAGTCCCAGCGTCTTCCCCCACACGTCGGTCCCCACAAGTTGGTCGAGATCCCAGCCGTTCCAATTGCCGGATCGCGCCAACTGCTCTCCTTCTCCGATCCGCCGCGCGACGGCCATCAACAAAGTCCATGCAAAATCCGCTGTCGTCTCGTCCAACACTCCCGGTGTATTAGTAGCCACCACACCCCGCTTCGTGCATGCAGGCACATCGATATTGTCGAAGCCCACCGCCACGTTCGCCGCGATGCGCAACTTCGGCGCCGCCCGCAACAACTCTTCACTCACCTTCTCGGTCAGCAGGCAGACCAGTCCTTCCTTATCTTTCAGCCGATGAAACAGCTCCTCCTTAGAGATACGCTCCGGCTTCGTCCAATAATCCATTTCACAGCCGGCGCCTAAAATCTGTTGCGCCGCAGGGAACAACGGTCGTGTCGCCAGTACTCGCGGCTTCGGCATCAGGTGCCCTCCCCACAAAACGTTACACTAGCACAGGTTTCGCGGTGCCATCCCAGCACCGTTGCGCCTGCATGGCCACGCTCCTATAGTGAACGTAGCGCCGCCTATGCTTCGATGCCTATGATGCAGAATCTGATCCGCGAAATCGAACAACTTCTCGGCCCATCCGCGGTCCTGCATCGCGCGGAAGATCTGCTGCTGTACGACTATGACGGCTCGCCGGAAAAGGGTCGACCTGACGCCGTCGTCTTTCCGTCCACAACGGAGGAAGTCTCTCGAATCGTCAAGCTCGCCGCGCAATACAACGTCCCCATCGTCGGCCGAGGTGCCGGCACTGGCCTCTCCGGCGGGGCGCTCGCGCGCAGCGGCGGCTTGATGATCGCGTTCACCCGCATGAATCGTATTCTCGACGTGGACATCCAAAATCAACGCGCCGTCGTACAACCCGGAGTCGTCAATCTCGACCTCACTCGCGCTGTCGAGCACGCCGGCCTCTATTTCGCGCCGGATCCCTCCAGCCAGAAATCCTGCACCATCGGCGGCAACGTCGCCGAAAATGCCGGAGGTCCCCACACCCTCGCTTACGGCGTAACCACGAATCACGTTACTGCGCTAAAACTGGTGCTGCCCGACGGTGAAATCGTTAGCGTTGGCAGCACGTTAGGCGACGCCTCCATCTACGATCTCTGCGGCCTGCTCGTTGGTTCCGAAGGCACCCTCGCCTTGATTACCGAAGTCACCGTAAAGCTCTCCCGCAAACCCGAAGCCGTCAAAACGCTCCTGGCGATCTTCGAGACCATCGACGATGCTTCGGAAACCGTCTCCGACATCACCGCCCGCGGTATCACTCCCGCGGCTTGCGAAATGCTGGACGGCTTGACCCTTCGCACCGTCGAAGACTACATCCACGCTGGCTTCCCACTCGACAGTGGCGCCGTCCTGCTCCTCGAAGTCGAAGGCCTGACGGAAGCCGTCACATCACAAGCCGCATCCATCGACGACGTCTGCCGCGCTCACCACGCCCGCGAAGTCCGCATTGCCCGCGACGATAAAGAGCGCGACCTGCTCTGGAAGGGCCGCAAGAATTCGTTTGGCGCGCTCGGCCGCATTGCGGCAGGCATCTACGTCCTCGACGGCGTCATCCCCCGCTCCAAGCTCCCGCAAACCCTCCGCCGCATCCAGGAAATCGGCGATCACTATGGCTTCCGCATCGGCAACATCTTCCACGCCGGCGACGGCAATCTTCATCCCATCGTTCTATACGACCCACGCGACGCCGAACAATTCGAACGTGCTCTGAAAGCTTCCGCCGATATCATTCGCTACTGTGTGGAAATCGGCGGAAGCCTTTCCGGTGAACACGGCATCGGCACGGAGAAGAGTGAACTCATGTCTTTGCTTTTCTCCGACGCCGATTTTGCCCTGATGAGGCGCGTCCACGACTCATTCAATCCCCAATGCTCGCTTAATCCCGGCAAAGTCTTCCCCTTAAGCAAGGGCTGCGGCGAGACCCGCATCCGCCAGCACGCAGCCGCACGCTCAGGGCCGGGCGCATGACTGCGACGACATCGAGTATCGCCGCTCGCCTGGAATCACTTATTGGCGCTCCACACAACTTTCCGGATTCCTTCGATCCAGAGTCCTACGCCATCGACGGTGCTGTGCCCTCGGCGGTCGCCAAGCCCACCTCCGCAGCAGAAGCCGCCGAAATCATTCGCTTCGCCGCAAAAGAGAAGCTTACCGTAATCCCGACAGGCGCCCATACCAAGCTGTCCATCGGCGCGCGCCCATCTCGTTACGACATCGCGCTGGACATGTGCGCCCTCCATCAAATCGCCCACTACGATCCCGCCGACCTCACCGTCAGCGTGGACGCCGGCATGACCATCCCCGCGTTAAACGCTACGCTCCTCGAACACGGCCAATTCTTGCCTCTCCTGGTTCCGTACTATTCCCAATCGACGGTCGGCGGCACCGTCGCCTCCGGCATCGACTCCCCGCTCCGCAACGCCTACGGCACGGCTCGCGACTTCCTCCTCGGCGCGGAATTCATCGACGGCACCGGCGCGCTGGTAAAAAGCGGTGGCCGCGTCGTGAAAAACGTCTCCGGCTACGACCTGCACAAACTGCTCATCGGCTCCCTGGGTACACTCGCGATAATCACGCGCCTCAACTTCCGCACCTTTCCAGTTCCGATCACGCCCCGCGGATTCCTCGCCTGCTTTCGCACGCACGAAGCCGCGCTACACGCTCGCCGCAAAATTGCAGAGTCTCCACTGACCCCGCTCACCCTCGATGTCATCAATCCTGGTGCCGCCAAGATTTTCGCCGAGCGCACTCCCAGCGCACCCGAGCCCGGGATTTTTTCCGGCGTATCTCGCACCACCACCGTTTCGGCGTTACCTTTACCCGGCGAATGGTTCCACCCGAACGATTGGCAACTCTGCGCAGGTTTTGCGGGAGTCCCCGAAGTTTTAGATCGCTACGCCCACGATCTTACTGACATTGCGGAACATTGCGGAGCGGCCTCCATTTCGATCCTCGACGACGGCACCCGTCCATCGGTCTGGGGCCGACTTCGCGAAGCCCTCGCTCTCTTTCGCGAATCTTCACCCGCACCCGCAATCTTTCAACTCAGCGTCTTGCCCGCGCACCAAGCCCAAGCAATCACTATCCTCGAGTCCGTCGCCAACGCCGCGAACTTACCGTTGGCCATCGTCGCTAGAGCATCCGGCACACTCACCATCGCCCTGCTTCCCGAAGGCGCACCAGAGCACTCCGCCGAGGCCGTTTCCTTGCTAACGCAAGAAATCGTCTCCCTGAGCCGCAGCCATGACGGCCGCGCCTCTCTCCTCTTCGCCCCGCCGGCAATAAAGCCCCGCCTCCAATCCACGCTCAACTCCCATCCCCGTTCCGACCTAACCCTGATGTGTCGCCTCAAATCCGCCTTCGACCCTCAAAACGTCTTCGCCCCTGATCGCCTGTTCCCGAATCCGCTCTAGGGGCCGCTGTCACTGAGCTTCGAAGACAAGTGGGCTAATTTCAGATGCACACAAACGCGCGTCGATCAGGGCGGCGAGGCAGAACGCCGCCCCGATTCTGTCCCCAGGTGGGAACCCTATCTAAGGACCATTCCTTCCCACATCCGCTACAATTCAGGCACAATCGTGACAATACAGCGCGGCCCTACCAAGACGTGGACAACCGCCGGCAGTTTATGATCTGCAGTTTTTAGCGCGGGAGTCTTACATTCGTCCCTGGACTCGAAAAGAGCCATGATTCTTCGGCTAGGCTACGACATTCAGTTCGATCTCGCTGCTCCGGTAGCGATGGTTGCGTTGCTCAACGTCCATCCGTCCCGCGTGGCTGATCTGCTCGAGCCCGACGAATTGCTCGTGGAGCCCGCCGTACAAATCGACAGCTTCATCGATAGCTTCGGAAACCGCTGCACCAGGTTCCTCGCGCAGCCCGGCACTCTGCGCCTCAGCAACTCAACACTGATTTCCGACTCCGGCCTCCCCGACGAGATCAATCCGGACGCGCGCGAGATCCCCGTGCAGGACCTGCCGCACGACGTGGTGCGCTACCTCTACAACAGCCGCTATTGCGAAGTCGATCGCTTCTCCATAATCGCCTTGGAACTCTTTGGCGCAGTCACTCCAGGATGGTCCCGCGTCCAGGCCATTTGCGATTGGATTCACAGCAGGGTCAGCTTCGGCTATCAATACGCCCGTCCAACCAAAACCGCCTTGGACGTCTACACCGAACGCTTCGGTGTCTGCCGCGACTTCCAGCATCTCGCCGTTACCATGTGCCGCGCTCTGAATATCCCCGCGCGTTACGTCACCGGATACCTCGGCGACATCGGCATCCCACCCACCGGAGTCATGGATTTCAGCGCCTGGTTTGAGGTCTATCTCGAAAATCGCTGGTGGGCTTTCGATGCCCGCAACAATCAACCCCGCATAGGCCGCGTCCTGATCGCCGCAGGCCGCGACGCCTCCGACGTAGCCATCACCACATCCTTCGGCATGGCCAACCTGACCCACTTCACTGTAGTCACCGACGAAGTGCTGCAAGCCCAAGCTCAATCCATCAATCCCTTGTAGGGGCGCAGCACCGGCCCCAGCCCGGCAACCAAGCGACACGCTGACGCGAATTCGTTTTTTTCTCATACTCCCGCCAACAACGAAGCCGTCGCCGCCGACAATCGAAATCTCGCAGGTCCGACGCCCCGAACCTCCGTTCGAATCGTGAACAATCCCCCCGCGAGTTCCTCATCCTCGGCGCCCAACGACGCTGTAGTGACGTACAATGTCCGCAGATCCTCCCCGCCAAAGCTGCAATTCGTAATGTTCGACACCGGCATTCGAATCTCCTCCGCGATCTTGCCCGCGGCCGAGATCCTAAGAATGCATCCCCCGGCGTACCGGCAATTCCAAAGGCACCCGTCTTCATCCATCGCCGAACCGTCTGGCACTCCGGCCCCACCGTTCGCGATAAACAACCTCCGATTTCGAATCGAAGACGTTGCAGCATCATAGTCATACGCGTAAATAATGTTTCGGACCGAGCAACCACAATAAAAGATCGACTGATCCGGACTCCATACCAACGTATTGGTTATCCCAAAGCCACTGTCCGCAACGCTCACCTCTCCGTCCGGCGTCACTCGATACAACGAACCCGTGAACCCCTCAACCTTAAGATCACGACCGTCCGCTCCCACGTTATTACGCATACTTCCAACCCAGAAAACACCCTTAGGGTCGCTACCTCCGTCGTTCAATCGGTTATACGGCCAATCGCGTTCCGGCTGCGCAAAAGCTACTCGTCGGTCGTCCACCGGCGACCACAAAATCAAGCGCGCCCCCACCGCCACCAGCAACCATTCCGCATCGCTCGTCAAGGACAGCGTGCAAACCGGCGCGTCGAACCGCCAACTCTTCAACTCTCGCGTTTCGTGGCAATAGCGATTGATTTTGAATCCATTAATGTCCGTCCAATAGACACACCCTTGCCCCGGATGCCACAAAGGACTCTCCCCAACAAGATCTTTCCCCCGCACAAGACATTCGATATTCATTCAAACTTGGCCAAGCCAATCATCCGCGCGCACATCCTAGCGAAACTCTCGCAGTCCTTCAAACCGGTCACCGGCACCGCCATGGTAGCGCCGGTTTACCCTGAGTCCCGAAGGGCTTCCAGCCGGCTCTTGCACACCTAGAAACCCCAAGGTCTCACCCCGCACTCGCCGTCTCTACCGAACTCGCTGTTGGGAGGAACTTCTTTCCAGCAATCTCGTACCTATAGCCAGCACAAGTCCAATGGCGTCGCGTCGAGCGGCCCAACGACTCAGCCCGGAGGCAATCCGTGAGGGAATTTCGCAATCAACTCAAACAGGTCTTCCGCAGGCTAGGCCGCGCTCCGATGTTCACCGCCATCACCCTCATCACGCTAGCGGCCGGCGTTGGCGCAAACACCGTCGTTTTCAGCGTACTGGAGGGCGTCCTGCTTAAGCCTCTGCCCTACCCCCACGCCGACGAACTCGTCGGCATCTGGCAGACCGCCCCAGGCCTCAACATCCAGGACCTCAATATCGCCCCGTCCACCTATTTCATCTTCCGCGAGCAAAATCAATCCTTCGTCGATCTTGGCGCCTACCAGTACGACTCCGTCAGCATTACCGGCGTCGCCGAGCCCGAACAAGTCTCCGCTCTGCGCGTCACCGACGGCACCCTCCCCCTCCTAGGCGTCCAACCCGTCCTCGGCCGCACCTTCAGCCGCCAGGACGACTCCGCAGGCGCCGCCCCCACCGCATTGCTCTCCTATGGATATTGGCGTCGCAAATTCGGCAGCGATCCCTCGATCATCGGCCGCACCATCATCGCCGACGGCAAGTCCCGGCAAATCATCGGCGTGCTTCCCCAAAAGTTTCATTTCCTCGATCGCGACGATGCCGCGATCATTACCCCCATGCAGTGGGACCGCAACAACCTCAAATTGGGAAATTACAGCTACGAAGGTCTTGCCAGACTTAAACCCGGCGCTACCCTCCAACAGGCCAACAACGACATTGCGCGCATGCAACCCATCGTGATGAGTAGCTTCCCCGCCCCAGAAGGTTTCAGCCTGAAAATTTTCCAGGACGCGAAAATCGGTCCGAACGTCCGCCCGCTCAAGCAAGACGTCGTCGGTGACGTAGGAAAATCGTTGTGGGTGCTGATGGCCTCCATCGGCATGGTGCTCTTGATCGCCTGCGCCAACGTAGCCAACCTGCTCTTGGTTCGCGTCGACGGCCGTCGTCAGGAACTCGCCGTGCGTGGCGCCCTCGGCGCAACCCGCGGCCGCATCGCTGCGGAACTCCTCCTCGAAAGCGTCACCTTGGGCTTGCTAGGCAGCATCATCGGTTTGGCACTCGCTTACGCCGCCCTTCGCGCGCTCGTAGCGATCGCACCCGACGGCCTCCCCCGAATTAACGAAATCACGATCAACGGCCCGGTCCTGCTCTTTACTTTGCTCATCTCACTTTTTTCCAGCGCGCTATTCGGTTGCATCCCGGTATTCAAATACGCTGGTGTCCGTCTCAACACTGGCATCCGCGAAGGCGGCCGTGCCGTAAGCCAAAGTCGCGAACAGCATCGCGCCCGCGGCGTTCTCGTCGTAGTTCAGGTAGCCCTCGCGCTGGTCTTGCTCATCTGCTCCGGCCTGATGATTCGCACCTTCCGCGCCCTTACCAAAGTCGAGCCCGGCTTCTCCAAACCCGCCGAACTCCAAACTTTCCGCATCTCCATCCTCGACACCCAGGTTCACGACCGTGAGCAGGTGGTCCGCATGGACGAAGCCATCCTCCACAAAATTCAGGCCATCCCTGGCGTCTCCGCCGCGGCCTGGGGCTCCGCTATTCCCATGGACGGCGACTCCAACAACGACCCCGTCTTCGTCGCCGACCGCACCTATGCCGAAGGCGAACTCCCCCCACTCCGCCGCTTCAAACGCGCCGCCCCGGGCTTTCTCGAAACGTTAGGCACTCCGCTGATCGCAGGTCGCCTCTTCACCTGGGCCGACACCTACCAGCATCTCCCCGTCGCTATCGTCTCCGAAAATTTCGCCCGCGAAAACTTCTCCGACCCTTCCGCGGCCCTCGGCAAACGCATCCGCGTAGCCACCACCGACGACTGGCGCGAAATCGTCGGCGTCGTCGGCAACGTCTACGACAACGGCGTCAGCCAACCCGCCCCTACCACTATCGTTTGGCCCGTCATGATGGACCGTTTCGAGAGCGACAAAGAATACGTCGCTCGCGACGTTGCCTTCGCCATTCGCAGCTCCCGCGCCGGCTCCGAAAGCCTCATGAAAGATGTTCGCGAGGCAGTCTGGTCCGTAAATCCGAACCTCCCGCTTTCCTCCGTCAACACTTTGGATTTTTACTACCGGCGTTCCATCGCCCGCACTTCCTTCACCTTGATCATGCTAGGCGTCGCCGGGAGCATGGCCCTTCTGCTCGGCGTAGTCGGTATCTATGGTGTAATCGCTTATTCCGTTTCCCAACGCACCAAAGAAATCGGCATCCGCATGGCCTTGGGGGCGCAAACGCGAACCCTTACCGGAATGTTCGTGCGTCACGGAATGCGCCTGACGGCAATCGGCGTAGCTTTCGGAGTAGTCACCGCAATCGTGGTAATGCGCCTGATGTCATCCCTGCTCTTCAGAGTCAGCCCGATGGATCCATTCACCTACGTAGCGGTCTGCGCCGCGCTGATCATCCCAGCCTGGCTAGCCAGCTACGTCCCGTCACGCCGCGTAGCAACGGTAGACCCCGTCGAAGCTCTACGCGGCGAATAGGGCCCGCGCCTTTGCAGGGACCTGTTCCTTGTTCAGCTGGAGGCGAAGAACGTCGCCCTAACGCGCCTCTGCCCATTGGCGCATGACACTCGTCAACTCCTGTTCTGTCTCCCTGTCAGTCGGAGCCGACCTTTTCATGAATGCCAAGACCATCGATGCGAAAGTGGGGATGACTTTTGTCGGTGAAGTGAAGGTGTTCACGAATTTCTCCAGTTGAGAGACGAGTGCTGCCTGAATTGTGTGCGGTTTCGCCACAACGAAAACGAATCGGAAAAGTATCACAGCTCGATTGTTCGGGGTATTACGCTCTTATTGGAGGTGCACAAAAGTCTCATCCTTTGCTGCCCACAATTACGTTTCTGGATAGTTTCCGGATTGCCGACGATACATCCAGAATCATCCCCCGCATACGATTGAATCGCGATTCTGCCTTACCAAATACACGAATTTCGGCGAGTTGCCGAGCGGTCGCCACGAGGTGAGCGCACGCCGAGGCCAAATCCAACATGGTAATATCCTCTGCCATATGCCAACGAGCGGTGGCACCTCTCATTACGCGCTGGGCAATACCGATGCCGAACATGAGCGCTTGATTCGGCAGGCGATGCTTCTGGCCCCCCTCACCGAACGATTCTTCCGTCAAGCAGACATTGGACCTGGCCAACGTGTCCTGGATCTTGGTTCCGGCGTTGGTGACGTGGCAATGCTGGCTGCCCGGCTCGTTGGCCCTTCTGGAGAAGTAGTGGGCGTAGAACGCGATACGCGCTCGATCGCCCGCGCCAGAACTCGCGTGGCCGAGGCCGGCCTGAACAATGCGATCTTCACGCAATCCGATGTGCGGCAACTACCAGTCGATAAACCGTTCGATGCGGTCGTCGGTCGTTTCATTCTGCAGTTTCTTCCCGATCCAGTCGTCGCGCTGCAACTAATGTCTCAACTGGTTCGCCCCGGCGGAATCGTCGCCTTTCACGAACCTTGTTGGAGTCCCATTCTCCCACTGGCCGCGCATTTGCCTCTTTGGTCTGCATGCGCATCTCTCATTCGAGAGTCTCTTGAACGCTCCGGTGGGAATACAGAGATGGGTCTTGCCCTCTACCGTACCTTCCAGCAGGCGGGCTTGCCCGCACCGACTCTGCAGATGGAGATTCCCGTGGGAGATAATCCCGCAGCCGCGCTCTGGATCTACGATCTTTTTTGCACCCTGTTGCCGCAAATGCAGCAACTCAATCTTCCTCTTGAGGGCCTGGGCAATGTGGACACCCTCTTGGAAAGAATTCAATCCGAAGTGGAAAGGTCGAAAAATCCGGTTCCGTGTGTGGCACTCATCGGAGCTTGGTCCCGCAGGCCAGCAAACGCGGCGTCCTAGGGCACTAGTCATCCCGCCCCGAGCGAGCTTTTGGGGAGAAGCGACGCGAGTGCCGCGCATACAAATAGGGAGACTCCCGTAAGCGACAAACCACCGAGCAAACTGCCTGTTTTCTGGCTAACAATCCCAATCGCGTATGGACCGACAAATCCGCCTAAGTTCGCAACCGAATGAATCAAGGCTATACCCGAAGCCGCCGCAAATCCCGTCAAAAACTCGCTCGGAATAGACCAATAAGGACCATACACACTGTAGATGCCAATGGAAGCGAACGATAAGAAGAAAATCGAAGGAAAAGCAGAATGAGTTCCGCCTAGCAACACCAAGGCAATTCCTGCGACCATTGCGGGAACCACCACATGGAATTTTCGCTCCATTTTGCGGTCAGAGCTGACGGAAACTAGGACCATCGCGAGCAAGCCAACAAGATATGGAATCATGACAAGCAATCCAATTGTCGTATTGGAGTAAAGACTGGAAAGTGATTTCACGAGTTGTGGCATCCAGAAGCTCACGGAGTACATGCCGATATTGAGAGTGAAACCGATAGACGCCAGATGCCACACTCGGCGGCTCATGAGCGCCGCTAACGGCGAGATTTTCTGTTTTAGCCTTATTTGCTGCTCTTCCTGATCCAGTTCCTGAGTGATCCAACGCTTCTCCTCGTCGGTGAGGAATTTAGCTTCCGACGGCCGGCTTGGCAGTGCGAAATAAGTGAGAACACCGCAAATTACAGCCGGAATGCCCTCCAGAACCAGGAGCCAGCGCCAACTGCTGATGCCAAACCAGCGCACATGGTCAAGGATGAGACCGGAGATGGGAGCGCCAAGGATGCTAGTGATAGGCAAACCCGTCAAGAACAATGCGATCGCTCGTGCTCGTTCTCGCTGGGGGAACCAGTACGTCAAATACAGGATGATGCCGGGGGAGTAACCCGCCTCCGCTAAGCCCAGCAGAAACCGCACTAGATACAGCTGATGCACACTGTGTACGAAGCCGGTCAGCATGGCCACGATTCCCCAGGAGATCAGAATGCGGGCGATCCAGACGCGAGCTCCAAACTTCTGAAGCAGCAGGTTGCTGGGTACCTCAAAGAGGAAATAGCCGAAAAAGAAAATTCCAACCATCATTCCAAATTGCTGGCTGCTGATGGCTAACTCCTTGTTCATCGTTAGGGCGGCAAATCCAACATTGATCCGATCGAGATAGGCGATGACATACAGAAGAAGGAGATAAGGAAGGATTCGGAAGCGCAGTTTCTGAATCGTTCTGACCCCGACGAACTCCGCGCCCGCCCCGCTTTCGTCGACTGTTGTCATGTGTGGTCCGATTCTTTTATTAGAGGTTCCCGAAACTGTATTGCCGCCGAGACGGCAACGTCAAGCGGCCCACAACGATGCGACCGTCCAAGATATTCCCATGTCGTCGGGGAGCAACCCGAGATCGGGCCGCGTGATTTGACGTTGTGGATTATGCCCGCATCACGGGCCATCCGGAAGTTGAAACCCGCCGCAGTCCGCTAGCCATGGGCCCGGTGGACCTGCTGAATCGGCCTTATGCCCTCGCCCACCTGCTCGTTAAAATACCTCGCGAGACCTGGACTCGAGATTTTCTTCGTGGCCAGTTTCGGTTTCCCTTGGAGTGCGAGCCTTTTCCTTTTTGAAACCAGTTGTAGTTTCAGCGGCTGCGCGTTCCATCACCGCCGCTCCATTGGGCGGTGTCCTCTTAACTAGCTCGCCCACTCCCATTCGCCTGTTCCACCCACTTGTTCAACACGCCGGCGAAATAAGGTGGCAATTCGTCAAACGCCAGCCCCATCCCTTGCTTCGGCTCAATGCGCGCCACCGTCCCATGCGCCTCCAAAAACTCCGTATCCGTATAAATCTCGATTACCACGGATGCCCCTTCCGGAAACGGATTCATCATCTCCACATAACAACCGTGCAGACTCAGATCGCTGATACGCGAAGACGTCCGCACATTTTCCTTCTCATCAATAATTTCGGCTCGTGCAACGAATGGATACCGCGTCGCTCGTCGTCGTTCAGCTTTCATCGCTATACACCCCTCGGGGAAGGTCGATGCGATGCTAACTCCGTTGCCCCCGGCCCGCTCCACCATCCTCCCCGCCTGCCGCCTATCCGTAACCAGCGGAAGCCCAGTGCGTTGTTGCCCTAAGCCTTCACGGCGTGCGCCTAAAACGCTCCGTATCCATCGCCCCTGAAGACGCGCAGCGCTGCATGACCCCTGAGTCGCGAAGGGTGCGCCCCAGCCCGGCAATATCTCTTCCGTTCAGGCCCCGTACACCCCATCACAAAACAGGCCCAGCCATCGCGAGACAGCCGGGCCTATCCTCTTTGACGATTGCCACACCACTCCCTCTGGATCCGGCCCACTCAACGTAGGGTCAAATCCCAGCTTGGTGTTGCCTAGTGCTTTTTCTGGACTAAAACGATTCGCTCAGCGGCAAACTCGGGTTTCGCTTCTTCCACTCTTCCCGCGCCTCCCGCAGCTGCACGAGGACTCCCCCCGACGGTGATGAATCGGGACTCGCGTCCAACGCACACAGGCACTTGGTAGTCACGCCAAACATCAGCAATTCAGGATTCGACATCCTGTGAAGACGCTGGCGCAGCCCTTCAATATCCAACTCGTCGATCGCTTTTCGTTTTCTCTGGATCGTGCCCATACCGGTAGTGGTCGCCACTCCCCTTCTCCTTTCCAAATGATGTGCTGCCCGTTTCAACCAGTTCAGCATTTTAATTATCCGTAATATAAGCTCAAGATAAAAGTACTTGTACTATACCGTACTTATGTTATATCGTTCGTGAATGAACCGTCGGCCGTGCCCCATAGCCCATCGGCCATCTCTCAAGATATCGGAAAGGAGAATGCTCCATGTTTCGTGGCATCGAACTACTGACTCTCCGGGAACAGCGGGGCCTAACTCGAGGCGCCGTATCCGGACGCGCAGGAATTTCCCGCTCCACACTTTCCAGACTCGAATCCAACCTCAGCGTGCCCACCATCGAGACCTTAGTGAAGCTTGCGAATTCCATGGAACTACCGCTCACCAAATTCCTATTCAAAGTAGGGATTCTGCGCAAGTAATATTTCCTCGCCCAGATTATCCGATTTCGGTCCGAAATCATCGATCGAGTCCGGTCGGTTCGGTTGACAGCACCACTAGCGCGGCCTAAAACGACCCACGCAGCGGCAGCCGCGGCTTTCGTCGATTCCATTCCTGCCGAGCCTCATAGAGCTGCAGCATGTGCAGTTCTGGGTCTCGTTCTGCTGGCCCGCCATCGCGAGAACACGCGTTCTTCGCGACCCACCCAAACCGCAACAATTCTCCGTCCGTCATCTCGCAAAGGCGCTCCCGCAACCCTTCAAGTTCTAGTTCGTCCTTCGCGATTTTGTACATGAACCCCTCCTTTTGCCGCCGTTGGCGGCGTTCTTAGAGGGGATACGCCAAGGGCTAACATATCGGACTAGGCATTCATGTTAGCTGTGCATATACGTTTAGTAAAGTCAATTGTTTAGGAACCCGCCGCACATTGGGAAATCCTTTCCCTGCCTGTTTGCGTGAGAGCCGGCTAGCCTCGTCGCACCATGGAAGCGGGGGCCGCACCGCAGTGGGTGGCCTGGCCTACCCTGGTTCCATGGAACGGGTCTCCACTTTCATCCGCACTGGCACATTCATTCTGCGCACCGATTCGAATGTGGGAGCCCGACCCCTAGCAACGTTTCGAGGGGGGTCTAGAGTCCACAACCGCGGTCACACTTCTTCTTTCGCCTCAATCCGGTTGAATTAGAAATCCGTGTCACTCTTGACACATTCGAATACCTTTCCAGTAAACATTCCCCTTGACAGGGAGTAACTATTGTGTTACCATAAGCCGTGAAGCTCAGGATTCCCCGCTCGTCCAACCAGCCGGCACTCCTTATCTTTGCCTCCGCCCGGGATCTTTCGTCCGCTAACCTCTGTAGAATCCGCAGATCCGAAAAATATGCCCGTAACTCCTTCGGAATCCGCACTTACAAATTCATTGCACTTAAAGTCCTTTATAATCCGCACTTAGGGGAAAAGGCGGGGGGAGGGTCCGAAATTGTTAACTAGGAGTACGTCCCACCCACTGCCTCGCTGCCGTTTCACCGATGAAACCTTCGGCGAAACAACTCCGGCGTTTTGCCGGCCAGTGCCCACCTTCCGATTCTCACCCGTCAACCACCAAAGCCCATGACCACTACCCTACCCATCCCCGGCCAAAACCCAACATACGAAGACTACGCCCGCTGTGTCCACTGCGGCCTCTGCCTCAACGCCTGCCCCACCTACCGCCTCTGGAACCTGGAGGCCGACTCCCCCCGCGGCCGCATCCACCAAATGGTTCACGTCACGCAAAGCGAGCTTGTTAGCGACCGCCACACCGCCCCAAGCGGACCGGAAACCAAACCCGTCGTTTCCTCCGCAGGCGTTAGCCTCGGCCCTTCCACTAGCACTCCCATCCCGGATCCAATTGCCGCGAAGGGCCGCGCCCTCATCACCGCTTCCTTCGTCGATCACATCGACAAATGCCTCGACTGCCGCGCCTGTGAAACCGTCTGCCCGTCCGCGGTCGAGTACGGCAAACTCGTCGAGCACGCCCGCGCCCTCATCGAGCGGGACTACCAGCGCCCGCTCTTCACACGCCTCGCCCGCAAATTCGTATTCCACGACTTGCTTCCTCACCCCAAGCGCATCGCCGCCGTCGCGCGACTCGTCCGCTTCTATCAACGCTCCGGACTGCAATCCCTTGCCCGATCTACCGGCGTTTTAAAACTGCTCGGTTTCGCCGACCGCGAGCGATTGCTCCCGCCCATCGATGATTCCTTTTTCTTCAGCCAACTTGGCCGCACATTTCCCGCCACCGGTCCGCGCCGCGCCCGCGTCGCCTTCTTCGCCGGCTGTGTTGCCCAGGTCACCTTCACCCAGCTCAACGAAGCCACCATCCGCGTCCTCACCGCCAACGGCTGCGAAGTCGTCGTCCCGGACAACCAATTTTGTTGTGGCGCCCTGGCTGCCCACGCCGGAGTCCGCGAAGCCGCCCGCGCGCTGGCCCGCAAAAATCTAGCCGCTTTCCAACTCGCAGGGTTTGACGCCATCGTCACCAACGCCGCAGGTTGCGGTTCCACGCTGAAGGAATACGATCATCTGTTCTCGCCGGAAGAAGCCGAACACCAGCAAGCGTCGGCATTCCGCGCAAAAGTCCGCGACGTAACCGAATTCCTGGCCGACCTGGGCCTCTGCGCCGCTATGCGCCCGCTAAAGCCGGTCACCCTGCGCGTCACCTATCAAGATTCCTGCCACCTCCTCCACGGACAAAAAATCCGTAACGCCCCGCGCCAACTCCTGCGCTGCATTCCTGGCCTGGAATTTGTGGAATTACCCCAATCGGAAATCTGCTGTGGCTCTGCGGGAATCTACAACGTCACCCAAACCGACGCATCGCTCGAGCTGCTAGCCGACAAAATGCAGAACGCAGCGGCCACCAACGCCGAAACCATCGTCACCGCTAACCCCGGCTGCCTCTTGCAACTCCGCGCCGGCGTCCAACTCCACCACACCAACCAGGAGGTCATCCACGTAGTAGAACTGCTGGACCGCGCTATGCAGGCCTAACCAATATGACTGGCCGGCACATCCACAAAATTGCAAGCGACGCCCGTTACTTGCCGCGGACTTTTTTCGCGTCCAAAAACGACTGCGCCCCTCCCGCGACATTGGGGGACGTCGCGGAAAGGGCGTGCCGTCTTCAGGAGAGAAGATCGTTGCTGCAAGCCGCCGTTCTTTCGCAGATCGGCGTACTGCAAACTGGTCTTACTGCGGCGCGGGCGCGTCTGGAGGCGGAGCATGCATTGCGCCTCGCGCATGATTTCTGGGTCCGCCTTGCTGCACCGTGTAGTCGGACGGGACCGTGAACAACGAAGCTGCCGGCTCGGTGCGCTGCACGTTCGTCAGGGTATAGGTTGTCGTGCCGAATCGCGGATCGCTACGCGTGCTCTTCACCACCACTTGCAGGTCCGGCGAATACCAGCGCTCGAACACGATCTGGATCGCTTTGTCGTTGCCGATCTGGCCCACCGCGATGGTATGCGTGATGCGCGTGCCCTCCGCCGCAACGCCGTTGATCGTCTGCGTGCCCAGCGAGTCCTTCTTCACCGCGCCGGACGCTTCTTCCTTCTGAAGACGCGCCTGCATCTTCTGCTGGAACGCGGCCTCCTGCTCCGGTGACGGCGCGCCGTGCCCCTTCATGGTCATCTGGTGTGCGACTTTATTCTGCGCATCCAGCATGTAGCGGGATCCGGCAACGGGATCGGCAATGGTGATCATGGTGTGCGGCTTGCCTGACGCTTGTAGCGGGCCAAAGCCGGAGAGTGTCACTTCGTGGCGGGAGCGCCCCAAGCTATCGCGGTATAGGGTGCTGGTCGTTGTGCGATGAATGGAGCTGCCGTCCTGCAGCGTCTGCGTCGTTTCCGTCGCCGCCGTCGCCGAGAAGGGCGCACCCTTCACCACTTTGTTGCCATGCAACCCTTCAAAGCCCATCAACTCGATGCGATCGCCAAACGGTCCGGGACCTCCGGGGCCGCCAGGTCCGCCGCCGCGCATCATCACATCGGGTGGCGGAGGAGGTCCTTCCTGACCGCGCGCCGTACCCACACACAGCAGCAGGGCCGCAGTCAAAACCGTACAGGTCAAACCCGTAAAGGCCCAATTTTTCCGATTCATCTACTCTTCTCCTCTTCTCTCCCGAGCCTTGCTAAACCTGTCGCCGCACGAAACTTGTTGCGCTTCTCCACGTGCGTCAGTCACTCATCGCGGTAAACGAACCGCCTGCGGCTGTCCATCCTGACCCACAAACAAATCCACCTGAATCCATTCGCCTGCGCGTTCTTCATTCACGGGCAGGCCGAGCTCGCCCAACGCGCCGCGCTGCAAACGTACGCGCACTACCGCGGCATCGCCGGTTTCCTGGGGCAAGCTGCCCGGGAGCAGGGTGAAATCCTCCGCATCATTAGCGGCCACCAGCGTCGTATCGCTCGCAGTGTCATGCTGGATGTTCTCCGCAACTTCGCTCACGGTGACCAACGCGGAGTTCGTATTTGTCGGCGCTTCTTTTTTTTCCGCAGCGTTCAGTGGAGTACTCGCGCTTTGCAGCGAAATG
>Ga0137407_10000923_pt1 | contig 19354 bp, 10 predicted proteins | sample CZOMad2_2_16fung_FD_108410 | JGI IMG/M metagenome (GOLD analysis project Ga0137407, IMG submission 108410) | Vadose zone soil fungal communities from Angelo Coast Range Reserve, California, USA - CZOMad2_2_16fungal (Illumina Assembly) | ecosystem: Environmental > Terrestrial > Soil > Vadose... | reverse complement strand
GCCGGACTTCATCTGCTGGACTTATGCCGGGGCGTGCACGGAAAGGTCGCAGACATCGGAGCGGCCGATGGAGACCTTGCGTTTTTTCTGGAGAAACATGGTCTGTCGGTGGACGTGATCGATAATGAGTACACCAACTTCAATGGTTTGGCGGGAGCAAGAACTATCAAGGAGGCTCTGAATTCGTCCGTGGTGATCCGATCGGTCGATTTAGATTCGCAATTTGCGCTGCCACATCAAAAGTACGATGCCCTTTTTTTTCTGGGAACTCTCTATCATTTAAAGAACCCGTTTTTCCTGCTCGAAAGCCTGGCCCGAATCACGAAATACTGCTTCGTGAGCACGCGCATCGCCAAACAAACTGCCGACGGTCAACCTCTGTCGCCCTATCCGGTGGCTTATTTGGTCGGACCGCAAGAATGCAATAATGACGACACGAACTTCTGGATTTTCTCAGATCAAGGGCTGAAGAGATTGATTGACCGCACGGGATGGAACCTCCTCTCGTATGTCACGATTGGGGACACAGCGAGCTCTACTCCAGCCGATCCCGAAAGAGACGAGCGAGCATTTTGCCTGCTCGAAAAACGGCCGCCCTTTCTTAGCGCCAGCCCCAACCCCGTGCCAGCCGACGAAGGGGCGGGCAATACGACGATTTCCTGGGACACCGCCGATGGGAGCATCGGAAAGGTTTTTGTCTCGATAAACGAAGGCCAGGAAATGCTCTTTGCAGACGGCCGGTGCGGCTCGGCTTCGGCGCACTGGATCGACTCAGGTTCCAGCTACGAATTTCGCCTTTACAATCCAGATCACACGGAGCTGTTGGCAAGTGTTGTCGTTAAAAGAACAAATCGTTAGCGACATCGCCTTGGTTTCGGCTTTACAACTCAGATCACAGCGAGTTCGTGGTGAAGGTGATCGTCACAAAGACCGAAAACAAGAACGACCGCTGATCTTGACGCGGCGTGGCATTCCCCTGCCAGCGCGGCATCACAGATTCTCTGGGGACTATGACTGCGGTAATTATGGATTTTTTCTACCGGGCGAGGTATGCCCTGAGAGCGCGACGCGCCTTGTCTGACAGGTCTGCATCTTCCGCGAGCGCGTTTAACTTACTTTTCATTTCAGGCGAAATCTGCCCGGCCACGGTGGATCCCCGTGGAGCTCGGGATTTAATCGGCCCGACCCGATTGCGGTTGTAGTCATTCCCAAAATGTTTGATGTCCATTAATTCAGCAGCTTGTCCCGCGTAAGCCTGATCCCTGTTCGCGTTTTGTTCAAGGTAACCGTAATCCTGCGTCGCGTCGTGGCTTGGGTAACGGCTGTCATATGCCAAGTTGCCTATAAAGATGGAATGAGATGCGCTTGCTCCCCGATTTGGATTCACGCGCGCAGCGAATCCGCCGAACCCAGCGCGCCCCCGCCCGTTGTTATAGGCTGTATTCGCAATCACGATGCTGTTTTGTCCGCCGATGGCAATTCCACCGGCGTCATTGTCATGGGCGATGTTATCGCAGATCACAGAGTCCGGTGCCCAAATTTCGAAGCCCGTCACTGACGCCCATTTTCCACCTATCGCGCCGTCATAACCCGAACCGCCCCCGGTGCAGATGTTACCAATAATCTTGGCTGAACGTGTAGTTGGCGAACCTTGTACAAAGATGCCGCTGCCAGATCCCGACCGGTTTACCCGGTTGCGGGCGATAATACCGTCAGTCCCGGAAAAGGAAATCCCAACACCCTCACAAATGTTGTCGCTGACGCGTCCATGGCTTGGCCAGACCCCACTTTGTGCCGTGACAAGAATCGCCCCGGTCGGTGGCATTGCTCCCGGCACTGTCCTACTAATGTAATTTCCCTCAATGGACCAGTTGCTGCCGCCGTACGCTTGGATTGCCCACCTGCCGCTTTTGATGATCGCGCAGTTTGCCACTCTCCAGTTGTTGCCCCTGCCGACGATGGCTGCAAAGCCGACTTTTGGAGAAGTAAAGTCCCTCATGTCAAATGTCAGGTTCTCCACGCTCCACTTATCTCCGTCACATCGCAGCAAATGATTCGTCGGCATCCCGTCTATCTGCAGAACGGATTCCCTGCGGCCTTCGCCGACCAGATGAACATCCGACGAGACCGCCGCGACATTCAAAGGGGTGATACCGCCGGCAGAAATGAGGTATGTCCCTTTTGGAACCAGACACGTTCCGCCGCCTGCATCTGCTAGCGAATTTAAAGCCGCACGGAACGCCTCGGTATCATTCGTTACACTGTCGCCGACTGCGCCGAATGTTTTAACATTTACTACGTGACCGGCTTTGTCTTGGATTGGGCTGGTAGTGGCATCGGTAGTTGAGTTCTGGACCGCGTGCGTTTTCTTATCGAGCGTGAGTTGCCCGTTTGTGTCCTGGGCGTAACAAATCTGCAATTGCAGGGCCGACAAAATGCTTGCTGCAGCAAATCCCGATGTAAACTTAGAAGCCACCATTTTCGGCTTACCCTTGGTCGTTGTCTCCCGTCTTGATAATCCCGAACCGCCGGTTTAGAGCGCTAAAAGCGACAGGCGCTTGCAGAACACATAAACATTCTTTCCAAACCACCTGCCAAACAGCTTATCCAAGACGCGGCTTGGCGCAAATAGCCAGCGATCATAAAAGCTCACTGCAGTAGCCGTCACCGTCGACGCACTTCGACCGAGCAGCCGAAAAATTAGTGTGGCAATAAACCCGAGGCAGTCAGCGTATCGAACGTGTTCAATCGCGAAACCTTCTTGCTCGACAAGCCGCCGAAGGGTCGTCTTTGTATAGCGCCGATAGTGACAAAGCTTCTCATCCAAACTTGTCCAGAGACACTCAAAGGCAGGAACATAGATCAGAAGAGCGCCTCCTGGTTTTAATTTTTGGCGAACTTCTCGTACGGCGACCGTGTCGTGCTCGATGTGCTCAAAAACGTTCAGCGAGAAAATGAATGACACCGAAGCATCCGGGACAGAAGTAATATTATCCAAAGTGTCAAAACCTTGTTCCTCGAGTCTTTCCCTCTGGACAGGGTCGGGTTCGATACATTTCACGTGATAACCGGCCGCCCGCAGCCGTCTGGAGAACGTCCCAATGCCCGCGCCGAAGTCGATCAGATCCTTTGATTCGGTCGATTCGCGGATCAGGCGAGTTAAGTAATCGTTGTAGTTGTGCGCGCTCTCGAGCGCTTCGAGGATATCGACCCCTGAATATTGTGCTTCCATGAATCTTTTTTCCTTCGAAATAGGTTATACTTTACAATGACATAAACAGCTCTCACGCCGTCACGCCATCCTATTTTTTTTCCTTCTTCGTACGTCCGGCCGTTATACGAAATGCCAACCTCGAAAACTCTACAACCAGTTTGTGCCACCTTCGCGGTAACCTCAGGTTCAACACCAAACCGGTTCTCTTCGATGGTTATGTTATGCAGCAGTTCCCGCCGAAACACCTTGTAACATGTCTCTACGTCGGTGAGGTTCAGGTTGGTAAACATGTTAGAAAGCAATGTGAGAAAGCGGTTTCCCACCATATGCCAGAAGTAAACTACGCGATGAGGTCTGCCTCCCATGAAGCGGGAACCGAAAACAACGTCGGCACGATCCTCCAGAATCGGTTCAAGAAGGATTGGGTATTCATTCGGGTCATACTCCAGGTCCGCGTCTTGAACGATGACCACACCGCCAGTAGCTGCCTGGAAACCGGCGCGCAGAGCTGCTCCCTTGCCAAAATTCCGTTCCTGCAGCACGATTTGATCGACCCAGCCGGGAGGCTTCGCTTTAAGAAATTCTCTTGTTCCATCAGTCGATCCGTCATCCACGACGATGATTTCTACATCCTCGACCGGCGCTGAGCGGACTGCATCCACCACAGCTTCGATCGTTGCTCGTTCATTATAACAAGGGATAACGACGGATAGCTTCATTTGTCATCGCTCCACTGAGCAAAAGTGGGTTCCAAGGTCGGAGCAGGGGCGTTCTTTGTCAATGTCATGATTACAGCCGCTGTATCGGTCCTGTTGCTTCGTTTCCAACTGTAACCTTCGATCACAGGCAAGCGTTTGATGTCTTGGTCGACATCTTTTGAGGATAATAAAAGAGCGTAGACGGGAGTCGCATGGCCGAGGCCATTTGCGACTAATTGAGTCGCCTCGGGCTTCGCATAATGCCAGAGCCGACTATAGCAGTAGTCATGGCGACCGTCGATGGGCGCCGCCACAAATGGCTTCGGCAATAGCGCATTTAGATAGGGAGGCTCGATATCGGATAAAACAATACCCGGTGCGTTTCGAAAGATACCAATGAATTCCTTTTGTGCCGCGTACCGGGGCGACCTCCCATTGGTGTTTGCGTAATGAAGGGCGTCCCAGGCCTGTGATCGACCACCCGTGGGCTTAAAGCCTGATTGCGATGGATAACCGATACAGCTGAGCAGGAATACTGCCAGCACTCCAACGCTCCAGACCGAAGAGCGCCTTTTGAGAGCCTGGCCCACTGCCCATTCAGCCGGCAGGACGGCGAGTGCAACCAAAAGAAAAAACACAGGCATGTAGAACCGCCCCTCAATGTACTTGTACGTCACAGTTGACATGACGTAGGCAATTCCCGCTAAGAATGCGCTGATCTCGAACCGCCGTCCCCGGACGAAGGCCAGACCAAGAACAGATAAAAAAATGAAAGCCGGCGCCAGGTAAGTGCCCGTGCCAAAAAGGTTCGCTACCCGAAATTCAGCCCAACTGGCTGTAAGTTCAGACCAGATCATGGCAACTTGGGGAGGAACATTGTGCACAGAAAAAGCAGCTTGCTTGTCCGCCAACGCCGGTACCCAGAATTCATAACCGGTCTTTAACGGGTGGCCAAATTGCAGAGTATTCAGAATAAAGTACGGGCTCGCGGCCACGGCGAATACTGCAAGGCCAAGGCAGCAATGCATGAACCACTTGGTCCAAGATACGTTAGCTGGAAAGAGAGCCATAGCCACTAACAAGGGAGCCATGAACACTAACTGAGGCCGTATACACAAAGAGAGCCCAAGAACAATGGCGGCACAGTAAATCAGCAGTCGCCGGCGCCAAGCCAGACCCAAGTAGACCAACGCAAAGGCCAGCGCTATGACAGCCCCACCGCTGAGATCGCTCATCGATGACCGGCTGAAGCTAATGAATGCTGGTTGTGTTGCGAGCAACAGGCTTGCCAACCCTCCGGCGAGTGGCCTTCCAATCGCAACATAGAACATGAAACTGCCCGCCAATAGCAACAGCCCGATGGTCTGATTTGTTCTAAATGGGGCTAGAATTCCGTTGTGGGGCAGAAATCTGAGCCAGGGGATCATCAAAATGGGGTAGCCTGGCGGGTAGCGGGAGGGTAACTTGTCATTGCCGATTTGAATTGTCGGCGCGCCTTCTTTCAAGATCGAGTTAGCCTGCGCGAAATATTCTACCGAATCCGGATAAGGATCGAGGTCGAGTAAATGCGTGTGCTTCAGTTCGATACGAAGAACGGCACCGTAGTAAAAGAGAAACGCGAGAACAAAGCAAAAAATACCTGTCGTTCCCTGGATCGAAAAGCGACGGGGACCTGTCGGGAAAGAAGGTGAAATCGTGTCTGCCGGACCGGATTCTCCGAGTTTATCCTTGGCTGTCATTTCCGGAAATCGGGCCGAAGCCTAATACTCATGTATATCATTGTCGATTCATACCGCTTGCCGGTTTGTCGAATATTTGATACGGCTCAGCAACGGGCGGCAAAACATTCGAGATCGGTTTTGTCGAATTGTCCGCCAACAATCTCATTCGTTCAAAATTTCGGAGTGTCTGCGAAAAAACGACGCTTCTGAAACAAGGCTTACGTAGAGCGCAGTCTTTTCCGGCGGGAAGACTCCAGCAATTTCAGCGGCGCCGTCTGGGGCCATTGGGTAAAAGCCGGAAATCAGCAGGAAACAATCTGACCCTCCGCTCAATTCTCAGAGCGAAAATGGCAATGCGACCTCGCTGCACGTTTGAGTTCGAAAATCTCTAAAAACATGCGTTTCATCGAATTTTTTGCTGGACACATAACCGCCTGTTTTGAAATGATCCCGGCCTTGGGAAATCAACTCACATAAAAATAATCTATGAAAATTCGCTCAACACTCGTCACCGTCGTCGCTGGCGTCTTCATTATCTTTTCTGCCGTCGCCGGCGCCAATCAGGCAGATGACACCACGATAACAATCACGGGAAAGATTCCAGGTGTTACCCCGTTTCTCAGTCAATTGACCCTGCAGGTCAGCAATACAACCGTTCTGAAGAGCATTCAGTTCGCGATCGACCCGAAACCGGGCTCCGTCACCCGGCCACTTTCAGGCACTTATTCCAACGACTACCTCGCAAGCCTGGGATTTGTAAATCCCCCACAGATTATTTTGCCAGTTTACGGACTTTACGCTGGATATACGAATACCGTTAGACTGACTTATCGCTTTCTGGATGGTTCATCAAAGCAAGCTTTCACCTCCATCACGACCCCCACTTTCGATGATCAGGGTTGCGGCTACAATAATCCGACCAAGTTTCAACCCAGAACGAACAGCACTCATTTGAGTTATGATTATATCTTTGACAGCTCTGCTTGCGGTAATTTCTCACCGGTCATTCTCGATTCCGATGGAGCATTGCGCTGGGTTAGCCCATTCCGCTCGTTCCCCGCCCTTGTAGGGGCTTCCACTTTCTTCGATGGCGCGGTATACGTATCACGGGGCAGCACGTTGTCTCGAGTGGATCTTGATGGGAGCGTCAGCTTGCTTGCAGACTATAGCAATCTCGGCGTAGAAAGCCTTCACCATAATATCGAACGTGGTAAAACAGGGCTACTCATTGAGGTAGATACCAACGCCTGGTACGAATCTGTAATCTTGGAGGTTGATAGCGCAGACGGCCACCTCCTGAAGATCTTTAACATGGCCGATATCATCAGCGCAGCCATGATCGCGGGGGGCGATGACCCCAGCCAGTTCGTCTTTCAAAGGACACCGCAGTCGAACAACGACTGGTTCCATAACAATGCCGCTGCCTACAATCGCGCGGATGACTCGGTGATCATTTCGAGCCGGGAAAATTTTGTCATCTGTATCGATTATAAAACCCGCACGATCAAATGGATTCTGGGAGATCCGACAAAAAAGTGGCACCAATTCCCGTCCCTGGCACACTTTGCACTCATGCTGGCGCCCGGCAGCCTGCCGCCCATCGGGCAGCATGCTGTTTCGGTGACCTACGATCAGAATCTGTTACTGTTCGACAACGGACTAAAGAGCCTTTTCCCGCTCAATCAACCCCCAGGAGAGGGACGCACCTTTAGCAGTCCGCGAAAGTATAGCTTGGATCTGGTAGGAAAGGTGGCGACTGAAGTATGGAACTTTCCAATGAATCAAAGCGTCTATAGTCCTATCTGCAGCAGTTGCTACGAAGACGCTCCGCTCAATTACCTTATCGATTACGCTTCCGTTGGCGTTTTCCCCCCCCCTCCCGGCGGTGTATTTGCCCAACTCCTCGGTTTGGATGCGGCCGGCGAGAAGATTTTCTATTATCAGTACCGCAAAAACGGCCCCTGCATCACTGCATACAACTCCATTCCGGTTCATCTAGAAAATACGAAGTTCCCGGCAGTGGGGCCTCAAGCGTTCAACGTCTCCACCAGGGGACTCGTTTCGGGCGGTGACAACGTTCTGATCGGTGGCTTCATCGTTACCGGGACCGACCCCAAGAGCGTTGTGCTTCGCGCGCTTGGGCCGTCGCTCAGCGGCATGGGACTTTCCGCCGTGCTCGCTGATCCGGTTCTCAGCGTGTATAACTCTTCCGGCACTCTCATCGCAATAAACGACAACTGGCAAGACGATCCAATCCACTCTGTAGTGGAGGCCAACGGACTGGCGCCGGCCAATCCATCGGAAGCGGCCGTTGCACGGAGCTTGCCGCCCGGTGCCTACACTGTGGTAGTCAGCGGAAAGGATGCCACCGCCGGGATTGGCTTGGTCGAGCTTTATGATATCTCGCCGCTATCCAACTCTACGTTGGGCAACATGAGCACCCGCGGTTCGGTCGGCACACTGGATAACGTACTTATCAGTGGCTTTATAATTGGAGACGTGGACAGCGCGACCGTCGTCGTGCGCGCCATTGGCCCATCGCTGGCTTCTTACGGTGTGAGCGGAGTGCTAAGCGATCCCACACTGACGATCTACGATTCGAATGGATCTGTCATCGCCAGCAACGACAACTGGCAAGACGATCCTAACGCGATTCTCGTCCAGAAAAATGGACTCACGCCGCCGAACGCGATGGAATCGGCGCTTGTGCTTCACCTGCCCGCAGGAGCATATACCGCCATCGTGCGCGGGGCCAATGACGGTACAGGCGTTGGTTTAGCTGAAGTCTACACCCTCCATTAAATCATAAGCGGTCCCAACAGCAGCGAACATCTGTCTTCCGGTTTTGTTGATCTCATGAGGCACACCAGCGTTAGGGTATGCGCAGGTCTGGAGGAATTGCGGATCATTGAAGTTTTGCTGACCTCAAGCGGTCGGGCACTTTTCACTAAGAAAACTCCTAAGAAAATGAACGCCTTATGAAAACATGCTCCATAATCATCATCGGCGTCGTCATCATGGTCTCCACCCATCTCGCCGGCGCCAATCAGGCAGATGACACCACGATAAGAATTATCGGTTACACGGCAGGCGCCACGCCTTTTATCAGTAAATTGACGCTCGAAGTCAGTAATACGACCGTTCTGAAGAGCATTCAGTTTACGATCCACCCGAAACCGGGCTCAGTCACCCGGCCACTGTCGGGCACTTATGCCAACGACTACCTCGCGAGCCGGGGGTTTGAACACTCGCCAGAGATTATTTTACCAGTCTACGGGCTTTACGACGGCTTCAGCAACAGCGTTACGCTGACTTATCGGTTCATGGACGGCTCGTCGAAGCAAGCCAATATCACAATTACAACCGCGACGTTCGACGACCCGTGCGGATACAAGAATCCGACGGTCCTGAAACCGCGTACAAATAACACCGATTTGAGCTACGACTACATCATGGTTAAAGGGTCTTGCAGTCATTTTGCACCCGGCATCATCGATACGGACGGCGCATTGCGGTGGGTAGGCACGGCTAACATCTCGGTCGGTAGTGCCATCTTCTTTGATAACGCGGCCTATTTGGGTCATGGCCACCAACTGTCTCGAATCGACCTCGACGGCACTGTCACCCTCCTCGGCGATTACAGCAGTCTCGGAATTGTTAATTTCCATCACAACATCGACCGTGGCAAAGTTGGAATCATCCTGGACGTGGATACTACAACATACTTCGAATCAGTGTTCATCGAAGTGGACGCTTCAGGAAGGGTTTTGAAGACGTGGAACCTGGCCAACATCATCAGCGCGGCCATGATCGCCAGGGGAGACGATCCTACCGAGTTCGTTTATCCTTCGCCGATCGATTGGTTCCATCTCAACGGCGTCACATACAACAGAGCAGACGATTCATTGATCGTTTCAAGCCGGGAAAATTTCCTTATTTGTATCGACTATCAAACAAACAGTATCAAATGGATTCTAGGCGATCCGACGAAAAATTGGTATCAATTTCCGTCTTTGAAGAAGTTCGCGCTGACGGTCCCGCCCAGCAGCCTACCTCCGATCGGGCAACACACGCCATCGATTACATACGACCAGAATCTGTTAACCTTTGATAACGGACAAGCCAGCTGGTCTCATTTCCCGAGGGGAGAGGAACGTGGCTACGCCAGCCCGCGTAGGTACGAGGTGGATGTGGAGGCAAAAACCGCCACCGAAGTCTGGAATTTTGAGGTCGGTCAGAGTATCATTTGTCCCTACTGCAGTTCTGTCTACGAGGATGCGCCGAATAACTACCTGATTGATTACGCATTCCTTAACGGCGGACAGCCCGGTCTTCCCACGTTCGCGCAGCTGCTCGGCTTAAATGCCCGTGGCGAAACAATTTTTTCATATCGGTACCCGACCAATAGTTGTACGAAGATCTATCGCGCCTTGCCCATTCATCTTGAAAATACGAAGTTTCCGGCAGTAAGCCCTCGAGCGCTCAACCTCTCTACCAGGGGACTCGTTTCGGGTGGTGACAACGTTCTGATCGGTGGCTTCATCGTTACTGGGACCAACCCCAAAAGCATCGTGCTTCGCGCGCTGGGGCCATCGCTGAGTGGCTTCGGGCTTTCCGACGTCCTCAGGGATCCGATTCTCAAGGTGTATAACTCTTCTGGCACCCTCGTCGCAATCAACGACAACTGGCAGTCTGATCCAATCCGTTTTGTACTAGAGGCGAACGGACTCGCGCCAACCAATCCATTGGAAGCAGCCGTTGCACGGAGCTTGCCACCGGGTGCCTACACTGTGGTAGTCACCGGAAAGGATGCCACCCCGGGGATTGGCTTGGTCGAGCTTTATGATGTCTCGCCGCTACCCAACTCTAGGTTGGGGAACATGAGTACCCGCGGTTCGGTCGGCACGCTGGATAAGGTACTTATCAGTGGCTTTATAATCGGAGACGTAGATAGCGCCACCGTCGTCGTACGCGCCCTTGGCCCAACGCTCGCTTCTTACGGTGTGAGCGGAGTGCTAAGCGATCCCACACTGACGATCTACGACGCGAAAGGATCTGTCATCGCCAGCAACGACAACTGGCAAGATAATCCTAAGGCGGCACACGTCCGGAAGAATGGACTCGCACCGCCGAATGCGTCGGAATCGGCACTTGTGCTTCACCTGCCTGCAGGAGCATATACCGCCGTCGCGCGCGGAGCCAATGACACCACCGGCAATGCCTTAATCGAAGTTTACCACCTCGATTAGTACCCTTTAAGCGACAGTAAAAGTAGCAGCAACGACACACTCGGACACGGCAGCCTCAGACCGAGTACACAAATCGGTCTCAGAGTCGATCCACACACCGTGCTCAAATTTCCAGAAATTTTGTACTGACACGGTTGAAGCGCGATTTGATAAGGGTTCGATCATGTCCTGTGATCTTCCAACGCACGTTTGGCGAGATCGAGTGCGACCAAGATTCCAAATGGTTCAAGAAACGAGCAAATCCCAGAAACAACAAACCAAATCCTGATAGCGCCACCGCCGCAACCGATGTAATGATGAGGTTGGCAAGCGAAAGTGAGTCCGACTCGCCAGGAACCCCTGATCGCAAGACCTAACCAACTGTAAAAAAGTGGACACACGCTAGATTAGCCACTGCCAAGCCCATAAGACAGGCTTGAAACATCGACATGATCGCTACATTTGGTTGGGGTGTCTGGTGGGAATGCTACTCAGTGGTGCGAAGCCACGGCAGAAATTGAGGCCAGCTTAGCCACCAAGGAAAATAGAAAAAGAACTTATCAACCGGCCAGAAGCATCGGCAACTTTGAGTAATTCGGCGAGCTCGCGATGACATCTAGACGCTCCAGCGAGTTCTCAATGCACCGCTTACCGGACTGGGCGGCCCTCGCAGCGGCGTTTATTTTCATTTCTCTCGCTGCCTATAGAATTCAACTTCCGGGGCTCTATTACGACGAACTGGCTTTTGTCAACGCAGCCCAAGGCGGTGCCGACAACACCTTTATTCATATGCGGCTGGGATCGGTGCCCTTTTTAGTCTTTCCCTATATGGGAGCTTTAAAGGCTTGGATTTACGCTCCCGTCTTCCGCTTTTTCGGCGTCTCGGCTTTGACTATCCGCTTACCGGCTATTCTGATCGGGGCGGTCACGTTGCTTATCTTCTTTCAGACCCTTCGGGTAAAGCTTGGGGCTGTTTGGGCCACCATCGTCGTATGGATAATGGCCGTCGATCCGGTTAACCTTTTTCCAAGCCGGTTGGATTGGGGGCCGACCGTCCTGACGCACTTCTTTCAGGCGGCCATTCTCGCTCTGTGGTTCAGCTATCGCGACAACGCGAGACCGTGGAAAATCGTCCCTATTTGTATTTGTGCCGGGCTCGGTTTCTTCGACAGGTTCAATTTTGTTTGGCTGCTATCGGCTTTCGCTATCGGGATTTGTTTGTGCTACCCCGACAGCCTGCAAAATCTATGGGTTTCAACCCCAAGAATTACCCGCTGGGTGGCGATCATTCTGGCTCTGCTCGCGTTGGGCATCATGCTCTACTTAATTTTGCCCCTTCTTCTCAATGTCCATCACCCAACCGGGGCTCATACACCGAACCTCCAAGGGAAGTGGCTCGGGCTCGTATACACGTTATCGGGTGCCGCGGTGGCTCGCTTTATCTTTGAGAATCCGGCCGGGATAATTCGGTTTGCTTCCTATTGGCTAATTGTTGTCGACGGATTTTGGGCGTTGGCCTGCTTGTTTTTGCCAATGTCGAATGCTGTGGCGCGCGAGAATCGGAAAAACGGTTTGTTCTGCTTCCTTATTGGTTTTCTGATTTTTGTGCAGATCGTGATTACGCCTCAGGCGGGCGGTCCGCATCATTACGCAATGATTTTCCCCTGGCCTTTGCTGACCTTCGCCTTTCTTGCACGATCTTTGTATGACCATTTCCGCACGAAAAAACTCTCCCTGGTTGTTGCTCTCCCGCTGGTGGCAGCGGCAACCTGCATTTTTTTGGTTAACATTCACAACGCCATGCGCTATCTGTCGCATTTTCGAAGCAACCCGCACTATACCGCACAATGGTCTCCGGAAATCTATTCTCTCTCTCATTACGTCAACGAGCATGGCTTCAAGGCGAAAAGTATAATCTGCCTGGACTGGGGCCTTCACACCCAACTCCACGCGCTTGCACCCAAGAAACTGCGGCGGCGGATCCACGATGACTGGGGAACTTTCCAAACCCTTTCGCAGAAAGATAAGGAGAGTCAGACTGCCGCATTAAATCAAATTTTTTCTGAAGATAAAAGCCTTGCTGTGACATTTGCCCCGCCGAAAGAAAGTTTTCCGGACACAAGGCGAAATTTTCTCGCTGCATTGGCAACTCGACCAGAGTTCAAATCGCGCTTGGTAAAGGAATTTTGGTTTGGAGGCGAGAAGATTTACGAAGTGTACGAGATCGACCGCGCGCCGCCCGGTGCATGACAGCCAAATTGAAACCTGGTTCCGCGGCGATCACAGCCTGATTCGGCCTCTCGGTTCAAAGAGTAACATGTAATCATCAACGGTTTCCTTAGATGAGACGTTCTCGCCGCTGGAAACCGGACTTTGGCATCTATTTGAAGCGGACCGAAGGCGATCAACAACGAACTTCGCGATACTCAGGCCGGACGATCAGCAGGCGCGGCCTTATGGTCGCGCAGCGTGAGTCTACTTATGAAATGCAGAGAGCGCCCAAAAAAATAATCTAGAGGGAATGGATACAATCCAAGATCGCTTGTCCAAATATCCATTCTTAGATTCAATTCTTCGAAAGCATCCAACCATCTCTGTCTCGACCAGTAGTTATGCGGCAGAGGTACATTGTAGCGGCGGTTTCCTATCCGATCCATAAAGCGGAGAGTCGTGTCAGCCGCTATGCCATTTTTGGTATGATCCTTGATCACTACTGCCTTACGCGCCACCCGCGCTGCTTCTCGTAGCAGAATCATGGGCGCATCCGTGTGGTGTAACACATCCACGAAGATGACTGCGTCAAAACTAGCGTCGGCAAATGGAATCGATCGACCGTCAAATAGCTCCACCGGAATGTGCGTCGCAGGACGTACCATGACGTCGATTCCCGTGATCGAAGTATTTGGCTTATCCTGCTGGAGCAGGGAGGCGAGCAGCCCATCCCCGCAGCCAACGTCGAGAATCCTGCCGCGATCCGGCAGTAACGCGGAAAGTTTTCGAATGAGCACGCGGACTCTGCGGTTATGGACGTAGCCGCCGTGGATTTTCTCGAGCACGTTCACTTACGTTTCATTCCCAGAATACTCATGAAAAAGCTCGAAAGCACCGCCTGAAAACCCAAAGCTGTAAGCGTCGCCCCGGGAATCACGAACCTCATCACCTCGCTATAATCCAATCGGCCCCAGCCCGTCGCCCGCCAAATCAAGACAGCTCTCAGTAACAGCCCGCAACCGGCGATTAGCCCCAGCACACCTCCCGCCAAACCCGTTTCCAAAGTGACGTACTCAAAGGCTCGTTCTAATCGCGGATCCCGAGGCAGCAGTCCTTCAGTGGTTGCAAACAGTTTCGTGAGCACGGCGAACACAACCGCCTGAAATCCGCATAGCAATGCGAGGCTGGCAAACAAAAGCGTATGCGCGTCGAACGTAACGCCACCTAAAGTCAGGCCTGGCAGCGCGACGCCGTAACCCACAATTCCGAGAACAATTAAGAGCAAGCCGGGAATCAAAAACAGCCATCGTGGGCTGCAAACCAAGAAAAACCGCAGTGTTCGCCAGCCGTCGCGTATAGTCTTGAGATGAGGTGCTCGCGTCTGACGGCCATCGCGGTAAAGGGTGATTGGAACCTCGGCAATCTTTAGATTATTCAAGCTAGCCTTGATAATCATTTCCGTAGCAAACTCCATGCCTGTGCAACGTTGGTCGAGTTGCTCAAACCTGCTCTTAGTAAAGCCGCGCATACCACAGTAAATGTCGTGCACCGGAGCGTTAAACCAAGTCCGAGCCAAAAAGGAAAACATTGGATTACCGACCCAGCGGTGAGACAGCGGCATCGCGCCTGGATTTACCTTTCCGCCACCAACCGGAAGGCGACATCCTTGCACAAGATCGTAACCGTCGCGCAACTTGTTAAGAAACGGTGTGAGTTGGCTGAAATCGTAACTGTCATCCGCATCACCCATGATGATGTACTTGCCCGAGGCAGCAGTTATACCTCCCATCAACGCGCTGCCATAACCTTTTTCCGCGACAGACACCACACGTGCGCCCGCCGCTTGCGCCAAGTTCTGCGAGCCATCGCTGCTACCATTGTCCGCGACGATCACTTCACCGTAGACACCATTCTCCGCGAGGAACCGCTGAGCTTTCCGGATGCAGCACTCCAGGGTCTCAGCTTCGTTCAAACAAGGAATGACAATGGAGAGTTCCAACATTCTACGCACGACCGTATCACAGGCGTGATTTTTGTGCGAGCTCTGTCATTTCTATTGTCGCCAGCGACATGCCATGCTGCACATCGTCGAAGGTTCTACAGCAGCGAATTTTAACGTCAAATGCATTGGCGCGCGCTGGTTTCCCGCCCTTGCATCAGGCAATGTTTTCTAGAATCTCACATACACCGAGGACAGGCATTTGGCACGACGGCGGCCGCGCCCGGAGTGAACCCAACAATAGTTCGGACGCACGATAACACACCGCGTTCAAAGATAGGGTTCCTTGACTGTCAGCTTTGAAAAATGAAGTAATCTGCCAGCCTTGCTGGCCTCTCCCTTAGGCAAGAGAAGAGGACCAAGGTGAGGAGTTTTGACCTGCATGCGCGAGTGTGCTGAAGAAACCCTCCCCTCACCGTGTCCCCGCAAAGGCGAGGCAACGCACGCGCTGCAACCACAGTCGCCCACCACTATCGCATTCAAATGTTGAGAGGATTTTATGCTTGACACATTGAAGTGCGATTTGATATGCAAAGGGTCGATCACGTCCTGCGACATTCCCACCGCACGTTCGGCCAGACGAAACAGTCGTCGGATCGAACTACGCTGGGATCGCCGCTTCGCGCGATTCTTAAATCAAACTTAACCGGGATTCAGCCATATGAATGAAAACGCTCTTCGGCGGATCGGCATTCCTGCGGATGATTCCCGGCTTCCCGCGAACTGGAGGGCAGTTCACGCTTTCAACAGGGCAACTTCAAACCAAATAAACTAAAAAATGAAAACACTAATAAGATCTATCAACCGCTCGCCCTTGCGTTGCGGTTTTTTTACACTGGCAATTGCGCTTACCTGGTTTGCGCTTTCGCCGCCGGTCAAGGCAGCTCCTTGCTCAGGCGAATGTGACTTCGGAACGGGGAGCACCTCACTGGGAACTAACGCGCTGCCAATTAACACCGGGCTCAATAATACGGCCGTGGGCAAATCTGCGCTTGAGAGCAATACTAGCGGCGGTTTTAACGTGGCGATTGGCGGTTTCGCGCTCAAGAATAACACCCTCGGCCAACAAAACATGGCCATTGGGGCGGAGGCGCTCGCCAACAACGTCATCGGCAATTTCAACATGGGCATTGGTTTTCGAGCGCTGTTTATGAACACCGGCAACCGAAACAGCGCTGTTGGCGCTGCCGCGCTCAGGGATAACACAACCGCTTCGGACAATACCGCCATTGGGTCCACTGCGCTTAATAACAACACCACCGGCGAACAAAACACGGCCGTTGGTAGTGCCGCCCTATTCAACAACGTCACGGGCGGCGACAACACGGCCGTCGGGTGGAACGCGCTCGCTGCGAATACAACCAGTGATAACACAGCTGTTGGTTCTGAGGCGATGGAGAGCACGACCGACGGCAGGTTCAACACGGCTGTCGGAACTCTCGCGCTCTTAGACAACATCGGCGGCGACTTCAACACGGCTATCGGCAGGCGAGCGCTTCAGAACACCCTCGGCGACAATAACAGTGCCTTAGGCTATGAGGCCGGGTTCGATATCACGACGGGCGATTTTAATACGTGTCTCGGCCGGAACTCCTGCAACGGTACGACGACAGGCGACAACGTCGTTTGTATCGGCGCGAACGCCGACGGAGAGAACTTCGATAACAGGGCGTATATTCCAAACATCGCTGCGTTTACGCAGAATTTCGTTGCCGGCACCACCGCGTTTGTTACGGTGCGACTTTCGGACGGTAAGCTGGGTCACCCCATCTCCTCGCGACGCTACAAGGAGGACATCAAGCCGATGGGCGATTCTAGCGAGTTGATCTACAAGCTAAAACCGGTCACGTACCGTTACAAGAAGACGCCGGAATTTCAAGGCGACAATCTCGATTATGGGCTGATCGCCGAGGATGTTGCCGAAGTAGATCCCAAGCTGGCTATCCGCGATGGGAAAGGACAAATAGAGGGCCTCCGAGATATGGCAATCTACAATATGATGCTCAATGAATTCCTCAAAGAGCACAAGAAAGTCGAGGCACAGCAGGCCAGTATTGCTGACTTGAAATCGACCGTCGCGCTGCAGCAGAAAGAGATGCAGGTTCTCACTGCCCAGCTCAAAGAGCAGGCAGCGCAAATCCAAAAAGTGAGCGCGCAGATTGAGGTGAGTAAGCCCGCCCCGAGAACAGCTGCGAATAGATAATAGACTCTGTAGCCGCGGCCGTTGACCGCGACGAACAGTCGAAAGCCGTCACGCTTCACCAGCGTGGCGGCTTTTATTTAACTTAACTTTCTACCGCAGCTGCGCTGCTGCAATAGCGTTTGCAGAGTCAAATCAACGAAAGTGAACGCCGAATTGGATCTTTCATGTAGCGGACTGCCGCTACTTGCGAAGGAACTCTTCCTTTTTCCGACGCTGCTGCGCCCACTCCTCTTCGCGCTGCAGGTCTTGGCGCAACTGCTGCTCCACGTCAATTTGTTGAAGCGGTTGGAGATTTGGTCTGGATTCCTCCTCGAGATCTGGCGTTGGTTTCGCTGCTGCCTTTGAATTTCGTTGAATCACGCTGCGCTTGCGGGCATGAGCGGCCTCATCTGTGTCCGAAGAGGATACCAAAGGCACACTTTGCGGCAGTTGACCGGGAGTCGGCGGACCAGCGGATGCGGACTTTGATAGAAGCGATTGATTAAAGGTCAGGGTCGCAAATTGTCCTTCCTTGCTAATGGTCACCTTCGTTTTGCCCAAATTTTCTGACCATTCAATCTGAGCGATGCTGTAGCCGTCCACTGGCTCCCTGGTGGTCAGATATTTTTTGAAATTTTGGTCCGAACCCGACCTAATTGTGACCATATCCCCTTCAGGGGAACGCGCGGCGTTGGCGACGTAAAGGTCTTTGGCGAAATCGGGCGTTGCTTCGGGCAAAGCTGCGGCCGTTGCAATGGCGAATGGCGATTGATCAACCATCCGTGTGTACCGATCAAAGTTGAAATGTGGCGGGAAAACATCGTCTGCGCTGCCCGAGAGCGCGCCTATAACGGCACCGCTCGACAGAAGCGCCAGAGAGAATTTCACCATCAGCACATTAATTTGATCGCTGTGGCATGTAAATTCAAAACTTGCTCATTCCCCGGCTGCGCTGGAATGCCAAGTGTTTTTGATTGTTCCGCTATAACGTCTCTTTCGCTTTGCTGTCGATCTTCACATTTATGTCGGTGCCATAGCAGGTTTTGTAGATATCGATCCTGCGCGTCGCACAATGTGCCCGGCGAAGCTTGAAGCCGCAATCACGCCACGCACAAAAGCAATTATCCCGATCCCATCTCTATGGCACGCCTGCAGAGATGGACGGCAATCAAGACAATCGCCAATCGACACAGGCTACCGATAATAGAAGACGCGGCGCAGGTGAGCACGGTATTGCGGCAAGCGCGTTGGCCAATTTGGACAACTTGCGTGTTTTAGTTTTTATCCGAGCAAGAATCTCGGTGCTTATGGTAAAGGGGGCCCTGGTGAAAATGACGCAGCCATTGCGCACCGCGCGCGGCGCTACACGAACACGCACAGAATCAGAAAGGTTGGATATAACTACCGGATGGACAGCTTTCAAGCAGCGGTGCTCGCCATCAGACTAACGCGACTCGATGGATGGAATGTAGCGCGCGCTGGTCGCGCGGCGCACCACACCGAATTACTTGAATGTTCCTCATACAGTTGCCACCGCATTTTTCCGATTCAGAGGGCGTATGTGCTTGACACGTTGACGCGCGATTTGATACGCAGGCGATCGATCACGTCCTGCGCCCTTTCACCGCACGTTCGCCCAGACGGAAACAGTCGTCGGATCGAACTACGCTGGGATCGCCGCTTCGCGCGATTCTTAAATCAAACTTAACCGAGATTCAGCCATATGAATGAAAACGCTCTTCGGCGGATCGGCACTTCTGCGGATGACTTTCGGATTTGCGCGAACTGGAGGGCAGTTCATGCGTTCAACAGGGCAACTTCAACTAAATGAATCACAGACAATGAAAAATCTCATAAGATCCATTAACCGTTCGCCCTTGCGTTGCGGTTTTTTTACACTGACAATTGCCCTTACCTGGTTCGCGCTTTCGCCGCCAATCAAAGCACAATGCCCAAGCAATTGTAGCAATGATTCAAACACCGCAGTGGGAAATAACGCGCTCCCTGCCACCACCGGGTTCAACAATACCGCCGTTGGTTCCAGCGCGCTTACTGCCGATACTACCGGCAGTTTTAACGTGGCGATTGGTGGTTTGGCGCT
>Ga0137407_10000920_pt1 | contig 19364 bp, 13 predicted proteins | sample CZOMad2_2_16fung_FD_108410 | JGI IMG/M metagenome (GOLD analysis project Ga0137407, IMG submission 108410) | Vadose zone soil fungal communities from Angelo Coast Range Reserve, California, USA - CZOMad2_2_16fungal (Illumina Assembly) | ecosystem: Environmental > Terrestrial > Soil > Vadose... | reverse complement strand
TACTGCAAGCACGGCCGCGACCGGTTGGCGAAATACGTGTCGTCGCAATTTCGCAGGCGAAACAGCTTCTGCAGCTGCTGCAACGTCTCGCGCACCGCGCCGGCCGACGGATAAGGACCGAAGTACCTTCCCGGTTCCTTGCGCGATCCGCGATAAAAAGTCAGGCGCGGAAATTCATGCTCTGTTTCGAAATGCAGATAGGGAAAACTCTTGTCGTCGCGCAGCACCACATTGAAGCGCGGCCGATGCTTCTTGATGAGATTGAATTCGAGCAGCAGCGCTTCCGTATCGGAGTTGGTGATCGTCACTTCCATGCCCGCGGTCTTCGCGACCAGCGCCTGAACTTTCGGATGCACGTTGCCGGGTTGAAAGTACGATCCGACTCGGGCCTTGAGATTGCGCGCCTTGCCCACGTACAGAATCTCGCCGTGCGCGTCCAGCATCCGGTAAACGCCCGGACGGGACGGCAGACTCTCGACGTAGCTCTTCGCGTCGAATGGAACCGTAGGCGGAGGCGACGGCACCGCCTCGCGTGACGGCGCCTGATCTCGCGATGATGCCGCCTCTCGTGACGGCACCGCCCCTCGTGACGGCACCTCAGCTAGTGATGATGCCGCGTCTCGTGACGGCGCGTCGGCTGGTTTTCGCTCTCCGGTCATCCCAGCTGCGCAGCGAGCGCGAGGTCACGTGCCCTGCCGACGACACCCTCAAACATCGTGGGCGTCAGCCGTCGGGTCTGGGTGTTGTAGCGACTACAGTGGTAGGAATCCAATAACACTCGACCTCCGCGGAGCGGGTATTCCGCCGCGTGCGCAAACCGATGGGCGCCGCTGGGCAGATGGCAGGCGCGCAATACGGCCGCATGCGCGATACCCCCTAACGCGAGAATAACGCGAACGCTTCGGCTTTGCTCGAGCTCTACACGAAGGAAATCATTGCACACCTTGATTTCAAATGGTAAAGGTTTGTTATCGGGCGGCAAGCACTTCACCGCATTGGTAATTCTCGTGTTCAGGAGCTCGAGCCCATCGTCCGCGGCGGTGGAAATGGGGCCGCTGGCCAGCCCAAACTTATGCAGCGTCGCGTAGAGCAGTATCCCGGCATGATCGCCGGTAAACGGCCGGCCCGTGCGGTTGGCGCCGTGCTTTCCCGGCGCCAACCCAACGATCAGCAATCGGGCGTCGGGGTCACCGAAGGGGGACACCGGCCGGCAGAAGTAGCTGGGTTCTTCCAGGTGCACGGCATCGAGAAACTTGGCCAAGCGCGGGCAGCGCCGGCACATAGGATCAAACGCGCTGTTCATACGGGCAGCCGGTCGCAGTTCTCACTGGGGGCAAATAAAAAACGGGCTACGCGGAAACTCCACGTAGCCCGCCGTCGATCACGCGCGGCTTTGGACTAACCCGAGCGCAACCCAACCTTCGCCCAGAACCCCAGGGCACGGAACCCATCAGACTCACCGCGGCCGGAAAGATTCCGCGCAATGCGTCATTAATTCTTTGCTTGTCGTCTGAGCAGTTGGGCCTCGCGACACTCAATCTCAACGGGCGGGAAGGTTTGCAAGGCAGAATAGCATCTGCACGCATCGAGGCAAGTCGCCTTTTCAAAAACCGTCGCTGACTACCTAGAGAAATTCTAGTTATATAACACAACATATTGAAATTTATATATAATGTTCCCCAAAATATTTTCAACATATTAACGGCGCAGCTACCGCCGACCCGCAAACGGAGCACTGCAAGCCTCCAAGCGGAGCCTGGCCGATCTTAAGACCGCAGAGCCTGCCGGCAGAGCCGCTAATCGGCGGGCTGGAGGGACTTCCCCATGCGCCTGCTGGCGCCGGCGCGGCGCGCGATCAGCATGGCCAATTCCAACGCCTGTTCGGCGTTCAGGCGTGGGTCGACTTGCGACCGGTACGCACGGGCAAGGTCGGCCTCCGCCAGACCCCGTGCGCCGCCTATGCACTCGGTTACATCCTCGCCGGTGAGTTCGATATGGACTCCACCCAGCATGGACCCCTCCTCCTCATGGATGCGGAACGCGGCTTCCACCTCTCCTAGAATATTGTCGAAGCGGCGCGTCTTCACGCCGCCCGCGGTGACTTCAGTGTTGCCGTGCATTGGGTCGCAAACCCATAGCACCTGGGAACCCGTGGCTCGCACGGCCTGGATCATGGCGGGAAGCCGTTGCTCGATGTCCTTGACGCCGAACCGATGGACGAACGTCAACCGGCCCGGTTCGTTCTGCGGGTTCAGGACTTGCACGAGCTCTTGCAGCCACTCGGCGCTCATGGCGGCGCCGACTTTCACGCCGATGGGATTGGATATGCCGCGAAAATATTCGACGTGCGCGCCATCGATGTCGGCCGTGCGCATGCCGATCCACGGCATGTGCGTGGATAGGTTGTACCAGTGTCTCTGACGATCGATATAACGCGTCTGCGCCTGCTCCGACAGCAAATGCAGCCCTTCGTGGCTGGTGTAGAAGTCGCCGCGCGTGGCGGCGTGCACCCGCTGTCCGCTCATGGACTCGAAGAAGTCCAGCGACTCGGCAATCGAATCGACGATCTTTCGATAGGCATCGTGCAGCGGCGCGTGGCGCAGAAAGCTCAGATCCCAGTATTCCGGGTGATGCAGATCGGCGAAGCCGCCGTCGATCAAGGCGCGCACGAAATTCAAGGTGAGCGAGGCGCGCTCGTAGCCGCGCAGCAGCAGTTCCGGATCCGGCTCGCGCTCCGCGGCCGTGAATCCTGGTCGATTGACGTTGTCGCCCCGGTAGCACGGCAAGGTCACCCCGTCGCGCGTTTCGGTGTCGGCCGAACGTGGCTTTGCATATTGCCCGGCAAAACGGCCGACCCGAATGATGGGTTTTTTCAACCCTTGCAACAGCACCAGACTCATCTGCAGCAGGATCTTCAGCCGCCGGGCGATGTTGTCGGACTCACAATCCTCAAAGCTCTCGGCGCAGTCGCCCCCTTGCAGCAGGAACTGCTCGCCGCGCTGTGCCTGGCCCAGTTTGACCCGCAACGCCTCGATCTCCCAGGACACCACCAAGGGCGGCAGCCGGCTCAACGAGGCCACGGCGCGCTCCAGCGCTCGTCGGTCGGAGTACTTGGGTTGCTGGGTTGCGGGGCGGCTCTGCCAACTGGCGGGGTGCCAGTGCGTCAAGGCGGGAGATTTCGACATGATTTCACGATGCTAGCGTTGTGGACACTCCCAAGTCAAAATGCGCCCCCTTACGAATGGGCGGGAATTTCATCATGCAGCACACCACTGAAGCCTTGCAGGCGCTGGAACTTCGTGACATCAACCCGGGTACTTGGTCCGGCGGCCGGGGCTGGAGCAGGCACATCGGCGGCGCGATCATCGACTCGATCAATCCGGCCACGGGCAAGCGATTGGCCCAAGTTCACGGCGCCACGCCGGAGGACTATGAGGATGTGATGGCGTCGGCCGTTGCCGCGGCCGCCGCCTGGCGGCTGGTGCCGGCACCGAAGCGCGGCGAGGCCGTACGGCTCATGGGCGAGGAGCTGCGCAAGCACAAAGACGCGCTCGGGAGCCTCGTGTCGATGGAGAACGGCAAGATCAAAGCCGAGGGGGTGGGCGAGGTCCAGGAGATGATCGATATCGCCGATTTCGCCGTCGGACAATCGCGCATGCTGTACGGCCTCACCATGCATTCCGAACGGCCCCAGCACCGCATGTACGAGCAGTGGCATCCGCTCGGCGTGGTGGGTGTGATTTCCGCGTTCAACTTTCCGGTGGCCGTGTGGTCCTGGAACGCATTCCTGGCGGCGATCAGCGGCAATGCCACGGTATGGAAGCCCTCTCCCAAGACCGCGCTGTGTTCCCTCGCCGTGCAGCACATCTGCAATCGAGTGCTGGAGCGTCATGCATTGCCTGCGATCTTTCAGACCTTCATCGATGCCGGCACCGAGCTCGCCACGCGCTTCGTCGCAGACCCACGCGTGGCGCTGGTGTCGTTTACCGGCTCGACTCATGTGGGACGGCAAATCGGCGTCAGGGTTGCCGAGCGGCTCGGCAAGAGTCTGCTGGAGCTGGGCGGCAACAACGCCATCATCGTCGACGACACAGCGAATCTGGACCTGGCGGTGCCCGGCATCGTTTTCGGAGCGGTGGGAACCGCCGGTCAACGCTGCACCACGACGCGGCGCGTGCTGGTGCACCGCTCGCGCGCCGCCGAACTCGAGCGGCGGCTGGTCGGGGCGTTCGGGCAGGTACGCATCGGCGACCCATTGGCGGATGACACCCTGATGGGACCGCTGATCGATACCGCAGCCGTCTCGCGCTACTCGGCGGCAATCGCCGCCGCGCAGGCCGAAGGGGGAGAGCTGCTGTGCGGCGGTAAGGTTTTGCCGCGACCCGGCAATTTCGTGGAACCGACCATCATTCGCGCCAACGCCGGCATGGCCGTGGTGCGTACCGAAACCTTTGCGCCGATTCTGTACGTGATTGCCTACGACACCCTGGATGAGGCGGTGGCCATGCAAAACTCCGTGCCCTATGGCCTGTCTTCGGCGGTCTTCACCGACCGGTTGCAAGTGGCCGAGCGCTTCCTGTCCGCGGAGGGCAGCGATTGCGGCATCGCCAACGTCAATCTAGGCACCTCGGGCGCCGAAATCGGCGGCGCGTTCGGCGGCGAGAAAGACACGGGGGGCGGCCGCGAAGCGGGCTCGGATTCCTGGAAGGCGTACATGCGGCGTCAGACGAACACCATCAACTGGAGCTCGGAGCTGCCGCTCGCTCAGGGAATTCGGTTCAACGTCTGAGCCGGTCAGCATTCCAGTACCGGTGGCACCGTAATGCTGACCGGTACGAGAGATACCTGCTCCAACCGGTCAGAATCCCTGGGTGCAGATATTAGCGAGCTATCCACGCTTCGATTTCGGCGGCTCGTGATTCCAAGCGGGCAGCTGAGATCGGACCGAGCGTCTTGAGTTCCTGCGCGTACAGCGACACGCGGTACTCTTCGATCCAGTTCTGCAGCTCATCGAGTTCGGGGATCCAGCGCAGCTCGGCGCCGACCTCGTGGGCCAACGTCCGGAGGCGCGCCGACCATTCGCGAAGTTCCCGGACGATGTGCGGTGGCTCCCCGCCGCGGGCAGCGCTGCGTTGCCAGCGGCGCTCCTCGGCCTTCAGATATCGCGGCAACTGGCGCAGCCAGTCAGGCGACAGCGATTCGAGGTTGCCGGCGCTCAATAATCGACGCAGATGCTCATGGGTCTCATCGACTGCATCTGCCGCCAATGCGGTGCGCGGATGGTCGAGCGCCCGGCGCACCGCCCGCGCCTCGGTGAACCAGTTCAACGCAACGGCGACCGTTTCCTCGAGGCAGGGGTGCAATCGCGCTCGTCCCTGATCGACCGCCGCGTCGAAGGCCTGCCGAGTGCGCGGCGCCTCGCCGTCCTCGAAACAGGCGCGGCGAAAGACCAGCTGCAGCACGGCCTCGATCAGCGCGCCGCTCTCGAGATAGGGGCTCGCCGCGAGCAGCAGCGAGGCGTTGCCCGCGATCGTCTTGCCGAGATCGCGCGCCTGGGCAGCAAGCGTGATGCGCGCAAGATGAACCGCCCCCTGCCGCCACCTGCGCCTCGCCTCGGCGGCGGACCATTCATACCGCACCTCGGGCGCCCGGTTTCCCCGCACGAGCGCCGGATACACCGGGACCGTACCCTGCTCGAGCGCCAGCGGCACTGCCTCGGGCAATTCGTCGATCTCGAACCGGCGCCAGGCGCCCACGATCCCATACGCGGCACGAGCTTGGGCGTCGAGTTCCGCGCGCGCGGCGGCGGCGCTCACGCGCCGCAATTCCGCCAGGGTCTTACCGTGCGCCAGTTCCCTGCCGTCGGCCGTCACCGCAAGCTGCGGCATCAAGTGGGCGGGCACGGCGGCAAGATCGAAGCGAAGCAGAGCATCGGGAATCCCACGCTGCTCTTTGAGCCAAACCCTGAGGCGGTGCGGGTCCGCAGGCGCTCCGGCCGCCGCCCCTGCCCCCCCGGGCCCGTCCCCGCCGGTGCTCGTGACGGTACTCATCCTCATACTCGCGAGAAATTGGGCGGCCGTGTCGCCGATCGGTATCAAATTCCGGCGCACATCCTTGGGCAGCGAGCGCAGCAGCGCCTCGATTCGCGGTTCGGCAAATCCCGGGACTGCGGCATCCACCCCGGCGCGAGTGAGTCCGGGCAACGCCAGTAGCGGGATACGCAATAACGCGCCGTCCCGTGACTCACCGGGTGCGAAGCGGTACTCGATGGGGATGGACAGCGCATCGACGTGGGCGACTTCGGGATATTGTTCGAGTGCTTGGGGCTGCGGCAGACGGGCGAAAATATGTTCGGCGTCGAGGGTCAGGGCTCGCCGTTCCGCGGAAGACAGATGCCGGGTGAAATACTCCAGCGTCGCGGCGCTCGATACCTGGCGCGGCAAGGCGCGGTCATAGAACTCGACGAAGGCTTCGGCGCCGTGCAGGAGGTCGCGCGTGCGCAGACGCTCCTCCATCTGCTGCGCGTCGCGCAGGGCGGTGTCATTCGCCAGCAGCCAGTCGGGCCTGCGGCGCAGCCGCTGATAAACCAACGCCTCGCGCGCGAAGATGCGACGCGATTCTTCCGGTGCAATGGGCCCATAGTTCACTACGCGATTTGCGCTCAGCACCAGCCCGAGAAAACTGACGCGCTCGCGCGCCACCACTTCCTCGCGTTCCTCATCCCAATCGGGCTCGAGATACTCACGCTTCAGCAGGTGCGGGGCCGCGGCCTCGATCCATTGGGGCTCGATTTCCGCCACGCGCCGCGCGAATACCCGCGATGTCTCGACGATATTCGCCGCCATGACCCAGCGCGGCCGGCGCCGTACCAATGACGACCCAGGGAATATGTGGAAATGCACGCCGCGAGTGCCGAGATAGGCGCCCTCCTCGCCGCGCGTACCCACCATGGTGCAAAAGCCCGCGAGCAGCGAACGGTGCACGCCCGTGTAGCTTGCCGCTTGCCGCTGCGCCACTACCCCTAAGTCAGCCGCGCGATCCGCGACCTGAGCATAAATATCTTCCCATTCGGACAGCCGCAGCAGCGAGAGGCCCCGCTCCTTGCACCAGATCCGCAATTCGCGCCGTGGTCCCTCGCGTGCCTTGCGGTACGCCCTCCATAGCACGACCAGCGCCGAAAACTCGGACTTGTGGTCCTCGAAAGCAGTGTACCGACCGGGATCTCCAGGCCCGCCCTCAACGGCAATACGGACGTCCGGGACGCTCAAGCCCGCGACTATGGCCAGCAATTCAGCAGAAGCGCGAAAACGCTTGCTCTCGAGCAGCGCCCGCGCCAGGCGCGGGTCGAGCGGCAGTCGCGCCATGGCGCGGCCGCGGCGAGTGATCCGTCGGTCGGCATCCAGCGCCTGGAGTTCCTGCAGCAGCCGATAGCCGTCGCCGAGCGCCCGCGGATCGGGCGCGTCGACAAACGGAAAGTTTTCCGCCTCGCCCAGGCCGTCGGCGGCCAGGCGCAGGAGCAGCGCGGCAAGATTCGTGCGCAGTATTTCGGGTTCGGTGTAGGGTCCGCGCGAGTCGAAGTCGGCTTGCGTGTACAGCCGCAGGCAGAGTCCCGCGCCTAAGCGGCCGCAGCGGCCCTTGCGCTGATCGGCGCCGGCGCGCGATATGGGCTCTATCGGCAATCGCTGCAGGCGATTGCGGGGGCTGTAGCGGCTGATGCGCGCCAGACCCGAATCGATGACGGCTCGAATGCCCGGCACCGTTATCGATGTCTCGGCCACGTTGGTCGCCAATACGATGCGTTGCCGCGGTCCGCGCTGAAATATCTTGCTCTGCTGCTCCCACGACAGGCGCGAGTACAGCTCCAGGACTTCCACATCGGCTTGCAGCTCGCGCAGCAGGTGCTCGCCGACATCGCGTATCTCGCGCTCGCCGGGCAGAAACACCAGAATGTCGCCGCCGCCGATGGGCTTGGGTTCGGCGGCGATTTCCCGATAGGCCTCGAGAACCGCGGCGGGCAGGTCGGGATCGTCCGCATCGTCCGCCGTTTCGCGGTAGCGAACTTCGATGGGGTGAGCGCGGCCGCTCACCGTGATGACCGGCGCACCATCGAAGAACTGCGAAATGCGTTCGATGTCCAGAGTCGCCGAGGTGACGATCACTTTCAGATCCGGGCGGCGCGGCAATAGCCGCTTCAGGACTCCCATCAGCAAATCCACGTTCAGCGTGCGCTCGTGCGCCTCGTCGACGATGACGGTGTCGTAACGCCGGAGCTCCGGGTCGAGGCTGAGCTCCGCCAACAGCAAACCGTCGGTCATCAGCGTGAGACGCGTGGCATCGGAGACCTGATCGGCGAATCGCACGCGAAAACCGATGCTGCGGCCCACCGGCTGTCCGACTTCCTCGGCGATGCGCGCGGCCAGGGCGCGCGCCGCCAGCCGTCGCGGCTGCGTATGCGCTATCAAGGCGTCCGCGCCGCGTCCCAACTCGAGGCAATATTGGGGCAACTGAGTGCTCTTGCCGGAGCCGGTGTCGCCGGCCACGATGATCACTTGGTTCCGGCGCAATGCCTCCATGATGGCTTCGCGCTTCGCCGAGATCGGCAAATCGGGGTCGTGTTTGAAAACGAGCTCGAGGGCGCCGCGCACGGCGCCCGCCGCTCCCCGATCATTCGTCACGCTTGACTTCTTGCCAAAGCCTCTCTTGGCTCTCGAGGTTCAGGTCCGCGAAAATCTCGCCGCGCTGCATCGCCAGCGATTCCATCCCGCGAAATCGCCGCTCGAACTTGGCATTGGCGGAGCGCAACGCCGCCTCGGCATCGACATCGAGCTTGCGGGCCAAATTGGCGGCCGCAAATAGTAGATCGCCGATTTCTTCGAAAATTTCAGCCGACGCGCCCGCACCCGAATCGGAGTCGTTCGCCGGCGGGTTCCCTGCCGGCAGGATCTGCGCGGCCGCATCGCGCACTTCCGCGAGTTCTTCGGCGACCTTGTCGGCGGTCTGGCCGGCATGTTCGAAGTCAAAGCCCACGCGCGCCGCCCGCTTGCTGAGCTTGTAGGCGCGCATCAATGCCGGCAGCGCCTGGGGCACTCCGTCCAAATGACTGGGCCCGGTGTCGGCGGCGCCGCGCTCGGCCGCCTTGATGTCTTCCCAAGCGACGCTTTGTTCGGCTTGGGTCAATGGGCCGCTTGCGCCGAACACGTGGGGGTGGCGGCGCAGCAGCTTGTCGCATATCGCGCCGGCCACCGCTTCAAAATCGAATTGATCGGCCTCACTCGCGATCTGCGCGTGAAACACCACTTGAAACAGAAGATCGCCCAATTCGTCCCTGAGGTGGCGCATGTCGCCGCGCTCGACGGCATCCGCGACTTCGTATGCCTCCTCGATGGTGTACGGCGCGATGCTCGCGAAAGTCTGCGCCTGATCCCAGGGACAACCATTGGCGGCGCGCAGGCGCTCCATGATGGTGAGCAATTCGCGCATCCGGCTTTGCGCCGCGGGCTCGTCGGTCATCGTGGTGGCTTTGCGCCGCGGGTCTGCAACATGCGGCGCAAGGTCAACAACATGCCTGCCGTCGCGCCCCAGATATTGCGGTCGCCGTAGGGAATGTCGTGCACCTCGTAGGTCAAGTCGCCCAGCTTGCGCTGCCGGGACTTGTGATTGGCGGCGTCCAAGATGAAGTCGAGCGGCACTTCGAACACATCGTGAACTTCGGCCTTGGCGATGCGCAATTGATAATCCGGGTTCACGAAGCCGACCACGGGGGTTACCCTGAAACCCGTAATGACGTGGTGATCGGGCAAGTATCCTGCGAATTCCACGAGGTTGGGGCTAAGACCGATTTCCTCATGAGTCTCGCGCAGCGCCGCGTGCCATGCGTCCTCGTCTTCGGGCTCGATCCGGCCTCCGGGAAAACTGATTTGCCCGGCATGATCTTTGAGCGTTTCGGCGCGCTGGGTCAGCAGCACCGTCATTCCCGCCGCATGCTCCACCAGCGGCACGAGCACGGCCGCCGGCACCCGCCGCGCAGGGAGCGAGGCACGCACGCGCGACACCACTTCTGCGGACGCGCCGGCCAGCCACTGGATGTCTTCTTCGGGTGTGGAAGGCTGCGGGTCGAGAGACTCGCGTATGTGCGCTTTCGAGTAGAGTGAATTCATCGTCACGCAGCGGAACCGGCGCCGTAGATGCCGCTCATCGCTCCTTATCCTCTCTGGTTCATTCGTTTACGGTAATATTGCGTGATTCTACACTCAAAGCGACCGCATCCTTCGATGGCCATTTCCTCCACTGACGCGCTTTCACCCCTCGACGGCCGATACGCCGGCAAACTCGCGGCGGTGCGCTATTTATTCAGCGAAGCCGGCCTGATGCGTGAGCGCGTGCGCGTGGAATGCGCCTGGTGCCTGGCGCTCGCCGCGGGTCCCGCAGCGACCGCTCTAGCCAAGCTGCCGCGTGCGGCCCGTGATTTCCTTGCCGCTCTGTCGAAGGACCCGGCCGCCGCCGATGTGGCGGCCATCAAGCAAATCGAGGCGCGCACCAATCACGACGTGAAGGCGGTCGAAATTTGGTTGCGCACCGAACTCAAGGCACGCGGCGCCGCTGCCGCCGATCTCGAATGGCTGCATTTCGCCTGCACTTCTGAAGACATCAACAACCTCGCCTACGCGCTCATGCTGAAGAGCGCGCGCGCGACGCTGCTGCTCCCCATGATCGATTCCATCGGCGGCCTGCTCGACTCCCTGGCCCACCGCCATGCCGCGACGCCGATGTTGGCGCGTACTCATGGCCAGACCGCGACGCCCACCACGGTCGGCAAGGAACTCGCGAATATCGCCGCGCGGCTTGAGCGCCAGCGCGCCGGCATCGAGCGCGTCGGTATCCTGGGAAAGATGAACGGTGCCGTCGGCAATTTCAACGCCCATGTCGCGGCCTTGCCGCAGGTCGATTGGGCGGGTTTCAGCCGAAACTTCGTCGAATCCTTGAGTTTGGCATCGAACGCGTACACTACGCAGATCGAGCCGCACGACTGGATTGCCGAGTACTGCCATGCGCTCATGCGCGCCAACACCGTTCTCCTCGACCTCGCGCGCGATATGTGGAGTTACATCTCGCTCGGTTATTTCAAGCAGCGCCCCGTCGAGGGCGAAGTCGGTTCCTCCACCATGCCGCACAAGGTCAATCCCATCGACTTCGAAAATGCCGAAGGCAACCTCGGGCTGGCCAATGCGTTGCTGGGACATTTCGCCGACAAGCTGCCCGTATCGCGGCTGCAGCGCGACCTCACGGACTCCACGGTGCTGCGCAATCTCGGCGTCGCGATCGGACACTCGGTCTTGAGCTACGGATCGCTCGAGCTCGGTCTCGGCAAAATCGAACTTGACCGGGCGCGTGTGGCCGAGGATCTGGACCGTGCCTGGGAGGTGCTGGGCGAGGCCGTGCAAACGGTCATGCGCGCCCACGGGATTCCGGACGCGTATGACCGATTGAAATCGTTCACACGCGGCCGGCCCATCGGCAAGGACGCCATGCGCCAATTCATCGCCTCGTTGGATCTGCCGCCGGCGGAGAAAGCGCGTCTGCTCTGCCTGGAACCCAAGGACTATGTGGGTTTGGCGCCGGTGCTTGCGAAGCGCGCACCCGGGTCGTAGTGTCCTGCAGGCTATGGATTTCCGCATTTGGGGCTCCGAAACGTGACGCAGTTGGCACGGACCGTTCCGAGCCAAACGGTACTATTCCTCAATGTACGCGAGGCTGGGCAAAATGACCCTGGACCTCCTATTGAGGCAGTCAGATATGGCGGGTAATACGGAAGAACGGACGAAACCTGTCGACAGGGTTCCTGCGACAGGCACGGACATTTCCGGGGGATCGGGTACCCGAACCATCCTCACCACCATGCCTGAGGTACGTGAAGCCAGCCTCAAGGTGGCCAAGTCGGCGCAGCGCCTGCTGTCTATCTTCACGCAAGATCTGGAACCCCTGATTTACGGTGAAGAGCCATTTCTCGAGGCCATCAAGCGCCTGGTATTGGCGCGTTCCTACGCCAAAGTGCGCGTTCTGCTCGCCGACCCGTCTCGGGCCATGGTCGACAACAACCGATTTCTCGCATTGGCGCGGCGTCTGACGAGCTGCATCGACCTGCGTGCCATGAGTCCGGAGTATCCGGCGAGCGCGGGGGCATTCATCATCGCGGACGACAAGGCGTTGGTGTACCGATTGCAGGCGGACCGCTGGGACGGCATTTCCGACATGAACGATCCGGCCGTCGTTCGCCGCTATTTGAACTTCTTCGACGAGGTCTGGCAGACGAGCATGCAAGAATCGCAAATGCGGCAAATGCTGATGTAGCCTTTGGCGTGAGGCTCGCGCCGCATTGTGACCCTTGCGCCCGCACTTGGCCCCCTGCGCCCGCATTTGACCCCTGCGCCCTCATTTGACCCCTGCGCCCGTATAATGGGTCCATGCAGGTTCCTCCCCTCGATCCCCTGACACCCCCCCCTGATCCCAAGCTCTCCGGCACCGTCATCGTCGGCATGTCGGGCGGCGTGGACTCGGCCGTCGCGGCACTCCTGCTGCAGCGCGGCGGGTACGCCGTGCAAGGGCTGTTCATGTCCAACTGGGAGGACGATGATGACGCCTACTGCACCACCGCGGACGATTTCCAAGATGCGCGCCGTGTCTGCGAAACATTGGGCATAGCGCTGCACCGGGTGAGTTTTGCCGCGCAGTATCGGGAACGAGTGTTTCAACTTTTCCTGCGCGAATACGCCGCAGGCCGAACCCCTAACCCGGATGTCCTCTGCAATCGGGAAATCAAGTTCGGCGTCTGTCTGGACTACATGCTCCGTCTGGGTGCTTCCTGGATCGCCACCGGCCACTATGCCCGGCTGAGGCACACGCCGCTGGGTACGCAACTGCTCAAGGCCGCGGACACGGCCAAGGATCAGAGTTACTTTCTTCACGGGGTTGCGGCCGCGGCCCTGGGGAAGACCCTGTTTCCGATCGGAGAGTTGCGCAAGGCGGAGGTCCGAAAGCTGGCGCACGCAGCAGGGTTGCCGGTGTACGACAAACCGGACAGCACCGGCATCTGCTTCATCGGCGAGCGGCCGTTCCAAGAATTCCTGAGTCGTTATCTACGCACCGAACCGGGGCCGATCGAGAACGACCGCGGCCTCGTCCTGGGCGAGCATCGCGGTCTCGCGCTGTACACCCTGGGTCAACGGTCAGGTCTGGGGCTGGGCGGACGCGCCGGAACCGCCGCCGCGCCCTGGTACGTGGCCGACAAGGACACCGAGCGCAACGCGCTCATCGTCGTCCAGGATCAAGACCATCCCCTGCTGTTGTCGGATGCATTCGATGTGGAACAGATGCACTGGTTGAACTCCGGCGAGGTCACCGGCCACCCGATCGAATGCACGGTCAAGACGCGCTATCGGCAGAGCGATCTTTGCTGCACGGTGCAACCTGCCGCTCATGACCTCACTGCCGACCCGAACTGGCGCGTGACCTTGAGCGAACCCGCGCGCGCGGTGACGCCGGGGCAATACGCAGTGTTCTACAGCGGCGCACGTTGTCTCGGCGGCGGCGTCATCGCGCAGCGATTCAATTCGCGCGGGGTCGCCCGCCGAATCACCTATAATTCTCATTTTTCCGCGGAGGGGTCATGACGGATAGCTTCAAGGCAAGAACGACGCTCAAGGTGGGGGCCGAGCAATACGAGATATTGAGTCTCAGTGCGCTCGAGTCGCTGAATGTCGACCGCCTGCCCTTTTCCCTGAAGATCCTTCTCGAAAACCTCTTGCGCTTCGAAGACGGCGTCAATGTCACCAAGACCGATATCGATGCCCTGGTGAAGTGGGACCCGAAAGCGATACCCAATCATGAAATCGCCTTTACGCCGGCGCGAGTCATCATGCAGGACTTCACGGGCGTTCCCTGCATCGTCGATCTCGCGGCCATGCGCGAGGCCATCGTCCGGCTCGGCGGAGACCCGCAACGAGTCAATCCGTTGGCCCCCGCCGAATTGGTGATCGATCACTCGGTGCAGGTCGACGAATACGGTGCGGCCGACTCGCTGAAGCACAACAACGAGATCGAGTTCAACCGCAACGGCGAGCGCTACATGTTCCTGCGCTGGGGTCAGACGGCGTTCAGCAACTTCAAGGTGGTGCCGCCCAACACCGGCATCGTCCATCAAGTGAACATCGAACGCCTGGCGCGGGTGATTTTCTCCGACGAGCGTTCCGGCAAGAAACTTGCCTATCCCGACACCCTGGTCGGGACCGATTCGCACACCACCATGGTCAATGGGCTGGGAGTCCTCGGTTGGGGCGTGGGCGGCATCGAGGCCGAAGCCGCCATGCTGGGCCAGCCGGTGACCATGCTGATCCCACAAGTGATCGGCTTCAAGCTCACGGGCAGCCTGCCCGCGGGTACCACGGCCACCGACCTCGTGCTGACGGTCACCGAGATACTGCGCAAGAAGGGCGTGGTGGACAAATTCCTGGAATTCTTCGGCGACGGCCTCAAGGGGCTGCCGCTCGCCGACCGGGCCACCATCGCCAACATGTCGCCGGAGTTCGGCTCCACCTGCGCGATCTTTCCCATCGACGAGGAAACCATCCGCTACCTCGAACTCACCGGCCGAGCGCCGGATCAGATCGCTCTGGTCGAGGCCTACGCCAAGGCGCAGGGACTGTGGCGCGTCAACGGCGCACCGGCAGCCGATTACACCGATGTCGTCGAACTCGACCTGTCGACGGTCGAACCCTCTCTCGCCGGGCCGAAGCGGCCTCAGGACCGCGTGCCGCTGCATAAAGCCAAGGCCGTCTACGAGAGCAGCGTGAAGAAAATGGCCGAGGAGAGAACGCAGAAGAACCCGCAGGCCACCGGAGCCGCCAAGGCCGGAGTGGGCGGCAAGACCTTTGACGTGCGGGACGGCGCGGTGTTGATCGCCGCCATCACCAGCTGCACGAATACCTCGAATCCGGCCGTGTTGGTCGCCGCGGGACTACTTGCCCGCAACGCGGGCGCACGCGGCCTTACCTCCAAGCCCTGGGTGAAGACCTCCCTCGCTCCGGGCTCGCGCGTCGTCACCGACTACTTGCAGAAGGCCGGACTGCTGAAGGACTTGGAAGCCCTTGGGTTCTATACCGTGGGCTACGGCTGCACCACGTGCATCGGCAACTCCGGACCTTTGAAGCCGGAAATCTCCGAAGCCGTCAAAAGCGCCGATGTCTTCGCCTGCTCGGTGCTGTCGGGCAATCGCAATTTCGAAGGCCGGGTGCACCCGGAAATCAAGATGAATTTCCTCGCCTCGCCGCCCCTGGTCGTCGCCTACGCGCTGGCGGGAAGTCTGGACATCGACATCACCACCGAGCCGCTGGGACAGGGCAAGGACGGAAAACCGGTGTACCTCAAGGACATCTGGCCGAGCGCCAAGGATGTGGCGGCCGCCGTCGCGGCGTCGGTGGATTCAGCGATGTTCAAGAAGGGCTACGCCAGCGTGTTCGCCGGCGACGCGAACTGGAACGCCATCAAGACACCGGCGGGCAAGATTTATTCCTGGGACGGCAAATCCACCTACGTCAAGAACCCACCCTACTTCGACGGCATCACCATGACGCCGGCGCCGCTGGCCGACATCAAGGGCGCACGCGCGCTGGCGGTGCTCGGCGATTCGGTGACCACCGATCACATCTCCCCCGCGGGCAACATCGCGAAATCCAGTCCGGCCGCCAAATACCTGGTGGCGCAAGGCGTGCAAGCGGCGGATTTCAATTCCTACGGCGCGCGGCGCGGCAACCACGAAGTGATGATGCGCGGCACCTTCGCCAACATCCGGCTGCGCAACCTTCTGCTGCCGGGCACGGAAGGGGGCGTAACCCTGCACATTCCCAGCGGCGAGCAGATGTCCATCTTCGACGCGTCGGTCAAATACAAGGCGGCGGGCACGCCGCTGGTGATTCTCGCCGGGAAAGAATACGGCACCGGCAGCTCGCGCGACTGGGCGGCCAAGGGCACGATGCTGCTGGGAGTCAAGGCGGTGATCGCCGAGAGCTTCGAGCGCATTCACCGCTCCAACTTGATCGGCATGGGCGTGCTGCCGCTGCAGTTCAAGGAAGGTCAGAACGCGCACAGCCTTGGGATAACCGGCAAGGAGACCTTTGAGATCGCCGGACTCAACCGCGGTGCGGCGAAGTTCGTCAAAGTCATTGCCAAGGCCGACGACGGCACGCGGACGCTGATCACGGAGTTCGACGCGCGCCTGCGCATCGATACCCCGAAGGAACTCGACTACTACCAACACGGCGGGATTCTGCAATACGTATTGCGGCAACTCGCCGCAGCAAGCAAGGCGGCCTGACCCATGTCCCTGACCATGTATACGGCCACAGTGCCGACCTGCACTCGCGCGCTGAACAGTCTCGCGGCCATCCTCGAAAAGGCGGCCGCGTACGCGGAGACCCGCAAGATCGATCCTGCGGCATTGCTCGGCACTCGATTGTTTCCGGATATGCTGCCGCTGGCGGCGCAAATCCAAATCGCCAACGATATTGCCCAGGGCGGCGCCGCGCGGCTTGCGGGCGCGGAAGTTCCGGTCTTCGAGCAAAAACAGCGGACCATTGCCGAATGGATCGCCGCGACCCGCGGCACCATCGCCTATCTCGAATCACTGAAGCCGGCGCAGTTCGAGGGATCCGAAGAGAGGACCGTCACCTGGCAGACACGCACGTCCACCAAGAACATGCAGGGCACACCCTACTTGTTCCATCACGTGCTGCCGAACGTGTTTTTTCACGTTACCACCGCGTATGACATTCTCAGGCACGCGGGTCTCGAAATCGGCAAGTTGGATTATTTGGGGAGGGCTTGAGCCTCCGGCACGACGCTCGCTACGAACCGCCCCGTCGCCTCATGCACCGTCGAGGCGCCTGCCCCGACCCGCCGAGCGGTGCCGCTCTTGGTGCAGCGTCACCGCGCCGATCACCATCCAGCTGCCGTGAAAAAGCACGCCGGCGGCCACCACGAACTCACCGGGAACAGGTCCGATCGCCGCGCGCTGCCAAAGATCCGCCATACCCGTCATTGCAGTCGGGTGGATCGCCAGCTTGCCGTAATACGCCAGCGCCTGGATCGCAAAGATCCAGCCGTAATTGCGGCGCACTCGGCGGCCCACGGCGCTCATGTAGGTGATCCGGTGCCGTGGATCGCGATAATCCCGGGCGAGGCGCTGCATCCAGCCCGCATCGGCCGGCATGGCATCACCGCGCAGCATCGGTGCAAAGAAGTTCGTTTCCAGCGTACGCGCCCGTAGCCTCCAAATATTGAAATAGCGGTAGCGGCGCGCCTCGATCAGCAAGAAAAAGACCACCAGCAGTCCGACCAGCGCCAGCGGCAAGGGCGAGGCATTCGCCGCGCTGAAGCTGGCCGAGAACGCGATGCCCGTCGTGACGACGGCCCAGTTGGTGGTGGTGTCGAAGCGCACCCGCCACACGGTGCTGCGGTACACCTCGCCGCGCCAAAGGTGGGAGAACGCGCCGATTTCCGCAGGGTCGAATCGCTGACCCGCGTGTACCTCATGCAGCTGGTTCATGATCCCCTCCGCCGCTTGGTGCGGTTGCCGATCAGCTCATGACATTCCCTTCAGTGCGCCGCCGGTGCGATGCTCCCCGCCCTGACCAACACCATCACGCTCGGATCAAGATGCTTCTTGATCGCGGAATTGACCTCATCCCGCGTCAGGGCTTTGACCACCCCCGGATAGGTCTCCAGCCGGCTCACGTCGTAGCCGCGCTGCACGTCGGTCAAAATCGCATTCGCGAGACCGGTGGTGGTCGACAGGCCGACCAGGTAACTGCCGATCAGGCCTTGCTTGCGGGCCGTCAATTCCTGATCGGTGACGCCGTCCTTCCACCACCGGTCGAGCTCGCGCCGCGTCGACGCGATGCCCTTCTCCAAGAGCGCCGGTGCGAAACTGGCCGAGATATCCCAGCGGCCGTCTACGATGCTGTCGTCGGCCATCGCGGCGCCAATATGGTAAGTCAGGCCCTCCTTGTCGCGCACGATACCCATCAACCGTCCCGTGAAGCCGCTGCCGAGGATCGCCGTGCCGACGCGCAGAGCCAATGCGTCGGGATCCTTGTAGTGCAGCCCCGTCGGTTGCCCGATGAGCACCGACACGCTCGGCTTGTCGCTGAGCGGTACCGCTACTTCGCTTGGCGCCTTCAATGCCGCAGGCATCGCCGGCCGCACATAGTCTTGGCCGCCGGTCCAGCCGGAAAACGCCTTGTCTATCTCGGTTTGAGCTTCAGAGGCGGCCACGTCGCCCACCACGACCAGAGTCATGTGGGCGGGACCATAATATTTGGCGTGAAAGGCCTTGAGCTCATCGAGGGTTGCGGTCTTCGCCGCGGCCTTGTAGTCGTCGACCGTGTGCGGCCGGTTTGGATGCCCCTGCGGGAAGGCCGCACGGCCAAAGGCTTCCTCCGCGCGCGCTTCTGTGTTCTGCGCCGAAGCTTCCAGCGCGCCGATGAATTGCTGCTTCGCCTTGTTGAACTCCTGCGGCTGCAGGGCAGGTGTGCGCAGCTCCGCGGCGATCAGCCCGACCACCAGAGGCAGGTCCTTCTCGAGGCATTTGGCGCGAATCTCCAGTGACTGCGTGCCCACACTGAAGGCGATTTCAGCGCCTACATTGTCCAACTGTTCGGCAATCGCAAACTTGTCGAGTTTCTTCGTGCCGCGGTCGAGCATCATGCCCGCGAGCGTGGGAATCGCGATATTGCCGGGTTCCGCCATCGCATCGCCCGCCGGCAACGATCCTAAAATCACGACCACATCTTTCACGTCGGTGTGATAGGTAATGAGATCGACTCCCGCGACTCGTGAGCGGTGGCTCTGATCGGCCACGCTCGCCGCGGCGGCTCCGCTCACCAAGAACAACGCGGCCAGCACATAGTGTCGCATCACGAGCCTTTCTCCGCCGTCGGCGGCACCGGAACGAACCAGCCCGTCGTACTCTGATCGTCTTTGAGATACTGCTTGGCGACGCGTTGCACGTCCGCGGGAGTCACTTGCTGCACCTTCTGCGGAAAGGTCACATACAGAGTCCAATCGCCCACGGCGATCCACTCGTTGATCTCTCCGGCAATCGCGGCGGTTCCATCCCGCTTGTAGGCTTCGGCGGCGATGAATTGCTGCTTCACGCGTGCCACTTCAGCCGCAGTCACCCCGTCGGATTTGATCTTGGCGATTTCCCCGAGCAGTGCTCTCTCGACTTGATCATGTTCGGCGCCCGGCGCGAGAACCGCGTACACCGTATGCAGCGACAGATCGTGATGCAGATCGGTGCCGGCGCCTGCATT
>Ga0137407_10000917_pt1 | contig 19401 bp, 18 predicted proteins | sample CZOMad2_2_16fung_FD_108410 | JGI IMG/M metagenome (GOLD analysis project Ga0137407, IMG submission 108410) | Vadose zone soil fungal communities from Angelo Coast Range Reserve, California, USA - CZOMad2_2_16fungal (Illumina Assembly) | ecosystem: Environmental > Terrestrial > Soil > Vadose... | reverse complement strand
TGGCAGACGTTCCTGGTCGGTCTCGCCGCCTCGATCGGCGCCGGCATCAGCATGGGTTTTGCGGAAGCGTTGTCGGACGACGGCTCGCTGACCGGACGCGGCTCGCCCTGGCTGCGCGGATTGACCTGCGGCCTCATGACCACGCTCGGCGGCCTTGGCCACACCATGCCCTATCTGGTGCCGGATTCCTGGGCCAACGCGTTCTGGATCGCGACCGCGATTGCGGGAATTGTGGTGTTCTTCGAATTGTGGGCGATCGCCTACATCCGGGCGCGCTACATGGATACGCCGTTCCTGCAGGCGGTGTTCCAGATCGTGCTTGGCGGCGCCATCGTGCTTGCGGTCGGCATTATCATTGGAGCGGCCTAGAGGGATTCGCGATGCCGGAGCGAGGTATCCAGCAGCGCTCACACCGAAAGCTCAGCGCCTTGGCCGGCGCGGTGTTGTCGATCGCGCTCGGGCAGCCGGCGCAAGCCGCCGACGAAATCCAGGTTTACAACGCCGGTATCGCCGCCGTCGGTCAATTCACGATCCAGCAGCACCTCAATTATACCGCGCTCGGGCTCAAGGACCCGTCTTTTCCCGGCGGCCTCGTCTCCAACCATGCCATCAACGGCACGCCGGAATTCGCCTATGGCGTCACCGACTGGTGGGAGGTCGGGCTCTATCTGCCCTTCGCCATCCAGGATCAGCAATTCCTGTCTAATGCCTTCAAGCTGCGAACCCTGTTTGTCGCGCCCAATGCCGACAAGCGCGACTTCTTCTACGGCCTCAATCTGGAATTCAGCAACACGACCCCGAAATTCTCGCAGACAAGGTTTACCTTGGAGGTGCGCCCGATCATCGGCGTGCGTAACGCGGAATACGAATTCATCTTCAACCCGATCGTCGATGCCGGCTTTGGAAAGCTTGGCGAGCTGGACTTTGCGCCGGCTGCACGCCTGGCGCGAAAGGTTGGCCAGGATACGTTTCTAGGCCTCGAATATTATGGGGACCTTGGCGAGATCGGGCACTTCGCCAAACTTGCCGATCAGCAGCACACTTTGTTCCTGGTTACCGATTTCAAGCTCGGCGTCTTGGACGTGAACTTTGGCGTGGGTTACGGTTTGACGCCCGCGTCCGATCGCTGGGTCATCAAAACAATCCTGGGATACGCATTTCCAGTACCCGGAAGCAAGCCCGACGCGACCGAGCGCAGTGGTGGACCCGTCAATCCGATGTCGCACGCCTCAGCGCGATCGCAGCAACCGTGGTGAACCAGCGCCATCCGCAACATCAGGCCATGGAATAGGCGCTGTTGGCATTGATCGGCATTCATGTGGCGACGGCGATGGTCCACCTCTTCATCTACCGCGACCGCATCATGCAGCAGATGCTGCCCGGATAAATTTTTCAGTGGCGTAGCAATTGCGGTCTAGCGAGCGTCGTTTAAACCAAGCAATATTTCGGTCAGGGTAACAAGTAGACCGGGAGATTGACGTGACGAAATCGCAATGGAGCTTCAAGACAGCGACCGAGTTATCGGCAGCGCTTACGGCAAGGAAAGTGTCGGCCCTGGAGCTGGCGCAGGACGCGATCGGACGCATCGAACGCCACGACACAAAAATCAACGCGGTTTGCGTGCGCGATTTTGGACGCGCTCTGGAGACCGCCCGCGCCGCCGACGCGGCGCTCGCGCGCGGCGAGAGAAGGCCCCTGCTCGGCATTCCGCTCACGGTGAAGGAATCCTACAACATCGCGGGCCTCCCCACGACGTGGGGCAATCCGGCGCAGAAGGATTTTCGCCCCTCCGAGGATGCGCTGGCGATCTCCCGCGTCAAGGACGCAGGCGGCGTCATCCTCGGCAAGACCAACGTGCCGCTCGGGCTGGGCGACTGGCAGAGCTACAACGACATCTACGGCACCACCAATAATCCCTACGATCTTGGCCGCACGCCCGGCGGCTCGTCCGGCGGATCATCCGCGGCGGTCGCGGCGGGCTATGGACCGCTCTCGCTCGGCTCGGACCTGGCCGGCTCGCTGCGTGTGCCGGCGTTTCACTGCGGCGTCTATGCACACAAGCCGACATTCGCGCTGGTGCCATCGCGCGGCCACACGCCGCCGCCGCTTCCTCCGCTGCCGCTCGATCGCGACATGGCGGTGATCGGGCCGATGGCGCGCTGCGCGCTGGATCTTTCGCTTTTGCTCGACGTCGTCGCGGGTCCGGACCCGCTGGAGGCCGGGACGGCCTACAAGCTCGCGTTGCCGCCACCGCGTCACGGCGAATTGAAGGATTTCTGCGTGCTGCTGATCGATACCGATCCGGTGATGCCGACCAATGCCGAGGTGCGGGCGGCGATCGACAGGCTCGCCGCCAACCTCGGCAAGGCCGGCGTCAAGGTGGAACGCGAAAGCCCGCTGTTGCCGGACTTCGCCGCCTCCTCCCGCCTCTTCATGCGGATGCTGCTGTCGTTTCTCGCCGTGGGGTTCACGCCGGAAGTCTATGCCGGGGCTGTGGCCGCGGCGGCCAGTCTGCCGGCCGATGACACGAGCCTTCGCGCCGGGCGTCTGCGCGGCATCGCGCTCAGCCATCGCGACTGGTTGATGGCCGAGGGAATGCGGGGACAATTGCGGGCGCAATGGCGCGCCCTGTTCAAGAACTTCGACGCGGTGATCTGCCCGGTGATGCCGACGCCGGCCTACCCACACGACCACTCGCCGGAGCAGGAAACGCGCCGCATCAACATCGACGGCAAGGACTATGCCTACCCCGACCAGATGGCATGGCCCGGCATCGCCAACCTGCCCGGCCTGCCCGCGACCGCGATTCCGATCGGCCTTTCGCCGCAGGGCCTGCCAATCGGCGTGCAGATCGTCGGTCCCTGGCTGGAGGATCGCACGCCGCTAAAACTCGCCGAACTGATCGAGCGCGAATTCGGTGGCTTTGTACCCCCGCCGGCGTTTAATGATTGAATCTCGTCATTCCGGGGCGCGAGTGAAACTCGCGAACCCGGAATCCCGAAGCTGTTGGATCGAGATTCCGGGTTCACGCGGAGCCTGTCATCGGGCGCGCATTCGCGCGACCCGTTGGCGTGCCCCGGAATGACCAGGAAAGACAAACCATGCGCAATGACATCGCCGAACTGACCGCGCTCAACCGCGACTATGTCGCCTCGGTGCAAAATTCCGACGTCAAACGCTTCGACGAAATCCTCGCCGAGGATTTCTATTGTTCCAACCCCGACAAGTCGCTGGTCGACCGCGCCGCTTTCCTCAAGCAGACCGCCATACCCCTGACGATCAGCAATCTCGAGGCCCATGACGTCAAGATCCGATTGATGGGCGATTTTGCCATCATCCACGCTCGCACCCGCTACACCACCGCGGACGGAAATCAGGGATCCGGGTGCTACACCGACGCCTGGGCGCGGCAAAACGGCCGCTGGCTCGCGGTGTCGGCGCACGTTTCGCGGTGACAAGAATCGTCATTCCGGGGCGCGAGTAAAACTCGCGAGCCCGGAATCTCGTGCCGCATAACTTCGAGATTCCGGGTTCGTTTCGCGGAGCCTGTCATCGGGCCGGCCAGAGGCCGGACCCGTTGGCTCACGCCCCGGAATGACGCTAAGCATCAAACATGATCACGCTGCGTACCGTCTTGCCGGCTTTCATCGCGGCAAAGCCCTCGTTGATTTCAGAGAGCTTCAGTTTCGCCGAGATCCAGTCATCAAGATGTAGCTTGCCGCGCATGTAGAATTCGATGAGGCGCGGCATGTCGACACGGAAGTGATTCGAGCCCATCGACGAGCCCTGTATCTTGCGCTCGCGCAGGAAATCGAAGCCGTGCAGCTCGATCTTCTGGCCGAACGGGATCATGCCGACGATGGTCGCCGTGCCGCCGGGCGCCAGCATCGCAAATGCCTGCTCCGCGGTCTCCTTGCGGCCGAGTACTTCGAATGCGTGATGCACCCCGCCATTGGTGAGATCGCGCACCTGCTTCACGACATCGCCGTTGATGGGATCGACGATGTCGGTAGCCCCGAGCTTCGTGGCCAACTGAAGTTTGGCCGGGTTGGTATCGACCGCGATGATGCGGCCGGCGCCGGCGATCTCCGCGCCGTTGATCGCGGCCATGCCGACCCCGCCGCAGCCGATCACGACAACGGTCTCGCCGGGCGCCACTTTCGCGGTGTTCGCCACCGCACCGTAGCCGGTAACGACGCCGCAGCCGATCAGCGCGGCCAGATCAAGCGGCATATCCCTGCGGATTTTCACGATCGCGTTCTCATGCACCAGCATCTGCTCCGCGAATGACGAGAGATTGAGAAACTGGTTCAGTTTTTCCGATCGCGCCCAGGATAGCCGGTTGGACACGCCCGGCAGCATCTTCACCGTGGTATCGGTGCACAGCACCGGCCGCCCGGTCGAACAATTGTCGCAAGTGCCGCAGAACACCGACAGACACGTCACGACGTGATCGCCCGGCTTTACATAGCTCACATCCGATCCGACCTGCTCGACGACGCCGGCGGATTCGTGGCCAAGCACCGCGGGCAATGGATGCGGATAAAGCCCCTCCATGAAATGCAGGTCGGAATGACAGAGCCCGGCGACGCTGGTGCGGATCAGGACCTCGCGCGGTCCGGGCTTCTGCAGGCTGACATCCTCGATCACCAGCGGCTTGTTGACTTCATGCAGGACGGCGGCCTTCATCGGGGTTTCCTCTTTGGATTTTTGTTTCAAGCGCGTGAGCGTGGACCGCAAGTGCGATCCGACCTCTCCCACCCAACTCGGGTTTACCCGAGTCTGGCATCTAAATTCATCGAAGTCGGATATATCCGACTTCGATGGGAGAGGTAAATCGTGCCCGCGGCGAGAGGAGACTAAGCCACCTTGAGCAATTCGCCAACCTCGGCCATGCCCACCGCGCGATCGCCGAGCAGAAGGGCGGTGATGGCGCGCTGCGTCGCATTGTCCGCGAGGTGGAAGGGATCGTTCGAATTCACCCGGTGATCGATCACCAGGCGCGACAGCAAAAGCCGGCGGGCATCGCCGCGCATCTGGTAGACGCGGCCGGCCTCCCACGCCAGCGCAACCGAGCTTGCGGCATGATAGAGCAGGCTGGTGGCGCGCCGCGCCTCGGCCTCGTGGTCATTGCGCCCGGCGACCTCGCGGGCAAAACCGATGGCGCGATCGGTGAGTTCGCGCAGGCGATCTCGCCAGGCGCGCGGCACATTGGCGCTGTCGTCGAGCCGGGCATGCAGGTCGGCGGCCAGTGCGGCGTCGGCGCCATGCCGGCCGACCGCCCGCGTGAGCGCGTCGATGGCGACGATGTTGCCGGTGCCTTCCCAGATCGAGCCGAGATGCGCGTCGCGCAACAGCCGGGCGGTTGCAAATTCCTCGATGTAACCGACACCGCCGCGCATCTCCAGCGCGTCGCCACAGACCTTGCGGGCATCGCGCGTGGCGCGGAATTTCAACGTCGGCGTCAGGATGCGCAATAGTGCGGCTGCGTCCTGGCTGCCGGCCTCGGCGCGGTCGAGGGCGTCCGCGGTTAAAAAACTCATCGACAGCGCCTGCTCGGTCGCAAGCATGATCTTCATCAATTGCCGGCGCGCCAGCGGCAAATCGATGATACGGCTTCCGAACACCACACGGTTTTGTGCGACCGTCATCGCGTCGTGATGGGCGCGCCGCATCAGCGCGGTGGATTTCACGCCGTTGGAAAGCCGGGACGAATTCACCATCTCGGCCATCTGCACGAAACCGCGATCGAGCCGCCCGACGGCGTATGCAATCGCACCCTCCAGCTTGATCTCGCCCGAGGCCATCGAGCGAGTGCCGAGCTTGTCCTTCAGGCGGACGATCCGATAGTGGTTCGGCGAGCCGTCATCAAGTTTGCGCGGCATCAGGAACAGGCCGACGCCGCGCGTGCCGGGACCTGCGCCCTGCGGCCGCGCCAGCAGCATGACGACTTCGGCGTCCGCATTAGAGCAGAACCATTTCTCGCCCGACAAACGCCAGTGATCGCCTTCCTGCGCGGCGGTTGTCGTCAGCGTGCCGACGTCGGAGCCGCCTTCCTTCTCGGTCATGAACTGGCCGCCCTGCGTCAGCTTGCTCATGTCGGTTTGCGTGAGACCGTCGAGATATTTCGCCTTCAGCGCCTCGCTGCCGAAATTGGCGAGAAGTTTCGCGCAGCCATCGGTGACGTTGATCGGGCAACCCAGGCCGAACTCGGCCTGGTTGAACAGAAACGTAAAGGCGTGCTTGGCAACTACAGGGTATTTCTCGGGCCAGCCCATAATGCCCTTGCGCAACGACATCGCGTGAATGCCGAACTCGCCGAACGCGGCGCGCTCGAGTTCGCGATAAGCCGGATGGTATTCGATCCACTGCACGTCACGGCCGAAGCGGTCGCGCTGATGCAACACCGGCACATGCCGATCGGCGAGCCGGGCGCATTCGTCGAGATGGCCGCCCGCGAGCGCGCCGAGCCGGTCGAGATGCGGCTCGATGTGGCGGAACAGCGCATCGGGAAGATGAATGCGAAGCAGATCCGAAAGCGCGGGATCGGCACGGTAGAAATTCATACCCGTGGTGTCGGGGGCAAGCAGTCCTTGCCGGCCGGCGGAATTTGCAATGCGATTATGCTGCCGTGGCTGCATTGAATTCTCTTGTCCGTTTCCTCATCTGTTGGGGAGAACTATCGCACATCCGAGGCCGGAATGTCGCCCTGCCCGGCCAACGCTGCGACGCAATTTTCGATGCGGGGACTACCCGAAACTTAGACCAGGACCCTCTCCGACAGATCAAGGAAACCTCCCATGGAAACGCCAAAATACAAAAATGCCCTCATCGTCGGCGCCGGCGAAGGTCTCAGCGCGTCGCTGGCGCGGCTGTTGGCCCGCGAAGGTCTGGGCGTCGCGCTGGCGGCACGCAAAATCGAAAAGCTCGGCGCACTCTGCACCGAGACCGGCGCGCGGGCGTTTGCCTGCAATGCGACGGATCATGACGAGGTCGAGCGTCTGTTTGGCCTGGTCGAGCGCGAAATCGGATTACCTGACGTGGTGGTCTATAACGCCAGCGCGCGGGCGCGTGGCGCTTTCGTCGATCTGGTGCCCGCAGAAGTGGCGCAGGCGATCGCGGTGAGCGCGTTCGGCGGCTTCCTGGTGGCCCAACAGGCGGCAAAGCGGATGCTGCCAAACAAGCACGGCGCCATCCTCTTCACCGGCGCGTCGGCAAGCGTCAAGGGCTATCCGCAATCGGCGCCGTTCGCGATGGGCAAGTTTGCGTTGCGTGGTCTCGCGCAAAGCATGGCGCGCGAATTATCGCCGCACGGGATTCACGTCGCACATTTCGTGATCGACGGCGGCATCCGCAGCGCGTCGCGGACCGAGCCGGCCGACCGGCCGGATTCGATGCTCGATCCCGACGCCATTGCCTTGAGCTATTGGAACGTGTTGCAACAGCCGCGCAGCGCCTGGACCTGGGAACTGGAATTGCGGCCGTGGGTGGAGAGGTTTTGAGAGATCAAAGTCATTCCGGGGCGATGCGAAGCATCGAACCCGGAATCTCCAGATTCCGGGGATGGTCCGAAGGACCATGCCCGGAATGACGGAGTGTCTACACCATCGCCTGATGTGCAACCTGCTCCGCCACCAGCCGCCAGCTCGCGCACGGAATTTCCTCCGGCACTGCTTCGATACGCTTTTCGAACCGCACCAGCTTCCAGTCGTCGGGGTTACGCGTGAAGGCAAAACCGGATTTGCGCGCTAGCCCCATCATGACGTCGTTGGAGCGCAGCGTATCGCCGAACATCCGCCTGGCGCCAAACGCCGCCGCCCGGCATTCCAGATTCCGCAGCAACGCCGAACCGATGCCCTGGCCTTGCCAGCGGTCATCGACCGATACGCCAAACTCGAAGTTGGCGGAGTCGGTCTCGAACCCATAACGGGCCTCACCGACGATGGTCTCTATACCGTCGATCACCATCACAGCCATGACGCTGAACCGGTCGCGCTCGCCGGCATGGATGAAATGATCGAGTTCGGTCTGTGGCAGTTCGCTCATGGCGCCAAGGAAGCGATTGTAGCGCGAGCGAACAGAGAGCGCCCGGAAGTAACCCTGCAACGCTTCGGCATCGTCTGGCTCGACAAAACGCACCGCCAGGCTTTTGCCGTTGCGCAGCCGCAGGATATCGGAGTGTTGCCGGAGGTCATCAAGGCGAAGCGCGGTCATCGCAAGCTCCCAATGGGTCATGCTGGCGTCCCTTTGACGGCGGCGCCAGCGCGGCGGCCTTTAAGCCCGCCAGAACGGCTTCTCGGCCTCGCGGACGACATCGCTCCACGACAGTCCGACGTCATGCAGTTCGCGATCGGTCCACTGCGTCAGTTCGTGCCGCTGCTCCCAGCGGTTACGCCAGACATGCAGCGTGTCGCCGAGCCGGGCCAAAACGCCCAACTCATGATGATTTATCATCGTTTCGGGTGAACAGCTGGACATTTTGATCTCCCAAATCTAATCTGTTGGCAGTAATATCGATCCTATTAGGGATTTGGACAAACGACACTTTGAACCGCATCAAATGACATAAACTCATGTATCGGGACGCTCATAAATGACCCGATTGCCGTCGCTCAATGGTTTGCGCGCGTTCGAGGCCGCCGCGCGGCATCTGAGCTTCACCGCGGCCGCCACCGAATTGAACGTCACCCAGACCGCGATCAGCCATCAGATCCGCCGGCTCGAGGAGGAACTCGGGATTCGCCTGTTCGTCCGGCAGAACCGCAGCCTGGCGCTGACGCCGGAAGCCAGGGATTACCTTCCCGGCATTCGGGCGGCGTTCAACGATCTGCGACTCGCCACCGACCGCCTGACGCGCAAGGACAACGATCGTGTGCTGACGGTCTCGACGCTGGCATCGCTGGCCGCCAAGTGGCTGCTGCCAAGGCTCTCCACGTTCCAGCAAGCGCACCCCGGCATCGATGTCCGCATCACTACATCGACCGGCCTGGTCGACTTCCAGCGCGACGGCGTCGACGCTGCGATCCGCTATGGCCGCGGCCAATGGCCCGGCCTGCGCGCCGACTGGCTGATGGCCGATGAGTTGTTTCCGGTGTGCAGCCCGGCGCTACTGAAAGCCGACAAGCCGCTCCGCTGCCCGGAGGACCTGGCGTATCAAACCCTGCTCCACAGCACCGGCGGCTACGACGACGACTGGCGGCTGTGGTTGACTGCCGCGGGGCTGCCGTCGAATATCTCCAAGCACCCGGGATTGAGCTTCGACCTGATCTTCATGACGGTGCAGGCCGCAATCGACGGGATCGGCGTTGCGATGGGCCGAACCTCCTATGTCGAGGCCGACATAGCCAAGGGTCGCCTGGTGGTTCCGTTCAAGATCGCGCTGCCGGCCAACGCCGGCTTCTATCTCGTCTCGCCCGAGGCGAAAGCCGAACAGGCCAAGCTATCGGCGTTTCGGCAATGGCTGATTGCCTCGATCCAGAGCGGCCCGGGAATCAACTAAGCGCCCGCCGCGTTTTCCGGTTGGTCACGCCGCCCTGACGTGGCAGATTGGCGGAACAAGAAAAAGTAATGCGCTCGGCCACTGCATTCGCCGGGCACGGGACAACGGGGAGAATTCAGGAATGTCGCAATCGTCCAGCTCGCCGCCGCCGCAGCTCAAATCGCGAATTGGCGCTATTCTGCGGTCAACCAGCGGCAATTTCCTCGAGCAGTTCGATTTCTTCCTGTTCGGCTTTTACGCGCCCTATATCGCGAAAGCCTTCTTTCCATCCGAAAACGAGACCGCCGCGTTGCTCAACGCATTCGGCGTTTTCTGGCTGGGCGCGCTGATGCGCCCCGTCGGCGCGATCGTGCTCGGCGCCTATATCGACCGGATCGGCCGCCGTAAGGGTCTGATCGTCACGTTGACGATCATGGCGATCGGAACGGTCACGATTGCGATCTGTCCGACCTATGCCAGCATCGGGGTTGCGGCGCCGGTCGTTGTTCTGGTCGGCCGCTTGCTGCAGGGCTTTTCCGCCGGCGTCGAGCTCGGCGGCGTATCGGTATATCTTTCCGAGATCGCGACCCCCGGCAACAAGGGATTCTATACCTCGTTCCAATCTTCCAGCCAGCAGGTCGCGATCTTCGTCGCCGCGATCATCGGCTATGCACTAAATGAACTGGTGACGGGCGACAGCATTGCCTTCCTCGGAGCGATCGAATTCGCCAAGTGGCGAATTCCGTTCTTTATCGGCTGTCTCATCATTCCCTTCATTTTCTTCCTGCGCCGGACGCTTGAAGAAACGCCGGAGTTCCTGGCGATGAAGAAACATCCTTCCACTTCCGAGGTCTTCAGCTCCGCCGCCGTGAACTGGAAGATCATCGTGCTTGGCATGATGATGGCGGTGTTGACGACCACGACGTTCTACTTCGTCACCGTCTACACACCGACCTTCGGCAAGAGCGTGCTGAAACTCTCCTCGCAGGATGCGCTTCTCGTCACCCTTCTGGTGGCGGTGACCAACTTCATCTGGAATCCGGTCGGGGGCGCGGTGTCCGACCGTCTCGGCCGAAAGCCGGTGCTGCTGGCGATCGCGTGCCTGTCGCTTTTGACCGCCTACCCCGCGCTGCACTGGCTGGTCGCCGCACCAACGTTCGGCAAGATGCTCACCGTGGAAATGATGTTCTCGTTCTATTTCGGGGTTTACAGCGGCACCATGCTGGGTGCGCTGGTCGAGGTGGTGCCCAAGCATGTCCGCACCACCTGTTTCTCGCTGGCTTTCGCGTTGGCTGCGGGCTTGTTCGGAACGTTCACGCCTTTCGCATCGACCTGGCTGATCGATCACACCGGCGACAAGGCCTCGCCCGGATTCTGGCTGATGTGTGCCGCTGCGTTGGGCATCTTCGCCGCGCTTACGATCTATCGCGGCGGCAAGGCCGCGGCCACCCGGGAGGCCGTCGCCGCCTGACGCCCCAGTCATGTGCGGGCGGCGGACCAGCTTGTCCGGATGCCGGTTTGGATTTCCATGCAAACAAGATAACAACACGGCATGGTCGATTTAACCCGTAAATACGACGTACTGGTGATCGGCGGCGGCAACGCTGCGCTGTGTGCCGCGATCGGCGCGCGACGGGCCGGCGCGTCGGTTCTGGTGCTGGAGGGCGCGCCGAAATTCTATCGCGGCGGCAACACCCGCCACACCCGCAATATGCGCTGCGCCCATGATGCGGCGACCGACATCCTCACCGGGCCTTATACCGAAGAGGAATTCTGGGAAGACCTGCTTCGCGTCACCGGCGGGGAAACCGACGAGGAGCTGGCGCGCCACATGATCGCCGAGTCCAAGGACATATTGGACTGGATTGTCGAACAGGGGGTGCGCTGGCAGCCCTCGCTCGGCGGTACGCTCAGCCTCGGGCAAACCAATTCGTTCTTCCTCGGCGGCGGAAGAGCGATGCTGAACGCGCTGTACTTCACCGCAGAAAAGCTCGGGGTTGAAATTCTCTACGACGCCGAAGTGCTCGACCTCGAAATCACCGGCGGCATGTTTCTTTCTGCCGCGCTCAAGCAGGGCGACGGCGGCGCCGGCGTCACCGCTTCGACGCTTGTCGCCGCCGCCGGCGGTTTCGAGGCCAATATCGAATGGCTCAGGCAATATTGGGGCGATGCCGCCGACAATTTCCTGATCCGCGGCACGCCCTATAACCGCGGCTCGATCCTGAAGATGCTGCTGGAAAAGGGCGTGCAGGAAATCGGCGACCCCACGCAATGTCATGCGGTCGCGATCGATGCGCGCGCGCCGAAATTCGACGGCGGCATCATCACACGGCATGATTCGGTGGTGTTCGGTATCGTCGTCAACAAGCACGCGGAGCGCTTTTACGACGAGGGCGAGGATATCTGGCCGAAACGCTACGCCATCTGGGGACGGCTGGTGGCAGCCCAGCCCGACCAGATCGCCTACATCGTCTTCGATGCGAGTTCGCGTAACAGCTTCATGCCGACGCTGTTTCCGCCGATCGAGGCTGAAAGCATCGCTGGCCTTGCCTCCAAGCTCGAACTCGATCCGGCCGCGCTGGAAAAGACCGTCGCCGATTTCAATGCCGCGGTACGGCCCGGTACCTTCGACCACACTATCCTCGACGATTGCCGCACCGAAGGCCTGACCCCGCCCAAAACCCATTGGGCGCGGCGGCTTGAGACGTCGCCTTATTATGCCTATCCAGTACGGCCCGGCATCACCTTCACCTATCTCGGCACCCGCGTGAACAAGCAGGCGCGCATGGTGATGAAGAACGGCAAGCCGGCCGCCAACATGTTCGCCGCCGGCGAGATCATGGCCGGCAATGTGCTAGGCCGAGGCTACGCAGCCGGCATCGGAATGACCATCGGCAGCGTGTTCGGGCGGATTGCGGGCCGTGAAGCGGCGAAGAATGCGCGGAATTGAAACAGCCTGGGATCGCCTCGCCCCGCTTGCGGGGAGAGGGAGAAGAAAAAAAGGAGGAGCCATGTCACGCCTTGCGATTGCTGCGGTCACCGCCACTCTGGTGGCCGCGACGTCAACACAAGCCGCCGAAGGAATCGCGCTGCGCGACATGGGCTCGTTCCATGTCGGCGGACGCCTCGTCGAGATCAGCGGCAAGCCGGTGAAAGAAGTCGTGTTCACGCCGGGCGGCGTGCCGGCGAAGGTCGATCCGAACGGCACCTACCAGGTCGAGCAGATGTATGTGCAGTATTTCCTGCCGGCCAACGAACACGGCGCCTATCCGCTTCTGATGTGGCACGGCGGCGGGCTGACCGGCGTCACCTGGGAGACCACGCCCGATGGCCGCGAAGGCTGGCTGAACTATTTCCTGCGCAAGGGCTGGAGCGTCTACAACTCCGACGCGGTCGAGCGCGGTCGCGCTGGCTGGGCGCAATATCCCGACATCTTCAAGAGCGAGCCGGTGTTTCTGACCACCGCCAACCCGTTTCTGCGCTTTCGCATCGGCGACGGCCCGGACTCCTACGATTCCGATCCCGCCAAGCGAAAGACGATGCCGGGCAGCCAGTTTCCAGCCGAGGCTTACGACAATTTTGTCAAGCAAGGCGTGCCGCGCTGGACCACCAATGATGACGCGACGATCACGGCCTATCTGGCCGAGATCGACCGCGTCGGCCCGTGCATCATCATGGTCCACAGCCAGGCCGGCAGTTTTGGCTTCAAGGTCGCGCAGGCACGGCCCGACAAGGTCAAGGCGCTCATCGCGGTCGAGCCGGCCGGCGTCGGCGATCCCGCGAAGGTCGATGTGCTGAAGAATATTCCAACCCTGATCCTCTATGGCGATTACATCGAGCGCGACTCACGCTGGCCGAAGATGCGCGCCACCGGCCTTGCGTTCGCGGAAGGCATCAAGGCCGCGGGCGGCAGCGTCGATGTCGTCGACCTGCCGCAGGTCGGCATCAAGGGCAATTCGCACATGATCATGATGGACAGGAATAATGCCGAGGTCGCCGGCCTGATCCAGAAATGGCTGGAAGGCAAAGGCCTGACCCGGTAACCCCAGAGAACACAGAGCGGCGCACCATGCACGGAACCAGAATTTTGGAAGAAGCCGACCGGCTGATGACGGTCTGCAATTCCTGCCGCTACTGCGAGGGGCTTTGCGCGGTGTTTCCGGCGATGGAGATGCGCCGCTCGTTTTCCGACGGCGACCTCAATTATCTCGCCAATCTGTGCCACGCCTGCGGTACCTGTTACACCGACTGTCAATTCTCGCCGCCGCATGAATTTAACGTCAATGTGCCGAAGACTTTGGCGATCGCGCGCGTCGATTCATGGTCCGCCTATGCCTGGCCACGCGGTTTCTCGGGCCTGTTCGCGCGCAACGGCCTTGCCATCAGCATCATCGCCGCCTTGAGCGTCGCGGCATTCATTTTCGGCTTTGCCGCCTTGACCGACCGACAGGTGCTGGTCGGTGTGCACGCCGGCCCGGGTGCGTTCTACGCGCTGATGCCGCACAACGCGATGGCGATGTTATTTGGCGTTGCCTTGCTTTACGCGATCATCGCGCTCGTGATGGGCGTACGGGCTTTCTGGAACGATATTGGCGAGCCGATCGGCATGTCGGCCGACCCGGGTTCGCTCTGGCAGGCGATGAAGGACGCCGGACAACTGCGCTATCTCGACGGCGGTGGCGTCGGCTGCGTCAACGAGGACGAGCGCCCGACCGATCACCGTAAGATCTATCACCACCTGACCTTCTACGGCTTCTTGTTATGTTTCGCGGCCACTTCATTCGCGACGCTGTATCACTATTTGTTCGCGCGCGAAGCGCCCTACCCTTGGTGGGACCTGCCCGTCGTGCTGGGCACGCTTGGCGGCATCGGGCTCTTGCTCGGCCCTGCGGGGTTACTCGCGGAAAGATTCAAACGCGATCCGGCGCTGATCGACGCGAAGCGCACCGGCATGGATGTCGCCTTCATCGTCATGCTGTTCCTGACGAGTCTTACCGGTCTTGCGCTCCTCGCCTGGCGCGACAGCGCCGCGATGGGGCCCCTGCTGGCGCTGCATCTCGGCGTGGTGTTCGCGCTGTTCATCACGTTACCTTATGGGAAGTTCGTGCACGGTCTTTACCGCACCGTCGCGCTGGTGCGCTATGCGAGGGAACGGCGGATGATGGGGCATGGGTCGGCGGAGTAGACGTCCTCACCCTGAGGAGCGGCCACTTGGCCGCGTCTCGAAGGGTGAACCCGCCCTCGTCCTTCGAGACGCGCGCAAAAGCGCGCTCCTCAGGATGAGGGCTTCTAGAGATCCACCACCACGTAATCGCTTTCCACCGCGACCTTGATGGTCTCGGCCACGTACGGTCCCTTCACCACGCTTGCGCCCGGCTCGACGTTGACGGGGTAGGCCCTGGCGCGGAATCGCTTCGGGTCGCAATAGGATTGCCCGGTACGGATATCGAATTCCCAGCCATGCCAGGGACAACGGATGATCTCGCCCAACCGGGTGTATTCGATCTCGCCGGGATCGGACGATTGCGCAAGCCCGATCAGCGGGCCCTCACATAAAGCCGCGCCCTGATGCGGGCAACGGTTCAACAGGCCGAAGAACTCGCCGTTGATGTTAAACACCGCGATCGGACGTTGATCGATGGTGAGAAATTTTCGCGTGCCCGGCGGCAATTCCTCCACCGCCGCGATGACGTGACGGGTCATGTTGATTTACGCCAGCCCATACAGCTTCAGCGCATTGTTCAGATAAAACGCCTCGCGGTTGGGCTCGCTGACACCGGGTGGCAGCACCCGTGATGGGTCGTCAAAATCCCAGTGCGGGTAATCGGTGGCGAACAACAGCTTGTCCCACCCGACCCAGTCGATCACGTCGAACAGATGATCGCGCCGCTCAGGGTCCTCCATCGGCTGCGTAGTAAAATAGATGTGGTCGCGGATATATTCCGACGGCGGCCGCTTCACATGCGGCACCTCGCTTTTCAGCCGCTGCCAGCTCTTGTCGAGCCGCCACGACAGTGATGGCGCCCAGCCGAAACCGGCCTCGATCATGATCATCTTGAGTTTGGGGTGCCGCTCGAACACGCCTTCCAGCACGATGCTCGCCAGCACCGCCTGCTGGCATTGGGAATGACCCACCATTTCCTCGATGTAAAAGCTCGGCCAGCCGGAGGCGGTGATCGGATTGCCGCCAAAGCCGAAGGCATGCACGCCGACCGGAAGCCCGACCTCTTCGGCCGCCTCGTAAATCGGCCAGTAGCGGCGCTGGCCCAGCGGCTCGACGGTGCGGCTCAACAGCAGCACCTGGACGAAATTCTTGTCGTGCCCGCGCTTGCGGATTTCGGCGGCGGCCGTCGCGCCATCCTCGTTGGCGACCACGATGGAGCCCTTCAGGCGGCAGTCCTTGCTGGTCCATTTCTCGATTTGCCAATCGTTGATTGCCGAACAGATCGCGGCGGCAAGTTCGTGGTTGCGGATGCCCTGCCCGGTGGCGAGCGGATTGAGCACGCCGAGCACGACATGGTTCGGGTCGAGATGTTGCTGCTGCATGAACGACAGCGACGAACCCTGCGGGCCGCCTTCGGGCGGATAGGCATCGCGGCGCGCGGCGTTGGGCTGCGCTTTCGGATAGGGTGGCCCGTCCATCATCCCTTGATAGGGATGCGCATTGTAGGTTTCGAGATGCTGGTGCCAGCGCTTGGCGAGATACGGATACAATTCGGTTTTGGTCGCGCGCGCGGGATGAATGTCGCAATCGGCAATCGCGGTCTTGGCATCGGCGGACGAAGCCGGCTCCGGAAGCTCGCGGAACTGGACGTTCATGGCGTTTCCTCCTTGAGCGCTAACTGCTTCAGCCGGCCATAGGTCGCATAGGGATTATCGATCATGATCTTGCGGACCAGCTCGGGCGACATCCCCTCGGGCAGCGCGGCATCACCATCGAATTGCCAATGCGGATAGTCGGTCGAGAATAGAAGCAATTCGTCCGACTGCATATGATCAAACAGCCGATTTAATGTCTGGGGATCCGGCGGGGCATCGATCGGCTGCAACGAGAAGCGGATGTTGCTGCGCACAATTTCAAGCGGCGCGCGATCCACCCATGGCGTTTCCATGCGGATGCCGCGCCAGAACTTATGCAGCCGCCAAAGATAAGACGGCAGCCAGGTGAAGCCGCTTTCCAGCATCACCATTTTCAAACCCGGATGCCGTGCGAACACGCCTTCGACGATCAAGCTGGTCAGTTGCGTCTGAAATGCCTGCGCCTGCGCGACATAATCCTCAATGTGATAGGAGCCCCACCCCACCGACGTCGGCGGGTTGTGATAGCTTGATCCGGCATGGATGCCGATCGGCAAGCCAAGCCGATCGGCGGCGGCGTAAATCGGCCAGTAGGCGCGCTTTCCCAGCGGCATGTCGCCCATGACCAACATCAGTACCTGGACGAAACGCTCATCCCTTGCGCAGCGCTCGATCTCCGTGACCGATTTTTCAATGCTCTGGACGGGGATCACGATCGAGCCGCGCAAGCGAGCGTCCTTGTCGAGCCACTCCTTCACCAGCCAGTCGTTCAGCGCCCGGCAGAAGGCATCGGCCATGTCCTCGGAGAAGACCATCTGCACGCCAAAGAGCGGGTTGCAGATGCCGTAGCTGACCCCGAAAGGGGCAAGCGCCCGCGCCTGCATGTCCGCAAGGCTCGCGCCGGGCTTGCCCTTTGCCGGCCGCCAGTCTGGCCGCGCGGAGATCGGCGAATTCGACGGATAGGATTGCGACACCAGGTCGGTCATCCCCCGTGTGGTGACCTGATCGCGCCAATAGTCGTTCAGATAGGGCAACAGGCTCGTCAAATGAGGAACGGCGGGATGCAGGTCGCAATCCACGCCACCCGCAACTGGTGACGTCATGACGCTGGTTTCCTCCCTCGCCCAAGGCCTCTCGTTTGCGGCGTCTTGTCACCCGCGCCGCTTGTGGAGGCGCATTGAAGCAGGCCGGCTCACGGCTCGCAACTCGGCAAACCGCATGGCCGTGTGCTAGAAAGGCCTCGAAAGCCGCGCAAGGGAGGGTTTGATGCTTCGGACCGGGATGGCTGCTGTTGCGACGACCCTGCTTTGGGCCGGCACATCGTTGGCGCAGCAGCCGGCGGCGACACCGCCACCTCCTCCTGATTTCTCCAAGGTCGAAATCAAGACCACTGACCTCGGCGACAACATGTATATGCTCGAGGTCCAGGGCGGAAACATCACCGTGGCGGTCGCCAAGGACGGGATCATCATGGTGGATGGCCAATACGCGCCGCTGCACGACAAGATCAAGGCCGCCATTGCCACGGTCTCGAACCAGCCGATCAAGTATCTCATCAACACGCATTTTCACGGCGACCATGTCGGCGGCAACGAGCCCTTCGCCAAGGACGGCGCCACGGTGATCTCCGAGGTCAACGTCAAGAACAGGCTGGCGGCCGGGACCACCAACGGCCTCACCGGCGTCAAAACGCCGCCGGCGGCGCCAGCCGCGCTGCCGTTGAAAACCTATACCGGAGCCTTTCAGATCAGGCTCAGGGGCCGCGTCGCCGATCTCAAGCATATCGAGCACGCCCACACCGACGGCGACACCTATGTCTGGTTCAAGACTGCCAATGTGCTGTCGACCGGCGACACCTTCACCTACGGCCGCTATCCCAATATCGATTTCGCCAATGGCGGCAACATCAAGGGCATGATCGCGGCGACCGACGCCTACCTCAAGCTTACGAATGCCAAGAGCCGAATCGTGCCGGGCCATGGGCCGCTCGCCGATAAAGCCATGCTGACCGAGTACCGCACCATGCTGGTCACCGCGCGCGACCGCATGGCGAAGCTCGTGAAGGACGGCGAGAGCGAGGATGACGTGGTGGCGGCAAAGCCGTTCGCCGATCTCGACGCGAAGTGGGCGCCGACGGAGCTCGCCAGCAAGAATTTTATTCGTGTCGTCTACCACTCGCTGGCCGACAAGCGAGATACTGAGCGGCCGTCATTTCGAAAACTCTTCCGCAGGAGCTGACGACCGATGAAGGAGCTCGTGGCCATTGCCGAGCGGATCGCCGTCAAGCTGGTGGCGCGGAAACAGACCATCGCGGTCGCCGAGTCCTCGACCGGCGGTCTGATTGCCGCGAGCCTGCTCGCCGTGCCCGGCGCATCCGCGTATTTCCTGGGCTCGGCGGTCGTTTATGCGCGCGATGCGCGGCGGATCCTGATGGATATTCCCGATGAGGCGATGAAAGGAATCCGTTCGGCCTCGGAGCCCTACGCCGCATTGCTTGCAAGCAAGATCCGCCATCGCTTTTCGACCGATTGGGGCTTGTCGGAGACCGGCGCAACGGGACCAACCGGCAACCGCTACGGCGACGCGGCCGGCCATAGCTGCATGGCGGTTGCGGGCGCGGCGCCGTCTGTGATGACGCTCGAGACCGGCAGTACCGACCGGCTCGGCAACATGCATGCGTTCGCGGCGACTGCGCTGAATTTGCTGCTGCAGAATTTGTCGCGGTGAGAATTTCGATTGATCGCCGCCATCATCGGCTCGCGCAGATTCGTAGGGTGGGCAAAGGCGCGCTTCGCGCCGTGCCCACCATATGCATATGCGCTTGAAGTGGTGGGCACGCTTCGCTTTGCCCACCCTACTCGCTGTCGCGACGACTTGCGCGCGTTCGTGAGCGATGCTGGCTCAGATTTGATTTTCAAACAGCGGCATTGTTAACAGATAGAGCTTCGCGATCTCGCCACGTAAACCGCGCGAGTTTTGCTTTGAGTTCCTGTCCCCTGAACATCAGAGCAACTGTGCTGGAAGTAGACCGGTGAACGTCCGGCCTCAAGGCTGGCGCTGGCGCGCCCCCGCGTGCGCGGCTGACGGCCTTGACCCCGTCCGCTCGCCGGTCTGTTGGCTTTGCA
>Ga0137407_10000916_pt1 | contig 19406 bp, 16 predicted proteins | sample CZOMad2_2_16fung_FD_108410 | JGI IMG/M metagenome (GOLD analysis project Ga0137407, IMG submission 108410) | Vadose zone soil fungal communities from Angelo Coast Range Reserve, California, USA - CZOMad2_2_16fungal (Illumina Assembly) | ecosystem: Environmental > Terrestrial > Soil > Vadose... | reverse complement strand
GACCCCGCTACAATAATCACCTCAGAGATTCAAAAGGAGTCGGAGCGAGTGGAAGGCCTCCGCGTACTTGACCCGGGCCTGAATGCCCCGGAAGTTCGCGCACGACCGAGCCAGCTCCAGGATCGACAGGTCCTCGATGTTGGTCTTCGTCACCTGCGATCGATGCGCCTCGAGCCCGGACAGCTTGGTCTCGAGCACGTCGGCGATGTCGGTGGCGCAGTTCGGCGTGAAGTTCACCGTCGACGGCACTTCGTAGAACAGCACGTTCGGCACGTAGCGCGTCGCCGACATCGCGCTCTGGGCCAGGTTGCGATGGTCCTGGTGGGTGTCCTCGGGCGCGTTGACGAAGATCATCCGCGGCTCGATCTTCCGGATCACCGCCTCGAGCCGCACGATCAGCTCGCGCGTCAGCGGCACCTCGGTGTCCCGGTAGTCACCCCAGAAGACCTCGCGCACGCCCAGGATTCGGGCCGCGTCCTTCTGCTCTCGACGGCGCACTTCCGAGTCCCCACCGAGGGCCCCGTCGGAGGCGATGAACATGTAGACGGCGTGGCCACGCTGCGCGTACTTCGCGAGCATGCCGCCGCAGCCGTACTCGATGTCGTCGGGATGGGCGCCGAGGGCGAGGATGTTCACTTATTTCGGCTCGGGCGAGAGGCGCGACCACGTGCTCCCCTCACAGAGAATGCCGAGGGCCTCATCGCCGTGAATCAATAATAAGTCAAGGGCCGAGAGAAACGGAACGAATTCACCGTGTTCCTGGGCGTAGACCGGGTGCTCGTACTGCTGTGTTTGCACGGTGATCCCGGCGTCGGCGAACTGCCCGAGGTCCATATACAGGGCCCCGTCACGGCCGGCCAGATAGGTGTCCGCCCCGACCGCGCGGCAGAGCCCGACGAGGCGGGCCGTGGCGTCGCCGTGGACGCTGTCCGGCAGGCTCACCTCCGACGCGAGTCGGGTCGGCGTCGTGACCCCGAGCCTCCTCGCCATCCATTCGGCGCTGGCGACAGCGACGGGCGCCAGGCGTTCCCATTCCCGGGCGTAGAACGTCCCGAGCTCGTCTCGATGCCGCCGCCAGCACGACGCCGCGCCGTACGCGTTCTCGATCATCGCGAAGTGGCGGGCGCTCCAGGGCTGGCTCGTGTCCACCGTCACGTCGTGAATGGCGGTGCCGAGCCGGGCCCGGACCGGCACGGTCAGCCACCGTGGTCCTTCGCGCGTCTTGATCCGGTTGCGATTCTGCCAGCCGTTCTTCTCGTACTGCACCGTGTCGAGGAATACGAACAGGTCGGCGGCGGCCCATTTGGCGAAGTAGCCGAGCCACGGTAGGTAGTGCGGTTGATGGATGGCGACCTTCATGGACATCCCGCGGGCATCACGAGCGCCTGATGAAGATCGGGTTGCTGAGAAGACGCCCGGGCCCGCGCACGTCGAGTCGATAGAATGTCGGCGAGCCGTCGAAGACGTCGCGGTGGATCGTCCGGAATGGCGGCGGCCCCGTCCACGCTCTCACCACCGCGCCGTTTCGCACGAGCGTCACCCGGACGTCGCGCGTCGGCGGTCCGGTCGTCTCCACCGCCACGATGACCTCGACCTGCGCGGCCTCGGGGACGCGAAGCACATCTCCCGACACCCCCGCCGAGGCGCCGGCGCGCACGGAGAATTCGGCCAGCACCAGCTCGGCACCGGCTTCCTGCTCCACGGCGTAGAGGCGCCCGCGCTTGAGCGCGTCGAGCACGGCGCGCTCCGTCCGCTCCTCGACCAGGAACACGCTTCGCACTTTCCCCAGGGTCTTCCCTGCCGTGAACCCGTGAAACCCCGACTCGCCGACGGCCCACGCGGGCCGGCTCCGGTCGCCCGCCGCGAACTGACCGAGCAGGCGGTCCCAGGACTCGCCGGGGCGGTCGAGTCGCGTCGTGTCCTCGTACACGGCGCCGAAGGCCGTGTATCGCGCGGAGCGCATGAGATCGTCGGGGTACGGCGGCGTGTGCCAGGAGACCTTGACCGGCCCCATCCACTGCTCGCCCGCGTCGCGCGCCTCGGGGAACGACCACACGGTCACGCCGCCCAGCCGATCGACGTAGTCGATCAGATCCTGATGCGGCGCCAGACCGAGATCGCGGTAGGGCGGGTATGGATCGACGGTGAAGGGCCAGCCGCGCACGATCGCGAGCAGCGCGATGCCGCAGAGAAGCGAGCCGGCGAGCCAGCGGCGCTGCTTGAGGACCACGACCACGCGGCCGAGCTTTTTGAGCGCGCGGCGCTTGCGCGTGAGCAGATAGACGCCCGGAACGAGGAGAATCGCGGGCAGCGCGTCGAGTACCGACGACCAGCCGAACCCGCCGATCCGGTGGCCGGTGACCGGCAGCGCGCTCAGCGCCGCATCGTCGAGACCGAAGACCAGCATGTTCTTCTGCGTCTCGTGCACCTCCAGGTCGAGCGCCAGCGGCGAGCCGGTCCAGTAGTAGTGCGGCAGCACCTCCACGCCCGGCACGATCAGGACGCGCGGGTTGGCCGCGCGCGCCTGCGCGACGCGCGTCAGGTAGCGATCGATCCCGAGGTCGAGCACCGAGCGCTCCTCGCGGACCGCGCGGGTCAGCGCTCTGAAGGGCGGCAGGCCGTATTCGACGCGCAGGAGGTAGTTCTCGGTGAGCAGGAGCGCGCCGATCCCCTGCTTCTCGGCCATCGCGGTGAGCTGCTCGAGCGAGAAGTCACCGGTGGACAGATCGGAATGCAGATGGAGGACCGCGGGCAGCCGCTCGAGTCCCTCCGCAACGCCGACGAGAAGCCATGCGATGACGACGAGTTGGGCCGCGCGGCGAATCACAGGAGCCCCTTGTCGCGGACCAGTGCCGCGTAGACCGCCAGGAGCTTCTCGCTCGCCACCGCCGTCGAGAAGGCCTCGGCCCGCTCCGCCGCGACCTCCCCGAGCTTGCGTCGCAGCCCCGGGTCTCGTCCGAGCTCCGTCAGGGCCGTCGCGAGCGCGTCCACGTTCTCGGGCTCGACCAGTCGGCCGCACTCGCCGTCGGTGACCACGTCGGGAATCCCGCCGACGGCGGTCGCGACGACCGGGAGCCCGAGGGCCATCGCCTCGACGATGACGCGGCCCATTCCCTCGTTTCGTGACGGCACCGCCACGATGTCCGCCGCCGCCAGATACGTCGTCACGTCGGCGGTCCCGCCCGTCAGCCGGAGCCGCTCGGTCACGCCGAGCGACCCGGCGATCGCGTCCAGATGCGCGCGCTCGGCCCCATCGCCGACGAGCAGGACTCGCGCCGACGGGATCCCGGCAACGAGGCTCGGCAGCGCGCGCACGAGGAGATCGAAGCCCTTGATCGGGACGAGGCGGCCGAGGCCGACGACGACGACCTCGCCGGGATCGAGACCGAGCCGCTCTCGCGCCAGGGCCCGCGGCGGCGCCGCCGCGCGGAGCTCAGCGGTCGGCACACCGCTCGGCACCGCGACGTACTGAGCGGCTCGGCCGATGCCGCGCGCCAGATGCTCCGCGCTGCCGCGGTCGGTCAACGTGATGATGCGGTCGGTCCAGCGCGCGGCTCGCCGCTCGAGCGCCGTGAACACCGCGGTGCGGCGCGGACCGTAGTAGCCATAGAAGACGTGGCCGTGCGGCTGGTGGATCACCGCGGGCACGCGCGCGATCACCGCGGCCAGGCGGCCGATGAATCCGGCCTTCGAGGTGTGGGTGTGGACGATCGACGGCCGCTCGCGTCGGATCAGGCTGATGAGCTGCGCGAGCGCGGCCAGGTCGGCGAGCGGCGCGACCTCGCGCCCGAGAGCTGGAATGTCGACGACCCGGCATCCGCGCCGCCGTGCATCGTCGAGCGAGTGAGACTCGGACTGGCGGAAGGAGGTGGACAGGATGCAGTCGTACCCGGACCGGCTGAGCGCCACGCACGACGCGATGGTGTTCTCGGATGAGCCCCCCAGGGTCAGCCTGGTGATCACGTGGAGAACCCGCACGCTCATCGCGGCCCCTTGCGCGCGTAAAGTTCCACCGACGGCCCGACGAGCCAGCGGTCGCGCGAGAGCCCGGCCAGCGCCGCCGCGCCGGCGGCGATCGTCGCGCGTCCCCACCGTGGGAGTGTTTCGGTGGCCGCGAGCCGCGCGACGGGTTCTCTCGACGATGCCGCCGAATTCGACACCTCGAGCACGCGGAACCCAGCTCGCTCCACGAGCCGGCGAAGGCCCGAGGGCGTGAACGCGAAGTGGTGAACCACCGGGTAGGTATCCCATCCCCGGGACCTGACGAGCGGCCCGAGCCCGATCAGCAGCCTCGCCCACGGACGGTGGAAGCGAGCGTTGGGAACGCGAAGGGCGAGGAGCCCGCCGGCGCCGAGCACTCGGTGCACCTCGCGCAGGATCGCGAGCGGCTCGTGAGCCTGGTCGACCACGTTGACCAGAGTCACGGCGTCGACCGTTCCGCCGCGAAACGGCAGGAAGGCGCCATCGGCTTGGATCGACGGCGCCTCGCCAGACCGACCGGCGACGGCGCACGCCTGGTGCGCGACGTCGGTGCTGACCGCGAGCCAGCGACGGCCTCGCGCGAGCGCGGCCAGGTGACCGCCACCACAGCCGACGTCGATCAGACGCCTCCGATCGGGACCCTGGCGATCAAGCTCCGTGAGCCGATCCAGGAGAGTCTCGAACAGGCGCGTCCGCTCGGGGGTCACCTGCTCGGGCGCGAAGAGGAGAGGGTACTCCGTCTCGTACTTGTGCTGGAGCTCGGACGCAGTTGGTCGCTCCATCGCCAGCGAGCTCCGACAGCTCGGACAGCGGTGGTGCCGCACTCCATGATAGACGAGCCCGCTCGGGCGCGTCGGTCCCCCACACGCGGGACAGCCGGAAGCGGCATGAGGAGACGCCTCGGACGTGTCGCCGCGCGTGTCCGGCATGTGCCGGCGCGGCGAGCGCGCGGCGTCGCGCCTGACGTCGGACACGCGCTGGAGCGCGCGTTCGAGCTCGTCCATCGCGGGCTCCCACGTGTAGTGCCGCTCGACGTGCCGGCGGCACGTGTCCCGCAGGCGCGCGTAGCCGGCGGAATCCCGCTCCTTCGTGGCAAGAAAGCGCTCGAGATCCTCCGCGATCACCTCGGAGGTCGTCCCGCGGAAGACGAGCTTGGGACACAGCGATCCCAGGATCTCCGGGGTCGCTCCGACCGGCGTGCCCAGAACCGGCGTCCCGCACGCGAGCGCCTCCACGGTGACGAGCCCGAAGCCCTCGAGCTCGCGGGTGGGCAGGACGAAAACGTCGGCGGCCTGGTAGTAGTGCGGCAGCTCCGCGTCGGGCACGAACCCCAGGAACTTCACGTGATCCTCGAGCCCGAGGGCCTGGCTTTGCGCCTCGAGCGCAGCGCGAAGCGAGCCAGCGCCGCCGATCAGGAGCAAGGCGCTCGGGCACCGCGCCTTCAGGAGGGCCATGGCGCCGAGCAGGTTGTCGAGACCCATCCGGGCCTCGAGGTTCCTCACCGTGAGGAGGAGGGGCCGGCCGGCGGAGAGCCCGAGCTCACGACGGATCACGCCGCGGTCCGAGGCCGGCCTGAAGCGGTCCGTCGCCACCGCGCCGCGGATCATCACGATGCGCTCCCGCGGCACGGCGTAGAGCTTCCAGAGCTGTTCGGCCGAGAAGTCGCTGAGCACGTGGACTCGCCCGGCACGCTTGAGACACGCGCGCTCGACCGCCCAGAGCATCGCGGTGCCCGTCGCGCCCATCAGGCCGGCGCGATGACGCGCCGTCATTCCCTGACGCGAGCGGTACTCGAGTGGCGCCGGCGAGTAGAAGCTATAGAGGCTCGGCAGACGGGCGCCGGTGCGACACGAGAGCGCGCCGTAGCCGGCGAACGGCTGGTGGACGTGCAGGACGTCGGCCGGTTGCTGGGCGAGCGCCTCCGACACGACGCGGCGCGCGCCAAAGATCGAGCTCCGGACGAATCGCGTGATCGATCGCCGATCCGCGAGGAACTGGTAGATCCGGACGCGCTCGCGCTCGACAGAGACGGGCGCGGTCGCGTCGGGCTCGGCGCGGCTCACGATCCGTACATCGTGACCGCGCGCGGCCAGGCGCCGGGCCTGTTCCCACAGCATCCGTTCTCCGCCGCCCAACGGGCGCAGCGGCGAGACGTCGGAGACCATGAGGACTCGGAGCCGATCGTTCACGCGCGCCTCATCGGAGGCTCCAGCGACCGCGCTGGTCGAGGTACTCGCGCATCCACTGCTCGGCCACCATCAGGGTCCACAGACGATCGGCGTGGGTTCGGGCGCCGCTCAGGTGCTCGCGCTTCATCGCCTCGACCGCCTCGGCGTCGAAGAGGCCTCGCGCCCGGACGCAGTCGGACGCCAGCAGATCGTCCAGAGTCGGGCGAAGGTCGCGGCGGAGCCAGTCCCCGAGTGGAATCATGAAGCCTTGCTTTCGGTGGGCGAGCACCTCGTCGGGAAGGACGCCGGCGAACGCGGTCTTGAGGAGGCCCTTCAAGCGGCCACCGGGCATCTTGGCCCGTGGCGAGAGGCGCAGACTCTCCTCGATGATCCGATGGTCGCAAAACGGCGCTCGCACCTCGAGCGCGTTGGCCATGCTCATCCGGTCGGCCATCGTGAGGAGATCGTCGGGCAGATAGGCCGTGAGATCGACGCGGAACGCGCCGTCCACTGGATCGCCGTGGCTACCCGTCGCGAAGGCACACTGCTGAGCCTCGTCGACCGCAGGCCCGAGATGCGCGGCCAGCGCGGGCTTCACCAAGGTCGCGAGCTCCGCATCGCCGAAGAACCGGGTCCAGCCGATGTAGCGGGCGGCGGGCGCGGCGTCCGGCTCCGCCGTGAAGCGCCGGGCCCAGTCCGCCCAGTTACGGCTGGACGCGGAGTCGGGCAAGCAGCCGGCGAGCGAGCGTGAGGCGTGGCGGAGCCAACGCGGGAGCCTGGCGTGGAGTGTCGCGATGCGCAGCCCGAGATAGCGCGGATAGCCGCCGAAGGCCTCGTCGCCGCCGATGCCCGACAGCGCCACCTTGACGTGACGCGCCGTCGCCTGCGCCACGACGTACGTCGGGATCGCGGACGAGTCCGCGAACGGCTCGTCGAACCCCCGGACGATATCCGGCACCAGCGCCCGCACGTCGGGCTCGAGGATCTCCTCGTGGTGGTCGGTCGCGAAGCGCTGCGCGACGAGCCTGGCGTACGGCAGCTCGTCGTACGTGGGCGCCCCGCGGCCGAGGCCCACCGCGAAGGTCGCGATCCGGCCCGACGTCACCTCGCGCATGCTGGCAACCACCGCGCTCGAGTCGACGCCGCCCGACAGGAAGACGCCGAGCGGCACGTCGCTTTCGAGACGCAACCGCACCGCCTCCCGCAACGCCGCGCGCACCGCGGCGGCGCTCTCCTCGCGCGTGCGGCGGGGTCCCGCGGACGGGGCGCCCACCGGCAGCTGCCAGTACCGGCGCTGCGCGAGCCGGCCGTCCACGAAGGTCGCCGTGTGGGCCGGCGGGAGCTTTCGGATCTCGTCGAAGATCGAGCGCGTGGCGGGCGTGTAGCCGAAGGCGAGGTAGTGATGGAACGCCGACCAGTCGAGCCCCCGCGCGACTGCCGGATGACAGAGGAGCGCCTTGGGCTCCGACGCGAAGAGGAACAGCCGATCGCGGTGCCAGTAATAGAGCGGCTTCTTCCCCAGCCGATCACGCGCCAGAAACAGCCGGCGCTCCGCGCCGTCCCAGATGGCGAAGGCGAACATGCCGGCGAGGCGCTCGACGCACGCCTCGCCGTAGACCGCGTACGCGTGCAGGATCACCTCGGTGTCGCTCTGCGTTCTGAATCGACGGCCTCCGGCCTCGAGCTCGGCACGCAGCTGGCGGAAGTTGTAGATCTCGCCGTTGAAGACGATCCAGTACCGTCCGGTGGCGTCGCTCATCGGCTGCCGGCCGGTCACGAGATCGATGATGGCCAGACGGGTCATCCCGAGACCGACGTCCCCGGCGGCGTGGATCCCCGAGTCGTCGGGCCCTCGGTGCTTGAGGAGCCCGAGCATCGCTGAAAGTAGCTCGCGCGGGGTCGGGCCGACGTGGCCGGCGATGCCGCACATCAGCGTGTCCTCATCGCCGCGCGGGCCCGCGGGCGCCGTCGTGCACGTCGCGCAGGAGTGAGAGGACGCGTCCCGTCGTGCGCGCCGGCGTGTAGAGTCCGGCCCGCGTGAGCGCACGGCACCGGAGATCCTCGGCAAGGGTCGTGTCGGCCAGCACGCGCGCGAGCACGGAGCTGAGCTCTCGTTCATCCTCGGGATCGAACAGGAGACCGGCGTCGGCGACGACCTCGGGCAGCGCGGCGTGGTTCGACGCGACCACCGGTGCCCCGCACGCCATCGCCTCGAGCACCGTCGCGCCGAAGCCCTCCTCCAGCGACGGAGTGACGTACACCGCGGCTCCGGAGTAGAGCGCCGGAAGATCCGCATCGTCGATGCGCCCCGGAAAGATCACCCGATGCGCCAGGCCGAGCGAGGCGACGGTCCGAGCAAGCCCCGGCCCGCCGGCCCCGTAGCCACCGGCCAGGACGAGCGAACAGCGACTCCGTAGGGTCCCGGGGAGGTGCGCGAAGGCTCGGATCAGTCGCGGAAGATTCTTGTGCGGGTTGAAGTTTCCGACGTAGAGGACATAGGGCGAGGTGATGCCGTAACGGGTCCTGGCCGTCTCGGTCAGGGGCGTGGGCTTGAACTCGGCGCCCAGGGCGAGCGGAATGACGTTCACCTTCGCCGACTCCACGCCAAGCCGCGCCACGATCGCGCGTTTGGAATACTCCGAGTCGCTGATGATCGCCGTCGCGCGGGCGGCATACAGACGAGCGGCCCGCGTGAGAATCGCGTCGTACACAGGCCGGGGCCTGCCCGGGTAGTGAATGAAGTAAAGATCGTGGATCGTCAGCACGACCGGGCACGGGGCGCGCACGGGGCCTTTGTAGTAGGGCGAGAGCAACAGGGTGATCCGGTCGCGGGCGAGCGCGCGCGGCAGGCTCACCTGATCCCACCATTGGGTCCACGATGCGCCGAGGGTACTGAACGTGATGCCCGGGAGGGCCTGGTCGAGCCCGGCTCCGGCGTCGCCGTAGACGATGCACGACCAGCCGTCCGCCGAGGCCGCGCGGAGAATCTCGAGCAGGTACCGCCCGATCCCCGTCCGCACGCCGGGCCGGAGCTCGCGCCCATCGACGCCGAGCCGCAACGGTCGCTCCGGGCTCACGGCCGTCACGCCCTCGTCTCGGGCGCGATCCGCCGAAGAACCTCGTCGTAGACGCGCTCGACGGCATCCACGTGGGCACCGAGGCTGAAGAGCGACTCCGCCCGCGCGCGGCCGGCCGCGCCCAGACGTGCGGCACGCGCCGGGTCGTCGAGCAGCGCGCGCACCGCCTCGGCGAGCGCGATCGGATCGGACGGCTCGACCAGAACGCCGGTGTCGCCGGCCACGATGCCCGGAACGCCGCCGACGGCGGTGGCGACGACCGCCCGGCTCATCGACATCGCCTCGACCAGCACGCGGCCGAATCCCTCGCTCTCGGACGGCAGAACGAACACGTCAGCGAGCGCGAGCACGTCGGCGACGTCGTCACGCCACCCGGTGAAGTGCACGTGTGATCCGAGTCCGAGGCGTCGAGTCTGGGCCTCGAGCTCGCTCCTGAGCTCGCCGTTGCCGACGAGGATCCAGTGCACGCCGGGCTTCGCGCGCTCGATCAGGGCGACGGCATCGACGAGGTGCCGGTAGCCCTTCTCGGGAACGTGCCGCCCGATCGACACGGCGACCGGTGCCGACGGCGGTACCCCGAGCTTCGCGCGAAGCGCCGCGGAGGCAGGCCGCGGCGTGAACTGCCCGAGATCGATCCCGTTCGGGATCAGCCTGATCTTCGACGGCGCCCACGCGAAGCGGCGCGCGACCGCGCGCGACGTGGCGATGACCCGGGTCGCGATCGCGCAGAGGGCGCGGTCCAAGAGACCATCGCGATCGGCGATGCGCACGTGCCAGAGCGCGGGACACGCGGCGAGCCGGCCGGCGACCCCGGCGTACGCCATCGCGCGCGAGCCGTTGGCGTGGATCACCTCCGCGTCGGTGGCCCGCGCGAGGCGCGTGAGCGCGTTCACGCTCCGGAGGCTGCCCGGCCCCGGCCGGCGCAAGGTCGGGAGCGGAACCACGTGGACCGGCAGGTCGAGCCCGCGCCCTCGCGCCCCCACCTCGCCTTCATCGGGGACGACGAGGACCGGGGCCCAGCGGTCGCGGTCGAGACCGCGGAGCAGATCGAGCAGGCTCAGCTCGCCGCCGCCCACGATGGCGCCGTGATTGGACACGACCAGAATCGACGTCGGGCGCGACGGCCTCTCACCCACGCTCGTTGACCACCAGGATCCGCAGCCGGTCGGCCGGCGCGGCATCGAAATCGCGAAGCACGTCCAGCCCTGGAGGCGGCGGCCCCCAGAGCAGCGGGATCAGGCCCGGTCGATCGAACAAGAACTCGCGGCTGTCGAGCACGACCAGCCGGGCACCGGCGTGACGGGCGGCGGCGAGCAGCTCGTCCGGCCCGATGCGCGGGAGCGGAACCCAGCGGCGCTCGCTGTAGAACGCGATGAGCGGCTTGCGGTCGAGCAGAACCGCGTCGCGGGGCTGAGTCTCGGCGACCCAGCGTGCCGCCTGACGGTAGAGCGCGGCCCCGGCGTCGGGACGCAGGATCGGCTGGAAGGTCCACGGCACCAGGACCAACGCGACCAGCAACGCCATGGCCAGCGACCAGCGCCAGCCGCGGCGCGCGTCGGTGAGGGTGACGGCCGCCCACAGCATGCCGACCGCCGCGAACGGAAGGATGAACGGGAGGATCGGGAGAAACACCCGCGGCTCGACGTGGAACCCGAGCGACGCGAAGGGCGGCAGGGCCGCGGCGAGCAGGATCCCGTCGCGGCCGAGCCATCCCGGCGTGCGGCCCCGGGCCAGCACGCCCGGCAGCACGAGCAGGAGCAGCACCCACGGCAGGAGGTCCGGCACCGCGTACTTCTGGAACAGGAGCACGTTCTCGAGCACGCGCATCGGCAGCGAGCTCGGCGCGTCGGCGGCGCCCGTCGACAGCGGCAGGTTGTGGTCGATCTTGCCGCTGAGCGTGAGGTGGCCCCAGACCTCGGCGAGATACCAGACGTACGGCGCCACGACCACGACGAACACGAGGACGGCGGCGCCCACCCAGGGCAGGAGCGCGGTGGCGCGATCCCGTCCCGTCACGATCATGAAGAGCGCGATCAGGACGACGCCGATGAGATAGAGCGCGCCCTCGGGCCGGACGAGGTACGACAGCCCGAAGCAGACACCGGCGAACGCGATCGAGGCCCGCGGACCGCTCACCAGTCCCCGTCGCGCCGCCAGCACGCCGGACACCAGCAGAAACGTGTACGTCGCCTCGCACAGCACCGAGGCCGAGTTCTGCACGAGCCGCGGGTGCACGGCGATGAACACCACGGACAGGAGCGCCGCCTGACGTCCGACGATCCCACGCGCCAGCGCGAACGCGGGCAGGACCACGAGCGCGCCGAAGAACGCCGAGACCAGACGCCCCGACATCTCCCAGTCGCCGACGAGCGGCTGGGCGAGCGCGATCAGGGTCGGATAGAGCGGATGGAACAGGGGATCGAAGGGCGAGCCGGTCGCCTGGAACTGCTTGGCCACGGTCACGTAGACGACGCCGTCGGGCTGGATGACGGGAAGGAACTCGGAGACGAGCACCCGGATGGCCAGCGCGAGGACGGCGACCGCGAGGGCCAGGATCACGCGCCGCCTCGCGCCAGCGTCTCGTAGAGCTCGGCGGTGGCCTTGGCGCTCTCGGCCCACGACCACGTCGACGTCGCGAGCGCGCGCGCCGACTGCGCCATGCGCGCCGCGCGCTCCGGCTCGGCCAGCACGTCGCCGAGCGCTGCCGCCAGCGCCGGCCCGTGGCCCGGCTCGACCAGCCGCGCGGTCACGCCGTCGGTGAGGAACTCACGGAAGCTGCCGACGGCGGTCGCGACCACCGGCGTACCCAGGTCGCACGCCACGCGCAGCGAGCCGCTGTCGGTGATGTCCCGGTAGTTGAACACCGCGACGTCGGCGGCGGCGAAGTACGTCGCGACCTCTTCGGCGGGAACGTAGCCGGGGCGGAAGATCACGGCATCGTCCACGCCGGCGCGACCGATCGCGTCGCGATACTCACCTTCGCGGCCGACCAGGAGCGGCCCGGCGATCACCAGCCGCGCGTCCGCGTGACGGCGGCGCAGCTCGGGCAGCGCCGCGATCACGCCGTGAATGCCCTTGTACGGCCGAATCGCGCCGAAGGCGAGCACGATCTTCGCGCCGCTCGGCAGGCCGAGTGCCGCGCGCGCGGCGCGGCGGTCCGGCCGCTGCTCGCCCTGGAGAAACCCCGCGTCACCGTGATGAATGAGCTCGATCCTCGCGTCGGCGGGCAGACGCGCCCTCGCGGCCTCCGCCGCCCTCTTCGTGTGCACGACGACCGCGTCGGCGGCGGCATAGCATCGCCAGAGCGTCCAGTCGTCCCAGCGGATGCGCTCGTGGGTGCGCAGGTTGTGGATCGTCATCACGACCGGCGCGCGCCGTCGGACCTGCGGCCACAGCAGCGCGTCGAACCGGGTCGAGATCACGCTCTGCACGTGGACGACGCCGGGCCGCGCGCGGGCCATCCGGTCGCGCAGCGCTTTCACGTTGCCGAGGTATCCGGCGCGGCCGGAAAAGCATCGGTCGACCTCGAAGGCCGAGGACAGGTGCGCCAGCTCCCACTCCCGGTTGGTCAGGAGCGTGACCTCGACGCCCCCGCCCGCGAGCGCCGCGCACAGATTCCATGAGTAGTGGGCGATGCCGCCCCACCCGCCGGTCTCGACCATCAGGACGTTCATGCCGAGCGCACCGCTCCCGTCGAGCCGAGCGAGCGGAGCAGGCGTGCGCACGCCGCCTCCTTGGCCCGCAGGCTGGCCGCGCGGCGCCGATCGACGGGCGGATACTTGACGACGAGCGCGGCCATCCACGCGAGCGCGCCCGCGGCCATCGCCGCGCGGAGGATCGCCGCCGAGCCCCGACCGTGATGCTTGCGGAAATACCGCACGTAGCTCAGGTAGTACTCGACCTGCCGCACCGAGGTCTGCCGCGTGCTGGCGCCGTGCTGGTGAATCGCCTGGGCCGCGGGACAGAGCGCGACGGAGTGGCCGCGGTTCTGCAGCCGGCGGCAGAGATCGGTCTCCTCGAAGTACATCCAGAAGCCCTCGTCGAATCCGCCGACGGCGTCGAACGCCGCGCCGCGGAGCAGCATCACCGCGCCCGAGACCGTGTCGACGAGCGTCTCGCGCGTGAGATCGCGATCCTCGTAGTAGAACCGCCTCACCCACCGGGTACGCGGCGCCAGGCTGTGGAGCCCGAAGACCTCGCCGAGGGCGAGCCCGAGCGTCGGGAATCGCTTGGCCGACGGCTGGGGCGTCGCGTCCGGGTAGACGAGGGCCGGCCCCACCAGACCACACGCTGGGTTCGCGTCGAGGAAGCGGCGGAGCGTCACGAGGCTCTCCGGCTCGAGGACGACGTCGGAGTTCATCGCGCAGACATGCCTCGACGGCTGCGCCGCCGCCGCCCGGTTGACGGCGGCGCCATATCCCGGATTGTCGGGGTTGACGAGCACCGTGACCTCGGGGTCGGCGGCGTGCACCGCCGCCGCCGTGCCGTCGGTCGAGCCGTTGTCCGCGACGATGACGCGAGCGTCGAGCCCGGCGGTGGCTTTACGCGCCGCCGCGACGGCCTGGAGCGTCAGCTCGCGCGTGTTGTAGCTGACGACGATCACGCCGGTATCGATCATGGTCTTGTCGGCGTCCCTCGGCCGGCGGCGCCCCAGCCCGCACGGTCCCTCATCGCGACCTCGTCGTCGGCTCGCTCGCGCGGATCCGGGTCCCGGCGCGGACGAGGCTCAGACCGAGGAGCATCGGCGCCTGCCGTTGCCACGGAATCGTCACGAGCGAGGCGGCGAACCGTCGCCGGGCCTCCGCCCAGTCGCCGCGCGCGTACGCTTCCTTGCCGAGCCAGTTGTGCGTGTCGGCGATGATGCGCCGCCCCGCGGCGCCGAGCCCTTCCACCGCCGCCGGACGAGCCCGGTGGAGCTTGTCGAGGACGCGGAACCGGTTGCGGTCCATCCGCGATCGATCCTCGCTCATCCCCGCGGGATGAACGCGATAGCGCACGAGCACGGCGGGGCTGTAGCGAGCCTCGGCGATCAACGACAGACGCAACCAGAGATCCCAGTCCTCGAGCGCGGTCAAACGATCGTCGAACCCACCAGCCGAGTCGAGCACCGTGCGACGGACGAGCGGCGCGATCGCCGGAATGAAGTTGCCGTGGATCAGCTCCGGAAAGAGCCAGCCGTCCAGCAGGCGCGTGCCGTAGCCGAAACGCTCGGAGGCCCGCGTCTCGCTCCCGGTCGCGACGGTCTCGATCAGCACGTCGCAATAGGTCCAGCCGACGGTCGGGAGAGCCTCGAGCACCGCGACCTGCTCGGCGAGCTTGGTCGGCATCACGACATCGTCGGCGTCGAGGAAGCTCACGTACGTGCCACGCGCGACGGCGAGTCCCGTGTTGCGGGCGGCCGCCAGGCCCCGATTCGCCTGCCGGATCACCCGCACGCGGCCGGCGTAGCGGTCGAGCACGGCCGGCGTGTCGTCCGTCGACCCGTCATCGACCACGATGACCTCGACGCCCTTGAGGGTCTGGGCCAGCGCGCTGTCGAGCGCCGCGCCGAGGAACCGGGCGTGGTTGAATGTGGCGATGACGAGGCTCACGCTCACCGGATGACCTCGTAGACGATGTTCTCGCGGTTGCCCCATCGAAACGTCGGATCGCTCGTCCCCTGGCGCGGATGGATTCGGACCTCGGAAGGCAGCGGGGTGAGACCGTTCAGGAGATGGTCGACGAACCGGCCGAGATCGTACGTGTGGGTGTAGAAGCCCGGCTCGAACCGCTCGTCCCGCTTGCGCCCGAGGCGCAGCCGGCGCGGCGGCAGGTAGAAGACGATGATGAGCTTCCTGCGGGCGCGCTCGTACATCCGCTGCACCGCGGGCTCGAAGTCCGGCAGGTGCTCGAGGATGTGCCGGCACAGCACCGCGTCGAAGGCTCCGGGCAGCTTGGCGAGCTCGTAGAGCGAGCCTTCCTGGAAGCGCGCCGCGTCGGCCGGGAACCGCTCACGCGCCGCCGCGACGAACTGCGCGGTGACGTCGATCCCGAGGTACTCGAGGTCCGGCCGTCGCTCGCGGCAGAGCTCGAACATGACGCCGGTGCCGCAGCCGACGTCGAGCACCGAGCTCAGGCCCTGGAGCAGCTCGAGCGTTTTGAAGCGCGAGGGATGCTCGCGCCCTTCGTGGCCCACGCGGAGAAAATCGCGGACCTGGGCAGGCGTGAAGCGCCGCCAGGTTTCTTTGACCCTCATCGCCTGATCCTCGTGCGCGCGACGACGACGGCGGAGAAGGTGGCGCTCATCCCTGTAGCACCGTTCGCCAGTCGGCCACGAACTCGACCCGCCACGCCGCGCCTCCGATGAGGACGGCGAAGACCACGTACGCGCCCGCCGACACCGCCGCGCCGACCACCAGGGACGGCAGGTCGTGGATCCAGAAGCAGGCGAACGCCGCGAGCACCGCCGCGCTCCCGGCGCTTGCCGTCAACGGCACTCGCACGGCGGCCAGCACGTGGAGCGGGATGAGACGTCGCAGGTTCCACGCCGTGTACGACACACCCGCGCACGCGAGGCTCGCGCTGGCGACGGCGAAGCCGACGAACCCGAGCCACGGCACCAGCGCGACCGTCAGCACCCACAGGAGCACCGCGCTCGCGAGGTTCAGTCGGAACACGAGGTCCGGGCGGCCCAGGCCATAGAGCGCGTGGACGAAGATGGTCGAGGTGCCGCCGATGATCGCGGAGAGGCAGAAGCAGCGCACCGCGGGTACCGCCGGCGTCCACGCCTCGCCGAAGATCAAGCGGACGACGGGATCGGCGCCCGCCAGCAGCAGGGCCGCCGCGGGGTACAGCACCGTCGTGACACGGTTGAGCGCGCGCGCGGTGGCCTCGGCGAATCGCTGCGGCTCGGCCTGAAGGCTCGACAGCGCCGGAAACAGCACGCGCCCCGCGATGGTGACCACCTGCAGCGGCAGGAAGGCGAGGGCCGCCGCCCAGTTCAGGAATCCGACGGCGGCGACGCCGCTCCAGGCGGTTACGAACGTCGGCACCACCGCGTCACCGGCCACGCCGATCAGGACGCTGCCCTGGAACAGGAACCCGAACTTCAGCACCGGGGCGAGCTCGCGACGGTTCCAGCGAAGCGTCGGCCGCCAGCGGGTCGCGCTCCAGAGCACGGCCAGGTTCGCGGCGCGCGCCGCCAGCGCGCCCAGCACGAAGCTCCAGAGGCCCGCGCCGGCGAGCGCGGCGGCGATGGCGACGACGTAGAACGTCACCGTGTCGGCGGTCTCGGCGATCGTCAGTGGCAGGTAGGCGAGCCGGCGCTCGAGGAGCACCATCGCCGGCATGCGCAGCGACGACAGCACCACCAGGAGCGCCAGCCAGCGCATCGGCGACATCACCTCGCTCGACACGCCCGGCCACCGCGCCACGAGCGGCGCCGCCGCCATGATCGCTGCGCCCAGCACGAGCGCCAGCGCGAAGGTCGCCGTGAACGCGGCGCTCAGGCCGGTGGCCAGGTCGAGGTCGCGGCGCTGGATGAGCGCGGCGCCGAGCCCGAACTCGCTGAACCGGACGCCGAGCGTGATCACGAAGATCAGGATGGCGTAGAGACCGAACATCTCGGGCGTCAGCAGCCGGGCCAGCGCGATGCCGCCGGCGGCGGTGACGCCCACGCTCACCACCTTCTGGGCGCCGAGGAGCAAGAAGCTTCGGAGCGTCCGGCCTCTGAGCCCCGGAGAGCTCGAGGGAGTGGTCATCGACCTCCGTGCTCGCGCACGTAGGCGGCGACGATGCTCCGCCACGAGCGCTGCGACGTCAAGACGAGCTCCACCAGCTCGCGGACTGCTCCGTGCCCGCCGCGCGCGCGCGTCACGTGGTGCGCGGCCGCCTTCACGGTCGCCGGCGCGTCGGCGACCGTGACCGCGAGGCCGGCGCTCTGCATCGCCGGGATGTCGAGGAGGTCGTCACCGATGAAGGCGACCGCGTCGGCCGGCACGTTGTGCTCGGCGCGCAGCGCCTCGACGACCTCGCCCTTGCGGCGCGCGCCGAGGACGACCGAGTCGACCCCGAGCTTGGCGCCGCGCGCCTTCGCGATCGGGCTCGACTCGCCGGTGACCATCGCGGTCCGGATGCCGGCCCGCTTGGCCAGCGCGATCGCCACGCCGTCGTGGGTGTGAAAGGCCTTCAGCTCGTCGCCGCGCTCGGAGAGCATCATCCGGCCGTCCGTGAGCACTCCGTCGACGTCCATGACGAGAAGGCGGATCTTCCGGGCTCGTGCCACGACGGCGCGCGTCGGCATCACGCGACGCGCCGGGACAGGCGCGCGACCGGCGCGGGCGCGGCCGCCGTCTCGGCCTGGGCGAGCCCGGGCAGCGCGACCACGATGGCGGCGAAGAACCAGAACGGCTCCATGATGCGCACGATGATGAACGTGTTGGCGCCGAGCGCGTGGCCGAGCAGGCCCACCGTCCCGGCGACGAAGCCGAGCGCGAGCCCGCGATCCTCGGGCACCGTCAGGGTCCGGAACGAGACCATGCCCGCCTTCAGCAGGGCCCAGACGAGCGCCAGGAACGTCGCGAGCCCCACGACCCCCGTCTCGACGAGCGTGCGCGCGAACTGCTGATCCATGAACGCGAAGCCCGTGACGCCGTAGCCGAAGATGGGACGATGGGTGAAACCTTCGAACGCCTGCTTCACGCTGATGAGGCGGGCCGATGTCGAGGGATCGAGCCCGACCGCGCCGACTCGCACCGTCGGCTGTCCGCGCTCGGGCTCGAACGTGTAGAGCACGCGCTTCGTGACCGAATCGGGAAGGAGCACCATGACCGCGGGCGAGGCGCCGGCCGCGGCGATGAGCCCCACGATCATCAGGCGACGCCGGCTCGAGAGCACGGCCAGGGTCGCTACCGCTGGGATCGCGCCGACGTAGGAGGTGCGCGAGAGCGTGAACATGAACGGGATCGACATGAGCCCGGCCAGCCCGAGGTAGATCGCGCGGGTCCGCAGGCGCGCGGTCTCCAGCGCGATGCCGGCGGCCACCGCGATGAGCAGCAAGAGATAGCCGCCGAACGTGTTGGGCTCACCTTCCTTGCCCTCGAACGGGGCCGACACGCGCTGGCCGGTCGGGATCTGCGTGAGCCCGATCAGGCTGACGATCACCGCCGTGAGGAACGCCGCGGTGACGAGACGCCACGCCTGTCGGCGATCGATCAGGTTGTTGACGACCATGTAGTAGACGATGAAGTACTCGATGTACTTGAGGACGTAGAAGGCGCCGCCGAACCCGGCGACCGTTCCGGTCATGTACCCGATCAGGGTTGCGATCGCGGTCGCGGCGACGTACGCGAGGATCGGTCGGTTGAGCGGGGTCTTCAAGGTGAGCCCGAGCTCTTTGTTCACGGCGGTCTTGGCGAGCCAGCTGAAGGCGACGACCAGCAGCAGGAGATCCTCGCTCCGGATCACGATGCGACGCCCCTCGGCGACCGCCCCGCCGCTGCCGAGCTGCGGCGAGAGGAGCATGGAGAAGATCACCAGGTAAAGGCCGAACTCGATCCTCACGAAGACGATGAGGAACACGGCCAGGGCGGCGGCCAGGACGAACGGCGAATCCACGCGGCTACTTCACTCGCACGACCTGGTTGCCCAGGCCGAGGCGCATCAGCTCCTGACCTTTCGCCTCCGCTTCCCCTGACGTGGCGAAGTTGCCGTGGCGCAGCGCGAACAAGACCGCCTCGCCCGGCTGGGCGGAGACGCGCACCCGATGGCCGCTCGCGCGGAGCCGCTCGGCGGTCTGCACGGCGCCGCGCAGCGGGAGGGGCAGTCCCACCTGCACGCTCAGCGGCTCGCGCTCACCGACGACGAATGCGTCGGCGAATCCCTGCTGGCGCAGCGCCGCGACGAGCGCCTGCGCGTCGCGCGCGCCCGGAATCTTCTCGATCAGCACCGCGTAGAGGGCGGCGCCCGTCTGCTGACGGAAGCGCACGGTCGGGTAGCCGGCCTCGCTCAGCTGCCGCTCGACGCGCTCGGCCTCGGGCGCGGTCATGAACGGGCCGAACTCGATCGCGTAGCGCGCGCCGGCCGCGGGAGCGCCGCCGGGTTGAGCGACCGGTTTGGGCGCCGCCGCCGGCGCAGAGGGAGCGGGCCGCTCGACCGGAGCGGGCGGCGTGACGATGGGCCCCAGGCTCATCGCCGGCGCGGG
>Ga0137407_10000915_pt1 | contig 19406 bp, 16 predicted proteins | sample CZOMad2_2_16fung_FD_108410 | JGI IMG/M metagenome (GOLD analysis project Ga0137407, IMG submission 108410) | Vadose zone soil fungal communities from Angelo Coast Range Reserve, California, USA - CZOMad2_2_16fungal (Illumina Assembly) | ecosystem: Environmental > Terrestrial > Soil > Vadose... | reverse complement strand
TGATGGGGTATTTCAAGACCATCCCGTTCGAGCTGGAAGAATGCGCGCTGATCGATGGCGCGAGCCGCTGGCAGATCCTGATCAAAATCGTGCTGCCGCTGGCGATTCCCGGATTGATCTCGGCGTTCATCTTCTGCTTCACGCTGTGCTGGAACGAATTCATTTACGCGCTGACCTTCCTGCAATCGACCCAGAACAAGACCGTGCCGGTCGCGATCGTCAACGAATTCGTCGACGGCGATATTTATCGCTGGGGATCGCTGATGGCGGGCGCGCTGGCGGGTTCGCTGCCGCTGGTGATCCTCTATGCGTTCTTCGTCGAGCACTACGTGTCGGCGATGACCGGAGCCGTGAAAGAGTGACGGCGCAGGCCCGCGTTTGATCTCTTAATGTTGACGCGTTTTCTTCGCGCGAACCGGTCCCCACCCCGGATCAAGTCCGAGGGCATGCTTCGCTCGAAAACGCTTTTAGAACAATAAATTTTAGAACAATAAAAAGGAGTGGGTCTTGCATATTCTGGTTTTGGGCGCCGCCGGCATGGTCGGCCGCAAACTGACCGAGTGCCTGCTGCGCGATGGTCGTCTCGGCAAACGCGACATCACCCGCATGACCCTGCAGGACGTGGTCGCGCCCGCAAAGCCCGCCAATGCGGGATTTCCGGTCGACACCGTGACGTGCGATTTTGCCGTGCCGGGCGCCGCTGAAAAGCTGGTCGCTGATCGCCCCGAAGTGATTTTCCATCTGGCGGCGATCGTCTCCGGCGAGGCTGAACTCGATTTCGACAAGGGCTATCGCATCAATCTCGATGGCACGCGGATGTTGTTCGATGCCGTCAGGCTTGCCGGCGGTGGTTACAAGCCCAAGGTCGTGTTCACCTCGTCGATTGCGGTGTTCGGCGCGCCGTTTCCGCAAGCCATCGGCGACGAATTCTTCTCTACGCCGTTGTTGAGCTACGGTACCCAGAAGGCGATCGGCGAACTGCTGCTCGCGGATTATTCTCGACGCGGCTTCATGGACGGCGTCGGCATCCGCCTGCCGACCATCTGCATTCGCCCCGGCCTTCCCAACAAGGCGGCTTCCGGATTCTTCTCCGGCATCTTGCGCGAACCGCTCGCAGGCCAAGAGGCTGTATTGCCGGTATCCGAAGAGGTCCGGCACTGGCATGCCTCGCCGCGCTCGGCGGTGGGATTCCTGATTCATGCGGCGACCATGGAGACCGCAGCGGTCGGCGCCCGCCGAAACCTCACCATGCCGGGCCTGTCGGCGACCGTCGGCGAGCAGATCGCCGCCTTGAAGCGGGTGGCGGGAGACAAGGTGGCGGACCGGATCAAACGCGAACCGGATGCCTTCATCATGGGTATCGTCGAGGGCTGGCCGCGTAATTTCGACCCCAAACGGGCGCTTCACTTGGGCTTCACGACGGCTGAAAAGACCTTCGACGACATCATCCGGATTCACATCGAGGATGAACTTGGTGGTAAGTTCGCCTGATCCTTGTCGCGGAATTCAGAGGGAGAACGACCATGACAGCCAGCATCGTCGGATGGGCGCATACACCATTTGGCAAGTTCGATACGGAGACGGTCGAGAGCCTGGTGGTCCGCGTCGCCAACGAAGCGCTAGCGGATGCCGGCATTCCGGCTGGCGATGTCGATGAGATCGTGCTCGGGCATTTCAACGCCGGCTTCTCGCCGCAGGATTTCACTGCCGCACTGGTGCTGCAGGCCGATCCGAATTTACGTTTCAAGCCAGCCACGCGCGTCGAAAACGCCTGCGCCACCGGATCGGCCGCCGTGCATCAGGGCGTCAGGGCGATCGCCGCGGGGGCCGCGAAAATCGTGCTGGTCGTCGGCGTCGAGCAGATGACCCGGACGCCTTCGGCCGAGATCGGGCGCAACCTGTTGCGCGCGTCGTATTTGCCGGAGGACGGCGATACCCCCGGTGGTTTCGCCGGCGTGTTCGGCAAGATCGCGCAAGGTTATTTTCAGAAATACGGCGACCAGTCCGACGCCCTGGCGATGATCGCGGCGAAAAACCACAAGAACGGCGTCGCCAACCCCTATGCGCAGATGCGCAAGGATTTCGGTTATGAATTCTGCCGCTCCGAAAGCGAGAAGAATCCGTATGTGGCGGGGCCATTGAAGCGCACCGATTGCTCGCTGGTATCGGATGGCGCCGCCGCGCTGGTCTTGGCCGACTCCGAGACAGCAAAGTCGATGGGGAAGGCCGTCAATTTCCGCAGCCTTGCGCATGCGCAGGATTTCCTGCCGATGTCCAAGCGCGACATCCTGCAGTTCGAGGGTTGCAGCGTGGCATGGGCTCGGGCGCTGCAGAGGGCGGGCGTCAAGCTTTCCGATCTGTCCTTTGTCGAAACCCACGACTGCTTCACCGTCGCCGAGTTGATCGAGTATGAGGCGATGGGATTGACGCCGAGGGGGCAGGGCGCCCGCGCAATCAAGGAGGGCTGGACCCAGAAGGACGGCAAGCTGCCGATCAATCCCTCTGGCGGACTGAAAGCGAAAGGTCATCCGATCGGTGCCACCGGGGTTTCCATGCATGTGCTGAGCGCGATGCAACTGGTCGGACAGGCCCCCGAGGGCATGCAGATCAAGAATGCAAAACTCGCAGGCATCTTCAACATGGGGGGTGCGGCGGTCGCCAATTATGTCTCGGTGCTGGAGCCGGCAAAATAGGCGGCCGCTGAGGGCTTTAAGCGATGAACGTGGCCGAATGGCTGGCGGCGTCGGCGCGGCTCCGTCCCGATGCGCCGGCGCTCTTGACCGGCTTCGATCTCGACGCGGACTACGCCACCTTTGCCCGGCGTGCCGCGGCGATCGGTGCGGCGCTCGCCCGCGAGTATGGCATAGCCCCCGGCGACCGCGTCGGTCTGTTCGCGACCAATTGCACGCAATATCTCGAATGCCTCTACGGCATCTGGTGGCGCGGGGCGGTCGCCATCCCGATCAATGCCAAATTGCACGGCCGCGAGGCCGCATGGATCTGCAGCGATGCCGGCGCCAAACTGACCTTCGTTTCCGATGACACGGCCGAGGCGTTGATGGCGGCGAAAGCCGATCTGCCGGTGCCGATGGAAACGCTGTCGGTCGACAGTGATGCGTACCGCGTGATGCGCGACGGCGAGGGCGCAGGCCCGCCGCTGCCGCGCGAGGCCGATGATCTCGCCTGGCTGTTCTACACCTCCGGCACCACGGGCCGGCCGAAGGGCGTGATGCTGAGCCACGGTAATCTGGTGGCGATGTCGCTATGTTATCTCGCCGATGTCGATCACGCGACGCCGGACGACGTTTCGCTCTACGCCGCGCCGATCTCGCATGGCGCCGGCCTTTATAATTTCCCGCATGTCCGCATGGGCGGGCGGCACGTCATTCCCGAATCCGGCGGCTTCGATCCCGATGAAGTGCTCAATCTTGGCCGGCAGCTCGATAATGTCGTGATGTTTGCAGCTCCCACGATGGTGCGGCGCCTGGTCGATGCCGCCAAGCGCCGCGGCGAGAACGGCGAGGGCATTCGCACCATCATCTACGGCGGCGGGCCGATGTATCTCGCCGATATCAGGGATGCGATCGCGACCATGGGCCAGCGCTTTGTGCAGATCTACGGCCAGGGTGAATCGCCGATGACGATCACCTCGCTGAGCCGGGAATGGCATGCATGGACCGATCACCCGCGCTATCTCGAACGCCTCGCCTCCGTAGGTCCCGTGCAAAGCGTCATGTCGGTGCGCATCACCGGCCCTGACGGAATGCCGTTGCCCGCTGGCGAAACCGGCGAGGTCGAGGCCAAGGGCACCGCCGTCATGCTCGGCTATTGGAACAACCCGAAAGCCAATGCGGAGACGCTGAGGGATGGATGGCTGCGCACCGGCGACGTCGGGCGGCTGGATGAAGACGGGTTCTTGACGTTGTCGGATCGCTCCAAGGACGTGATCATTTCAGGCGGCAGCAATATCTATCCGCGTGAGGTGGAGGAGGCGCTGCTGACGCACGCCGACGTGCGCGAGGTCTCGGCGATCGGCGTTGCCGACCCGGACTGGGGCGAAATCGTTGTCGCCTGTGTGGTGCTCGAAGAAGGGGCTATTGCCGACGATGCGGGGCTCGACGCGCATTGTCTCGCCTCGATCGCGCGCTTCAAGCGGCCGAAGCGTTATGTCTATCTCGACGCGTTGCCGAAGAACAGTTACGGCAAGGTGCTGAAGACCGAATTGCGCGAGATGATGAGAAGGAAACCGTAGGGTGGGCAAAGGCGCCCTTGCGCCGTGCCCACCGCTCTCTTCATGTGTTTCGGCAGGGTGGGCTCGCTTCGCTTAGCCCACCCTACAAAATCTCCTCACGCATGCGCCCAAACGGCGGCAAGCCTTGATCTTGCCTTCGCTCTGCCGTTACTAGGCCGGAGAAACGATGGCGCGGGCGGCGCCAATGTCACCGGGAGCACACGTACCATGGGACCACTCGAGGGCGTCAAGGTCATCGACATGACGACCGTGCTGATGGGGCCCTATGCTACCCAGATGCTCGGCGATTATGGCGCTGATGTCATCAAGGTCGAATCTCCTGATGGTGACGTGACGCGGCAGATCGGCCCGGCCCGTCATCCTGGCATGGGTCCGGTGTTCCTCAACACCAATCGCAGCAAGCGCAGCATCGCGCTTGACCTGAAAAAGCCCGCCGGCCGCGATGCGGTGCTGCGGCTGATCGCGTCCGCCGATGTGCTGGTCTACAATGTGCGGCCGCAGGCGATGGCGCGATTGCAGCTCGGCTATGACGTCGTCTCGAAGGTCAATCCGCGCCTGATCTATGCCGGCGTGTTCGGTTTCGGCCAGGACGGCCCTTATGCCGCAAAACCCGCCTATGACGATCTGATCCAGGGCGCAACCGCGCTCCCTGCTCTGATGGCGCAGACCAGCGACGGGGTTCCACGCTACGTTCCCAATGCGCTTGTCGACCGCATCGTCGGTCTTACCGCCGTGGGCGCGATCTGCGCCAGCCTCGTACACCGCGATCGCACCGGTCGCGGTCAGCGTGTCGATATTCCGATGTTCGAGACCATGGCGGGCTTTGTGATGGGCGACCACATGGGCGGTCTGACCTACGAGCCACCGCTGGATAGGGGCGGTTACGCGCGGCATCTGTCGCGTGATCGGCGGCCATACAGGACGTCGGACGGCTATATCTGCGTGATCGTCTACAACGACAAGCAGTGGGCGAATTTCCTTGAGGCCACCGGCCGCGATGATCTGCGCCGCCATCCCACATTCGCAACCTTCGCCGCGCGCGCCGTCAATATCGACACGGTCTATGCCGAATTGGCCCGCATCTTCGAGAGACGGACCACGGCCGAGTGGACCGAACTGCTCGACAAGGCCGATGTGCCTGTCATGCCGATGCACGACCTGGAAAGCATCTTGCAGGATCCCCATCTGGTCGCGACCGGTTTCTTTCCGGTCGTTGATCATCCGAGCGAAGGCAAGATCCGCAGCATGAAGACGTCGGCCAGCTGGTCGGAGACTTCCCTGGAACCGGCCCGGCTGGCGCCGCGGTTGAACGAGCACGGCGCCGAAATCCTGCACGAGGCCGGCTTTTCCGAAAGTGAAATCGCAGCATTGGTGCGCGATGGCGTGACCAAAGCCGCGCCCGGCGCACAGGCGGATTGAGATCATGGATTTCGCACTCACCGCCAATCAGGAATCGATCCGCGACGCCGTCGCGAAAATCTGCGCGCGGTTCGACGATGCGTACTGGCTGAAGAAAGACAGGGAAGGCGGTTTTCCCGCCGACTTCCATAAGGCATTCGCGGAAGCCGGCTGGCTCGGCATCTGCATCCCCGAAGAATATGGCGGCTCCGGTTTGGGCATTGTCGATGCCGCGATCATGATGCGGACGATTTCCGAATCCGGCGCCGGCATGTCCGGCGCCTCCGCGGTGCATCTGAATGTGTTCGGCCTCAACCCCGTGGTCGTGTTCGGCACCAAGGAGCAATGCAAACGGATGCTGCCGCCGATTGTATCGGGCACCGAGAAGGCCTGCTTTGCCGTCACCGAACCCAATACCGGTCTCAACACCACGCAGTTGAAAACCCGCGCGGTGCGGTCAGGGGATAAATATGTCGTCAACGGCCAGAAGGTGTGGATTTCGACCGCGCAGGTCGCCGAGAAGATTCTGCTGCTGGCGCGCACCACGCCGCTCGAGGAGGTCAAGAAACCGACCCACGGCTTGAGCCTGTTCTATACCGATTTCGATCGCAGCCGCATCACGGCGCGGGAAATCGAGAAGATGGGCCGCAAGGCGGTCGACTCCAACGAGCTCTTTATCGAGAACTTTGAAATTCCGGTTGAGGATCGGCTCGGCGAAGAGGGCCGCGGGTTTGAGTACATCCTGCACGGCATGAATCCGGAACGGATCCTGATTGCCGCGGAAGCGGTCGGGCTCGGCATGGTGGCGCTGACGCGGGCTTCGGCCTACGCCAAGGAGCGCAACGTGTTCAACCGTCCGATCGGCAAGAACCAGGCGATCCAGCATCCGCTGGCGAAGAACTGGATGGAGCTGGAGGCGGCGTGGTTGATGACGCTCTCGGCGGGTTGGCAGTATGATCAGGGCCTGCCATGCGGTCCGGCGGCCAATGCGGCGAAATATCTCGCCGGCGAAGCCGGCTTTCACGCCTGCGAACAAGCCGTGATGACCCATGGCGGTTTTGGCTACGCCAAGGAATTTCATGTCGAGCGCTACTTGCGCGAATCCCTGATCCCGCGCATTGCCCCGATCAGCCCCCAGCTCATTCTAAGTTTCATTGCCGAGAAGGTGCTGGGCCTGCCGAAGTCGTATTGAGTCATCCGTGGGGATGATGATGTGCGCGATTCTTAAGCAGTCATTCCGGGGCGGTGCGCAGCATCGAACCCGGAATCTCGAGATTCCGGGTCTGGTCCTGCGGACCATCCCGGAATGACGCCAGTATATTTCACAAGGACAAAATCATGAGCCGACTTAAGGCCGCGCTTGATCCACGCTCCGTCGCCATCATCGGCGCGTCGGAAAATCCCAACAAGGTCGGCGGTCGGCCGGTGCATTACCTCGACAAGTTCGGCTTCAAGGGCAAGATATTCCCGATCAATCCGTCGCGCGCCGAGGTACAGGGCCACACTTGCTACAAGAGCCTCGACGAGTTGCCGGAAGCGCCCGAGATGGTAATCGTCGCAGTCGCCGGCGATAACGCCATCGGCGTGGTGGAAGATTGCGCCGCGCATGGCGTCAAGGTCGCGGTGGTGATGGCTTCGGGCTTTGGTGAGGTCGATGCCGTCGCCGGCAAAGCGAAGGAGCGGCGGATGGTCGAGGCCGCGCACAAGAGGGGCATGCGCATCGTCGGCCCGAATTCGCAAGGGCTTGCCAATTTCGGCACCGGGGCGATCGCAAGCTTTTCCACCATGTTCATGGATATGGACCGCGCCGAGGGGCACGTCGCGATGCTGAGCCAGAGCGGTGCGCTGAGCACGGTGCCGGTCGGATTCTTGCGCCAGCGCGGCATCGGCGTCCGCCATACCCACGCTACCGGCAACGACGCCGACATTACCGTCGGCGAACTCGCGGTTGCGGTGGCCGAAGACCCCGAAGTGAAACTATTGCTGCTCTATCTCGAGAGCATCCCCGAGACCAAATATCTCGAAGAACTCGCCGCCGTCGCGCTCGACCGCGACCTGCCGATCATCGCGCTGAAATCCGGCCGCTCGGAGGCCGGCCGCCAGGCGGCGCAGTCGCACACCGGCGCACTCGCCAACGAGGACCGCGTGGTCGATGCCTTTTTCGAGCAGCACGGCATCTGGCGCGCGCCGGATATGCGCGGTCTAGTCGAAGCCACCGAACTCTATCTCAAGGGCTGGAAGCCGAAGGGCAGGCGGCTTGTCGCCATCAGCAACTCCGGGGCGGTCTGCGTCATGACCGCGGACGCGGCGACTGCTGTCGGCATGCCGATGGCGAAACTGTCGGATGCAACCGACAAGAAACTCAAGGGCATCCTGCCGAGCTTTGCCACCACCACCAATCCGATCGATCTGACGGCGGCGCTGTTGTCCAATAGCCGGCTATTCGGCGACATCCTGCCGGTGATCGCCGAAGACCCCGCGGCCGACGCGTTTCTGATCGGCGTCCCCGTCGCCGGACCCGGTTACGATGTGGAGGCCTTCGCCCGCGACGCCGCCGCCTTCGGCAAGCAGACTGGAAAGCCGCTGGTGATCGCCGCGACCCAACGCAGCGTCGCCGATCAATTCGCCGCCGAAGGTTCGTCGGTATTTCCGACCGAGACCGAGGCGGTCACCGCGCTGCACCAGTTCCTGGCGCATCGCGAGTTGATGGCGCGCACACTTGCGCGCAAAGCGCAGCGGGTAAAGCCTGGCCCGCCGCTGATATCGGCGGCGACGACGATGCTGAACGAAGCCGAAAGCCTTGCCTTGTTGGCGGCACGCAGCATTCCGGTGGTGCCGCACCGGCTGTGCCGGCCGCGCGCCGAGGCGATTGCGGCGTTCGAGATGATCGGCGGCCCGGTCGTGGTCAAGGGATGCTCGGCCGATATCGCGCACAAGTCGGAGCTCGGCCTGGTGAAGCTCGGCATCACCACCCGCGAGGAGGCCGGCGAGATCTGGGCGCAGATGGAAGGCATCATTCGCAAGCACGGTGCGCGTTTCGACGGCGTCATCATCGCGGCGATGGCGGTTGGCCGGCGCGAGATCATGATCGGCGCGCACCGCGATCCCGTGTTCGGCCCGGTGGTGGCGGTTGGCGATGGCGGCAAATATGTCGAAATCTTCCGCGATACCGCGCTGCTGCTGCCGCCGTTTTCGAAAGACGACGTCAGGGAGGCCCTTGGCAGGTTGAGGATGGCGCCACTCTTCGCGGGCGTGCGCGGGGAGCCGCCGATGGATGTCGATGCGCTCTGCGACGCCGTCGTCAAGATCGGTGAATTGATGCTCGATCCCGCGGCCAGGGTGATGAGCCTCGATCTCAATCCTGTGCTGCTCGATAGCGCCGGCAAGGGCTGCGTGGTCGTGGATGCCGTCGTGTTTCAGGGCTGATTTGAGTTGTCACTGCGAATGCAACAAAGCAATCTCCCCGGTTACGCAAAACTATGTCCCGGATCACTTCGTCGCATTCGCATCCCGCCATGACGGTTTTGAGGTTCACCGCCAGTAGAAGACGACGCTGGCGATGACGAGCATAGCCGTCACCGCCAGCGTTTGCGCGAGCACTTCCGAGGTCGCCCTTTTGATGGCATCCTTCATGCCGTTCTCCCTGGACACCGCCCCCCTAGACTCGGGCGCGATTCATCGTTGCCCGCAAAGGCCCGACGATCTGGTTTGCTTTACTCGGAACACCCCGCGACGAGTATTCGCTTTGACGAGTCCCCACTCAGCGAATATCGACCGCGACAAGTTCGAATAGCAATGCGGCGGCATTTTGACTCGCTTGCAGCCGGTTTATGCGCGTGGGATGAAATTTTGGAAGCGATTTTCTGGCGAACTGCTTCCTCGCGAACAAGCGCAAGCCGTTGATCCGCGATTGCCGGCCGGATACGGTTTCGGATGAAGCCGCCACCTGATAGGCGGTTCGAAAAACCCAAGGTGAATAATGGCCCGCATCGACTATTGCGAAACTTCGAAATCAAACGAACGCACCCGCGAAATTCTGGACAAGAACCGTAACGCCAACATCTTCCGCATGATGGCGCACTCGCCGAGTTATTTTGAACAATATTGCCGGCTGGGCGGCGCGATCCGCCACAGGGGCGAGCTTGATCCGGTTCTGCGGGAGCTTGCGATCACGCGCACGGGAATGCTCTGCGAGTCAGCCTACGAGGTGGTGGCGCACAAGCGCATCGGCAGGAATGTCGGGGTCACCGACGAACAGAACGCGGCGCTGGAACACTGGCAATCAGCCACGTGCTTCAGCGACGTGCAGCGCGCCGCGCTCGCCTTCACCGACGAAATCGTCGGGAGTCGCCGTCCGAGCGACGCGACGTTCAATGCGATTGCTGTAAAATTGACGCCGGCGGCGCTGGTCGAATTGCAGCTCTCGGTCGGCTTCTACATCATGACGTCAAAATTTCTGGAAACCTTTGACATCGACATGCAGCCGGTCGAGCAAGTGGTGTGACCGTTTGAGCCAGCTTGCGCGATCGGGCCGCGCATTCAGGTCTCGACGATGGCGAGGACCTGTCCTTCGGCCACGACCTCATCGAGGCCGACAAGGATCGATTTGATTTTCCCCGCCGCAGGCGAAGCGACCGGAATTTCCATCTTCATGGCTTCGACAAGGGCAACATCGTCGCCTTCGCCGACGCTGGCCCCGATTTCGACCGTAAGCGCGCAGACGCGCCCGGCGACCTCCGTCATGATCTTGATCTCTGGCATCGCGCTCTCCGGGTCGCCGCGCGATCGAACGCGCATCCGTTCGAGGCGGCCACGCCCCGGCTTTCGGTTGTGGCCGCAGATTGCCTGAGGTAGCTTGCTCCGCAAGCGGAATTTTATTCCGTTGTACGGAAATGGCGGGACCGGATGGGAAGGCGCTCGGAGCGGCTCAGCAAACAGGGAATGCTTGCCGCTGAAGCCGCGGGCGAGGGCGATGTCATTCAGGTCGTCTCGCGCGCGTTCGACGTGTTGCGCTGCTTTGAGGGGCATGACGCGCGGCTCGGCAATCTGGAAATCTCAAATCGCTGTGGGCTGCCGCGATCGACGGTCTCGCGGCTGACCCATACGCTGACGCGGATGGGCCAGCTGGTGTATCTGCCGCGCGACCAGAAATACCGCATCGGCCCGAGCGCGGTCGCGATGAGCACTTCGATGCTGCGGGGCTTGCAGTTGCGCAACGTGATCCGGCTGCGGTTGCAGGAGGTCGCCGAGCAATTGCCGGGCACCGTTGGCTTTGTGATTCCGGACCGCTTCCATCTGGTTTATCTCGAGGTCGGCCGCGCCGCCAACGCGCTTGGGCTCAGCTCGACGACGGGCAGTCGCATTGCCATGGCCAGCACGGCCGCAGGCCATGCCTATGCCGCCGCGCTCGATACCGACGTCGGCGATGCCCTGCTTGCCGAAATGGAGCGCGAAATTCCCGATCACGGCAAGCTGCTGCGGCCGCGACTGGAAGCCAACCGCCGGTTTTTGCGCGAGCACCGCTATGTCGTGGCCTGCGGCCTGTGGAGCCCGCATATCAACGGTCTTGCGGTGCCGCTGTGGTCGCCGCAATACCAGACCTATGTCGTCGTCACGATCGGCCTTCTGTCCGCGATGTATGATGAGAAGCGGCTGCACAAGGAGGTCGCCCCGCGGCTCCTGGAATTAAGTGCGTCGATCGGTGCCATGCTTGTGGGCGGTGAGGCCGAACTGTTCGGCGATGCCACGCAGGACAAGCCGCTTCCGGTACGAAGCCGCGGCAATAACATCATCAGAACGGAGGATCCGAATGAACTGGAAGCCGGAACTCGACGACCTCGCCCGGCGCGAAGCCTTCGCGCGCGAGATGGGCGGCGTTGACAAGGTCAAGCGGCAGCGTGACCAGGGCCGGCTCACCGTTCGCGAGCGTATCGACGGTCTGCTCGATCATAAGAGTTTTCACGAGGTCGGGGCGATATCCGGCACGGCCGAATATGACGAGCAGGGCGAGCTGACCAATCTGACGCCGGCGAACTGCGTATTCGGCCGCGGCAAGATCGATGGTCGCACCGTGGTGGTGGTCGGCGACGATTTCACCGTGCGCGGTGGCTCCGCCGATGCCTCGATCTCGGCGAAGCCGCTGATGGCCGAGGAGATGGCGCACGATTTCCGCCTGCCCATCATCCGGCTGATCGAAGGCTCCGGCGGCGGCGGTTCGGTGAAGACCATCGAAACCAAGGGCGCGGCCAATCTCCCAGGCGGCATCGGCGGCACGCGTTGGTACGCGTACACCACGGCGAACATGGCCCGCGTGCCGGTGGTGGGCTTGGGGCTCGGTTCAGTCGCAGGGTTGGGCGCGGCGCGGCTCGCCGCCAGCCACTATTCGGTGATGACAAAGACTTCCGCGATGTTCGTTGCGGGGCCGCCCGTCGTAAAGAGGCTGGGCCAGGATCTCAGCAAGCAGGAGCTTGGAGGGGCCGATATCCAGACCCGCGCCGGTGGCGTCGATCATGCCGTCGATACCGAGGAGGAGGCGTTCGCCTGCGCGAAGCGTTTCCTCTCTTATCTGCCGTCATCGGTCTACGAGCTGCCGCCCACGATCGCCAGCGACGACGATCCGGAACGCTCGGAGGAATCCTTGATGACGGCGGTGCCGCGCAGCCGGCGCCAGGTCTACAAGATGCGCCCCATCATCAACGCGGTGGTCGACAGGGGTTCCTTCTTCGAGATGGGCGCGAATTTCGGGCGCCCGATCATCGTGGGGCTCGCGCGGCTGGAAGGCCGTGCCGTACTGGTGCTCGCCAGCGATCCCTTTCACTATGGCGGATCGTGGACGGCGGAAGGCTGCCAGAAGGTGGTGCGCTGGGTCGATTTCGCCGAAACCTTTCATCTGCCGATCGTCTATCTGATGGATTGTCCGGGCTTCATGATCGGACTTGAAGCCGAAAAGGCCGCCACCATCCGCCACGGCGTGCGCGCGATGGCCGCGGTCAACCAGACCACGGTGCCATGGTGCACCGTCATCGTGCGCAATTCCTTCGGCGTCGCCGGCGTCGTCCATCAACCGGCCGACCGCTTCTCGCTGCGTTATGCCTGGCCGTCGGCCTATTGGGGCTCGCTGCCGCTGGAAGGCGGCATTGAGGCTGCCTATCGCGCCGACATCGACGCCGCGGACGATCCGCAAGCCAAGTTGAAGGAGATCGAGGATCGCCTGAACAAGCTGCGCTCGCCGTTTCGCTCGGCCGAAAAGTTCTGGGTCGAGGAAATCATCGACCCGCGCAAGACCCGCTCGCTATTGTGCGAGTTCGCCCGGCTCGCCGAACCGCTGCGCACGCCGGGGCCGGCAACGAATATGACGATCAGGCCGTGAGGGGCGAGTAGCGATTAGCGAATGGCGATGGATCTTTCTATTCGCCATTCGCTACTCGCCATTCCCCACTATCACGCCACGACCGGCTTCGGCACCCGCGAGATCGCCAGCGCAATCAGCGCGGCCACCACACATAGCGCGCCGGCGATGAAGAATGCCGGGAGATAGGTCGCAAGCGCGGTGCGCGAAAGGCCGGCGCCGAAGGCCGCGCTGGCGGCGCCGAGCTGATGACCTGCGAAAATCCAGCCGAACACCAGATTGGCGCGCTCCGGCCCGAAGCGCTGCGCGGTCAACCGCACCGTCGGCGGCACGGTTGCGATCCAGTCCAGCCCATAGAACATCGCAAACAGCGACAGGCCGTAGAACGAAAAATCGGTGAACGGCAGCAATAACAGCGACAGGCCGCGCAAGCCATAATACCAAAACAACAGCCAGCGATTGTCGTAACGGTCCGACAGCCACCCCGAGACGATGGTGCCGAAGAAATCGAACACCCCCATCGCGGCGAGCAGGCCCGCGGCCTGCACCTGCGGAATTCCGAAATCGAGGCACATCGGAATCAGATGCACCTGGATCAGGCCATTGGTGCTGGCGCCGCAGATGAAGAACGTGGCGAACAGAATCCAGAACACCCGCGTCTTTGCGGCATCGCGCAGCGTGCCAAGCGCCGCCGCCATGATCGGTGCGGTGTTGGGAGGGGGCGCCGGCAGGGGCTGCGCGCCTTCGTCACCGAATGGCCGCAGGCCGACGTCACTCGGGCGATCGCGCATCACCATCAGCACGGCTAGCGCTGCAAGGGCGAGCATCCCGCAAACCAGCGAGAGCGCGATCCGCCAGCCCATCCGTTCGGTGATTCCGGCAAGCAGTGGCAGGAATATCAATTGTCCGGTTGCGACGCTCGCGGTCAAAATGCCGACCACGAGGCCGCGCCGCGCCGAAAACCAGCGCGCGGCGACGGTCGCCCCCAACACCAGCGCGGTCATGCCGGTGCCGATGCCGATCACGACGCCCCACAGCAGCATCAAGTGCCAGACCTTTGTCATCAGAAGCGAGGCCACCAGCGCAGAGGCCACGATCAGCAGCGCTGACAGCGTCACATTGCGCAACCCGTAGCGGTTCAATAGCGCGGCGGCGAACGGTGCCATCAGCCCGAACAGGATGAAGCGGATCGACAGCGCCGAGGAGATCTCCGCCGTGGTCCAGCCGAATTCCTGCTGCAGCGGCACGATGAAGACGCCGGGCGCGCCGACGGTACCGGCGGTAATCAACGCGGTAAGGAATGTGACACCCACCATCATCCAGCCGTAGTGGATGTTGCGGCGGGCGAGGGTGGCGGACAGCCAATTGGAGATCATGGCATTTCCTCTTCGGGGATCTTCGGAAGAATAACGCGCGCAATGGCGTTTCCAAACGAAGGGGATACTTCGCTTGTAGAAAGCGCGTCGATAAGAACTCAATGGGCCATGCGCTCCACCGCGATCGCGGTCGCTTCCCCGCCGCCGATGCAGAGGGCGGCGACGCCGCGCTTCAAATTCTGTGCCTCGAGCGCATGCAGCAGCGTGACGATCAGGCGCGCACCGGTCGCCCCGATGGGATGGCCGAGCGCGCAGGCGCCGCCATTGATGTTCAACTTCTCCCGCGGGATTCCGAGATCGCGCTGCGCGGCCATCGCCACCACCGCGAACGCTTCATTGATCTCGAACAGGTCAACGTCACCGACGCTCCAGCCGACCTCGTCGAGCAGCTTGCGGATCGCCGGTATCGGCGCGGTGGTGAACCATTGTGGCTCCTGGCTGTGGGTAGCGTGGCCCCTGATTTCGGCAAGAACAGGCAGGCCATCGCGATGGGCCAGGGAATGTTTGGCGAGAACCAGCGCCGCGGCGCCATCGGCATTCGCGGACGAGGCCGCCGGCGTAATGGTGCCGTTGGGGCGGAACGCCGGCTTCAGTCCGGGGATCTTGGCGGGGTCGACCTTCAGCGGAATTTCGTCATTGGCAATGGTGCGCGGGCCGGCCTTTTCCTTCACCGTCAGCGCAACGATCTCGGCCTTGAAGGCGCCGCCTTCCACCGCCTTGCGCGCGCGCGTCAGCGTCTCCATCGCGTAAGCGTCCTGGGCACCCCGGGTAAACTGATAGGCTTCTGCAGTGGCCTCGCCGAAATCGCCCATCGAACGTCCGGCCTCGTAGGCGTCCTCGAGACCATCCAGGACCATATGGTCGATGATCCGGTCGTGACCGGCGCGATAGCCGGCGCGCGCCTTGGCCAGCAGATAGGGCGCGTTGGTCATGCTCTCCATGCCGCCGGACACCACGATTGCGGCGGAGCCGGCGTTGATGATGTCATGGGCCAGCATGGTAGCCTTCATGCCGGAACCGCAGACCTTGTTGATGGTGGTGGCGCCCGTGGCATCCGGAAGGCCTGCGCCGCGGGCGGCCTGCCGCGCCGGAGCCTGGCCTTGTCCGGCCGGCAGCACGCAGCCCATGAAGACTTCGTCGATCCGCTCCGGCTGGAGTTTCGCCCGTTCGACCGCGGCGCCGATGACATGGGCGCCAAGTTGGTGGCCGCTGAAGGGGGCGAGATCGCCCATGAAGCGGCCAAGTGGCGTGCGGGCTGCGGAAACGATGACGACTGGATCGGAGGTGGTGGTCATGGCGGTGATCCTCGGAACAGCGGGGAAGTTTTTGAATTACAATCATCATATGATGGGTTGCAAAGAATGCAACGCATGCGTCCCATGACAAATTGTCGTGATCGCATGAGCGCCGTCGCGCGCGGGACATGTCGGCCTGGGCCGCGCTATCGCTTGCGGTCGATGAAACCCTGCATCAGCCGTTTCGGCTCGTCAGTCAGGAACGATTTGCCGAACACGCCGATGCTTAGGTTGACGGATTCCGTGAGCGGCAGTTCCTCCCATTGCCGGAGCAGGGCTTTTTGGGAACGCAGTGCTTGCGGACCGCATTGCAAGAGCGCTTCGACGGTATGCTCTACCGCAGCGTCGAGTCCGCCTTCCGGCGCGACCCCATCGACCAGTCCCCAGGCCAACGCGGTGGCGGCATCGATATTCTCGGCCGTCATGACCAGCCAGCGCGCACGGCCCCAGCCGATCAAACGGGGCAACAGCGCGGCGTGGATGACGCTGGGAATACCGACGCGGACTTCGGGCATGCCGAACTTGGCGTCATGCGCCGCAATCCGGAAGTCACAGGCCGCCGCGACCTCCAGCCCGCCGCCGAGGCACCAGCCGGGCATCCGGGCGATCACGGGTGAGGGAAAGCTCCGCACCGCCTCGCAGAGATCGCGCAAGCCGGTGATGAATTTTTCGGCCGAGGCCTGATCGAGCGTCACCATCTCCTTGATGTCGGCGCCGCCGATCATGCTCTTCTCGTTTTGGCCTGCGATGATGAGCACGCGAATTGGCGGTTTCCCCGCGAGCGCCTGCAGCCCCTCACGTACCCCGTGAATGACAGCCGAACCGAGGATATTCAGCGAACCGGCGTTGCAAATCGTCAGGCGAACGACGCCGCGTGCGTCGCGATCGATACCGCAATAGGGATTGAGCATGTGCATGGATGGTCTCGCAAGCGGGCGTGTAGGGATGCGGAGTGCGTCACTTCCCCGGCAAAACCCGCCCCTGTCAAGGTCCTGCCGGCAACAGGGAGGTCACCGCAGCGAGACCGGTGAGCGAAATAAAATGCAGCTTTCCGCGGGGGCGGGTGTTATTACTGTGTCGGAAGTCATTATATGACTACAGACATATCATGGGACCGGCATGCGATACTCCAGGGAACACAAGCTCGAAACCCACGCGCGGATCGTGAAGAAAGCCTCGGTTCGGCTTCGCGAGAAGGGCGCGCATGGCATTGGCGTTGCCGACCTCATGAAGGACGCCGGCCTTACCCATGGCGGGTTCTACGCGCATTTCGATTCGCGGGAGGCCCTGGTGATCGAGGCTTTCACGCATGCGATGGATCGATCGACCGAGCGTTGGCGAAAATTGGCGGAACAGACCCCGCCCGAGAAGCGCCTGGCCATGATCGTGAACACCTATCTGACCCCACTTCACCGCGACGATCCCGGCCACGGCTGCTCGATACCGGCGCTGGGCGCAGAAATCGCCCGCGAGAGCCCGAAGACGCGAAGGGCGTTCGCGGGCAGGCTGGAGCAGATGATCGATACGCTCGCCGCGCAGCTTCCGGGCGTTCCGCGCAAGGCGGCGCGGAAACAGGCGATGGCGGCGATTGCGACCATGATGGGGACGCTGGTTCTGGCACGTGTCGCTGGCAGCGGCGATTTTTCCGATGAGTTACTCGGTGCCGGCCGTGACGCCGTGCTCGACCGGGCGAAATCGGCAAAGGTGAAGAAATCGGCGTCCAAAAAGACCGTCGCCTCGGCGCCGCACTGAGGGCCACAAGCGGGCGCTCGCATTCGACGTTGGTCGCAGGCGGTAAACCCCCCAAAGCCCCCGTTTTCCGCAAATCCGTTGCGCGCTGAAAAACCTTTCCAAACGCCGTAAAGCCTGCAAGATGCTGCCAAAATCGGCACCCTTGCAAAGGTCTGGGAGGAACGCATGCGTATGATCGGGCATTTTATCGGCGGCCGCGAGGTCAAGGGCACATCGGGCCGATTTGCCGACGTATTTGAGCCGATGACCGGCGAAGTTCAGGCCCAGGTGGCGCTGGCTTCCAAGGCTGAGCTGCGCGCGGCGGTCGAGAACGCCAAGACGGCTCAACCCGAGTGGGGCGCGACCAATCCGCAGCGTCGCGCCCGCGTGATGATGAAGTTCCTTGAACTGGCGCAGCGCGATTACGACAAGCTCGCCGATTGCCTGGCGCGCGAGCATGGCAAGACCGTGCCCGATGCCAAAGGCGACATTCAACGCGGGCTTGAGGTGGTCGAGTTTGCCTGCGGCATTCCGCACCTGATGAAAGGCGAATATACCGAAGGCGCCGGCCCCGGCATCGACATCTATTCGATGCGGCAACCCTTGGGAGTGGTCGCCGGCATCACCCCGTTCAATTTTCCGGCGATGATCCCGATGTGGAAATTCGCGCCCGCGATCGCCTGCGGCAACGCATTCATCCTCAAGCCGTCCGAGCGCGATCCTGGTGTGCCGATGATGCTGGCGCAATTGATGATCGAGGCCGGCCTGCCGCCCGGCATTCTCAACGTCGTCAATGGCGACAAGGAGGCGGTGGACGCGATTCTCGACGACGGCGATATCAAGGCCGTCGGCTTCGTCGGTTCCTCGCCGATCGCGCAATATATCTACGAGCGCGCAGCTGCCACGGGAAAACGCGCGCAGTGTTTCGGGGGCGCGAAGAACCACGCCATCGTGATGCCGGACGCCGACATGGACCAGGCCGTCGACGCCCTGATCGGCGCGGGCTATGGCTCGGCCGGCGAACGCTGCATGGCGGTCTCGGTCGCAGTCCCCGTCGGCAAGACCACCGCCGACCGGCTGATGGAAAAACTGATCCCGCGCGTCGAATCCTTGAAGATCGGCACCTCGATCGATCCGTCGGCGGATTACGGTCCGCTGGTGACGAAGGAGGCGGTCGAGCGCGTCAGGAACTACGTCGATATCGGCATCAAGGAAGGTGCGACGCTCGCGGTCGACGGCCGCAGCTTCAAGATGCAGGGCTATGAAAAAGGCTTCTACATGGGCGGCTGCCTGTTCGACAACGTCACCAAGAATATGCGGATCTACAAGGAAGAGATTTTTGGCCCGGTGCTGTCGGTGGTGCGCGCCAAGGATTATTCGGAGGCGCTCGCGTTGCCGTCGGATCATGACTATGGGAATGGCGTTGCGATCTTTACCCGCGACGGCGACGCCGCGCGCGATTTCGCCGCCAAGGTCAATGTCGGCATGGTCGGTATAAATGTGCCGATCCCGGTGCCGATTGCCTATTACACCTTCGGCGGCTGGAAGAAGTCCGGATTCGGCGATCTCAACCAGCACGGGCCGGACTCGATCCGCTTCTACACCAAGACCAAGACAGTGACGGCGCGCTGGCCCTCCGGCGTCAAGGAAGGCGCGGAGTTCTCGATTCCGACGATGAATTGAACGGCGGCGCACGACTTTACCAATCGAGCCGTCATTGCGAGCGCAGCGAAGTAATCCATCCTTACTTTGTCGCCCTGTGGATTGCTTCGTCGCTTCGCTCCTCGCAATGACAACAGGAACAGGCGCGGGCAACGAATGCAATTCGCTCTCAATGAGGACCAGATTGCGGTTCGCGACATGGCGCGGAATTTCGCCGCGGAAAAAATCGCGCCGCATGCGATCCGCTGGGATGAGGAGAAGCACTTCCCGGTCGACGTGATGCGCGAGGCGGCCAAGCTCGGCATCGGCGGCGTCTACATCCGCGACGATGTCGGCGGTTCGGG
>Ga0137407_10000914_pt1 | contig 19410 bp, 34 predicted proteins | sample CZOMad2_2_16fung_FD_108410 | JGI IMG/M metagenome (GOLD analysis project Ga0137407, IMG submission 108410) | Vadose zone soil fungal communities from Angelo Coast Range Reserve, California, USA - CZOMad2_2_16fungal (Illumina Assembly) | ecosystem: Environmental > Terrestrial > Soil > Vadose... | reverse complement strand
GTAACACTTTCAGGCTTTTGCGGGAGACGCAAAATGCCGTGGCAGGAGTGTTCCAAAGTGGACGAAAGACTCAAGTTTGTGGCCCGGTTGCTGGAAGGGGAGAAGATGGCGGTCCTGTGCCGGCAAGTCGGCCGCGCACGGCTTGACTATCCGTGGAACTGTTGACGATAAGTCGCCGGACTCGTGCCGGCGATCCTGCGAAAGTGTTTGCGCATCGACTGTTCCGACTTGAAGCCGCATAGATCCGCCACGCGAGCCAGCGTGGCGTTGCGGGACTCGAGCATTTCCTGCGCCACAGCGACTCGCTCATGCAGAATCCACTCGTAGGGAGCGAAGCCGGTCGCGTCCGTAAACTGGCGCTGCAGCGTCCGGGGGCTCATGGTCGCCCGTGCCGCCAGAGACTTGAGTGTATGCGGGCGCTTCAGGTTCTGCCGAACCCAGTCGATCAGCGATGTGAGCCGACCCGATTCATCCGGCAGGATGGGCCGCATCACGAACTGGGCCTGGTCTCCTCGGCGATAAGGGGGAATGACCAAACGGCGCGCGACCATGTTAGCCACCTTGGTGCCGTGATCGGATTTCACAATATGGAGCATCATGTCCAGACCGGCGGCCGATCCGGCCGCGGTGATGACCTGACCCTGCACCGAGTACAGATCGTTCGGCCGTACGCGGATCGCCGGATAACGCGAGGCGAGCCGGTCGGCGAATCTCCAATGCGTGGTTGCCGTCCTGCCGTCAAGGACGCCCGCGGCGGCCAGCACAAAAACGCCCGAACAAATGGACGCGAGGCGTGCGCCTCGCTCATAGGCCGCGCGAATCTTGCGCACGAGTGCCGCGGGTGGCGGTTCGTCAGGGTCGCGCCAACCAGGAATAATGATGGTATCCGCCGTATCCAGCATGGAGAGCCCGCGAGGCACCGACACGGTGATGCCGCCCGCCGCACGGATCGGTCCGCTGTCGGCCGCGCATACGCCGAATCCATACCAGTCAACCGCAAGCTCGGGTCGTGGCAATGCGAACACCTCGACGACACAACCGAATTCGAAAGTGCACAGTCGATCGTAGGCGACCGCCGCCACCAGATGATTCTTCATGGCGTGATAATATCGCAGATTGTCTTTTCTGCCACTGGGTGGCCGGACCGCCGAAGGCTAGACTCACGCCTCAGTCAACATCTGACAGGAGAAGTTGCACCATGTCGTCGACCGTATCGGCTGTCCCCGCGGCAGCCAGCCCGAAGGCCCTCGCGCACTTCGAGTCGCTGTTCGAATTCGAGACCGACTGCTATGACGTCCACGATGCGATGAGCTCGGGGAAGGCGGATTTTGTACTACTGGATGTACGAAGCCCTGCTGTCTATGAAAAGGGGCATGTACGGGGAGCCATCAATCTCCCGCATGGGAAGATCATCGAGTCGAAACTCTCGCAGTTTGGCCCTGACACCTTGTTCGTCACCTACTGCTCCGGTCCGCACTGCAATGGCGCTTTTCGTGGCGCCATTCGACTGGCAAAACTCGGCCGCCCGGTCAAAGTCATGATAGGAGGAGCCTGGGGTTGGATCGATGAAGGCTACAGTCTCGAACCGGGTGCCGGTTGAAATCCAAGGCTTTTCGACCGACTGACGCCGGCAGTTCATCGGCGCCGGGGTCGATCGAAGAGACGAATCGGGCTGTCTTGGCCAGATTTGTCGAGTCGTGGGCGGCGGGAGATGTCGAGGGCGTGATGGCGTGCGTCACGGAGACCTTCATTTATCGGGCCTCGATCGGACCCGAGCCCGGCAAGACCTATTCGGGTGCCGAAGGCGTTCGTGCCGGCATTGCCGAAATGCGCGCGATCGACGCCGGCCGGATACCGGTGGTCACGGATCAGAACATCCATGGAAACCGCGGCTATTATCGCTGGATCTATCGATGGCCATCGACCGGCATGGTCGCCGATGAAGCTGGGTGCGATTTTATTCAGTTTCGAGACGGCCTGCTCGATAGCAAGGATGCATATAGGAAGGTTCGGCAGCATCCAACAGTGCCCGCGCTGCGGCATTTGACGACCCCCGCACCGGCCCATTCTCCGGGTGCCCCGGTAACGGTACGCCTCGCAAACGCCGGTGATGCGGAGGCTTTGTTGCAATCGATGGAACGACTGGCTGAATTCGAGGGGTACAAAGCAGACTTTCGCGTCACCACAAAGGAGCTGCTCGCGCGCGGGCTGGCGGCGAGCCAGGGTCAGGAGTTTAGGGCCTTTGTCGCAGATTGTGCGGCGGGCGGACTGTCCGGATATGCGGTCGTGCAGGAAATCCCGTTCACCTTTGACCTACGACCGACTTTGGTGTTGAAGGAGTTGTTCGTTGCCGCGGCTGATCGAAGCCGAGGCGTAGGGACCGCTCTCATGGAGGCGGTGATTGCGTACGCACGACGGCGCGGATGCGGCCGATTACGGTGGCTCGTTCTGCCCGGGAACGACGCAGCCAAGCGATTCTACGAGCGATTCGGCGGCGCAATCGATTCCGCCTGGGAGAATTGGGTGCTCAACCCATCATTGAACAGTGCGTCGTCTAACGTATCGGCCGCGGAGTTTGTTGGCGGCGACCCAGCAGGATGATCGTAACGCCGCACAGCACCAGAGCCGCTGAGGCCCACTCCCAGAGTCCGACGCGTTCGCTTTTGGTTATAAGTTGCCTGGCGGCCACGTGGCTGATCTGGGGCTCGACCTACCTCGTGATCCGCTTTGCACTGGTAGGCTTCCCGCCCTTCTTTTTGATGGCGACGCGTTTCCTGTGCGCGGGCGCGTCGCTGATGGCCTGGCAGCTTGCCCGCGGCGCGAGGTTACCCGGCGTCAAGGAATGGCGCAATGCGCTGCTGATCGGCACATTGATGCTCGGCGGCGGCATGGGCGGCACCGCCTACGCCGAACAAACCATCGCGTCGGGTCTGGTGGTTGCATTCATCGCCGTGCTGCCCTTGCTGCTGGTGGTGATCAATCTCGCGTTTCGAATTTATCCCAGCCGCAGTGAGTTGTTGGCGGTCTTGATCGGGTTCGCCGGGGTTCTGATGTTGACCCGCGGGGCGGGAATGCACGCATCGCCGGCCGGCCTCATTGCCGTTTGTCTGGGGAGCACCGGCTGGGCACTCGGTAGCGTCTTGAGCCTGCGAACTTTCAGGCTCGCGCCCGGTGCCACCGGCTTTGCGACGGAGATGCTCGGCGGCGGACTTGCGCTGCTGCTCATATCTGCGTTCAGCGGAGAATCATGGCAACTGACGACTCAGGTAAGCGCATGGCTTGCATGGGCGTATCTGGTGACGTTCGGATCCTTGATCGCGTTCAACGCCTACATGCTGCTCTTGTCCCGGGCCTCGGCGTCCCTTGCAGCGAGCTACTCGCTGGTGAATCCCTTGGTTGGGCTGGTGCTGGGCGTGACGCTGGGCAGAGAAGTGATATCCGTGTGGGAATGGGCTGCGGCGGGCATCGTCCTGGTCGGCGTGGTATTGCTTTTCAGGGGGCCGTCGCCAATAGATTGAGCAGCAAGGTCGCCGACAATCGGCGCCGGGGAAGCCAATGAACCAGGAACTGATGCCTTTGGGACACGCCAAAGACACCTTGATCGATCTGGCAATCCGATTCAGGCCGAAGCTGCTGACCGCGATCCTCATTCTCGCGGCCACCAAGCCGTACCAGGTCGGCGAATACATCGCCGTGGTAGGCGTCGAGGGTGAGGTGGAGACGATCGCATTGTTCAATACGGCGCTCCGGCATCCGGACCGGTCGCGAATCATCGTGCCCAATCTGACCACGTAAGTCTTTGCTGATGGTGTGTTTGGCGATGCTCGCGCTCCGTGTTCGGGCTTATCTTGGCTTCGCGACAGCCAATGGACGCACGCAGATTAATCAGGATGGCCGCTCTCTTCTCTGTCCATCCTCGACACGTCCAAAGGGAAACGAAAACCTTGGATCCTGGTGGTACTCGAGTAATCAGGAATTGGACGCGAGAATGCAATCCGTTATGGCAGCGTGTCGCGATCATCAATCCTCCTGGGCCCACCAAAGACGCGACTGGCGCGCGATCATACCATCCGTTAGTTGGACGGCACACGACGCCGCGCTTGAGCTCCGCCGCGATGGCCGAGGCGCGCCTTCGATCCGTAAGTAGCGCGCTGGATGGCGAGCCAACGGCGATGCCACCCAACCCTTCAGATGTACATTGACGATGAAGTCGACCACGCCAAATCGAAGGGGAATGACCGCCTCGTTATCGATAATCCGGCGCTCCGCTGCCTCTAGCAATCGCATGCGCTGCACGGAGTCCTGGCCGGCCTGATTAGATTGATCCAGAAGGTGATCGAACAGCGGGTCGGCATATGCCCCAAAGTTCGCCGCTCCCGAGTCAGATCGATAGTCGGCGAGGTAGCTCCACGGATCGGCGAAATCGGGATCCCAGCTAATTGCCGCCAATTCGAAGTCACGCGGTTCTGCAATCCGGAGCAAGGGGGGGTGTAATTTGGGTTTAGGTGCTGCGCGCCCGTGGCAGCCGACTTGATTAAACGCGTAGCCCGGTCTTGCAATAGTTCGCGATCCAACTCGTGCGGCCTCTAATTTGTGACCACACAATCGGAAAAAAGCTCTCATCCAAAATTGTTTCTCCAGTACGCTGATAGCGGCGGTATATATAACCTCCGGGCCTACCACTGAAGTGAGCCTCTTCCGGCAGCAGATGAATTCCGATGGAGCGGCGCATTCGATCGTTCGTGATGTTCGGTCCCGAGCCGTGCCAGATCTCCCCAGCATGAAACACGCACGAGCCTGCCGGCGCGATCACGTATTGAGGCGCGGGCGGTACTATGCCGACTGCGTCAGCCGCAGTGTGCATTGGAGCACGATAATCCTCATCACCGTGAAACGCGCTAGGCAGCGTCGTCAATGGCCACCGATGTGAGCCCGGCACATACTCAATCGTCCCCGCTTCTGGCGCAGTGTCGTCAAGCGTGATCCAGCACGTGATCGTCGAAGGAGGATCAAGGAAGTCCATAAATGAAGAGTCTTGGTGAAGCGAAATGGGTTTAGTCTTGGGGGCCTTCCACCAAATGCTGTCCTGTCCTAACCGCACGCCGGACCAACCGGTAAGCAAACAAGCGGCGCGGGCAACATCCGCAGACAGCGCGAGTCGAGCGACCCCAAGATCCGCCTTCCAAGCGTTGGTCATGTGACGGGTGGCGTTGGGCAGACTGATGCCCTCGCGCCAATACCATTCATCAGGATAAATGCCGGTATCAAATTTTCCGGCAAACAGTTTGGTGAAGCATGCGCGCAGTATCGCAATTTGCTCCTGAGCGAGGCAGCGCTCGATGAGCAGGAAGCCATCGCCTCACAAACGCGGCACTGTTGATCGTTTTCTTGACGATGTCGTTAAAGTACCTGAGGTGCGCTTCGTATTTTTAGTAACTGGTCGCTACGATTTGATCGTGCATGTTGTAGTACGTGATACGCATCACCTGAAGGATTTGGCCCTCGATCAATTTACAAATCGCCCGGGCGTCATACGGATCGAGACTTCGATTATCTATGAAGCGAGACATCGCCATGAACTGCCTCTGCTTAAGTCTCTAACGAACCCGCGACGTCCTGCTAGTTGATATGCCCGCGAATCGGAGCGGTGTGGGGCATGGCAAACGCAGCGGGTCGCTCATCTGGTCTCTGTTGCCACGGCAGGACGAGGCGAGGTATCCGTCGAATTGCGTTGAAAGTTGTAGCGATTTGCTGACGAGATCCCCATGACAAAGCTGGTACGGATTCCGAAGGCCGGTCACATCCCGATGGAAACCGATCCCGACATGGTTGGGCATGCACTCGCGGATTTTTTTCTCGAGTCATGACCGCTATGAGAGTGGGCATATTCCCCTTCCTTTTCGACAAGTACAACTTCTAGCAATCGTGGGGTGCGGATTACTCGCGGCGTCCGGTGGGGCACACACCGGCACTAACGACCGCGACGCGTCGCTCGCCGTTCCAAACTATTCAGCGCTCGCCAAAGACATATTTCGCGAACTTATTGAGATTGAATCGACCGAATCCGGCGTAGGATCACGCTAGCTGCGCGGGCTGTTGCACAGCGCCTTCGCTCTGGCGGCTTCGCCGACGATGATTCGCGTGCTCGGCCCTAGCGAACGCAATAAGAGTGTAGCCACCGCTGGGGAACATCACTCTGTTGCGTTCTCCAGCGACGCGATCAGTGGGCAGCGAAGCTTGCCCCGGTTACCGTGGCACTTTCCGACAAGCATCGCAAGTACGTTCTCGATCTTGCCGAGTTGCGCCATCCGCTCCCGCACGATTGCCAGCTTGTGGCCGGCGATCTCTTCCACCTGACGGCAGTGCAGGCCATCCTCCAATGACAGGAGGTCGCCGACTTCATCCAGGCTGAAACCCAGCTTCTGTGCCTCCTTGATGAAGCGTAGCCGCCGCGCGTGTTCCTCAGTGTAGTGCCGGATACCGCCCGGTGGTTTGGCCGGCTCCTGCGCGATGCCACGCCGCTGGTAGTAACGGATCGTTTCCACGTTAACCCCAACCTGCCGCGCCAGGCTGCCAATGGTGTACGACTGAGGCATGTTGACTCCGTACTTGACTACGGGAGTAAGGTTACGCCGTTCTGGAAAACCGCAACAGGGGGGTGTAACTGATGTCGCAAACACAGACCGGGACTGTTGCCGATCTTGCGGTCCGGCTTTTCGCCAGCCGTCGATCAGCCGGTGCAGGTGTGTTCGGTCTGCCCTCAAACCGGCGAACCCATTGATCGTTCGGCGTACCGCCTTGAACGAAGTGCCTTGAAATGGCCGTCACGCTGTTAGTCAACGCACCGTATATGGAACGAAGGCAGTCTGTTTACGTCCGGTGGACGCCCTTCGCACCCTCTGCACCCTCGTGCTGCGGCTGCCGTAGCAGACCGGACCCCGATGGATGAGGCAACACGAAACCTGTTGAACCGCAATATGGCTGCCTTGGCAGACGGCGAACGACGTGCATTTGACCCGATTTACCGAACCCTGTGGCCCGTGCTCGTCCGGTTCGTCGCCGTCCTGTCCACGGACCGCATGATCGCTGAAGACATCGCGCAGCAAGCCCTACTTAGAATTCTGGGCAGAGCATCGACGTTCGATCGGACCCAGGATGCATTGGCGTGGAGCATGACCATCGCCGCTAACGAATACCGCTCCTACCGGCGCAAGTTCGGCAACCGTGCAGCCGATCCGCGCGAGTGGGCGTTGCCGGAACCCATCCACGACGACACCCCCGAAGCGATTGCAGTTCGCGACAACCTACGCGACGCCGCCAGAGCGGTGATCGGTCAATTGCGGCCACAAGATCTGGAGGTCGTTGTCGCCGCCCTGTACGACAGCCAACGTCCGCCCCTGTTGGCGGCCGCGTTTCGTAAGCGCTTACAGCGAGCTGTTGCCAACACCCGCACGCTCTGGAAAAGACGCCATGGCCATGATCGCACCGGATAAGCTCCGTCAGCGTGCGCTGCGCGCCTACGAATGGGGGCGCCTCAAGCACGCGGCGGTCAAGGCTTGGCCGGCGCTGCTGCTGACGTCGATTTCCTGGTGGCTGTGCCACGAACCGGGTCTGTCCTTCGCCATTGGCGGAAGCTTGTTCGCGTTGGCGATAGGTCTCTTCTGGTACGGCCGTGTCCCGGCGCTCGCAGCCAATGCGGGAATGAAAGCAGGCATGGTGGCATTCGCGGTGCCGGTGTTGGCCTACCATTCCTACTTTGCCCCCAATTGCTGCACGCTGAGCACGATGCTACTCGTCAACGGCAGCTGCGGGCTCGGGGTCGGCGTGCTGCTCAGCATCGAATCCGCCCCGCTGCAGATCCAGCGCAATGTCTTTCTATTGTTTGCCAGCGTCGTGGCCTCTATCAGCGGGATGCTCGGCTGCATTTTGTTTGGCCCGATGGGGCTTGCCGGCATGGCGGCGGGTGTGCTGTTGGCGACGGCGCCCGTGGCCATCTACCGCCACGCACACGCTTGAGCGACGTAACGCCGAGTCACTTTCTCATTCGGAGGAGCATGAAATGAATTTCAATCATCCCGCAAAAGCGTTCGAGAAATTGAAAGCTGCGGGTCGACTCTATACCGCACTCGTGACGCTGTCCGTAACGATCGTCGGATATGCCCCGGCAGCTTGGTCCGACACTCTGGCCGAACAGGGGATACTGCAGTTGCATTATCAGAAGGGTCTGCAACCCATCGCACCGAGCTTCAAAAAGAACTATGGAAAATATCTTGGCAGCGGTACGGGCTCAATCACGGGCAAGGTCCAGGGCTCCGTGGTTTGGGATTTGTATGAAGAACAGAACGATCCCAACTTACACCGGACCCAGTTCGTCGGGCGCATCGCCTCCTCCGATGGCAGCGTGGTTTTCTTTGAGACCAGCGGCTACTTCATTCCCAGAACGGGTGATGAGCATTACTGGGACTTAACCTCGGCAATCTACTTCGCCGATGCAAAAGGCGCGGCCTATCGCGGGCTCGCAAGAAGAATCGGGCTCTGGCAAGGTCATGTGGATATACGCATTGGCCCTGACGGGGACACGACGTTCTCCCACACCTACAGCCTGTATCTGCCGTCCCCGCCGAACTAATCGGCCGAATGGTGGTGAGGTCCGTACCAGCCGTGATCTACCGCACACCTTCGATGAGCAGCCCTCCACTTTGCCGCCAAATTGTCTGTCACGCACGGTCGCTTCAGCGCGTATTACTAATACCCGCACCTTACTTGGTGCATTTCGTTTAAGGATCAGCACATGCAGGAAAGAAAGAAAATCCTGGCCTCTGGCGGCAGCGCGGTCGGATTGAGCATGTTTGCCTCGTTTGTGGGCCTATGCTGTATCGGCCCCTGGACGGTCGCATTGCTCGGTGTTTCAGGCGCGGTGTCGATGGCCCGATGGCAGGCCTACAGGCCCTACATCTTGAGCGTCGCCGGCGCCGTGCTCGCCTGGGCATTCTGGCGTACTTACCGTTTGAAACGGGTCTGTCTTGCAGAGGGCTGCATGGACAAGCCACCCGGAGCGGCGATGTATGTCTCGCTGTGGGTTTCCGCGCTGCTGCTAATTCTGGCCGTTTTCGCCGAGAAATTGCAATGGCTGCTGGTCGATCCGACCCCAGCGGGTCTGCGTTGATCGCGCGGCTGAAACATCTGCGCCGTGTTCTTGGGCGCTGCGCTTGATCATCGCATTGCTCGCCGATTCGCCAAATCTCGAAAATCCATACTGGAGTTGCAAATGTCAAAGTTTCTAAAATCCATGATCGCCGGCACCGCGCTGCTAGCGCTTGTGCCGTTATCAGCGTTGCCCGCTGATGCGCCCCCGACGCAGAAGCCCTACGTTGTGCTCGACAAGAATCTCACCCAGTTGCGCGCGGACTTCAACGCCAACGTCGGCAAGGTACGCATGCTGTACATCGTTGGTCCCACCTGCGGTATCTGCCTACGCGGCATGTCCGATCTGCAGGAATCGGTGTACGCCAAGAAGGGCGACGATCCGCGCCTAGTGACCTTCGTTATTCACGTTCCCACCTTGGGCGCGCGTGAGGCCAACGTCGTGCCCGCCTCCCATCTCATTACCAACCGCCATACCACGCAGTATTGGGAGGAGACGGGAATCACCGGCAAGCTCATGCAGGAAGTGATGGGGGTCAACAAATATGTTTGGGATTTTTGGACGATCTATGGACCGAAGGCCGTGTGGTCGGACGAACGCCTGCCGCCGGCCCCGGATTTCTGGCAGCACCAGCTGGACGGTTTACCCATCGAGAAGAAGCTGGACGCGAACGCTTTTGCAGCAAAGATTGACGGGTTCCTAGCCCAGATCCCGGCCGCGCCGATCGCAAGCACGCTGGGCGCCGCTCCGACGAAGTCCGAGTAGGAGTCACCCATGTCCAAATCGCTACGTATGTCCAAATCCTTGAGTTCCGTGGTTACAGGTCTGGTGCTGCTGCTCATGCAGGTAGGCTCGTCATCCGCACATACGCCGCCAACACACCAAGGTCCTGGTGCCATGAACCACGATCCCGCAGGCGGTCGCGCGCCGGTGGACGACAGCTATGCCTCAGAAGTACCTCATGAGGAGATTCGCGATCAGAACCAAGCCACCCTCGCGGCGGACAAGGGCGAACAATCCATTCCGGTCGCTGAGGAAATCGATTTCGTCACGGGTAACTCCTTCCGCAAGCCTTTCGAAGAGAGCCTGAAAACCGTTGCTAAAGTCGACTACTACGGTACGCGCTATGTCGACTGCGAGCAGTATCCGCTGGAGGTTCATACCGCTCGGCCAAACCAGGTCCGTCTGCTGATGAAGACTGGAAAATCTTTCACGTTCGAGGGCAGCAAATCGAATCAGGGCATCGAGGTTCGCGGTACGCCGCAGGGACTTGCAATCGAGCAGCAGCGAGCGCTGTTCGCGACATTCGAGTTCGATACGCCGATCCTCGAATTGGAAAAGAACCCGCATGCCTTCGAGCCCCTCGGCATGGAGAAACTGCCTGGAATGCTGACGTGGAAGCTACAGGCTGACAGCTCCAGCGGCTACCGTCAGGTTGTGTATGTCGATAGTCACTATGGTGATATCGTCAAACTCAGCATCATGAATGCGCACGGCGCGCATATTCTTGACGTGGCACCACACGACTACCGTGCCGTCGATGGGATTCGTGTTCCATTCGCGATCGACTATCGAAGCCCGGACGGTCCAGTGCTCGCCAATGACCGTTTTGATCGCATTGAGGTGAAACGGAGGCGATCCTGATGCGACACTCGTCGTTTTCGCATCGGGTGTTCAAGGACACCGCAGGTCTTACCAATGACGCGACACAACTGCCTTGGATGGAGAAAGATCAATGCGAGCCGTTTTGCTTTTCTTGGCGCTTGCTCTTTCAGCTACTCAAGCGAATGGAGCGAAACAGGTGAAAGAATCCGGTAGGACCGCGCCCGATCCCACGCAACAAAAGGGCCTCGAACTTCTCTTCACCGGCGTGTTTCAGTATCGCTCAGAGTCGGAGTCGGACTCTGTGGTCAATGGCGAAGGGTGTCAGGGTGTGTTCATCGGCAGCGGCGACGGAACCGTGACCGGCAAGCAGATTCAAGGGATCGTTCGCTGGTCGCTCTAGCGCGCCGATATCGAACGGCGCGGCCAAATTTGACTCGGTACTTGACTACGGTAGTAAGGTTACTCGCTGTTAAAGATTGCACCGAGAGTTTTAAGAGATGAAGCAAAACACTAACGTCAAGGGCGTGCTTGCTGCCGGCGGCATTGCCGCAATCCTGGCCTCGACGTGCTGTCTCGGGCCGCTCGTGCTACTCGCCCTCGGCTTCGGCGGCGCGTGGATCGGCAACCTGACGAAACTCGAACCGTATCGCCCAGTTTTCATCGGCGCGGCACTGCTGGCGCTGTACTTTGCCTATCGGCGCATCTACCGAGCCGCCACGGCTTGCGAACCCGGCGAGGTGTGCGCAATTCCGCAGGTGCGCACCACTTATAAGCTGATTTTTTGGATCGCCGGCCTGCTGGTTCTAATCGCGCTCGGCTTTCCCTATGTCATGCCGTTTTTCTACTAGTTGAGGAGTTCACCATGAAAAGACTGTTTGCCTCTCTCGCCCTCGCCGCCGTTATTGCCCAGGTGTGGGCCGCCAGCCAGACCGTTACGCTGTCAGTGCCGGGGCCGAGGCTCAGTTGAAAGGCATCAAGACCGACAGCCGTTTGCTCACCTTCGATAACGTACCGCGCGCGCTGGTCAATTTCGACACGCGCGGCTTCATCAAAATCGTAGCGGAGGCCGGCAGCGGCAAGCTATTGGGCGTGCAAGCGGTGGCGGCAGAGGCCGGTGAACTGATCCAGGCGGCGGCGCTCGCGATCCACCACCACATGACCGTCGCCGACCTTGCGGCGCAGCTCTTCCCGTACCTGACGATGGTAGAAGGATTGAAGCTATGCGCTCAGACGTTCTTCAAGGACGTGAAGCAGTTGTCCTGCTGCGCGGCCTGAGAATTGCCGCCGATGCCGGCCCCCTACGCCGTTTCTGAATCCGACCGGCGCGCTGGCAAACGGTGGAGTCCGCCCATCGATTGGTTGGAAAAGTCATCGGCTCTCGACAGGCGGCAATCCAACAACGTCAATTCTTTGTGTCCGGCGTGTGTCACTCGGCCGTTGCTGAGCCGTCCCCATGACCTACACTCGTTGCCTGCTCGGGAGGTTTGAGATGACGCAGATGAGTCCGGCAGTACTCGCCGAGCAAATCACGTCGGCCATCGGCATCGGAGACGCGGTGGTCCCCGGACTCTTTCCAACGCTGTTGCAGCTACTAATTCAAGGAACTGCCGTACCGCCAGCGGAGCTTGCTCAGGCACTTGGCTGGCCCATCAGCGAGGTCAACGCGGCCCTCGATGGTCGCGCCAATCTGGAACTTGACGGGCAGGGAAACATTGTAGGTCTTGGACTTACGCTGCGGAAGACAGAGCATGCTTTCGAAGTCGATGGCCGGACTCTTTATGCGTGGTGTGCGTTGGACACACTGATGTTCCCCGCCTTGATCGGCCACGTAGCGCGGATCACTTCGTCCTGCGCTGCAACCGGAACGCCGGTGCGCCTTTTAGTGACACCCGAAGGAGTTGAGAATGTTGATCCTCCGGACGCAGTCGTGTCGTTGGTGGTGCCGAACGCATCAACTGATGTGCGGGGCGTCTTCTGCTGTCTGGTGAAGTTCTTCGCTTCGGTCGAAGCCGCGAAAGCATGGCTGGCGCTGCATCCGGGCGCGCAGGTGCTTCCGGTAACGGAAGCCTACCAAGTAGGCAAAGAGATCGTACGGCGGCAGTGGTCCCTGTAGGCCGCCGGACACTGAAACTGTGCCGGCAAGACGTGCGTTTGTTCACCGGCCAACACTCGTCGGCGGTAGATGGGATCACGGGCGATCGGTTGGGTCATTCGGAGCCCCTTTTTTGCAGCCCGAATCTTACGGGAAAGTCCGCAGATGCAGAAGGACGCGCTGCGCGCGCCGATCGCCCATCGTCAACGGCACCTTTCAGATCCGCCAGTCGGCGATCTGGGGTGACGTCACCACTGCTTGCGACGGTCATGCTGGACCGCGCGCCGGCGCGCGCTCACAATCGTTAAGCGGCACTCGCGGTCGGCGCGACGCAGCAAGCGCTCGGCGGGACGCGTTGCGTACCGCGGACGACTTCGCACTGGTTTTCCCGATCACAGGTTGTGAGTCACCTTCACGCCGCGCATGCGCCCTCAAGAAGTCGACGAAAACCTGGAGGGCCGCGGGCGTTTGGCGCCGACTGGGGTAATACAAAAAGAATCCCACCGAGGGCGGCGCCCATTCTTTCAACAAGGGCACGAGACGCCCCTGCTCAATGAGCGTATCGACCAAACAACTGGGTAAGCGCGCGATTCCAACACCTTCCAAGGCAGCAGGGATTGCGAGATCGTCGCTGACGATGAGAGATCCCTTGACATCGACCTCCATGCTCTTTCCCCGCTTCTCGAACATCCAACGATGCATTGCGCCGCTTGCGAAGCGCTGGCGGATGCAGTTGTGTCCCTGCAGATCTGCTGGGACTTTTGGGCTGGAATGCCGAAGCAAGTAGTCCGGTGAAGCAACGATGGTCGGACGCGCATCCGCGCCGACGCGCACGGCGATCATGTCCTGCTCGAGCCGATGTCCGGGTCGAATGCCGGCATCGAAGCGATCGCGGACAATGTCGGTCAGCGCGCTGTCGGTGATGATCTCCAAGCTGATGGCCGGATACGCCGCGAGAAATTTTGCGAGGATGGGCTCGATCACCATTTTCGCTGCAGGGCGAGGCACGGTGAGTCGAAGATGTCCCGCCGGCTTGTCGCGGAACACATTGATGGACTCCACTGCGGCTTCGAAGCTGTCGAGCGCCGGCCGCAACTCCGCCAGCAGGCGCTCGCCGACCTCCGTCAGGGCGACGCTGCGGGTTGTTCGGTTGAGCAGTCGGACGCCAAGCTTTTCCTCGAGGCTACGCAGGGTTTCACTGAGCGATGAGCGCGAAATGCCCAGGTGAGTCGCCGCCTTGGCAAAGCTGGAACGCTCGGCGATTGCCACAAAAGAATTCATTTCAGCGAAGCCAAGTTTTTTCATTGATCGGTTTCTCCGAATAGGTCATGCGGATAATGCTGTATTGCCGAACAACAATATAGCACCATATCCTCGCCGTACGAGATCACTTTCCCCTGCATTAATGTTTTGCGAGGGCTCTCGCGGTAATTTCCCTGGAGAATTGCTCATGCTTCAATCGTCTCGCCCGACAACGCTGCTGCACATCGACTCCAGCGTGCTCGCTGACCACTCGGTTTCCCGGCGGCTGTCCGCGGCACTCGTCGAGCAATGGCGAGACGCCGACCCGGCCGTTACGGTCATGTACCGCGACCTTGGTGCTGAGCCGCCCGCCCACCTCTCCGGTGACTGGTCTTCAATTTCATCGGCATCACCGATATCTCGGTCATCCGCGCGGACGGCCTCGCGATGGGACAAGAGCCGCGCGAGCGAGCCATAGCGACCGCGCATACCCAATTCGCAGAAATGTTCCGGCGCGCCGCTTGACGCGTGCAGATCGTCCAATGGCAACCACCCTTTCACGACGAGCCGCCAACAAACTCTTGCTGGCGTTGCCGGCGGCGGCTCTCGGGCAAATCTTTCCAACAGGAGCGTATTCAATGAACAAGCCGCAGATTGCGGATCCCGAGATCAACGCGACCGACCCTCACCCGAGGCGACGTGTCAACGTGCTCGATACCGAGATGAGCTTTGTCGACACCGGCCACGGTGATCCAATCGTGTTCCTCCACGGCAATCCAACGTCTTCCTACCTTTGGCGCAATATCATCCCCTACGTTAGCGAACATGCGCGGTGCCTCGCTCCCGATTTGGTCGGGATGGGCCAATCCGGTAAATCGCCGACGCAGGCCTACCGCTTCGTCGATCACGCGCGTTACCTGGATGCGTGGTTCGACGCCTTGGGCCTCACGAAGAACGTTACCCTGGTCGTGCACGATTGGGGCTCGGCGCTCGGTATTCATCGGGCATCCCGCTACCCCGACCAGATCAAGGCGATGGCCTACATGGAGGCCATCGCGCTGCCGCGACGCTGGGAAGACTTCGGCGAGGCCGGCGATATTTTCCGCGCACTGCGCTCGGAAAAGGGCGAGCACATGATCCTCGACGAGAACTTCTTCGTGGAGACGATACTACCGCGGAGTGTTCTTCGGAAGCTGAGCGACGCAGAAATGGCCGCCTACCGCGCCCCGTTTCCCGAGCGCGAGGCCCGGCTCCCGACGCTCGTGTGGCCGCGACAAATCCCGATCGACGGCGAACCAGCCGATGTGACGGCGATCGTCGAGAGTTCCGGGGCATTTCTGTCTCGCAGCGCAATTCCGAAGCTCCTCATCGTGGGCGAACCCGGTGCGATCATGACCGGTCGCACCCGCGAATTCTGTCGAACTTGGCTGAACCAGCGAGAGGTCGCGGTTAGGGGCAGGCATTTTCTTCAAGAGGATTCGCCCCATCAGATCGGCGCGGCGCTGGCCGAATTCGTAATAAGCCTGCGGGCGTAGTTGACGCGGCTACTCTAGGAAAATCGAACATGTCCCAAGTATCTCGTTATCACCCGCTTCTCGTGGCACTGCATTGGCTACTGGCATTGGTGATCATCACTGCGTTGGCGCTTGGCGCCCTCGTGTTGGTCAAGATCCCGAATAGCGATCCAACGAAGATCGCCGGGCTGCGGCAGCACATGACTGCCGGCGGCCTGATTCTGACTCTCATGCTGGTGCGATTGCTGGTCCGTACGCGCACGTCACACCCGGCGCCCGCATCGTCTGGCAATGCCTTGTTGAACAAGCTTGCCTGGGTCTCGCACCGACTCTTCTACCCGCTGGTGTTCATGATGGTTGGCAGCGGCGTGATCATGGCGTTGGAGGCCCATTTGCCGGCCATCGTGTTTGGCGGCCATGGCTCGTTGCCCCCCGACTTCTGGGTCTTCACGCCGCGCGTCTTTCACTATGTTCTTTCACGCATGCTTATGACGCTGATCGCGCTGCATGTCGTCGGCGCGCTCTACCACACATTCTTCCTTAGGGACCGATTGCTGCGCCGCATGGGCTTCGGCAGGCGCCTCCTCGCAGCGACAACTAATTCGACGTCACCGGTCCTCGACCGGCAATCCTCAAAGGTGCAATGATGAACTTCTTGCAACCCGCGCAGGCCGGCACGCAACTGCTGAGCCTCATCGTCTTCGCAACGCTGGCGATCTGGTACGTGGTGCCTCGGCTCAAGCCCCTCCGGCGAGCCGACGCGCTCACTGTGCTGCTTTGGATTCACGTCTTCCGGTATGTCGCCTTGCAGGCGTTTTCCGCACAAAAAGCCGGCTTTCCCATCTCCGATGGAAATCTCATGGAGATCGTCGTCGGCGATGGCGCCGGCTCGGTCATCGCGTTCGCCACAATAGTCGCGCTTCGCTATCGGGCGCGTCTGGCCATTCCGTTGGCTTGGCTGCTCGTTGTCGAGACGATCATCGACACTTTCCTCAACATTCGCGGCGGCATTCATGAGAATCTGATGGGGGCGGCGAACGGTGTCACCTGGTTGATCCTCGGCTTTTACGTCCCCCTACTAATGGTGAGCCTCGCCCTGATCATCTGGCAGCTCGTCGCGAGACGCGGCGAAGCCTTCGACCATTCCGCGGAGGGTTCTGGTGCATCTGTGGACAACAGTCCCAACTCGGCCGCTAAAACGTTCGGATCACTCTCTTCGATGACGGAAAAAGGCTTGAAATGAGGCATTTGCGATTCGCGGTTTGTCAGTCATCTGTACACTACCGAGACTTCTCACGCCCGAAATCCCTAGATGCACCAGAACCCTGTTGCAAACAGCACCACGAAGCAGCACTGAGTCACGCAAAACTCACGCAACAACTCCAGCGACATTGGTGCTGACTACCGTGATTATGGCGCCATTATAATCCGATGGGCCGGACGCAAATCGACGTTTTCTTGTACTAGTGCAATGAATGCACTAGTATACCGTTTGTGCCCACTGTCATTCGGTTCAACCGCTGCCGTATTGAGATGTCTTTTGATGATCACCCGCCGCCGCATTTTCACGTCATTACGCGCAAAGATGAGCGTATCGCGGTTGTGATAGAGATTCTGGTTATTCAAGCGGGAAACGCGGGCTCGCGCGATACGGAAGAAGCCTTTCAATGGGCGCGCAAGCATCGCACCAAATTGCGGGGGCTTTGGAAAGAGTATTCCGAGATACAGCCACCGAAGGGTAGAAAGCGATGAATGAGACAAAGGCCATCCGTATTGCGAGTGTGAAATATGCTGGCGATTTCAAACTGCGCCTACGCTGGGTCAACAGATCCGTCACGCTCGTAGACCTGAGTGAACCGATTCATCGGCTTAAGGGTTTGCAACCGCTACTGGATGCAAAAATCTTCGCCGGAGTAAAAAAAGGAGAAGGTGGCCACAGTGTGGTGTGGCCCACAGAGGTGGATATGGGTGCGGATCGGCTTTGGGAAATGGCACTCGAACAGACGGGTCATCATGACACGGTAGAATTTCTGCGCTGGCGATGGCGCTACGGACTGAGCCTCACCGACGCCGCCAATGCGCTCGGGTTGTCGCGGCGCCAAGTGGCCTACTATGCGAGCGGTAAGCATCCGATCCCACGCACTGTGCTGTTGGCCTGCAAGGGTTGGGAAGTAGAACGACAGGCGGCATGATTTTCACGGGTCTCGCCGCGGACCGCCGTTTGTCGCAAATGATGGCGCTTCGACATCTGTAATATGCCGCTACAAAGCTGCCGTATACAGATGACAAGAAGGTGTCGATACTGGGCGTAGTCGCAATCGGCAACTGTCGGCCGAGCGGACACCGGCGCGTGGTTGCGGCCCTTTGATAAGATCAGAAAGGCGGTCGCGGACGCATCCAGTGCTGCTCCAAAAAATCTACGAAGGCGCGCACCTTCGGCAGAAGTAGGCGATACAAGAGGAACAACACGGCCGACTGAGAGCCCAAGAAGCCGATTCGATCGTTGAGCCAGTAGGCTGCCACGGAGCCCAATGAACTCAACACTGCGCAGTTCCTGATGGCATGCAACGTCGCCTCGACCGACAGGTTCGCCGCGACGCGGCCGAATTCCCCGAGAAACGTGTAGACCCCGCCTGCACCACGATGAAAGGGACGAAGGACAGGAGCAAAGGGTAAGCGCGCCATGATCCTTGGGGTCCTCTAGGCGCGCTTGGGTCGGCAGCCGCCGCTGTTGGCCACTTCGCCGGCAACAGAGTTATAAAAGGAAGCAGCGTGATGAAAAGCCCGGCCATCAAGACGAACAGGCCCGAACTGCCCAACCGCTCAAACACCGCAGCACTGGATAATATGCAGGCCGCCTCGACGCCGATCTGAATGAAAGTGGTCACGGCGGTGACCGCTTCCCGGCTGAGCGAATTACCACTTAGGTTCGAACTGTGACAGATGGTTGCATCGAGCTACCCGAGTCCACGTCAAGATTCCGTCTCAAGATCGGGATTTACTCTTAGAGGTTCTCCTTCCGCCGTTTCTATGTCCGCAAATAATCCGATCGCTTTCTCCTTGCCGGGTTTGGCCTCGAGGGGGACAAACAATGCATGCTTGATCATGGCTGACTCCGAGTTGAGTTGAACTGGGGTGGACCGCAAAAGACTTGCAGTTCGCCTGCGCCTAGGGTGAAACAGAGCTCGGCTGCGTCGGAGCGTTGCTCGAACTTGTTACACCCGGCTGGCTGCGCCTCGCGAACGAGACGGCGTATGCGGCAGTGCGCACGCTCGGCAGCGGATCGTCGGAGAACTCGATACCGTCGGTGAGGGCTGTGGGCACGAACAGCAGCTTCTTCTCCGCCTCCAAGCTGTTGGGCACCACCTTGTTCAGGGTCAGCGCGCCGAGCTCGACGACTTTGCGGTCATCAGGCCAAGGTTGGCTCCCATCCTTGGTCTGATCGCCGGGCTCAGCCAATTGCGCCTTCAAGTGAAAGACCACGGGCTTTCGCGCGATACGCTGGGTCAGTTCGTCGGACAGAAAGTCGGGTGACTGCTTGGCAGCCGCCTCCGGCGTAAGGTGCACTAGCTTCTCGGGCACCAACTGGTAGCGCACCGCCTGCCTTTGACCGGTCTTGCTGACGAAGCCGCATGGGCACGCTGCAGCTCGACACAGATCCGAAGACCTGGACCCCGCAGGAGCACCCCTACGTCACGACGACGAATTTGCTCGAAGACGTCTTCGGCGGCAAGAACATCGCGGTCATCGGCATCGTGCCCAAGACCGGAGACGTTTATCAGCCGCAGGTGCTGGCCAAGATCCAGCGCATC
>Ga0137407_10000913_pt1 | contig 19418 bp, 23 predicted proteins | sample CZOMad2_2_16fung_FD_108410 | JGI IMG/M metagenome (GOLD analysis project Ga0137407, IMG submission 108410) | Vadose zone soil fungal communities from Angelo Coast Range Reserve, California, USA - CZOMad2_2_16fungal (Illumina Assembly) | ecosystem: Environmental > Terrestrial > Soil > Vadose... | reverse complement strand
GAACGTGAATCCGCTCTACACGCCGCGCGAGCTCGAGCACCAGCTGAACGACGCGGGCGCCGGAATCATCGTCATCTTCAACGGCGCGACCGCGACTCTCGCCGAGATCATCGGCAAGACGTCGGTCAAGCAGGTCATCACCGTGGGCCTGGGCGACGGGACCGGCGCCGCGCTCCCCAGCCCGGCCGTGGACGCCCGCCTCGAGAACGTCGTCGGCTTCGCCCACGCGCTGGCGCAGGGCTCCGATCTCGCCTTCACCCCGCCGGAGCTGGACGGTGACGATCTGCTCTTCCTGCAGTACACGGGCGGCACCACCGGCGTCTCGAAAGGCGCCGCGCTTTCCCACCGCAACCTCATCGCCAACACCGAGCAGTTCAAGGCCTTCATGTCGGACTCGGTACGCCCGGGCGCGGAGGTGATCGTCACCGCGTTGCCGCTCTATCACGTGTTCGCTCTGATGGTGAACCTCATCACCTACTTCTCCCTCGGCGCCGAGAATTGGCTGGTCCCGAATCCGCGCGACGCGGACGGCTTCATCGAGATCCTCAAGAGAGCTCGATGCACCGCCTTCACGGGCGTCAACACGCTCTTCGGCTGCCTCCTGATGCACCCGAAGATCAAGGAAGTGGATTTCTCCCGCCTCCACCTGACCATCGGCGGAGGGGCGGCGGTGCTTCCCACTACCTCCGAGCGGTGGAAGGCGCTCACCGGCAAGGACATCGTCGAAGGCTACGGGCTCTCAGAAACCTCGCCGGTCCTGACGCTCAACCCGAACACCTGCAACGGCTTCTCGGCGACCGTCGGTCTGCCCCTGCCTTCCACCGAGATCAAGCTGCTCGACGCGGAGGACCGGGAAGCGGCGATTGGCGAGGCCGGGGAGGTCTGCGCCAAAGGGCCACAAGTCATGAAGGGCTACTGGCAGAAGCCGGAAGCGAACCGCGCCGCCTTCACGGCCGACGGCTACTTCCGCACCGGCGACATCGGCGTTTTCAACTCCGAGGGCTACCTCAAGATCGTGGATCGCAAGAAGGATATGATCATCGTCTCGGGCTTCAACGTCTACCCGAACGAGGTCGAGGCGGTCGCTGCCGCGTGTCCCGGCGTCGCCGAATGCGCCTGCGTCGGGAAGCAGGACGAGAAAACGGGCGAGGCGGTGAGGCTCTTCGTGGTCCCGGCCCCAGGAGCCGCGCTCACCGAGGCGGACGTGATGGCGCACTGCGGGCGGGCACTGGCGGCGTACAAGGTGCCCAAGCAGGTGCGCTTCCTGGAGGCGCTGCCCAAATCGGCGGTGGGCAAGATCCTGCGCAAAGACCTGCGCGCGTTGCCATAGGCGGGCCGGTTTGCGGATGGCCTCTCAGCCACAGCCCGCGTCCGGACCGGCGCGCACGTTTTCGATCGAAATGGTGCACGCCGGCACGCAGTTGCTGCGCGTCGGCCGCAAAGCCGGCTCGCAACCCGGCCTTCCGCTCCTCCTCTTCAACGGCATCGGCGGCAACATCGAGCTCCTCGAGCCGTTCGCCCGGTGGATGTCGCGAGAGCTCATCCTCTTCGATCTCCCGGGCGTGGGCCATTCACCCCTGCCGCGGTGGCCCTACCGCCTGAAGGGCATCGCCCGGCTGGCCGCGCAGGTGCTAGAGCATTTTGGTCATCAGCGGTGCGACGCGCTGGGCGTCTCCTGGGGTGGCGCGGCCGCGCAGCAATTCGCGCGCAGTGAACCGGAGCGCTGCCGGCGCCTGGTTCTCTGCGCCACGGCGACGGGAACGCTGATGGTGCCGGCACACCCCAGCGTGCTCTTGAAGATGGCGACTCCTGCTCGCTTCGTGAGCGCGGAGTACGTCCAGCGGGTAGCCGGCGACATCTACGGCGGCGATTTCCGCCGCGACCCCGGTCTGGCCGGGGAAGTCTTCCGGCACGTTCGATGGCAATCGCGGCTCGGCTACTACCTCCAGCTCGCGGCTGCCGCCGGCTGGACGAGCATTCATTGGTTGCACGCTCTGAAACAGCCCACGCTGGTGATGGCCGGCGAGGACGACCCGATCGTGCCGTTGGTGAACGCGCGCCCGATCTGCCGCCTCATTCCCAACGCCGAGTTGAAGGTACTCGATTGCGGCCACCTCTTCCTGCTGACGCGCGCCGAGGAGTCCGCGCGCGCGATCGAAGAATTTCTCAACCGACCCTGAAGCGAGGAGACGAGCGATGATGGAACTGGTCGAGCGAGTGACGCGGAAAGGTGCAAGCGGCGCAGCCCGCCTCCGTCGGCGCGCAGCGAGCGCGATTGGCGACGATGCGATGCGCACCGCCGGCGAGCTGACCGAGGTGATCGCCGAGGCGGCCGACGGCGCGCTGGCGTTCAATCCCCTGATCGGCCTGCGCGGGCGGGACGTCGCGGCGGCTGCAGGCGCCCTGCTCGAGGTTGTCGCGAAATCACCAAAGATGGCTCCCCTCGGCGCATACGTGAAGGATCTGCGTAACGTCGTTGCCGGCGCGTCCGCTGCGATGCCCGACCCGAAGGACCGGCGCTTCGCCGATCCGGCCTGGCGGTCAAACTTTCTCTGCAAGCGGCTGATGCAGGCCCACTGCGTGACACAAGAGCACCTGACCCGCTTCATCGATCGATCCTCGCTCGACGCCCGCGGCAAGGGGCGCGCGCATTTCTTCACCTCGCTGGTCACCGACGCGTTGGCTCCGAGCAACTGGCTGCTCGCCAATCCTGTCGCGCTTCGCAAGATCGTCGATACCGGCGGCGAGAGCCTGGTCAGGGGTCTGAGGAACATGGTCCGCGACATCCGCGACAATGACATGCTGCCTTCGCAGGTGGATCCCACGCCGTTCAAGCTCGGCCGCAACGTCGCCAGTACGCCCGGCCAGGTCGTGTATCGCACCGAGATGTTCGAGCTGATCCAGTACGCGCCGAGCTCCGAGCAGGTGCATGCGCGGCCGCTCGTCATGTCGCCGCCGCAGGTCAACAAGTTCTACGCGGTCGACCTCGCGCCGGAGAAGAGCCTTTTGAAATGGGCGGTGGACTCGGGCGTGCAGATGTTCGTCGTCGCCTGGCGGAATCCCGCCGTCGAGCAAGGCCACTGGGGCCTCGAAGACTACGTGGCTGCGCTCGACGAGGCGGTCGACGTCGCGCGCAGCATCACCGGGAGCCCGGACGTCAACATGTGGGGCTCCTGCTCGGGTGGCATGACGCTCGCGGCCTACCTTGGCTGGCTCGCCGCCAAGGGCGAACGCAAAGTCGCGCATACCACCTGGGCGGTGTGCATCCTGGACACGGAAGCGGCGCTGGGCGATTCGATGCTCGGCCTCTTCACCACGCCGCGGGCGATCCGCGCAGCCAAGACCCGCTCGCGCCGGCACGGAATCGTCACCGGTCAGGAGATGGCGCGCATGTTCGCCTGGCTGCGCGCGAACGACCTGATCTGGAACTACTGGGTCAACAACTACCTGCTCGGCAATCAGCCGCCTGCATTCGACATCCTCTTCTGGAACAACGACACCACGCGCCTTCCGGGCAAGTTCCACTGCGACCTCCTCGAGCTGTTCGAGACGAACCCCTACGCGAAGGCAGGCAACTTGAAGATCGGCGGCCTGCCGATCGACCTCCGTCAGGTGCAGGTCGGCGCGTACGTGATCGGCGGCACCACTGACCACATCACGCCCTGGCGCGGCTGTTACGGCACGGCGCGGCTGTTGGGCTCTGCGTCGACCTTCGTGCTTGCCAACGCCGGGCATTTGCAGAGCTTGATCAATCCGCCGGGCGCGTCGAAGTCGTTCTTCTTGGCCGCGCCGGCCGAGGCGGAAAACCCGGACGACTGGGCGAAGGTCGCGCAGGCCCGACGCACCGAAGGGAGTTGGTGGTCCCATTGGCGCGGCTGGATCCAGGAACGGTCCGGCGAGCTCGTCGATGCGCCGAAGAAGCTGGGCGGAGGGAAATACGAGCCGCTGGAGCCGGCACCGGGCCGGTACGTTCAGGAGCGGTGAAATCCGCCTGCTGTGCTACCGCCGCGTGACCAACCGCATCCAGGCTGCTAGAGAATCTGGGTTCCCATGACCGACATCCTTCTCATCCCTGGGTTGTGGAACTCCGGTCCGGAGCACTGGCAGTCGTACTGGGAGCGCGAGCGCACCGACTGCCGTCGGGTTCTCCAGAAGGACTGGGAGACTCCCCGTTGCAGCGATTGGGTGGCCGCGCTCGACGCGGCGGTAGCCGGAAGCAGCCTGCCGGTGGTGCTTGCTGCGCACAGCCTGGGCTGCGCCCTCGTCGTGCACTGGGCGGGTGGGTCGCGACACCTGGCCAAGGTGCGCGGGGCGATGCTGGTCGCGCCGAGCGACGTCGAGGCGCCCAGCTACCCGGCCGGCACAACTGGCTTCGCTCCGATGCCGCTCAAGAAGCTGCCGTGCCGGAGCATCGTCGTGATGAGCTCCGATGACCAGTACGTTGCGCCAGGCCGTGCCCGTCAGTTCGCACGGGCGTGGGGAAGTCAGCTCGTCGATGTCGGCCCGAGGGGACACATCAACAGCGCGTCGGGCCTGGGCATGTGGCCGGAGGGATTTGCTTTGGTCGAGGAACTGCGGGCGGCAGAGTAGCGACACTCACGATGGCGAGTCTCGGTCACGTCGCGGTCGGCATGGCGGCAGGGCGGCTTTGGACCGGGTTGCAGACCGAGAACGAACCCGGGAGCTTCAAGCTCCTCGCGCGATCGATGGTGGCCTTCAGCGCGCTCTCGCTTGCACCCGACCTCGACGTCATCGCGTTCCGCCTCGGCATCCCCTATTCGGCGCCGTTCGGCCACCGCGGGGCAGCGCACTCCATCTTGGTGGCGCTCGTGCTCGCCAGCATCGCAGCGCTCGCGGCGCGAGCTCGGCCGGACCAGGTCAACTCCGGCCAGACCAGGAAGCGGCTCTGGGTCCTCTGCGCCGTCGTCGCCATCTCCCACGGGCTCCTCGATGCTCTCACCGACGGCGGTCTCGGCATCGCGCTGCTGTGGCCCTTCTCGAACGAGCGGTACTTCGCGCCCTGGACGCCCATCCCGGTCGCGCCCATCGGAGCGCGGATGCTGTCCGGCAGCGGGCTCCGGGTCGTGATGACTGAGGCGCTCCAGTTCGCGCCGCTGCTGGTCTGGTCGCTGTGGCCACGGCGAAGAGCGCTGCCGACCGGGCCATCGTAGCGTTGTTTGGCACGTCCTTCCCTCGTACGGCGAGTCTGCGGGCACCCGGTGGCGTCGACATAGCCTCAGTTCACCGGAGTGCGTGGCGATCGAGCCAGCTCGTGATCGCGCCCGCGATCTCCTTGGGCGCGTCCTCAGGCGCGTGGTGTCCGGCGGAGCCGAGGGGGGCGACCTCGAGCTTTGGGAACGTGCTGCGCGCCCACGCGACGACAGCGGGCGCGTTGCTGAGCCCGGTCCCATCGAACGTCAGGAGCAGCTTGGGGACTGCGGGCGTCTTCGCGAGCCATTCAGCGTTGCGGGTGATGACCGCGGCGACGTCGGCGGGCTCGCCCTCGATCGGGATCTCGCGCGGCCACTGCAACATCGGTCGCCGCGACGCCGGATCGGGATACGGGGCGTAGTACGCGGCGCGGTCGCTGTCCGCGAGTCCGTGCTTCACGCCGTTCGCCAGCGACCGCGCGAGGAACTCGTTCTGTTCGAGCACGAGCTTCTCGCCAACGCCCGGCGTGCGAAGGGCCCGGAACAGCTCCGCGCCTTGCGGAGGCCAGTCACTCCAATGCATCGTCCGCAGGAACGTCTCGAACACGACCACGCCGCGCACCCGATCGGGGTGACGCGACGCCCAGTCCAGCGCGAGGACGCCGCCCCAGTCGTAGCCCACGAGCACCACGTCACGCAGGTCGAGCGCGGCGAACCACGCGTCGAGATACCGGGCGTGATCCCGGAACCGATATGCGCTCTCGGGCTTGCCCGAACGCCCCATCCCGGCGAGATCGGGCGCGAGGCAACGGCCACGGTCGGCCAGGAGCGGGAGGACGTTTCGCCACACGTAGGAAGAGGTCGGGTTACCGTGGAGGAACACGATGGGAGAGCCGGCGCCAGTCTCGCGATAGGAGATGAACGTGTCGAGGACGCCGAGCTCGTGAACGGTCTCTCGTGAAGTGGTGGACGACATGGAATTGCTCCGAGGCAGGGGTGAGGACGTCTGACACGCGACCAGCGCAGCCGCGGCCAGCCAGAGAGTCGGTCGATTCATGCGGTCGATTCTAGGTTCGCGCACCCCACCCTGGAAGTGATGATTCGTGATAGATAAGATCACCTATCGTGAGCATTGCGTCGATCGATCTGAACCTGATGTTCGTGCTCCACACCGTGCTCGCCGAGCGCAACGTGGCGCGCGCGGCTGAACGTCTGCACGTGACGCCGTCGGCCGTGAGCAACGCGCTCGCCCGACTGCGGGACGTGCTCGGGGACCCGCTCGTGACGCGCAAGGGTCGCGGCATCGTTCCCACGCCGCGGGCAACCGAGCTTGCACCCGCGATTGCCCGCGCGATCCGCGAATTCGAGCAGGCGCTCCAGGCAGGTCCCTTCGACGCCGCGAGCTGCACGCGAACGTTCACTCTCGCGGTCGCCGACGTCGGCCAGATCACGTGGGTCCCGCGGATCGCCACCGGGATGGCGCGGGAGCTGCCCAAGGCGCACCTGCGCGTCGTCGGGATCGACTCTCTCGTGTCGCTCGGCGATCTGACCTCCTCCGAGATCGATCTGCACCTCGGCGTACGAGGGCAGGGTGCAGGCCTGCATGTCGAGCGGCTCTTCGAGGAGCGAATGGTGCTCGTGGCTCGGAGCGGACACCCGGCGCTCGGCAAGCGGCTCTCGCGCCGCATGCTCGGTGGTCTCCGTCACGTGCGCGTCGATATGGTGCCTGGCAAGCACTTCCGCGATCACGTCGCCGTGGCGTACGCGCGAGCGCGCGTCCCGCGCGAGGTCGTGATGACGGTCCCCACCTTCACGGCGGCCATCGCGGTCGTGGCCGCGAGCGACCTGGTGACCACGTTGCCGGCCTCGCTCCTCGCCGTGCATGGGACGCAGTTCGGCCTTCGCGCGCTGGTCGCAGCGGTGTCGCCGCCCGCGATCGAGATGTCATTGTGTTGGCACGAGCGCACGCACGCCGATCCGGCCGCGATCGCGTTTCGCGCCCTCGTGCGACGTGCGGTCTTGGACGCCCGTGCACGTCTGGCGTGAAGGCTGTGCTAGATCCCGGAGCCCATGATTCAAATTCGCGTCGGCTTCGAAATGGTCTACGACTGCCCGCAGCCCACGCCCATGATCTTCAACCTCAACGTCCACTTCACACGCGTGGCCGATCTCGTCGGCCGTGACGACCTGGTGGTCGACCCGCCGGTCCCGATGGCGGCCTATCGTGACAGCTTTGGCAACTGGTGCACTCGCATCGTTGCCCCAATGGGTCGCACGCGCATCTCCGCCAACGCACTCTTGAACGATACCGGAACCCCCGACCTGATCGTTCCTCAGGCGCAACAGATTCCTGTGCCGGATCTGCCCGAGGAAACGCTGCTCTTCCTGCTCGGAAGCCGGTACTGCGAGACCGATCGGCTTTCAGAGACGGCGTGGAATCTCTTCGGGCAGGCGCCAACGGGATGGGGCCGAGTCCAGGCGATCTGCGACTACGTCCATCGACACATCACCTTCGGCTATGAGCACGCGCGCATGACACGGTCAGCACTGGAAGCCTTTCACGATCGGACCGGAGTCTGCCGCGACTATGCACACCTGGCCGTTGCCTTTTGCCGGTGCATGAACATCCCTGCGCGCTACTGCACCGGCTACCTAGGCGACATCGGGGTGCCGCCGCCATACGGCCCGATGGACTTCGCTGCTTGGTTCGAGGCCTTCCTCGGCGGGCATTGGCACATCTTCGACCCGCGCAACAATACTCCGCGCATCGGCAGAGTATTGATTGCGCGCGGCCGCGACGCCTCCGACGTCGCGATCAGCAGCACGTTCGGCGCCAACACGTTGACGAGCTTCAGGGTATGGACCGACGAGGTGCGCGCCGGTTGAATCCTGCTTGCCGAGTTCACAGGTGCCGAGTGTCTGCCAAAGGAAGAAAGCACCGCGCTAGAGCGGGCGTGGATCGCGGAGCGGCCGCGAGGGATCGCCTGGTCGGGCGACTGCGCCAGATCTGCATGGCCCTTCCCGAGGCCAAGGAGAAGCCCTCGCACGGTGAGCCGACTTGGTTCGCAGGGAAGGGCAAGGTCTTCGCGATGCTCGATGACCATCACCACGGCGCCGCGCACCTCTCGGTGTGGCTTCCGCACCCGTTCGGGGCACAGGAAGCCTTGATCGGCTCTGACCCCGAGCGTTTCTTCCGGCCGCCCTACGTCGGCGTGAGCGGCTGGGTGGGCGTGGTGCTCGATACGGGCCCGGACTGGAATGCAGTCGCGGCCCTCGTGCGCGAAGCCTACCTGACCGTAGCTACGACGAAGCTCAGGAACCTCGTGTTGGCTCCCGCCGGATCGGTGAAGCCCCGGTGATGACTCGGGTGTCACCGCTGCGTGCGTGAGCGCCGACCCTTTCGAACCCTGGAAGCGCTCCACGACCGTCGGGGCACCTCTTCGGTCGGTGGAGGCGGTACGTCCTGATCATCGTTCGCTGCGCTCCGCATCTTCTGCAAAAGGCCATGTGCCTCGGACAGAGTCATCGGTCCTGAAGAGTTCGCATTGCTCGCCACCGTCTTCCTCCTGCATGAAGCACTGCGGTCGCGGTTGCACCGTCCGTGCCAGTGCGGGTCGTGTTGCGCTTCCTCTGAGTCTGGCGCCCGCCCAACGTGTAACGGACAGATCGTCAGTTCGCCGTGGACACTCTGGCGTCACAATCCGCAATGAAAGCCTCATCTGGCCGGCCCGCTCCAGATCACCCCCGCAGCGCCGCGGCTGCTTCCCTGCAGCGCGCTTCCAGCGCCACGATGAGCGCGCGGATGCGTTCGGTGCGCTGCACGTCCGCGTGCACGACCAGCCACAGATCGTCGCGCGCCACCGGCAGATCGGGGAAGACGCGACGCAGCCGCGGATCCGCGTCGCCCAGGCAGCACGTGAGCGCTCCCACGCCGAGTCCGGTCGCTACGGCTTCGACCAGCGACAGCATGCTGTTCGCTCGGACGGCAGCGCGGGCGTCGCGCAGCGGTTGCGTGAGCGACGTATATGCCGGCGATCCGCGGAAGCCTTCCTCGAAGAGGACCGCGTCGTGCCCGGCGAACCCTGCTCCGGCCGCGGGTGGCCGCTGCCGCGCCAGATAATCCTTGGACGCGTAGAGCGCGAACCCGATGGGCGTCAGCCGGCGGAAGCGCAGATCGCCGGATTCGGGAGAGGTGAACCGCAGCGCCAGGTCCGCCTCGCGCCGCGCGATGTCCAGGCGCGCAAGCCCCGTCTGCAAGTGGAGACGGATCTCCGGGTGGCGCAGGTGCAGCTCGCGCATGGCAGGGAGGACCACCGCGTGCCCAGCGGACTCGGCTGCGGCGACGCGCACGGTGCCTGACAAGCGGCGGTCAGCGCCGAGCGCGCGCTGCTCGACCGAGAGGGCCGACTGCTCCATCTGCTCGGCGGCGGCGCGGATGCTCTCGCCCGCGTCGGTGAGCACGAACCCCTCAGGGGTGCGCTCGAAGAGCTTCGCACCGAGCTCGCGCTCGAAGGCGGAAACCCGGCGCCCCACCGTCGTGTAATCGACCCGCAGCCTGCGCGCGGCGCGCGCCAGGGTCTTCGCACGCGCCAGCTCGAGGAAGAAGCGCACCGCGTCCCAATCCGCCATGCCATGCAGGATTGCATGGTCTGCATGCGCGGAGGAAGGCCATCGTAGGAGCGGCGCATGCATCCATACCGTTCACACCTGAGGAACATTCATGCGCCGGTCAGATCCCGACCCCCGATTTACCCTGATCGCCAGCAGTTTCGGGTTGGGCATGGCGCTGCTCGATGTCACCGCCGGCAACGTCGCCCTCCCCAGCATCCGCGCGAGCCTGCACACCGACGCGGCCGGCCTCTCCTGGGTCGTCGACGGGTACACGTTGCCGTTCGCCAGCTTCTTGCTTCTGGCCGGGGGTCTGGGCGACCGCCTCGGCGCGCGCCGATTGTTCATCGCCGGGCTCGTCGTCTTCACCGCCGCCTCCGCGATGTGCGTCGCCGCGCCCGACATCGCCTGGCTCATCGCCGCCCGGGTCCTCCAGGGGATGGGCGCGGCGCTCTTCATGCCCGCATCGCTGTCGATCCTCCGCCGCGCCTATCCCGAGCCCGTCGAGCGCGCGAGGGCAATCGGCATCTGGAGCAGTCTCACGGCCGTGACCGGCGCGAGCGGTCCGTTGGTGGGCGGCGCCCTCATCCACGCGTTCGGGTGGCGGAGCATCTTCCTCATCAACGTTCCGATCGGCGTCGTCGGCGTCCTGTTATCGCTCCGCTTCGTGCAGCGTAGCCCCGCGTCCGCGACGAGAGGGTTCGATCTGGGTGCGCAAGCGGCCGGAGCGTTCGGGCTCGCCGCCTTGACCTGGGCGCTGATCGAACGGTCCGCTCGCGGCTGGTCTTCGCCCCTCATCGTGCTCGCGTTCCTCTGCGCTGCCGGCGGGATCGCCGCGTTCGTCGCGCTCGAGCGACGCAGCGCCGATCCGATGCTGCCGCTCCACCTCTTTCGCGATCGGACCTTCGCCGCCACCTCGGCATCGGCCCTGGTCTACGCTGCCGGCTTCTTCGGCGGCCTGTTCGTGCTCTCGATCGAGTTCCAGGACGTCCAGGGACATAGCCCCGCGGCCGCGGGTCTGCTCGTCGGTATCGTCAGCGTCTTCTTCGGCGCCACGAGCATCGGCGCAGGGCGACTGGTGGGCCGCTACGGAACGCGCGCGCCGATCCTCGGGGGGCTCGCCGTCCTCGGCGCCAGTGCAATCGGGCTTGCCGAGCTGCCGGCCTCGGCGCCCCTCTTCATGCAAGGGCCGCTGCTGGCGCTCACCGGCCTTGGGGCAGCTCTGGTCGCGCCCTCGATGAACGCCGCGATCCTGGCCAGCGTGCCCTCGTCGCTGGCGGGCATCGGCGGCGCGGTGCTCAATACGAGCCGTCAGGTCGGCACGGCCCTGGGCATCGCCGTGTTCGCGTCCTCCTTCCATGGCCGGCCCGCGGCGGAAGCCGTCCGCCTTTCGCTCGGATGCGCGGCGCTGCTCTACCTCGGCGCGCTCGCCCTTGCCTCGCGCGCACCCGCGCCGGCCTCGCAGGAGACTTGCGACGTCATTCCACTCGCAGACCACTGAACCCAACCCTGGGGGGAGCAAGTCATGAGAGCGATGCGCGCCGAGTCATTCACCGGGTACGGAGCCCTGAAGCTCGTGGAGGTGCCGAGACCTCTTGTGACTGACGGAAGAATCCTTGTCCGGATCACAGCAGCAGGCGTCAGCCCGCTGGACCACACGATACTCTCGGGCGGCTTCCCCTTTGCGACGCCTCCTTTGATCCTGGGGAACGAGGGGGCGGGAGTCGTGGAGTCTCCCGGTGACTCGTCCTTTCCAGCAGGCGCCCGCGTCATGTTCTTCGGTCCTTACGGCGTCTCCGAGAACGGAACCTACAGCGAGTCGATCGCCGTGCGCCGCGAGGACCTCTGCCTGATCCCGGACAACATCGATGATGCGACCGCTGGAGGCATGCCGGTTGCCTATCTGACGGCGCAGATCACCCTCATGCAAGCCGGCTTCGCGCCGGGCAAGATGGTCCTTGCGCCGGCGATCGGTGGCGCGGTGGGGAATGCGGTCACCCAGTTGGCCAGAGCGCAAGGCGCGGGAATGGCGATTTCAACCACGGCCAGCCCGGCCAAAGCGAAGCAGGCGCGCGCCCTTGGTTTTGAACATGTCGTCGATCTCTCCGCGGAGGACCTCCCTGATTACGTCACCCGCATCACGGGAGGCCGCGGCGTGGATGTCGTCATCGAGAGCGTCGGCGGTGCTCTGACGGGTCAAGCGCTCGGCACGCTCGCGCTCAATGGTGCCTTGACGACCCTGGGATATTCGGCGGGTCGCAAGACGACGATCGACGTCACCGACTTGATCTGGAAGCGCGCCAGAATGAGCGGTTTCTCTCTCTTTGCACAATCGCCCACGGTCAAAGCGGCCGCATGGGCCGCCATCCTGCCACTGCTCGCTTCGGGAGCGGTCAAGCCGATCGTCGAACGAACGTACAAGCTGGAGGAATCGGCCGAGGCACTCCGCCATCTGATCGAGGATCGTCCGTTCGGCAGGGTGGTCGTGGCTGATTAGAGAAAGGATTCACACATGAAGAACGCAAAAGAGCTGCTGCAAGAGTTCACCGCTGCATCGTTTCGGGATCCGAAGAAGGCAGCGGAGATGTTCACCGAGGACGGCGCGTTCGAGATGCCCTACCTGGAGAGCTTCGGCCTTCCGGGGCGCTACGAAGGTCGCGCGGCCATCGAGGGGTTTTTCCGCTTCGTTCGCGAGATCTATCCCGACATGGATCTCGAGAATGTCAAAGTCATGATCGATACGCCTGAGCAGGCGTTTGCCGAATACGAGTTCACCGCACAATCGAGCAAGACCGGACGCACCATCCACACACTCTTTTTCGGGCGCCTGGTCGCGGAGAAGGGCAAGATCAAGCTCCTTCGCGAATCGGTCAACCTCGTCGAGGTTGCTCTCGGCGTCTTCCCCAATGGGCTCGCCGACTACAAGGCTCCATCGGAACAAAAGGCCTAACGCAAAGGGACGGGGCGAGTCCTGTTTCGCGAGGACAGCACTACCGAGGTCTCGATCTGCCGCTCGGGGATGCTCCAGTACTTGCGCAGCAGCCGCTCCGTCTCGGGGCGGGAGAGGACCCGGTAGCCGTTCTTCTCGTAGAAGCGGATCGCCCACGTAGCGGCGCTCCAGGTCCCGATCAGGATCGGCTTCGCAGTCGTGCCTTCGAGGTGCTTCAGCAATGTCTCGCCGATGCCTTTGCGGCGCTGCGCGGTCTGCACGTAGGCATGGCGGATGAGGCTGACCTCGCCGCGGTCCTGGATGCCCATCATGCCGACGAGCGTGCCGTCCGACTCGCAGCCCCAGAACGCGATGCCGTCGCCGATTTCACGCTTCAGCTGATCGAGCGGCATGTAGGGCTCGTGCCAGCAGTCGGCGGGGATCACGCCCTTGTAGGCCTGCGCCGCGTCATTGACGATGGAAAAGAGCGCCGGCAGGTCTGCCACCCCGCAGCGTCGGATCGCCGTCGCGCTCACTGTCCTGCCCTTGGCTCGCCCTCGACTTCACCCCGTGGAGCATCTGTGTGGGACGGCAGGGGAGCAGCTGTCTGGTCGATCCCCAGTCGCGCGCGGACGTCGTGGTCGAGGCTGGTCAGCGTGTCCTCGAGGCGCTGGACCCGCTGCTGGATGGCGTGTCCTTCCTGCTGCGATTTCTGGCGGTACTCCACCTCGAGCGCCAGCTCGCGCTCCTTCAACTTGAAGTATTTGACCAGGACGATTGCAAGGGCAGGGAGCCCGAAGGCCGCCGTGACGCAGACGATGACGGCGAGCGCAGCGATCAGGTAAGCGATCAGATCCGACGACATGACAGCTGTACGTAGCAGACCCGCCCGCATTTCGCCCGTCCTGAGCGCGGGCGTGGGCCGGGCGGCGACGGCAGATCGGCCTAAGCGGGGTTCTTGGCTGGCTGCTTTCCCGGAGTTGGAGGGGAGCTGGCTGCCCGCAGGTTGACCAGCTTGTTCAGCAGGTCGAACCAGAAGGGCGCCCCCAAAGAGACTGCAATCATCGTGAACAACAAACCAAAGACCTTGCCGGGAATTTCGCCCGGCCCAGGGGAATGCTGCCAGCCGAGAGGCAGGTTGAGAGCCGAGACCTCTGCGAAAGCATTGGCAAGCTTTTGATTGGCGTTTTTCCAGGCATCAACCGGGGCCGAGGGAAGGCCGGACGTTGGCGGATTCTGCTTGCTCCACTCGGACGCCGTTTGCGCGATCGCAGAGCGCAGAAGGGGTTGAGTCCAAAGGGACCGCGCGATGGCGAGGCTGTCGGCATTGGTCGTCGCGGTGACGACTACTGCCAGGACGGCCACGATCAGATGTGCCCGCCGCTTGTAGGCGCCCCCGACGGAAGACATCGCGGCGTCGAACCAGTCGCCGATCGTTTTGCGTTGCTTGAGAATCGCATCCTCGCCTGCCTGAACGCCGGCGAGGAGAGCAGTGAGAGCCTGGTTCACGCTGGTGATGCGGCTCCCCGCTGCCGGAGTCCACTCGGCGAGCACGTCTTGGAGGGCCGCCGCGAACAATTCCGCCGGGATGTACGCCGGTGACTTTCGCCTTCCCGTTCCATGACAGAGGCTTTGAACGAGCGGATGCGCAAATAGCCTGTCCGCCAGCCCAGCATCGCCGAGCATCGCCTCGACACCTCTACGCAGCGTTCCTTGGCGCAGAGCCAGTACGCCCGCGATCGCCTCGTTCAAAGCGGAGCAGATGACGCTCAGCAGCACGTAGACGAAGGACAGTCCGATCAGGACCTCGACCACTGCACTTGCCGACATATGCCTTCCCCCGTTGAAGTCATCAGGGAGATTCCCTGCGTCCGCGCGCTCGCCGGCTCCACACCGGTCGCGCCTCGGGCCACGCGTCCTCGAGTGACAGGCCGTAATCCGAGGCCGTCCTGCCGATGCGCCGGGCGTAATCCTGCCACAACCTGCGGATGAGCCGTGCCACGCGGGCCAGCATTCACTCCAGGCAGGGCGCGACCGTCAACGCGACGGTCGACGAGCGCGACTCGGACATGGGCGGCGGCGCCGTCTATCACGACAATCGCGTGCGCGTCGACAAGTCGGTCTGATCGGAGCGCTCCGCGCCGGCAACGTACGCCGACTGCGGATCGAGCCCCAGCGTCCAGGGTGGCGCATCGCTCGCTGGAAACGACTCAGCGAGGACCTCATCGATCGCCTCCTCCGCAGTCACGCGGATGGGCTCGCCTATCCCTCCGGGTGGAGGTGCGACTCGACCATCCAGAGCCATTTGTCCACGCCTCGCGAGATCTCGATGAAGATGTCGTTGGTGTCTTTGTCGTTGACGCGATCGCTCTCCTCGATGGCGTTGCGGATGAGCTTGCCGAAAGCCGCCAGCGCCGAGGAGAGGGCCTCGACGTGTTGTGCCCCGGTCACGATCTTCAGAGGGTATTCGGCGAGCGCCGATCGCTTCGCCACGGACCGCGCCGTGCCTTCGACCGAGCCACCGAGTTGGACGGCCCGCTCAGCGATCAGGTCGACGTAGTCCTCGACGTCGTCGTTCACCTTGTCGAACAGCTCATGCAAGGAGATGAATTGCGGGCCCTTGACGTTCCAGTGCGCCTGCTTCGTCTGCGTCTGGAGATCGATGGCATCGGCCAGCCGGGCGTTGCACAGGTCGATCATCTGCCGCCGCGTCGTTTCGGGTAGGTCGTTCTTCGTCGGGTACATGGATCGCTCCTCCGGGTGGTTGATGCCTGGCCGCCCGGGTCGATGCAACGGCCTTCATTTCAACGCGTGCCAGGCTGATTCCGGCCTGTATCTGGTCATGCTGCTTGCGACCCTCGCCGTGGAGGGGCCCAGGTCGCGCTCGTACACCACCCCGTCCTGGTCGACGATGAAGGTCATCACACCCGACGAGCGGTACTCCGCCGGGTACGCGACGAAGGAAGCGGGCTTTCCTGGCGCCGGCAAGGCGCGGAAGTAATAGCCGTGGAAGGGAACCTTGTCACCGACGAAGGTCGCAGGGTCCTGCTGATCCGACCGGGTGAGCGCTCGGCAAACGTCAATGGCGAACGATTCATTCGCGCCGATGCGCCGGAACAGGATTTCCCGCGCGCCCGATTGCGTATCGAAGGACCATCTACCGTTCTTGAGAGTGAGCGGAAAGGGAAAAGGCCAGTTCTCCGCACCGAGGTAGAGGATGGTTCCGTCGGGTTCGAGAGCGAGGCGATGCATCTCGCGATATTTCTCGAGGAACCGTTGGCGATCGAGCTCGTCCTGGTTCTTGTCGCCCAGGGAGAGGAGATCCCTGTCTGCTCCCAGGATCTGCGACACTCCTGCCTCGTCGCGAGCCTGGACTGCCAGGAATAGCGCCTCTGCCGCTGCTTCCGCGGACAGGTACGTCTTGTTCGCTTCCTGAGCTCTACTTGCCGGCGCGTAGGCCGCGAAGACCACCGCTGCGAATGCTCCCGTGACTCGGATCATCTGTGACCTCCGCCTCCATGAAATCCGCCGCCATGAAATCCGCCGCCGTGGAACCCACCGCCGCCGTGGAACCCACCTCCGACGCTCGACTGCCCACGGGCCGAAAAGCCTCTAGCCACGCCTCCATGATCGAACCCGCTGAACGCGCCCGAACGAGTGCCGGGCTGGAAGTGTGGCGCCTCTGGTCCGTGGAGCTCGGCGCCACCGTGGGCCCCAGGGCCGCCATGAAAGTCCGGGCCACCGTGGAATCCAGGGCCGCCATGAAAGTCCGGGCGACCGTGGAATCCTGGGCCGCCGTGAAAGTCCGGGCCACCGTGGAATCCTGGGCCGCCACGGTAGAAGTGGTTTCGATCGATGAAGGTGCGGCTGTGCGAGATGTATCTGTCGTGGTCGAAGTCCACCCTCCGATCGCGCCAATCGGCGTCCCAGTGGTGCCATCCCCAACCGAATCCGGCGAAGAAGCCGACCCCCCAACCGACCCCGAACGAAATCCCCGGGCCGACTGCATAGAGGCCCGGGTACCAGACCCAGCCTGGGTAAGCGACCAGTGGCGGGCCGTAGACCGTCCAGGGGTCGTACGCGGGCACGTAGACGACCTCGGGGTTCGCCGGCTGGATCACGACCGTCTGGCCCTGCGTGGTGACGTTCTCCTGGGGCGTGCTCTCGAGGTTTCCGGCCCGCTGCGCTCGCTTGCGCATGGTCTGTACCGCGTCGAGCACCGCCTGCTGTTGGTTCACGTATGCGTCGCCCAGCGCGGACGCCCAGGAGAGGTTCTTGTCCATGCTTGCCAGCACCGAGGGAAATTGCGTCATCGCCTTGATGCTCGGATCCCAGGATTGCTGATCGACCGCCTGGGCCAGCTGCTCCCCCTTCAGATCGGAGTGCTGCTGCACCCAACGGTCTGCCTCCACGATTTCGGTCGGGTAGGTAGAGGCGGCGAGGATCTGCGCAACCAAGGCGTCCGGATACAGCGCGATGGGCGCCACCAGTTGTTGCAGCTGCTCGGGAGTTTCCTGGAGGATCGCCTCTCCTTGCACCGCGAGCGCTGGCTGGGGAGCTGCCGATGCGTGCGCGCAAGAGAAGAAGCACGCAGCAAGCAGCGCGGGTATCCATGACCTCGTCATCGCAGGGGCCGCCTCTCCGCCAAAGCGGCAGCGAGATATTGTCGCGCCAGGAAGAGATCCTCGTTCGCGAACGCTTCGCGCGCGGCCTCCACGTCGAGGCGCGTGCGTCCGGACAGCGCGGTTTCGGCGTTCGCGAGCTTCTCATCGACGCCGTCCGAGCTGCCGATGGCGAGCATCGCTTGCGCGTTCCGGAGGAGGTCTAACGCTTGCAGCGTCGCGGCATGCTGCGCGGTTTCCTCCCCGAGTTGAGCATGCTCCCGCCCGCCGCCGAGCGAAGCCTCGACCTGCCCAGCGGAAAACGGTCGGCTCAGGTGAGGTTTCAGTGCCGCGCTTGCGAGCACGACCACCATCGCCGTCAGCGCGGTCAACCTCGGACCAAGTGTGAGTTTTGAGCGCGTCATCGTGTGCTCCTTTGCGTAGAGGAGTACGGAAGGCGATGCCCTGTCGCCGCCCGGATCGGGCGAGCGGTCGGATCACGGCGACGAGACGCCCCGGATCGCCGACGGGTACCGCGTCACTCGTCGGCGGTTCCAGTCGCGGTCTTGGTTGGTAGACGAGGGCGTCTCGTTCCCCGAGGAGCCCCTCTCGTCGGACGGCATCGATTCGGCTGGCTGCGCCGCTAGGCTCCACATGCACGGCAAGGAGGATGCCAATGAGCTTGATGACTTCCCTAGCTGTTCTCCTGGCGCTGCTCTCTTCCGCATCGGCGGTACGAGAACGGTCTCGTCCCATCGAGCCGCTCCCGCAGGCGGTGCTGGCCCACCCCGTCGTCGAGAGCGAGCCGTCCCTCGAAGCCGCGCCGCGATGGTCTCCTCAGGCGCTCGCTCAATGGGGAGGCCCGTGGGTCGAGCATCCGGGACCGTACCCGGCGCTGTATGACCATCGGTACATCACCTGGTAGCGCGCGTATTCCCGCTGGGAATAAAGGAATCCGCGCTCCCGTCAGGACGCACATCGGTAGAAGGCAAAAGGGAGAAACCAGATGAAAACGACGGGCAACATGTTCTCGAAGTACAGGCTCTCGCTCGCTGCGGCACTCGCACTGTCGATTGCCGCAGCTGGCGTCGCGCGCGCAAATCCGGTCTCCACGACCACCGACGAAGCTCGTGCCTTCGCCGCGGCCGCCATCTCGCGGCTTCCCGGTGCGACTGTTCCAGTGAACGGAGCGGCGTTCAGCACGGATGAGGCTCGCGCGCTGGCTGGCCGCCCGGTCCCCGTGTCGCGCGAGGCCTTGGCGGCCCCCGCGTTCGCGACGAGCACGGACGAAGCTCGCGCCGTCTGTGCCGTCACTCCTTGTTGAGATACTCCCAGACCGAGCGCACGGCGATGGCGCCGTCGGCGACGGCGGCCGCGACGCCTCTCGTCGCCCGGTGGCGGACGTCGCCAGCCGCAAACACGCCGGGCAGGCTGGTCTCGAGGGTGTAGGGAGCCCGGGCCAACCCCCAGGACCGCTCGCCGGAATCGTCGCGAATGACGTTCGGTCCGGTGAGGACGTAGCCCTGCGGATCCCGCTGGACCATGTTCGGCAGCCATGCCGTGTGCGGTCCGGCGCCGATCAGCACGAAGAGGGCGCCCGCGCGCAAGCGGTCGGTGGTCTCCTTCACCGCGTCCCGCACTTCGACGACTTCCAGGCGGAGTCGCCCATGCACACCCACCAGCTCGGTGTCGAGAAGGATGCGGATGTTCCCGGTCCGTCCGATCTGCTTGATGAGATAATCGGACATGCTCGCGCTGATCGAAGCGCCGCGCACGAGCAGCGTCACGGTCGCGGCGTACCGCGCCAGATGCACGGCCGCCTGGCCGGCGGAGTTGCCGGCGCCGACGAGGAAGACATCCTGACCCGCGAGCGCCGGCGCCTCCGCCGTGGCCGCGCCGTAGAAGACGCCTTTCCCCACCAGTGCGTCGAGCCCGTCGACCTCCAAGCGATGGTATGAGACGCCGGTCGCGACGAGGACGGCCCGGGCCCGGATCGCCCTGTCACCCTCGAGGGCGACGGTCCATTCGTCGCGGTTGAGGGCGAGACCGGTGACCTCTCGCATGATCAGGAACTCGGCGCCGAGCGCGATCGCCTGGTCTTGCGCCCGCAACGCCAGGTCCGCTCCGCTG
>Ga0137407_10000910_pt1 | contig 19471 bp, 13 predicted proteins | sample CZOMad2_2_16fung_FD_108410 | JGI IMG/M metagenome (GOLD analysis project Ga0137407, IMG submission 108410) | Vadose zone soil fungal communities from Angelo Coast Range Reserve, California, USA - CZOMad2_2_16fungal (Illumina Assembly) | ecosystem: Environmental > Terrestrial > Soil > Vadose... | reverse complement strand
TGGCCGGACGCGGGCGGCGCGGCGGAGGCGCTGATGGCCGCGTGCGCCGGGCAGTTCGACGCCTGGGGTGTCTCCCGTCAGTACGCGAGCGGCGACCTGCCGGTACCGGGCGTGTACGGGGTCTCGGAGCAATGGCCGCACGTCGCGGGGCTCTACCAGCGGGCCGGGTTCACCGACCCGGGTGGGCAGAACGACGACGCTTACCGCGCCTTCGTGGCCGCCGCCGGATTCCAGGAGCTGACCCGCACGGCGCGCGGGTGGGAGCGGGGCGGCTCCTAACCGCAGGCGGCGGCGGTCGTCGGGCAGGCGCTGGGTGACGCCGGCCCGGTCCAGGTACTCGAGCAGGGGGATCGCCACCCGGCGAGTGGTGCCGAGCGCCTGCCTGGCCTCGCCGGTGGTGAACGGCTGCGGCAGCCGGGCGAGGACTCCGGCGGCCTTCTCTCCGGCGTCCGGGGCCAGCACGATCTGCTCGGCCACCCGCAGCAGCAGGCCGGCCCGCGCCGCGGCCGCGACGGCCTTGTGGTCGAGCCCCAGTTCCCGCAGCCGGCCCGCGTCCGGGGCCAGGAACGGCGCGGCGGCCAGGTCGGCCAGGACGGCGCGGACCGCCGCGGCGACGCGAGGCGGCAGGGACGGCCCGGCCTGGCCTGCCGCCGCGGACCGGGCGGACCGCAGGTAGCCGTCCTCGACCCGGAGCTCGTCCCCGTGATCCCGGGCCAGCGCCTCGACCAGCGCCCGGTCCGGCAGGCCGAGCGCGGCGCGGGCGGCCTCGAGCGGCATGCCGACGGCGAGCGGGTCGCGCCGGGCGTGGGCGGCGACCGCCTCGGCCAGCTGGCGCCGCAAGGCGGCCCAGCGGTCCGGGTCGGCGAGCCAGTCCCCCGCCCGGACGCAGGCCGGAGAGGCGCCGCGGACGCCCATCGCCGCCAGCGCGGCGCCCCGCAGGAAGCCGTGCCGGCCGAGCAGGTCACCGGCCGCGGGTGAAGCGGGCCAGGCGGCGAGCTCGCGCCCGGCCGCCGCGGCCGCGCCGCGCCTGGTCAGCGCGGGCGGGGCCGGGTCGAGCACGGTGGCCCCGGTGATCGCGACGCCGGCGCTGCCCGGGTCGCGGAGCAGCACCCGGTCGCCGGCGTGCAGCGGAAGCGCGTCGCGCAGCGTCAGCCGGGCGATGGCCGACGTGCCCGGGGGGCCGAGCGGCCGGATCCGGGCTTGCGTGCGGGCCGAGCCGATGTGCAGGGTCAGCTCGGGTGGCAGCGTCAATTCCGGCTCCCGCGGCGAGGCCGCGTCGCGCCGTGCCAGCCGGACGTCGAGCACCCTGGTCAGGGTCCACCGGCCGGCCTCGATCAGGGCCATGCCCCGGGCCGGGACGCCGGCCGGGATACCGCGCAGGTTGACCGCGACCCGCGCGACCCCGGTGACCGAGGTGACCGGCTCGTTCATGGCCTCCAGGCCCCGGATCCGGGCGGGCCGCAGCGACGGGGTGAGCAGCAGTTCCTGCCCGGCGGTGAGCGTCCCGGCGGGCAGCGTGCCGGTGACGACGGTGCCCGCGCCCCTGATGCTGAACGACCGGTCCACCCAGAGCCGGACCGGGGCGGCCGGATCGGGGGCGGGCAGCCCCGCGACCAGCCGGGCCAGGGCGTCGCGCAGCTCGGGCAGGCCGGCGCCGGAGACCGCGCTGACCGCCACCGCTGGCACCGCGCCCAGGCTGGTCCGGCTCAGCTGCTCGAGCGCCAGCCGCGTCGCCGGGCCGGGATCGGCCAGGTCACAGCGGGTGACCGCGAGCACGCCGTGGCTGATGCCGACCGCGTCGACGGCGGCGAGGTGCTCGGCCGACTGGGGCATCCAGCCGCCGTCGGCCGCCACCACGAACAGCACGGCGGGCACCGGGCCGACGCCGGCCAGCATGTTCGGCACGAAGCGTTCGTGACCGGGCACGTCGACGAACGCCACCCGCTCCCCGCCGGGCAGCGTCGTCCAGGCGAAGCCCAGGTCGATGGTCAGCCCGCGGCGCCGCTCCTCGGCCCACCGGTCCGGCTCCATCCCGGTCAGCGCCCGCACCAGCGCCGACTTCCCGTGATCGACATGCCCCGCCGTCGCGATCACCTGCACGCGAACCCCCCAAGACCATGATCATGGCCAGAAACGGACGCTATTCGTCCGAAACTGGCCACGATCATGAAAGTGCCCCGGGGTGGGGGTGGGCTGCGGCGGCCAGGATGGCGGTTAGGAGGGGTTCGTCGGCTTCCGGGGGAACCGAGCGGAGGTCCAGCAGGAGGCGGGCGCCATCCAGGCGCCCGGCCACGGCTGGCTCGCCGGTGCGCAGCGGAACGGCCAGGGACTCCGGCAGGCTCACCGCGAAGCTGTCCAGCTCGACGCCGGGCGCGCCGCCGCCGCCCACGGCGGCCTTGGCCGCCGCCACGACGGCGTCGACGCCGGTGGCGGCCAGGCGGGCAACGACTCGTTCGGCCCGCTGGAGGACGGAAGCGGCGTCGGCGGCCAGCGCGGCGGCGACCGGCGGTACCGGTCCGGCGAGGGTCGCCTCCAGGGCGGCGAGGGTCAGCTTGTCCACTCGCAGCGCCCGGGCCAGCGGGTGCCTGGTCAGCCTGCGTACCAGCTCTTCCCGGCCGAGCAGCAGCCCGGCCTGCGGGCCGCCCAGCAGCTTGTCGCCGCTCGCGGTGACCAGGGCGGCGCCGTCCCGCAGGGCCGCCGCGGCGCTCGGCTCGTCCGGCAGCAGCGGGTGCGGGGCGAGCAGCCCGGAGCCGATGTCGAACACCACCGGGGGGCCAAGCCCGGCCAGGTCGCCGACGGCCACGGCGGCGGTGAAGCCCTCGACGCGGAAGTTGGACGGGTGCACCTTGAGCACGAACGCGGTCCGCGGGCCGACCGCGACCGCGTAGTCCTCCAGCGTCGTCCGGTTGGTAGTGCCCACCTCGCGGAGCGTGGCGCCGGTCGAGACGAGCAGGTCGGGCAGCCGGAAGCGGTCGCCGATCTCGATCAGCTCGCCCCGGCTGATCACGATCTCGTCGGCGTCCGGGCCGCTCAGCGCGGCGGCCGCCAGGACCAGGGCGGCCGCGTTGTTGTTGACGACGGCCACCGCCCCGGCGGCGGGAACGGCCCGGGCCAGGGCGCCGAGGGCGCCCGCGCCGCGCCGGGCCCGCGTTCCTGAGGCCAGGTCGAACTCCACGTCGCAGTTGCCCGCCGCCGCCACCAGCGCGTCCACCGCCGCGGCCGACAGCGGCGCCCGGCCCAGGTTGGTGTGGACGAGCACCCCGGTCGCGTTGATCACCGGGGTCAGCGCGGCGGCCCGGGCGGGCAATTCGGCGACGGCGGCGTCGGCGACCTCCTCCGGAGCGATCCGGCCGTCCCTGGCCCGCTGCTGGGCCCGGCCCACCGCGGCCTTGACCAGGGCCCGGCCCAGCCTGCGCTCGGCGTCCGCCAGGCGGGGATCCGCAAGCAGCAGATCCGTGCGCGGCACCCGGCGCCTGCTATCTACCACGTCGCGAACGATACCCGGCGGCGGCGGAATACAGCGCCGATCTCAGGGTAGGGGCCCGGGCAGTGTAAGCCCTACAACGAAAAATCGCGACTCATTCGGGAAGTGGTAGGTAATGGCTGGGATGCTGCAGATGCGGCGCAGTAGAGGAGCCTTCAGCGGATTCCTGCTGATCTTGCTCGGGCTTTGGGGCGCACTCATCCCCTTCATCGGGCCCTATTTCGACTTCGCCTACACGCCGGACAAGGCGTGGACCTACAACACCGGCCGCCTGTGGCTGGAACTCCTGCCCGGTGCGGCGGTCTTCGTCGGCGGCGTCTTCCTGATGGCCGCCCGGGGCAGGCACACCGCGATGTTCGGCGGCCTGCTGGCCGTCGCGGCCGGCGCCTGGTTCGTCCTCGGGCAGTCCCTGAGCCCGCTGTGGAACCACCACGTGGCCCTGGGCGGCACGCCCGCTAGCGGCACGCAGTACATGCGGATCATGGAACAGCTCGGCTTCTTCACCGCGCTCGGCGTGGTCATCGTGTTCGTGGCGGGCACCGCGCTCGGCCGGGTCGCCTCCGTGGCGTCGGGGATCAGCCCGGTCGAGGAGGTCCCGGCGACCACCGTCCCGGTGGGGCGGGTGCCCGTGGCCCGTACCGCCCCGGCCGACACCGTTCCGGTGGAGCGGGTGCCGGCCAGCGCCGGGCCGCTCCCGGCCCGGACCCGGATGGAGCCCGTGGCGACGCGGACCGAAGCCGAGCCGGCCAAGCGCGGCTGGCTCGACCGGCGGAGCCAGACCGAGGAGACCCGGCCCGCCCAGGACACCACCGGGACCGTCGGGTCCGGCACCATCCAGTAAGCCACCGCTCAGCCTGCATGGCACTATCATCGGCACGACATATCCGTGCGAGCCGGTGAAGGGGTGTCATGCGGGCGGAGCCAGTAGCGGCCACCGAGGCCACAGCAGCCACCGTGCCCACCCCGCATGGGCCTCGGTGGCTGCTGCCTGCCGGGGCGGCCCTGCTGCTGGCGGTGCTGGCCGCCTGGGTCGCCGACCTGGTCACGCACCTGTCCTACCTGGCCGCCATGCGCGACCTGGTGGTGTACAGGAACGGCGGCCTGATCGTCCGGCACGTCTCCCCCGCCTACGACGCGCACCGCGCCTCGCCGCTGTACGACTGGGTGGGCCAGCACGGCGTCCAGTTCACCTACCCGCCGTTCGCCGCGGTGCTGTTCTCGGTCGCCTCGGTGCTGTCCTGGACGGTCATGCGCTGGGCCATGACGGTGGCCAGCCTGGCCGCCCTGGGCCTGTCCCTGTGGCTGGTCTTCGGCGCGCTCAGTTTCCCCGGGGGGACGACCCCCCCAGCTTCTGGGGGGGATTCCCCCAGACCCCCCTATGGACGCCCCGCCGTCCGGCTGGGCGCGACGCTCGGCGTCTCGGCGCTCGCGCTGGCCACCGAACCGGTCCAGCAGACCCTGTCCCTCGGCCAGGTCAACCTGCTGCTCATGCTGCTCATCGTGGCCGACCTGGTCACCGGGGGCGCGCTGATCCCCGGGAACAGGGCGCGCTGGTGGCACGGCATCGGCATCGGCATCGCGGCCGGCGTGAAGCTCACCCCGCTCATCTTCATCCCGTACCTGCTGCTCACCCGCAGATACCGGCAGGCGGCCACGGCGGCCGGCGTGTTCGCGGCCACGGTGGCGGTCGGCTACGCGGTCCTGCCGGGTGATTCGGGCACCTACTGGGCGCACGGGCTGTTCCTGAAGGCCAACCGGATCGTGTTCCTGGGCACCAGGGGCAACCAGTCGCTGCGCGGCATCGCGACCCGGCTGGCCGGCAGCGTCTCCTCGGGCACGGTGCCGTGGCTCGCGGCCGCCGCCCTGGTCGCGGTGGCCGGGCTGGTCGCCGCGGCCCTGCTGTACCGGGCCCGGCAGCCGGTACCGGCCATGCTGGCCTGCGCGCTGACCGGCCTGCTGGTCTCACCGCTGAGCTGGGACCATCACTGGGTCTGGGTGGCGCCCGGGTTGGCGCTGCTGGCTCACCTCGGCGCGGTCGCGCGGCGGCCCGCGGCCCGGGCGGCGTGGTGGGCCGCCGGCGGCGGCCTGTTCCTCGTCTTCGCCTGCTGGCCGCAGTTCTGGAACCTCCCCCAGTCCGGCCTGACCCCGGCGGGCCTGGGCTGGTACGCGCCGGGCACCTACTTCGCGACCGGCAGCAAGCCCTGGTACCACGAGTTCCACTGGCACGGCCTGCAGCTGCTGGCCGGGAACAGCACCGTGCTGGCCGGCCTGGCCTGCCTGGCGGCCCTGGTGGTGGCGGCCGCCTCGTACCTGGCCCGTGAACGCCGCCGCGAGCCCGGCCCGTGACCGACGGCCAAGCACCTGACGGCACCGGGCTTGGTGACACCGGGCTTGGTGACACCGGGCTTGGTGACCTGCGTGAGCGCCTCGTCGCCGAGGTGCGGCAGGTCAGCGGGGTTAGCGACGAGCGCATCAGCGCGGCCCTGCGCGACGTGCCGCGTCACCTGTTCCTGCCGCACCTGCCCCCGCGGGACGCCTATCTCGACGACGCCATCGTGACCAAGCGAGACGCCGGGGGCCAGCCCATCAGCTCGTCCTCCCAGCCCGCCATCATGGCGATCATGCTGGACCAGCTGGCCCTGGCGCCGGGCCAGCGGGTGCTCGAGATCGGCGCGGGCACCGGCTACAACGCCGCGCTGATGCGCCACATCACCGGACCAGGAGGCACCGTGGTCAGCGTGGACATCGACGACGACCTGGCCGCCCAGGCGCGCGGGCACCTGGCCGCGGCCGGGTACCCGGAGGTGACCGTGGTCGCCGCGGACGGCGCCGACGGCTACCCGCCCGGCGCGCCCTACGACCGGGTGATCGCCACCGTCGGCGTCAGCGACCTGGCCCCGGCCTGGCTGGAGCAGGCCGGCCCCGGCGCCCGGATCGTGGTGCCGCTCGGCGTCCGCGGGTCGCAGGTGTCGGTGGCGTTCGAGCGCTCGGCCGCGGACGGCCGCTGGGTGAGCCGGTCGGTCGTGCCGTGCGGGTTCATGCGGATCCGGGGCACGCTGGCCGGGCCGGAACGCACGGTGGTGCTCCAGCCTGGCCTCTCGCTGATGCTCCCTGACGGGCTCACGCTGGCCGACGGGTCCGAGGCCGACGCCGACGCACTGGCCGCCTTCCTCGACGCCCCCGCGACCGGACTCGCCGCCGGGGTGAGCAGCAGCTCGTTGCGGCTGTGGGGGTTCGGCCTGTGGCTCGGGACCCACGACCGGCGGTCGTCCGCGATTTCCGAGGAGCGCCCAGCCGACGGCACCCCCGGCCTGCTGGCCCGGGCGCCGTTCCGCTGGCCGGCCGTCACCAGCACGGCCGCGATCGCCGACTCCGGCGGCATCGCCGTGCTCCTCCTGGAGCAGCCGCCGCCCGCTGAGGGCCGCTGGGCCGGCCAGGCCGCCCTGGAGGTGGCCGGATTCGGCCCGCACGGCGCCGGGCTCGCCGCCGACCTGGCCGCGCTCGTGCAGGCCTGGGACCAGGCTGGGCAGCCCGACGCGACCCGTCTCCAGGTGGACGCCTACCCGCGGTCCTGGCCGGACCGCGCGGAGCCGGCGCCCGGCGGCCCGCTCGTCATCGAGCGGCCCGCCACCCGCTTCGCGGTCTACCACACGTGAGGCGCTCCCCGGCCCGAAGGCGGGCGCACGGGCGGCCACATCGGTAGCCTTGGAGGCGTGACGAGCAGCAAGGGCGACCACCTCGAAACCGAGCAGAAGTACGACGCCGACGCCGGCTTCGTCCTGCCGACGCTGGGCAGCCTGCCCGAACTGGGCGGCGGCCGGGCGGCCGAACCCAGACGGATCTACCTGAGCGCCACCTATTTCGACACCGAGGACCTGCGTCTCATCCGTCACAAGGTCACGCTGCGGCGGCGAGTCGGCGGTGACGACGAGGGCTGGCACCTCAAGCTGCCGGCGGGCAAGGACACCAGGCAGGAACTGCACGCGCCGCTCGACGAGGGCAACACCGGCAGTGCGCCGGCCCGGCTGACCGCGCGGGTCGAGGAGATCACGGCAGGCGCGCACCTGCGTCCCGTCGCCCTCCTCGATACCGAACGGACCGTGGTGACACTGGCCGGACCGGCCGGCGACGCCCTGGTGGAGGTGGCGGATGACCTGGTGACCGCGGTCCGGTTCGGCGCGACGGACAGCGAGCCGATGCGCTGGCGCGAGATCGAGGTCGAGGTGCTCATCCCCGGCGCCGAGGCGTCGGCCCTGCTCGAGACGGCCGGCAAGGTGCTGCGCGAGGCCGGCGCCAGGCCGTCGGCCTCCGGGTCGAAGCTGGCCCGGGTCCTGGGCACCGGCTGAGGTCCTGGGCCCGGCATCCCAGCTGACTTTCAGAGCTGATTCTGAGGTTTCTCTGACCTGGGGTCTACGCTGTTCGTGTGGGATGAGAACCGGGAGGGCATCTCATGGAAAACCAGAGCGCGGGCATCCAGCGGGCGGACGGGACGCCGGTGCGCGTGCTCGTCGTCGACGACGAGCCCAGCCTGGCCGAACTGCTGGCCAGCGTGCTCCGCTACGAGGGCTGGAACGTCGTGACCGCGGGCAGCGGGGCCGAGGCCGTGCGGACCGCCCGCGAGTTCCGGCCCGACGCCGTGGTGCTCGACATCATGCTGCCGGACTTCAACGGCCTGGAGGTCATGCGCCGGGTCCGGGCCGAGCTCCCCCAGGTGTGCGTGCTGTTCCTGACCGCCCGGGACGCGGTGGAGGACCGGGTGGCGGGCATCACGGCCGGCGGCGACGACTACGTGACCAAGCCGTTCAGCCTGGAGGAGGTGCTGGCCCGGCTGCGGGGCCTGCTCCGCCGGGCCAACCTGACCCGGGCGCAGACCGAGGGGTCGTCGCTGGTGGTCGGGGACCTGACCATGGACGAGGATGCCCGTGAGGTCCGCCGGGACGGCGACCTCATCGATCTCACCGCGACCGAGTTCGAGCTGCTCAGGTTCCTCATGCGCAACCCCAGGCGGGTACTGTCCAAGGCCCAGATCCTGGACCGGGTGTGGAACTACGACTTCGGCGGGCAGGCTCATGTCGTCGAGCTCTACATCAGCTACCTGCGCAAGAAGATCGACGCCGGGCGGGTGCCGCTCATCCACACGGTCCGCGGCGTCGGTTACGTGCTGAAGCCCGCTGGCTGATGTCCGGCACAGGCCAGGCGGCCGGGAAGCGCCGGTGGGCCAGGTGGCTGGCGGGCCGTACCCTCAGCGCGCGGCTCATCACCGGCGTCATGCTGCTGCTCGTCGGCGCCTGCGCCGTCATCGGCGTGGTTACCTACCTCGCTATCCGCGGCTCGATGGTTTCCGCGCTCGACGGGCAGTTGCGCAGCTCGAGCGGCACCTACGCCGGGTGCATCGAGAGCACCCACCATGCCCCCGCCGGCCAGGCCGGCTATCCCGATCCAGACGACCGCCGGCCGCCGCCCAACAACACCAACTGCAGCCTCGGTCAGCCGCAGGGCATGCTGGGCCTGCGGATCAAGAACGGGAAGATCACCAACTGCGGCATCGTCAACGGCATGACCAACAAGGCGTGCCCGCGTTTCTCCGCGGCGGAAAGGAAGGCGCTCGAGGCGCTGCCGGTGTACGTGCCGCCGCAGGGGCAGCCGCCGTCGGCCAGCGGCGCCTACACGGCGAGCCTCGCGTCGCTCGACGCCGACTACCGGGTGACCGCGGTAGCGGGCCACGACAACGACGTCCTGGTCACCGGGCTTCCGCTGAGCAGCGTGGAAAGGACGCTGAGCCGGATAGCGGCGGCCGAGCTGACCGTCTTCCTCGGCGTGCTCCTGCTGGCCGGCGTGCTCGGCACGGTACTGGTGCGGGTGTCGCTGCGGCCGCTGCGCCGGGTCGCGGCGACCGCGGCCCGGGTGGCCGAACTCCCGCTCGACTCAGGCGAGGTCTCGCTGCCGGCCGGGGTCCCCGACAGTGACCCGAGGACTGAGGTCGGCCGGGTCGGCGCCGCGTTCAACCGGATGCTGTACCACGTCGAGCGGGCCCTGGGCCGCCGCGAGGCCAGTGAAGCCCGGCTGCGCCGGTTCGCCGCGGACGCCTCGCACGAGCTGCGCACGCCGCTGTCCGCCATACGCGGCTACTCCGAGCTGGCCCTGCGGCATCGGGGCCCGGTACCTGATGATGTCGGCCACGCCCTGCGCCGGATCCAGTCCGAGTCGGCGCGGATGACCGTCCTGGTGGACGACCTGCTGCTGCTGGCCCGGCTGGACGCGGGCCGGCCGCTCGAGACGGCGCCGGTGGACCTGTCCCGGCTGGCGATCGAGACGACGAGCGACGCCCGCGTGGCCCGCGGCGACCACCGCTGGCGGCTCGACCTGCCGGACGAGCCGGTCCTGGTGGCGGGCGACGAGCACCGGCTGCACCAGGTGCTGGCCAACCTGCTGAGCAACGCGGGCAAGCACACCCCGGCGGGCTCGACGGTCAGCGTGGCGCTGGCCCTCGGGTCCGCCCTCCCGGCCGACACCGGGCCGGGCGGAGCCGCGTCGGTGCAGCGCGGGGGCGTGCCGTCCGGGCCCCGGGTGGAGCTGAGCATCACCGACGACGGCCCGGGCATCGCGCCCGAGCTGCTGCCCGAGCTGTTCGAGCGGTTCAGCCGCGGCGACACCGGGCGAGCCCGGGCCGCGGGCGACGCCGGGAAGAGCACCGGCCTGGGCCTGGCCATCGTGGACGCCGTGGTGGCCGCGCACGGCGGCTGCATCACCGTGACCAGCAGGCCGGGCATGACACGGTTCGCTATCCTCCTCCCCCTGCTGCCAGATCCCGTCCCGCAGGACTCGCTCCGTGTGTTACCTCTAGGGGCATGGACAGTGACGAGCGGCAGCTCGTGGCGACCATGCCGCTGCACGCGATCACCTCGACGTACGGCGAGCAGGGCCTGCGGGCCCGGTTCGCGGCCGAGGCCGGGACCTGGCCAGGACCTGATCAGGCGCGCCTGAACCGCGCTCTCGACCTGGCCGCGCGGCTGCACGCCGCCGACCGCCGGGAGCGCGAGCCCTACGTCAACCACCTGCTCCGGGTGGCGATCAGGGTCATGTCGCATTACGGCGTGCGCGACGCCGACGTGGCCTGCGCCGCCCTGCTGCACGACGCGGTGGAGGACCACGCCGCCGAGCTGGCGCCCGGCGGCCGCGAGGCAGCGCTCGCGGCGCTGGCGGCCGGGTTCGGGCCGCGGGTGGCCACGCTGGTCGGCGCGGTGACCAACCCGGAGTACCAGCCGGGCCGGGACCCGCACGAGCAGTACCGGGAGCACGTCGCGGAGAGCCTGCGCGGCAATCCGTGGGCCCGGGTCATCAAGGCCTCCGACTTCACCGATAACGGGGTCGGCCTGATCCACAGCACCGGCCCGCGGCTGCGCAAGCTCGCCGGGAAGTACGCGCCCCTGGTCCCGGTCCTGCGGGAGCTCATCGCGCTGCCCGACACCCCGCTCGACGCCCGGGTCCGGGAGCACATCCTGGCCCAGCTCGACCAGGCGGCCGAGCGCTTCGCCGCGATCCTGCCCGACGGCGGCTGACCCGCCGCGACGACCGCTTAGCTGGGATCCCCCATCGTGGCATCGGCGCGGACGGGCTGAGCGTTAGCGGGAGCGTCCTCCTCGCCCGCATGATGAGGCAGGTCCCGGCGTGCCCGGATTGACGGCACGAACAGGAATGCCCCGGCCACCGCCACCGTGCCGGACGTGATCCACAGCGCTTCCCTGATTCCCAGCCAGGTGCCCAGGGCTCCGCCGACGGCACCGCCCACGGGGTAGGCCCCCATCAAGACGAAGCGCGTGGTCGCGATCACCGTTCCCAGCATGTTCGGCGGCGCATAAGACTGGCGGAAGCTGGCGACGATCACATTCGCCACGACGATTCCCGCGAAGGCCACCGCCCGGCCCGTCACGAAGAAGATCAGCGCCAGCCTCGGTCCGGTGAGCGGGGTGAGGAGCACGAAGGGCGTGCCGAACGCCCCGGCCAGGAGCATGGCCCGCGCACTGCCCAGACGGCTGACCGCGCTCTTGGCCACCAGGGCGCCCGCGATGCTCCCGATGCCGGTGATCGTGAAGAGGAGCCCGACGGCGCCGGGCCCGACGCGGACGACCCGGATGAGGAAGAGGATCAGCAGCGAATCAGAGCCGGCCAGCCCGAGGTTGACGATCGCCGCCCACAAGGTGAGCGGACGCAGGTACCGGTCCCGGGATACGAACCGGATGCCGTTGGCGATGTCGCGCCCCAGGCCGCGCGGCGGCCCCTGGATGACAGGGCGCTCCGGTGGCGCGGACCGGCCGCGGATGCCCAGCAGGCATACCGCCGACACCAGGAAGCTGACCGCGTTCAGCACCAGCGCGTAGACGATCCCCAGGGAGTTGGCGACGAGGCCGCTCAGCCCGGGACCGGCGAGCTGCGCGGAAGACGCGCTCCCGGTCAGCCACGCATTAGCCGCGACCAGTTCGTCGCGCCGGACCAGCGAAGGCACCAGCGCCTGGTAGGCGGTAGTGAAGAACACGTTCGCGGCGCCGGTCAGGAAGGCGACGGCGAAGACGATATCGACGTCCAGGACGTGGAGCCATACCGCGACCGGGATGCCCGCGAACAGGGCCGCCTCGATCAGGTCGGCGATCACCATGGACCGCCGGAGCGGCAGCCGGTCCACGATAACGCCGGCCGGCAGGCTCACCACCAGCCACGGCAGGTACATGACGGCGGTCAGCAACCCGACCGTGAGCGTGCTGGCGTGCAAGACGACCACCATGACCAGCGGCATCGCGACGGTGGCCATCATGTTGCCGATGCCGCTGACCGTCTCGCCCAGCCAGAACAGCCCGAAGGCAGGCCGCCTGAGCACGGTGCCGGTGAGCTTGCCGCGACGCGTCATCTCGAGCCGACCATACCGCCGGCTCAGCGCAAGCCGAAGGTGCGCGCGCCACGTCCCGAGGGCAGGACCGGGACGCCCATCCGGCTGAGGAAGAACGTCTCCAGCCCGGGGACGAGAACGGTGAGTACGCAGATCCCGGATTCCGGCCCGCTCCAGCGGGCCTGATAGGCATGCAGCCCGGCGCGGTCCAGCCGGCCGAGCACGACCTTCACCTGGTCAGCGGGATCCCCCGCCTGGGCATTCCACCAGGCGGCCGGCTGCGGGGCGATCGGCACCGCCCGGCCGGCCAGGTCATCGGCGTCCAGGGTGACACAGCGCCGGATCCCCGGCAGCTGCCGGAGATTCGCGAGCATGCGGTACGTGACCTCTTCGACGTTGAAATCGGCGATGTGCTCGTGCGCCTCCATGAGCTCGATGACGGCTCGTTCGGCCGCGCAGCCGGGATTGAGCGAGGCGCCGGCGCCGAGTGCCCCGAGGCGGCTGAACCGTGACGGGACGGCACAGAACGCCGGGATCCCCAGGTCAGTTGTGATGTCGAAGACGGCCGGCGGGCACCCGGTCACGGTTTCCGCGAGCCGCCACAGGTCAGCGAGATCCGGCGGAACGTCGTCCGGGCGCACGATCCGCGGCGGCGCGGCCTGACGCGCGTACCAGTCCAGCAGGGCGAAGGACATTGCGTCGCCCTCGAGGGCTTCCATCAGCCCGTGCAACTGTGCCTCCGCCAGCGTCATGCCCGCGGCGGTGCCGAAGTTCGTCGCGTAGCGCAGGTAAGGAAGGTACTCCTCAGGTCGGAAGCGGCGCGCTTTCCGTTACCGCTTTAGCGATCATGACTCACGCGCGCCAGCCGGCACCTGAACTGGAATTACTTCGACCGGATATCCTCGCGCGCGCGGGCGAGCATTTTCCGAGTGGTTTCTGTGTCCCGGTGGCGAACACCTAGGACCCGCTCCCGAACGGCCAGGGTCTGCTCGAACAACGGAATGGCTTCCTCGGCCCGGCCCGTAGCCTGGTAGGCGGCGGCGAGGCTGTTCCGCGCGCGCAGCGTCCGGGGGTGGTCGGCGCCGAGCAGCCGCTCGCAGTCCGCCACGGTCCGCTCGAACAGCGGGATGGCCTCCTCGATCCGGCCCGCCTCCCGGTAGGCCGCGGCCAGGTTGTTCCGCGCGGTCAGGGTGCTCGGATGGCTGGCGCCCAGCAGCCGCTCCCTGGTCTCCAGGGTGCGCTCGACCAGCGGGATCGCGTCGGCGATGCGGCCCGCCTGGCGGTAAGCCGCGGCCAGGTTGACCCGGGCGGTGACGGTGTCCGGGTGGTCGGCGCCCAGTACCGCCTCCCGGCCCTTCAGGGTCTGCTCGAACAGCCGGAGGGCGTCGTCAGCCCGGCCCTCGTCGCGGTAGGCGGCGGCCAGGTTGCCCAGCGAGACCAGGGTGCTCGGGTGGCTGGCGCCGAGCAGCCGCTCCCTGGCCGCCAGGGTCAGCTCGAACAGCAGCCTTGCCTCGCCCGCGCGCCCGGCGGCCTGGTAGCCGGCGGCGAGGTTGTTCTGCGTGGTCAGGGTGTCGGGGTGCTCCGGGCCCAGCAGGCGCTCGCGGACGACGAGGGTCTGCTCGAACAGCGGGATCGCCTCGGCCGGCCGGCCCGCGGCCTGGTAGGCGGCGGCGAGGCTGTTCCGCGAGTTCAGGGTGTCGTGATGGTCGGGGCCGCGCACCCGCTCGAGGTCCGCCGTCAGCGCCTCGCCGACCGCGATGGCCTGCGCCGCGCTGTCGCCGAGCTCGATCAGGTGGTACAGCGCGAGGAAGCGCAGGCGCAGCAGGATCCGGGTGAGCGTCTCGTCGGCCCCCGCGGCCGGCCGGGCCGCCGCGGCCAGCGCCGTCACCTGCTCGGGAACGTCCCTGACAGCCGCGCGATCCGGGGATCCGGCGAGCCCCTCCGCCCGGGCGCCGAGCACCGAGGCGGCGCCCCGGCAGACCGCCGTCAGCCGCTGGCGCCGGGCCAGCCGGTCCCTGATCACCCGGGCCACCAGGCGGTTGGCCAGCATGACCTGGCCGTCCAGGCTGAAGGCCAGCAGCGACCAGCGGGCGGCGTGCTCGAGCGCGGCGTCCACCGCCGGGGCGGCTACCCGGCGTCCGCCCAGCGCGCCCAGCTGCCCGGCGGCGTGCAGCAGGTCGCGGCGGACGCCCGCCGGGGACAGCACCGAGATGAGCTCCATCGCCCCGGAGCACACCCCCGCCGGGTCGGCCGCCCGGGCCGCGTCCAGGCACAGCAGTGCCGCCTGGGCTGTCCCGGGCGGGTACTCGTCCTCCCCCGCCAGGCGGCCGGTCGCCGGCCTGGCCCGCAGCTGGTCCAGGTAGGCGCCGTGATCCAGGTGCCGGCCGGCTATCACCGCCGCGGCCTGGGCCAGCGCCAGCGGCAGGTAGCCGAGCTGGCCGGCCACCGCGCCGGCGCCGGCCTCCGCCAGCCCCGCGGGCCCGGACAGGAATGCCTGCGCCTCGCCGTCGGAGAACGCCCCGACCGGGACGTTCGTCCCCAGTCCAGGCTCCCGGTGGCTGGTGACGATCACCCGGGCGGCGCCGGCGGCCGGGAGGTACGGCCGGACCGCCTCGGGGTCGGCCACGTCGTCGAACACGAGCAGGCAGCGGTCCCCGTCCGTCTCCAGCCAGCGCCGGACCAGCTGTCCCCGGTCGCCGGGATCGTCTCCGATGGCCCGGCCGGAGAGCCCGGCCGCGTCCGCGACCGCGGCCAGGCCGCCGGCCAGCGTCCCCGGGCCGGCGGCGCTGACCCAGGCCACCAGCCGCCACCCCTGCGCCAGCTTGGCCCGCGCGTACGCCGCCGCGAGCTGTGTCGTGCCCGCGCCGGGCACCCCGGTGACGGCGCACGGCCCCGGCGGGCCGGCCTGGTCCAGTTCGGCCAGCAGGTGCGGGCGGGGCTGGAAGCCCGGCGGTTCGCGCGGGATGGCGCCTACCGCCAGGGCGGCGGGAGGCGACTGCGGCACTTCACTCACACGTCACCGTCCACCTCCACGTTCCGCACGAGGAGTTCAGACCAGGACAGGCAATCGCCGTGGCACAGCGATTACGATCTCTCCATACCCATCCAGGCCGGGCTAAACAGGGCGCCGCTTCCCCGCCGACTTGGGCCTCGTGTGCAATAAAGTGCCAGATTTTCACTATTGAGGTCAGCGAGACAGGTAAAACGTAAGGAATGCCGAGACTTCCACCCCGGTGGTGCTCGCGCGAGCAGGAGGGCGCGCGCCCTCGTCGTTCGGTATAAAAAGATCTGGGTGCGGCTCTTTCGGAGCGAAGGTCAGGCTGGGGCGGGTGCGGGACCGGCGCGATGTGAAGCTGTCCCGGTCAGGGCCGGGACGACGTCACATCGCGCCGATGACGGCGCGCCCGGCGGTGGGCGCTGGCCGGGACTGGCGGGACTGGCGGGGCTGCCGGGTCTGGCGCGCCGGGTGAGGTGCCCGGGAACCGCCGCCGGGCCAGGCGTGCGCTCACCGGCCGGGACTCACTCCGCAAGAGCAGGACCCACAAGATTTTCGGGGCCGAACGGAAGGTGCTCCATCGTGCTCGACGACGACGCGGTCCTCGACGCGGCCCGCCGCCTGCTGGCGGCGGAGCGGTCGCGGCAGCCGATCAGGCAGCTGTCCCTGCAGTACCCGGACATGACCGTGGCGGACGCCTACCGCGTGCAGCGGGCGCTGGTCGCGGCCAAGCTGGCCGCGGGCCGGACCATCCGGGCCCGGAAGATCGGCCTGACCTCGCGGGCCATGCAGCAGGCCGTATCGATCACCGAGCCCGATCACGGCGTCATCTTCGACGACATGGTCTTCGCCGACGGCGGGGTGGTGCCGTTCGGCCGGTTCATCCGGCCGCGGGTCGAGGTGGAGCTGGCGTTCGTCCTGGACCGGCCGCTGAAGGGACCGGGGGTCTCCGCGCTCGACGTCCTGGACGCGACCCGGTGGGTGACCCCGGCGCTGGAGATCCTCGACGCGCGGGTGCAGATGAGCGACCCGGAGACCGGCCACCTGCGCACCATCGTGGACACCATCGCGGACAACGCGGCCGATGCCGGGATCGTCACCGGCGGCCGCGCGGTCCGCCCGGACGCCTGCGACCTGCGCCGGGTCGCGGCCGTGCTCTACGTGAACGAGACGATCGAGGAGACGGGGGTGGCGGCCGGGGTGCTCGGCCATCCGGCCAACGGCGTCGCCTGGCTGGCGAACAAGCTCGCGGCGCACGACGAATCCCTCCCGGCCGGCCAGGCGATCCTGTCCGGTTCGTTCACCCGCCCGGTGTTCGTCGGCGAGGGCGACGTGATCCACGCGGACTTCGCCGGCCTGGGCGCGGTGACCTGCCGGTTCCGTTGACGCTTTGCTCATAGCGCACGCATAAGGTCGCTTCAGCCGTGGCGAAGCGTGAGCGCCGATCCTCCATGTCATGACAGTTCTGCAGGTAGATATTGTTGTTCCTGTTCGGAATGAGGAGCGTGATCTCGCGCCGAGCGTGCGCCGGCTAGCCGGCTACCTGCGCGAGAGCTTTCCCTTCAGCGCCCGGATCACCATCGCGGACAACGGCAGCACCGACGCCACTGCGTCGATCGCCGAACAGCTGGCTCGTGAGCTGCCGCAGGTGCGGGCCGTCCGGATGGAGCTGCCGGGACGCGGCCGGGCGCTGCGGGCCATCTGGTCGCAGAGCGAGGCCGAGGTCCTCGCCTACATGGATGTCGACCTGTCGACAGACCTGAACGCCCTGCTGCCCCTGGTCGCCCCGCTGCTGTCCGGGCACAGCGACCTGGCCATCGGCACCCGGCTGGCCCGCGGCTCGCGCGTCATCCGCGGGCCCAAGCGTGAAGTGATCTCGCGTGGCTACAACCTGCTGCTGCGGACCCTGATGGGGGCCCGCTTCTCGGACGCGCAGTGCGGCTTCAAGGCGATCAGGCGGGATCAGGCGCGGGCGCTGCTGCCGCTCACCCAGGACACCGGCTGGTTCTTCGACACCGAGTTGCTGGTGCTGGCCGAGCGGGCCGGGCTGCGCATCCACGAGATCCCGGTGGACTGGATCGACGACCTGGACTCGCGCGTCGACATCGTCGCGACCGCGCTGGCCGACCTGCGCGGCATGGCCCGGCTCGGGGCCGGCTTCGCGCGCGGCTCCATCCAGGTCCCCCGGCTGCGCGGTCCCTCGCCCGGGGACGCCCCGCCGCCCGCCGGAAACCTCCGGATGCAGGTCGCCCGGTTCGCCGTCATCGGCGTGGTCAGCACGATTGCCTACCTGGTGCTGTTCTTGCTGCTCCGGCTGGTCATGCCGGCCCAGGCCGCCAACGTGGTCAGCCTGCTGGTCACGGCGGTCGCTAACACCGCGGCGAACAGGCGGCTGACGTTCCGCATCAGCGGGCGGTCCGGCTCGGCCCGGCACCAGGTCAAGGGGCTGATCGCGTTCGGCCTCTGCCTGGCGCTGACCTCGGGAGCGCTGGCGGCGCTCAGCGCCGGGGCCGGCCGGCTGGCGGAGGTCTCGGTGCTGATCGCCGCCAACCTGGTGGCCAGCGGGCTGCGGTTCGTGCTGTACCGGCACTGGGTCTTCGGGGTTTTCGGCCGGCACCGTGATTCAGGCAAACCCCAGGATCCCGGCCGGCCGGAGCGTGCGACGGCAGCGACGTGGCCGGGCCGGGACCCGGCGATCGGCAATGTTGAGATGGCTACCCACGGAAAGCGGACCTCATGAGCGCGACCACATCCATACCGCGGCACGCCACCGGCGGCCGCCCCCGGGGCCGCCGGGTACCGCGGCTGCTGCGCGGGCCGGAGACCGATCCGCGGTGGGCGCGGCCGGCCCTGTTCGGGCTGCTGGTGCTGACCGCCGTCCTGTACTTGTGGGACCTGACCAGGAACGGCTGGGCGAACGACTTCTACGCGGCCGCGGTCCAGGCCGGCACCAAGAGCTGGAAGGCGTTCTTCTTCGGCTCGTTCGACTCCTCGAACTTCATCACCGTGGACAAGACACCCGGGTCGCTGTGGGTGATGGAGCTGTCGGGCCGGGTCTTCGGCTTCAGCCAGTGGTCGATGCTGGCGCCGCAGGCCCTCGAGGGCGTGGCGTCCGTCCTGCTGCTGTACGCCGCGGTCAAGCGCTGGTTCGGGTCCGGTGCGGGCCTGGTGGCCGGGCTGGCGCTGGCGCTGACCCCGGTCGCCGTGCTGATGTTCCGGTTCAACAACCCCGACGCGCTGCTCGTGCTGCTGATGACCGCGGCCGCCTACACGCTGGTCCGGGCGATCGAGAACGGGCGGACCAGGTGGCTGGCGTTCACCGGCCTGCTGATCGGGTTCGCGTTCCTGGCCAAGATGCTGCAGGCGTTCCTGGTGGTGCCGGGCTTCGCGCTGGCCTACCTGTGGGCCGGTCCGCCCCGGCTCGGCCGCCGGATCTGGCAGACGGCGGTGCTGGGCGCGGGCATCGTCGTGGGGGCCGGCTGGTGGGTCCTGGCCGCCGAGCTCACCCCGGCGGCGGACCGGCCCTACTTCGGCGGCTCCACCACCAACAACATCCTGCAGCTGGCCATCGGGTACAACGGCCTGGGCCGCCTCACCGGCAACGAGACCGGCTCCATCGGGGGCGGCGGAGGCGGCGGCCAGGGCGCCTCGTTCGGCGGCGCGACCGGGATCCTGCGGCTGTTCCAGTCCGAGTTCGGCGGCCAGATCAGCTGGCTGCTGCCCGCCGCGCTGATCTCACTGGCCGCGATGGCCTGGGTGTCGCGCCGGGCGGCGCGGACCGACCGGACCCGGGCCGCGGCACTGCTGTGGGGCGGCTGGGTGCTGGTGACCGGCCTGGTGTTCAGCTACATGGACGGCATCATCCACCCGTACTACATGGTCGCGCTCGCCCCCGGCATCGGCGCGCTGGTCGGCATCGGGGCGGTGGGTCTTGTCGCGGGGGTCTGGGGAGGTCCCCCCGGGGCAGCATGGCGGGAGCGTCTCGGGATCGGCGGGCGGGTGGTGCTGGCGCTCGGCATCGCCGTGACCGCGGCCTGGGCCTTCGTGCTCCTCGGGCGGACGCCTGACTGGCTGCCGTGGCTCCGCTGGCTGATCGTGGTCGCCGGCACCG